>Ga0265294_10000023_pt1 | contig 163324 bp, 153 predicted proteins | sample MunlanPumphouse3_FD_192504 | JGI IMG/M metagenome (GOLD analysis project Ga0265294, IMG submission 192504) | Groundwater microbial communities from a municipal landfill in Southern Ontario, Canada - Pumphouse #3 | ecosystem: Environmental > Aquatic > Deep subsurface > Groundwater | place... | reverse complement strand
AAGTTAAACGCATTTGTGCCGATGGTACTGCACTAACCCGTGTGGGAGAGTAGGTAGCCGCCGCCCTTTAGAAGGCATTCGATTTATTTCGAGTGCCTTTTTTTTTGTTTAAAAAATAAAAGCGATATTTTTTTAAAATATAGTTGTTATAAAAATCTTTTCTTTATAATTGTAAAATGAAAAAAATTGAAAATTTAAAATAAAATAATATGGGAAGAGAAATACAATTATCTCTAGTTTATAGAGACATGTGGCAGTCCTCTGGCAAATATGTTCCAAGAGTCGATCAATTAAAAAAAATAGCTCCTGTAATTATCGATATGGGATGTTTTGATAGAGTAGAAACGAATGGAGGAGCATTTGAACAAGTTAATCTTTTATATGGTGAAAATCCAAATAAAGCAGTTCGAGAATGGACAGCTCCTTTTAATAAAGCAGGAATAAAAACACATATGCTTGAAAGGGGGTTAAATGGTTTAAGAATGAATCCAGTTCCTCGTGATGTGCGAGAATTAATGTTTAAGGTAAAAGCTAAACAAGGAACTAATATTTCAAGATCATTCTGTGGGCTTAATGATCATAGAAATTTAAAAGATTCTGTCATTTTGGCTAAAAAAGGTGGAATGATTTCACAAGTTGCTCTTTCTATTACTCATTCTCCTATTCATACTGTAGAATATTATATGGGAATTGTCGATAAAGTAGTAGAATATGGTTGTGACGAAATTTGTTTGAAAGATATGGCCGGTATTGGACGTCCTACATTTTTAGGGCAATTAGTAACAGCTATAAGAAAAAAATATCCAAAAATCTTTATCCAATATCATGGACATTCTGGTCCTGGTTTTTCTGTAGCTTCTATGCTTGAGGTGGCTCGTGCTGGAGCAGACTGCTTAGATGTAGCAATAGAACCACTTTCTTGGGGTAAGATTCATCCAGATGTAATTACTATTCGTGAGATGTTATTAAACGATGGTTTTATAGTTAAAGATCTTAATATGGATGCATATATGGAAGGCAGAAGACTTACTCAATCTTTCATGGATGACTTTTTAGGATATTTCCAGAATCCTGGAAACTTTGTTTCATCTTCACTTCTTGTAGGTTGTGGACTTCCCGGAGGTATGATGGGATCTATGATGGCTGATCTTGCAAGTTTTAGTAATGTTATTAATAGTTCACTCAGAAATCAAGGGAAAACAGAACTTTCATTAAATGAATTAACTATTAAATTATTTGATGAAGTAGCTTATGTATGGCCTCGTTTAGGTTATCCTCCATTAGTAACTCCATTTAGTCAATACACCAAGAATACAGCTCTTATGAATTTGATGCATATGCTAAAAGGTGAACCAAGATGGAAAACTATCGATAAAGATACTATGAATATGATTTTAGGAAAGTCTGGTAAACTTCCTGGAGAATTATCTCCTGAAATTAAAGCCATAGTAAAGGAAAAAGGTTTAGATTATTATACAGGGAATCCACAAGATGCATATCCAGATGAACTTCCAAAATTTATTAAGATGATGGAAGAAGAAGGTTGGGATAGAGGACAAGATGATGAAGAATTATTTGAGTTTGCTATGCATGAAAGACAATATCGTGATTACAAAAGTGGTGTAGCTAAAGAACGTTTTAATCAAGAATTGGAAGCGGCTAAAGCTAAGGTAGGTGCTCCTATAATAGTAGAACGAGAAGTAGTCGAAATGCCTTTATTTCCTATTGATGATGTGGTCGCTAAATTTCCTAATGCAATGCCAGTTCAGGTAGATGTTAAAGGAAGTTTAATATGGCAATATGATGTTATCGACGATTCTACAGCACCTGTAATAGGTCAGAAAGTAGAAGAGGGTAAACCTATTTGTATTTTACAAACCGTATTTGGTCTACAAGAAATTCTAGCTCCTAAATCAGGTAAAATTGTATATGTGGCTGCTAAGCAAGGTGAAAAAGTAGTAAAAAATCAGATTATTGCTTTTGTGGAGTAATTAAAATTGTTGTTTTTATGGAATAATTAAACCAAGTAAGTTTAATGATTCCACTATAATATATTCCGTCAAGACTATATGTTTTGACGGATTTTTTTTAGCTTTGTAAACTAAAATAATTATTGAAAAGGCTATTAAGGCATTTGAATAATAGTGATTCTTAAATCTTATATAAAACAATGATATATCTTTCTTTCGATATAGAAGAATTTGATATCCCTTTAGAAAATTCAAAGCAAATAGGGGTGTCTGAACAAATTAGAATTTCTTCTTATGGAGTTAAAAAAATATTAGAATTATTAAAGCAAAAAGAAATAAAAGCCACATTTTTTTGTACTGCCAATTTTGCTGAAAAAGCCCCTGAAATCATAAAACTAATTTGTGAGGAGGGTCATGAAATAGATTCTAATGGTTATTATCATTCATCTTTCGAAGTAGAAGATTTAATAAAGTCAAGGCAGAAATTACAAGAACTAACAGGTCAAGAGGTGAAAGGTTATCGTATGGCTAGAATGATGAAGGTCGATGAATGTGAAGTTTCTAAAGCAGGTTATTCTTTTAATTCGTCGATTAATCCGACTTTTATTCCTGGTCGATATAATAATTTCTTTAAATCTAAAAAACCCTTTTATAATGATAATTTACTTGAAATACCGGTAGCCGTTACCCCTTTTTTTAGAATACCGCTTTTTTGGTTAGCCTTGCATTTGTTTCCATATCCACTATATAAATACCTAGTTTATCATACTGTTAGACATAATAATTCTTATGTAACTTATTTCCATCCTTGGGAATTTTATAACCTTAAAGACATCCAAAAAAAATATAATCTTTCTCATATGATAGTAAAAAATAGTGGAGATTTACTTTATGATAGATTAAGTCATTTTATAGATGATTTGAAAAATAAAGGGTACAAGTTTGGTATGATGACAGAAATTTTAGAAATATATAAGAAATAGTAGAAATAAAAGATTTTTAGTAATTTTACTACCCTAAAAAATAATGATATAAAAAAACTATAATGTCTAATAAAAAGCAATACAAATTTAAACTTATCATATTAAACTTTCTTGAATTTGCTGTATGGGGTTCATATCTTACTTGTATGGGTGCTTATCTTGGGAAGATGGGAATGGGACCTCAAATCGGTTGGTTCTACGCTGTTCAAGGTATAGTATCTTTATTTATGCCGGCCTTAATAGGTATTATCGCTGATAAATGGATTCCAGCACAGAAAGTATTAGCATTTTGCCATTTAATAGCTGCTATTTTTATGATAGCTGCAGGTGTTTATGGGATACAAAGTGGGGCCGATGTACAGTTTGGAACATTATTTACTTTATATACTATAAGTGTAGCATTCTTTATGCCTACTATTGCTATGGATAATTCTGTATGTTATACTACTATTGCAAATCATGGAGAAGATGAACAAATAGTTTTCCCTCCTATTAGAGTATTTGGAACAATAGGATTTATATTCTCTATGGTGTTGGTAGATTTAATAGGTTTTCAAGCAACTCCTTATCAATTTGTTTTATCAGGAGGTTTAGGAATACTTATGTTTATAGTTTCTTTATTGCAAGAAAATTGTCCTGTATCTAAAATACAACAATCTCAAACGATATCTAAGAGATTAGGACTTGATGCTTTTAAATTATTTAAGGAAAAGAAGATGGCTATCTTCTTTATTTTCTCAATGTTATTAGGTGTGTCTCTCCAAATTACAAATGCTTACGCTAATCCTTTTATAAATCATTTTGCTGATATTTCAAAGTACACAAATACTTTTGCTGTAAATCATGCTAATATCATAATATCTATATCACAATTATCGGAAACACTTTGTATTTTATTGATTCCATTTTTCTTAAAAAGGTATGGTATTAAGAAGGTAATGTTAATAGCGATGATAGCTTGGGTATTCCGTTTTGTTTTATTTGGATTAGGAAATCCTGGTCCTGGCGTTTGGATGTTTATTTTATCTATGATAGTATATGGAATAGCATTTGATTTCTTTAATATTTCTGGATCTTTATTTGTGAATCAAGAAGTAGATTCTTCTATTCAGTCAAGTGCTCAAGGATTGTTTATGTTGATGACTAATGGTTTAGGTGCTACTATAGGTACTTTATCTGCTCAAGCTGTAGTGAATCATTTTGTTTATAATTCAGCCACTCCTAATTGGTCATCTGCTTGGTATGTTTTTTCAGCTTATGCATTGTTAGTCGCTGTATTATTTGCTATATTATTTAAATACAAACATCTACCTATTCCAGCTAAGAAATAAGTAGATATATAAAAGAAATGTTTGATTCTGACTATTTATAATATAATAATCAGTATTTGATTATCTTGTTAATATTAATCTATGTTATTTAAATCATAGTTAATGTACCAATCTTTAGATATTGTTCCATTAGAATTAGCCCATGATTCAAATTCACTAGAGTATAGAGTTTTATTTTCTTCTGGACCTTTCCATTGAGTTCCATTATAATCTGGAATAATTAATCCCCAAGGGAACCCCTTTTCAGTAGCATATGAAATATTAGAAATATTATTTACATATTTATCAGAAGCTAAATCGGTATGATCATAGCCTTTCATATGGATTTCAGCTCTTTTACTGACTATTTTATTTTCTTTAACTATGATAAAATAGTTAAAACTATCTTGTACTAAATCATTCTGATCTACACTTTCTTTAAATGTAATAATAGCTTCAAATGGCTGAGCAGAAGGTTTATTTGAATAAGATAGTAAAGACCTTTTCTCTAAAGTAGCTACATTTGATAAATATTTATGAGCATCAGATAAAATAGGTATTACAGCTTTATGTTGATCCTTTTCTACATTATTGGAAGCAAGAGAAAAATATTCTTTGTTAGTACCAAAATGTCCATTATTATCATAAATGACAGAAGTAATGTTATCAGCAAGAACATTATCTAATTGTAGACCGAAAGCTAAATCTAAAGTAGAACCTACAGTGGTGAGTTCTCCATTAATAGTCATTTCAGTAACTTTATTATTGACTAATTTAGTAGAAATATTTGAAATATGAGCGATTAAGTCATTTAGATCATAGTCACCTACATATGGCCATAAGTCTTCAAATCTAACAGTGTACTTAGATACTAAATTTCCTTCAATAGGAGTAACATCTACTATTATACCTTCATTGCCTGGATGAGTAATTTTATTAGCTGCTACTACATTTAGGTCAGATTTATCAATTTCAGCAAATGAAGCAGGATTAATAGCTTTACTATAAAATGTGTTTGCTGAATTACCATAAATTTTATTAGATTCTAAAGTTAGTTCATTATTAATAGTTAATGAATTGCCATTTTGATTTTTAATAAGGATAGTATTGGAACTCCATAAAGATCTATTCCCTTCTTCAGATTCAGAACCTGAAATAGATATGTTTCCAGTAAATTCAAGATTTTCAGTGTTTATATAAGATGCATTTAATAAATAATTTTCAGAATCTACGGATGAAATACTAATTTTAGTGCAAGGAGTAGAAGTCATGGTTTCAACATCATAATTTTTCATAATAGAACCATTAGATAAAAATAAATGATCTGTATTTTCTATCTTGCCGGCAAAAATATTACCACAATTTTTAATAGTATATTCATTGTTGTTTTGACTTTCGATTCCATTATTAGCAGTTAAAAGATTAGCATTATATAATGTTCCACCATTAAGTTTTAAGGTATTTAATTCGACATTACCAGTTTCTGTTATGAACAATCCTTTATCTGGAGAAACAGTGGCAGTTCCTATACTATAATTGTTATCTTGTGCTTTTAATTTAAAATCACCTTCTATAAACATATCTTTCACTCCATCTATGCTTTTAGAGCAATAAAAAGAAGCATTTGGGCCTACATAGATATCGCCACATTTGTTTAAGTAGGAATCGAAAGATAATATTCCTAGAACAGAGATATAATCCAAAGTACCATTATTCCAAATATTAGTTATAGAAACATTAGATGAAAGTCCAATAATTAATTTGGAATTATTATTTAAACTAAGATTAGCATTAGAAGTCATCGTCCCACCATTTAAAAAAATAAGAGTAGTATTATATACTTCTGCGCCTGTAAGTGTCCCTTCTACATAAATAGTAACATCATTATTTTTATTAGCATAATCTCCATTTTGTATTTTAGTAGTAATTCCTGCAGGAATATAATAAACACCATTTGATGTTATTTCTTGCCAATTTCCTGATATAAATTGAGTTTCTAATTCTTTAGCGTCAGCTGGTATCTCTTTAGCCAATTCTATAGATTCTTGGTAATTGGTGAAATTATCAGCTGTCAACATACCAATAGCTTCTTGGTCTTTGGATTCACCACCTTTAGTTTTTAAACCTAAATTAGAAGATTTTATAGATCTAGAGGAATTTATTACTATAGAAGTATCACCAATAGGCACAGTATAACTAAAAATTTCTTGAGCATTAGTAGCATCAGTATATTTTAGATATAAAATTTTAGCAGAAGAAGGAATAAATAAGTCAATATTAACTGGAGTAGCAGCGTCTATAGTAAATATACCAATAGATTTAGCATCTTTATCTAGAGGAAAATCAGTAAAAAATTCACAAGAAGATGGATATTGGCTATTGGTTTTTAAGGTTATTATTTTATTTGAATAAAGTTTCCAATTAAAATCTGGAGATGGATTTAAATTACTAAACATCTCTGAAATTTTTTCATTATTAATGTTGGATAATTCTGTAGAAGTAATTATGGTTTCGTCTTTAATGCAAGATGATAATAGTACAGTGATTATTAAAATATTAATAATATATTTAAAAATTTTCATAATTGTATGAATTAAAAGGTTTTTAAATTATTTTATAAAATATGTTTATATTTAAAACAATATTATATAAATATCACATTATAAGCAACATATAAATTTACGATTTATTATAAGAATAACAAATAATTATATTTTATAAAATATATATTATTTGTTATTTCTAGAAAATAGCCATTATTGCGACATAAGACCAATGAGCTACGATCCCTGCGACAAGGCCTCCGACAGTATGTGATAATATAGCCTTAGATGTTAATTCTCTATAGCCTAAAGAATCTAACATAGCAGTATGAGTGCTCAAAAACCCGCTCCAACACATCCCCATAGCCGTAAAGACTGCGATAGCATTGCCATTGATAAGTCCAGCTTCTTGAAATTTAGGAATAAGGCCTAACGCCGCACCTACAGCTCCTAAAGCAGTAATAGGGAAAGATACTAATTCTGGATTAGTAAATCCAAATAGCCATTCGAAAACTATATTTATTTTTCCAGCCAAGTGAGGAAGAAGAGCTACTCCTTCATATGCACTTCCACTAAATCCACCATCGCCTGGTCCAAAAGTAAGCATCATAACGAAAGTAGAGATGATAAGTACACCAGGGATAATAGCAAGACCTATTTCGACACCAGATTTACCTCCATCTAATACTGAATTTAAAACTCTAAGAAAAGTACTACCTTCAGATTTGAAAGAAATCTGTTGTTCATCACCTTGATCAGCTTCGTCTAAAAGAAATTCAGGGTTAGATTTTAATGTTAATTTCTGCATCATACGAGTAGTGACTATACTACCAGCTATACAACCAATAAGACCGATTAAAGCTCCTGTGACAAATCCTCTACCAGCCATAAATACTATTACTACTAATCCCATCCCAAAAGATGTTCCGAAATTAGTAAGAGAAATAAGTTGATATTTTTTAAAGTATTTATTAAAATTATGATCTTTAGAAAGTGCAATAATAGCAGGATTATCTGATAAGAAAGTAACGATACCGCCTAAAGCTGCTACACCTGGTAGATTATAAAGTGGTTTCATAAGAGGTTTCAAGACTATTTCTATCAAACGAACGACACCGAACTCTATTAATAATTTACCTAAGGCTCCAGATAGTACAGTAATACCCATAATATAGAATACTGTATTTATTAATAATTCATAAGATGTATTCATAAGAGTATTTAGCATATTAGGAACACCCATTATATGTCCTATATATCCGAATATTGCGAAAAATATTATTAAGAAAATAATAGCTTCATATCTTCTTAAACTTGTGAATTTAATAGGATTATGAATCTTATGTTTATTTAAATTATTTTTATTTAAAGAATTATTAGCCATTATAGTAATATTAATTTCTGTTTATTGCTGTTATTCTCCAAGTAAGGCCGATGTTAACTTCTTGTTTTTTCGGATTTACATTATTTGTTGCCCAAAATGCATGAAATCTTAGTTTTTTATGCTGATTTAAAATGGGGAAGAATGTTATTCCTATTCCTAAGGTAGTAGAGTTTACTCCAGGTATTACAGCATGATCATATATCATAGAAGTATCTACAGGCATATCTTCATCATTTCTATCATAATCTCCTTTAGTAAAGATAGTCCATTTATCAGATATGCTATAACATAACTTTAACATTAAGGAATAATCATCAAAATAATTTTTCTGACCTGATAAAAAACGATTCATATAATCTATTTCTGCGGTAAATTTTTGGTAATTAATTTTGTTCCCTAAAGCTATATAATATATAAAATCACCTTTGGAAAGTTCAAAGGCATTTATAGAATAAATAGTATGGAACCAGTTCATATTACCATACCATAGAATACTATATCCAAAAGTGTTATTGTATGCTTTAGTAGCAAAAGGAGAGTTTATTACTTGAGCTAGTAAAGAATGTTTTTGATTATTTGTATTATATCGAGCGGTAATACCATTTTTAAAAGGTGTAGAATTTCCCCATAATTTTCCATAAATGAAAACATCTTGAGGTGCTTTATCCCATTCAAATCCGCCTATATTGACCATTTGTTTACCAAAAATAAAATCTAAGTTTTTATTAGGAGAATATTGTAAATATGCAAAATCTATATTATTACTAAATTCCAAAGGTTCGACACTAGGGACTGTCAGTCTTTCTCTGAATTTATAGCTAAAATGCTCATCGATTTTACCTTGGATATTAAACATGAAATATCTTCCAATAAACCCAGCTTCAGTGTCTTGATTATCATAGTAAAAAGCTCTACCATCTAAACGAGTATCTAAGTACATATATATCTTAGAATCACCTTTATAATGGTGTTTCTCTGGCTGAGCATATAGATTAAAAGAACAAAATATTATACTTATTATAAGTAATATTGATATCTTTTTCATTAGTGTATTTATTAAGCAATCTTAAATATTGCGCAAAAGTAATCAATAAGACTTTATTAACAAGAAAAGTAATATATTTTATTAAGAAAAATGATATAATTTATTGACGATTATTTCCCATTGTTGAATAAACATGGAATCTAGAATCCTCACTATAAATTAAATAACCGTCTAAATCGTCACGACTATTCAGAAATTCTTTAGCTTTTTCTAGACCTAAAGTCATGCAATAAGTAGCATAAGCATCAGCAATAGTAGAGTTCTTAGCTATTACAGTAGCCGATAGTAAATTAGAAACAGCGGGTTTACCAGTCGTTGGATTAATAGTATGAACTATTTTTTTGCCATCTTTATAATAGAATTTTCTATAATTACCTGATGTAACTATACCCACATTTGTTACTTCTAGTATATCTTGAATGTTTTTACCAGCTTCTAGACTGCCGTCAATAGGTTTATCTATACCTATTTGCCATTTTTTATCAGATGAGTTATGACCTTTACAATATATTTCCATGCCTACATCGACTAAATAATCTGTAATGCCGAAAACCTCAAGTTTTTTACCAATAAGATCAGCAGTATACCCTTGAGCTATCGCATTAAAATTTAATTCTACTCTAGGATCTTTTTTTACTACTTTATTATTAATAATATCTAATTTATCCATCCCTACGAAACATAATAAGCTATCTATAATATGTTGATCTACAGGTATTTTATTAGCAAATCCAAATCCCCAAGCATCATATAAAGGAGCACCACTAATATCGAATAAACCATCAGTTTCGACCCATAAGTTTTTAGAAATATTAAATAATTCTATAAAAATATTATTAGGGATGTCTGTTGTATTATGATTAATTTGAGATAATAAAGAAGCTTGGTTATATCCAGAAAATGTATTTTCTATATAATTAGTTATAGATATTAGAGTATCTTCTATTTCTGATAATCCAATTTGTATTTTGTTACCTGTATTAGAATTAATATCAGAATATATTACATGAAAAGTCCCACCTTGAGTAAACCCTTCATAACGATGATAATGACTAGTTTCTGAACATGAACTAAGTAAAATAATAGAAAACACTATGGTAATAATAATGTATAGATTTCTCTTCATGATGTAGCGAATAATGATTTTTTTATGCATATTTGCATATTAATAACAAAGTTAATAAAACTTTAATAATTTAATCCATATCGAATCCATGAATAAGTTCAAAATATTTAAATACATATTAGCTATTATATTTCCTATTATTATTATTTCTTGTAGTGATGATGATGAATCTACTACTCCTTATATGACTGGGAGTATAACATTTGATTATCCTATGTATGTTATGGCCGGAGATGTTTTATCTATGGAAGCTAGTGGTATTTTAGATCCTACAGATCCTACTTATTATTGGATATCTTCTAGTGATTATTTCTTTACTGATACTATATGGGGTAATAAATGTTCTTTTGTTATTCCAGAAGATCAGGGCCTTCATACTTTTTATTGTGTGGCTACTAAAGATGGATATAATAATTCCACACATTATTCTAATTTATATACTATAGATACCACATGGGCAAGTGGTTCCTTGACAGGAATAGATAGAGGTGGATTATATGTTAAAGATCAAAGGGACTCTAAAAAATATTATTATGTAGAGATAGGGGATCTTTTATGGTTCAATCAAAATCTTTCTTATGCAGGTACAGAAGCAGATCCTATAGGTCAGCCTTGGGGTACTTATAATTGCTTAGGTTGTTTATTTGGCAGATTATATTCTTGGAATGAAGCTACTAACGAAGAATCTAAGAGTGGTTTGGGTAATGGGCCACAAGGTATTTGTCCTGAAGGATGGACTGTACCCACTAATGAAGATTGGGAAAATTTGGCTCAAACTGTGATGGAGAATAATGCTTTGACTTATAATGATACGTGGGTAGGAATCGCTGGGCATTTATCAGTAGAAGCTTATTTTAATGAAAATAAAATGTGGCAATATAATCCGATAAATGTTAAAACCAATGACTTCAAATGGAATGCATTGCCGACGGGCAATTCTGTAGATAATAATCAAAGATTTCAAAATCTATTAAAATTAGGTATGTGGTGGTCTTCTACAGAAGTGGATGAAGATAATGCTTCTTATCGTTACTTATATTATGATGATTCTGTTATGCCTATGCATATTATAGATAAAAAAGGATATGGCGTATCTATACGCTGTGTCAAGAAAAAATAACATAACTTTAAACAAAAAAATTATGGCAAAGAAAAAAAGTACAACTTGGATTATAATAGCCGTTATCGGCATAATCCTTATTTGGGGCGTTAGAGCATATAATGGTCTTGTTAAACAACAGGAAACTGTAAGTACAGCTTGGTCAGATGTAGAATCTACATATCAGAGAAGAATGGATTTGATCCCTCAATTAGTAGCTACTGTGAAAGGCTATGCTGAACATGAATCTAACACTTTTCAAAATGTTATAGAAGCTAGAGCAAAAGCTACTCAACTTACAGTAGATGCTTCAAATCTTACTCCTGAAGCATTAGAACAGTATCAAAAAGCTCAAGGAGAATTAGGTTCAGCATTAGGTAAATTGATGATGATTCAAGAGAATTATCCAAATCTTAAAGCAAATGAAAATTTCTTGGAATTACAAGCTCAATTAGAAGGTACAGAAAATAGAATTAATGTACAGAGATTAAAATTTAATAGAGCTGCTAAGAATTATAATACTAATACAAGAAAGTTTCCTAAAACTATCATAGCTTCTATGTTTGGTTTCGATAGAAAACCTTATTTTAAAGCACAAGAAGGTGCACAGACAGCTCCAAAAATAGAATTTTAAGATGAGATTATCTGAATTTAGTTCTATAGATTTTAGATCTAAGAAATTTCAAGATAAGATTTCTAATGCTATTAAAAAGGCGGAACTCCAGACATCAGGGGAAATAAGAGTACATTTAGAAATGAGATGTAAAAAAGACCCTTGTGAAAGAGCTATTAATGTGTTTCATCACCTTAAAATGAATGAAACTGCTGCTAGAAATGGGATTTTAATTTATATAGCTTATAGATCTAGAAAAATGTCTATTATCGGTGATTCTGGCATAGATGAAAAAGTATCTAAGGATTTTTGGAAAGTTATATTGGATGAATTAAGGATTGACTTCTCTAAACAAAATTATGCTGATGGGATATCTAAAGCAGTCTTAGCTATAGGAGAAGTCCTTAAACAATATTTCCCATACAAATCTGATGATGTAAATGAACAGTCAGATGATATCTCTTATGGAAAAAAATTAAGTAAAATTCCTGAAAAATAAACCAGATATAATTTCATATGAAAATAATAAATAAAATATCTGTATTAATATTACTAGTAGTTTTAGTATTTAGTTCGTTAAGTGTAACAGCTCAAATAGTATCTAAGCCTTCTGTCCCTCATGCTGTAAATGATTTTGCTGATGTATTGACTAGTAATCAGAAAATCACCCTTGAAAGAAGATTAGTAGATTTTTCAAATTCTACTAAAACACGTATAGTTATAGTAACCATCACGGATTTAAAAAATTTGACTCCTTTCGATTATGCTTATCAGTTAGGTGAAAAGTGGGGTATAGGCGATGCAAAGTTTGATAATGGAATAGTTATTCTAGTTAAACCTAAAGATAAGGGAGATATAGGTACATCTCCTTCAGCAAGAATTAGTACCGATTATAAAGGTCAAGTATTTATAGCTGTAGGCTATGGACTAGAATCTGTGATACCTGATGCGATAGCTAAAAGGATAGTAAACTTAAAAATGATTCCTGCTTTCAAGCAAGGTGATTATTTTTCTGGATTTATAGCTGCTATAGATGTTATTATGCCGTTGGCTAAAGGAGAATATTCTGCTACTGAATGGCAAAAGAGTACTCAGAAATCTACTAAAGGAATTATGACTATTGTTATTTTATTAATTATAGTTTTCTTTATATTATATGGCATATCCGATGCAAAAGCTAAGCAAAGTATTAATTCTGGAAAACCTAACGGTAAATTCTGGATAGGTCTTAATCAAGTTTTATCTATGCTTGTAGAGGTGTTATTCTGGATAGTAATATTTGGAGGCCGTGGAGGTGGCGGTGGAAATAGTGGAGGTGGATCATCTGGATTTTCAGGTGGATTCGGTGGAGGTAGCTTTGGTGGTGGTGGAGCAGGAGGTAGTTGGTAACTTATTGATTATCCTCGAAAGCTTTAACGATTTTAATTACCAATGGATGTCGCATTATGTCTTCAATCCCAAATTTTACTATAGAGATTCCTTTTATATCTTTAATAATATTTATTCCTTTTAATAGACCTGAATCATTTTTATGAGGTAAGTCTATTTGAGTAGAATCTCCTGTGACTATAAATTTAGCATTTTTACCCATTCTAGTTAAAAACATTTTTAACTGTCCTATAGAAGTATTTTGAGCTTCATCTAAAATAACAACAGCATTATTAAGAGTTCTACCTCTCATGTATGCAAGAGGAGCTATTTGAATAGTGCCATCTTCCATATATTTTTCTAATTTTTTGGGATGAATCATATCTTTTAGAGCATCATATAGGGGCTGCAGATAAGGATCAAGTTTTTCTTTAAGATTACCTGGTAAAAATCCAAGTCTTTCACCAGCTTCTACAGCAGGTCTAGTAAGAATAATATTTTTAATTTCTCTATTTTTTAAGGCTTTTACAGATAAAGCTATAGCAGTATAAGTTTTTCCTGTACCAGCAGGGCCCACTGCAAAAACTAAGTCATTTTTATTATAGTTATCTACTAGCTTCTTTTGATTAACAGTTCTAGCAGTGATAATTTTACCTTCATTTCCGAAAAGAATAGTATAAGGATTGTCATAAGTTATATTTTCAGCATTTTCAAATATTTTATCTACATCATTTTCATTTAAATGAATTTTCTTTTTAGTTAAATCTATTAATGTCTTAATTTTATTTATAAAAATTTTAACTTCTTCTTCTCTTCCACTAATATTTATTTCAGAACCTCGCGCAGTTATTTTTAAACTAGGAAGGTAAGATTTGATCTTCTCTAGATTAGAATTATTTACTCCGTAAAGTTCTCTAGGATCACAGTCTTCTATGATGATTCTTTTTTCCATTTTACTCGTTTTCAATAATATTTTTTAATCTGTTATAGGTTTTCTCCATTTTATAATAATTATTTATATCTAAAAACTTATTATTTTTATTTAAATAATCATTAATTGATATTATACTGAACCCTTTTTCTAATTTACCTGCTCTTGTACACCAAATTGGAATAGTTTGTGTTTTTATAATATGGGTTTGTTTACTTATTCTGTTTTTATAAAAAGTAAGAGTATATATAAGTCCCAATTCTGTATTGACCGCGCTCATATTTGAAATAAGATTACCTAAGGAATAATAGCAAATCTTAATAGGAAAACCAAGTGAATCTTTTTTTATTTCTTGTTGTTGAATTACATGTGGATGGCCTCCAATAATAATATCCACCCCTTGAGTATATAAGAAATCTTTAAGCTTCTTTTGTTTGGCAGATGCCAATATTTTATATTCTTGTCCCCAATGTGGAAGTGCAATGATATAATCAGGAAATTCTTGTTTGACTTGAACAATTGTTTTTTTTAAGAAGCAAGTATCTATCATATTAACAGCGCAGCCTTTAGGAACATGATGTCCATTTATTCCATAAGTAAAATTTATAAGGGCGAACTTTAAACTTTTTATTTCTATAATTAAATATCTTTTTTCTTCAGGATTATCATATACTCCTGTATATTTTACTCCTAATTCTTTATATGTATTAATAGTATTTAATATACCTTTTTTATATCTATCACAAATATGATTATTAGCACATAAAAAGACATCTATACCACTTTCGTAAGCTTCTTTAGCTAAAGAAGCAGGTGCGGAAAAATTAGGATATCCTGTGTAAGGTGCTGTACTGCAGCTGAATTCCATATTGGCGACAGCCAAATCAGTATTATTAATAATTTTTTTTATATGTTTGAAATAAGAATTATAATTATAAGAAGATGCTGAAATAGAGTCTTGAGTAGGGATGTGAGCACTTATTAATTGTTCTTTATGCTGCATGATATCTCCCATAAAGCTAATAGTTACTATATCTTGGGCTGAAAGGAGATTAATAGGAAGAAGAAAGATAGCTATTAATAATATTTTTTTACAAATAATAGATATTTCTAGTCTAATCTTAATCATTTACTAACTATTTTATTAATAGTATTAGAATCGATGGATTTATTGGTGGTACTTACTAATTCTTGAATAATTTTAAGATTTGGAGCTTCTAATCTAATATTAAGCCATTGTTCAAGTTTTTTAATATTCTCCATAGATATCTTACTAGAAACCTGTATAATTATAATAATCTGATCTTTAGATTCTAATGATTTAGGATCTATTTCAGCTCCACGAGCTATAGAAAAAGACTGAATTCCAGGATATTGAGCTAATATTTCTCTAGTAATTTGTTCACATGGAAGCTCTTTCTTTTTGAAATTTTTAAGTTCATTTTCCATTTGATTAATGATAACTTCTCGTTTTTGAATTTCGTTATCATTTCTTTTATAAATATTTTCAATGACAGCTTCATCTGTAGAATTATCTTCAGAGTTAAGTATATTTTGTTTTATTAATACCTGATTTCTATTTATTCCGAATGCTTCAGCAGATCTATATAATAATTCTATTTCACCTTCATTAAGTGTTCTCCCTACTAAATTAAGAGTAACAGTAGTAGGTTTATCCGAATGATTAATTTTAGAATCATATATATAAGTATTTTGTAAAGTCTTATTGGCAGTAATAAATTCGTTAGCTTTAATATTGAAATTATTTTGTTTAACTACAGAAATGGCAGAAAGTACTGAAGGAACGATAACAATGATTAATACTATTGTTATTATTCTATTAGATTTTCTCTGGTTTTTAGGATCAGCAAATGACTTCTTAGGAAATTTTAAGGTTTTAACAACGAAGTATGTAGTTATAGCGATAAACATACTATTTAACATAAAGAGATATAAAGCTCCTATAAAATATTTAAAACTACCTATTGCAAGACCATAACCTGCAGTACACAAAGGAGGTATCAATGCTGTAGCTATAGCTACACCCGCAAATACAGTCCCTTTTTCTTTTCTACTTATTTCGATGATGCCAGCAAATCCACCAAATATAGCTATCAAAACATCGTAAATAGTAGGATTTGTTCGAGATAAGAGTTCTGAAGGATTTTCTAATCTAAGAGGTGATACTAAAAAATAGATATAAGAAACTAAAATACTTACTACTACCATTATCATGAAATTTGTTAATGATGCTTTCAATAATTTAGTATCATTAACAGACATACTATAACCTATAGCTATGATAGGCCCCATTAAAGGCGATATAAGCATGGCACCTATAATGACAGGTATAGAATTTACATTTAATCCTACTGCGGCAATAATTATGGATGCCGCCAATATATATATATTTGGACCCTGGAAAATATAATTATTGCGGATATTATTTGCTGCTAATTCTTGATCAATATGCTTTTGCAGGTTTAATCTATTTTTAATAATTCTCCAATTATTAGAGATAAATTCTTTAGATGTATCTGTAGTTTTCATTAAAATCATTTATAATATCTGTAAATATACATTATTTTTTGTCGGATTGTATTAAATACTTATTTTTGTATATTAAGTATAAATTAAAAATAATTAATTATGAAAGCTTTAAAATTGGTAATGGTATTGAGTATATGTATTAGTATACTTAGTGGATGTGATTTCTTCCGTAAAATAGCTGGAAAACCTACATCTAAAGATATAGAAAGGATGAAGGTAGAAGCTAAAACAAAGGCTAAGAAACAAAGACAATTAGATTCTTTAAATAAAATCCAAGCTGATATGGCCTTAGAAGATTCATTAGCTATTGTAAAATCAAGTTACGATAAAAGATTTTATGTAATTTTAGGAAGTTACAAGGTAAAAGGTAATAATGAAAAAATGGCTAAAATGCTAGAAATTAATGGATATGAAAGTCCTGTAATGTTCAAATTCAAAAATGGATTCGAAGTAGTATCTGCTGCTGGATTTGATAGCATGAAAGACGCTATGAAATGTAAAGAAGAAGTCAAAGAGTTCGGTTTTTGCCCAGAAGATATTTGGATATATGATGTAAATAAGAATTTACACGAATAAATATTTTAGAATTAATAATTACAATAATTAAATGAAAACAACTCCATTTACTCAGAAACACATCGATCTCGGTGCGAAGATGGCAGAATTTGCAGGTTACAATATGCCAATACAATATACTACAATAAATGAAGAACACATGGCTGTAAGAAATAGTATAGGTGTGTTCGATGTCTCTCATATGGGAGAATTTTGGGTTAAGGGTCCTAATGCCCTTCGTTTTTTACAATATGTATCTTCTAATGATGTAGCGGCCTTAGTACCAGGTAAAGTGCAGTATACTTGTTTCCCTAATGGTAAAGGTGGTATCGTAGATGACTATCTTACATATATGATAGATTCAGTAACTTATCTTTTAGTCGTTAATGCTGCTAACATAGATAAAGACTGGGCACATCTGGTAGAATTAGCACCTAAGTTTGATATCACACCAGGTAAAGAACTTTATAATGCTTCTGATGAAATTTGTCAGTTTGCAGTACAAGGTCCTAAAGCTTTAAAAGCTATGCAGAAAATTACTGATCAGCCTGTAGAAAATATGGAATATTATACTTTCAAGAAATTAAAACTTGCAGGGATAGATGTAATATTATCTACTACTGGTTATACGGGAGCAGGTGGATGTGAAATTTATGCTGCAAATGAAGCTGCAGATAAAATGTGGGATGCTGTATTTGAAGCAGGTAAAGAATTTGATATTAAACCTGTAGGTCTAGGTTCTAGAGATTCTCTTCGTTTAGAAATGGGGTTCTGTCTTTATGGACATGATATTGATGATACTACTTCTCCTATAGAAGCAGGTCTTGGTTGGATTACCAAATTCAATGATCGTAAAGGTGATTTTATAGATAAAGACTACATGCTAAAACAGAAAGAAAACGGATATCCAAGAAGATTAGCTGGTTTTATTATGGAAGAAAGAGGTATTCCTCGTCAAGGATATGAAATATGTGATCAAGACGGTAAAGTTATTGGTCGTGTTACTTCAGGTATAATGTCTCCATGTTTAAAAAAAGGTATCGGTATGGGTTATATTGATCGTCCTATAAATAAGATTGGAAATGAAATCTATATAAAAATACGTAATAGACAAATCAAAGCTATTACTACTAAGCTTCCTTTTTATAAAGGCTAAGCTATAAAATCAAATTAGTGAGCCTCTTGATAAGAGGCTTTTTTTATAAATCATTCATTATGAAAAAGTTATTATTTACATACTTATTAGTTTTTTTTTCTATTATTAATGTTTCATTGCTTAGCGCTCAAAACATGGTAAAGCAGTCTAACGAAGAAGAATTGCTTCAGAAATATTGTGATTTTTTTACTTCTGATAGTCTTCTTGGGAGGAAAGCTGGTTCCGAAGGAGAATTAAAGACGGCTAGATATGTTTATGATCAGTTAAAAACTATGAATTTGATAATGATGTGTGGTAGAGATGGCCAGAAATTTATCATTGCGAATAAGCAGGATTCTATTTATTCAAGAAATATACTTGCTATTTCTGAAGGTTATGATGATTCTTTGCGAAATGAATATCTAGTGATAGGAGCAAATATGGACCATTTCGGTTATAATAATTTGAATGTAGATGGTAAACTTTTTAAACAAATCTTTCAAGGAGCCAATAATAATGCTTCAGGGATGGCTTGTCTTTTGGAATTAGCCAGACGTATATCTCTTAATAATTTTCGTTTTAAAAGATCTGTAATTTTTGCTGCTTTCGGTGCTAAAGAAAAAGGTATGGTCGGTTCTTGGTATTTTGTCAATAAAGGTTTTTCTCATATTAATGATGTCGTATTGATGGCAGACTTAAATATGGTAGGTAGGAAAAGTAGAGACAGATCATTGAGATATTACGAAGGTGATCCTTGTCTAGAAATTAAACAAATAATAACCAAGTTATCTCCTAATACATATATAACTCCGGATAAAGGTACTAACATCGCTAATATATCTGATTACTTAGCTTTTAAGGAACAAAAAATTCCTACAGTTTTGTTTACCACAGGAGGATTTTCAACATATAATGCTAGACTGGATGTCAAAAGAAATTTAGATTATTCATATATGGATGATGTTTGTGACTATTTGTATAATTTTATCATGGCTGCTGCCAATTATTCTGGAGATATAGAATTATATAAACCTGAACTTACTGTAGAAAAACATACGCAGGAAGAAAAAAAATATTATTCAGCATATGAAATAGATCAAAGTCCTACTTTTTTTAAAGGTAATGAACTTAAATTTTTACAAGACTGGATTTATAAATATTTAAAATATCCTGAAAGTGCTGTGGATGAAGGAATTCAAGGAATAGTTTATGTGGAATTTATAATAGATGAAAAAGGGAATGTGACTAATGTGACTACCTCTGAAAATTTAGATGTTCTATTGGAAAGTGAAGTTAAAAAAGTAGTAAAAGCTTCACCAAGATGGAAACCTGGTAAATTAGAAGGTGAGCCAGTAAAAGTTAAGTATAAATTACCTATAGAATTCAAACTTAAAAGAAGAAAATAATTAAAGAAATATTAACTTTGCGGACGAGAAAAAACTAGAATACAAATGGAGTATAACTTTAAAGAAATAGAAAAGAAGTGGCAGCAGTATTGGGCTGATAATAAGGTATTTAAAGCTGAAAATAAAAGTGATAAACCTAAATATTATGTTTTGGATATGTTTCCATATCCTTCAGGTGCAGGATTACATGTGGGACATCCTTTGGGTTACATCGCATCTGATATATATAGCAGGTATAAAAGATTGAAAGGATTTAATGTCCTTCATCCTATGGGTTATGATTCTTTTGGTTTACCTGCTGAACAATATGCTATTCAGACTGGACAACATCCTGAAATAACTACAGAACAAAATATTGCTAGATATCGTCAGCAAATGGATAGAATAGGATTTTCATATGATTGGTCTAGAGAAGTAAGGACTAGTGATTCAGCTTATTATAAATGGACTCAATGGGTATTCCTTCAAATGTTTGATCATTGGTATGATAAATCTATTGAAAAAGCTAGACTCATAAGTGAATTAGTAGAGATATTTGAAAAAGAGGGAAGTGAAGGTATTCCTTTTGGTAATGAATGGACTGAAGGCTATGAAAAATTCTCTGTTTCTGATTGGAAATCTTTCAATGAGAAAAAACAGGCAGATATTCTAATGAATTTTAGAATAGCATATCAAGGCGAAACATCTGTTAACTGGTGTGCTGAATTAGGCACTGTTTTAGCCAATGATGAAGTTAAAGAAGGAGTATCTGTTCGTGGAGGTTATACTGTTATACAGAAAAAAATGAAACAATGGCAGTTAAGAGTTTCGGCTTATGCTGAAAGACTGCTTAAAGATATGAATGAACTTCAATGGTCTGATTCCTTGAAGGATATGCAAAAAAACTGGATAGGTAAATCTCAGGGTGCTGAGATGTTATTTAAAGTTTCTAATGGTCATGATAACTATGATATGACTATTTTTACTACTCGAGCAGATACAGTATTTGGAGTTACATTTATGGTACTTGCTCCTGAGAGTGAATGGGTAGATAAATTAACTAGACCAGAAAAGAGAAAAGAAGTAGATGCTTATCTTAAAAAAGCTATGCGTAAAACAGAGCGCGAAAGAATGGCTGAAACTAGAAAAATAACAGGAGTTTTTACTGGTTCATATGCTAAAAATCCTTTAACAAAAAAAGATGTTCCTATTTGGATTTCTGAATATGTATTATCTGGTTATGGAACTGGAGCTATTATGGCAGTACCTGCTCATGATTCTAGAGACTACGCTTTTGCTAAGACTTTTAATCTTCCTATTATCCCATTAATTGAAGGTTGTGATATTTCTAAAGAAAGTTTTGATGCTAAATCTGGTATAATGTGTAATTCAGGTTTTTTAAATGGTATGACTGTAAAAGAAGCTATACCAGCGGCTATTAAAAAAGTACAAGAAATAGGAATAGGAAGAAGAAAAATTAATTATAGATTAAGAGATGCGGTTTTCTCAAGACAAAGATATTGGGGGGAACCATTTCCTATATATTTTAAAGATGGAATAGCTACTCCATTGTCAGAAGACAAATTACCTTTAAAATTACCTAAAGTAGATAAATTTTTACCTACAGCTGCTGGTGAACCACCGTTGGCTCGTGCTGAACATTGGACTATAGACGGTTATCCCTTGGAAACAAGTACAATGCCTGGGTTTGCAGGTAGTAGTGCTTATTATTTAAGATATATGGACCCTCATAATGAAAATGCTTTAGTGGATAAAAAAATAGATGAATATTGGAGAGATGTGGATCTTTATATAGGAGGTACTGAGCATGCTACGGGTCATTTAATCTATTCTCGTTTTTGGAATAAGTTTTTATTTGATATGGGTCTTGTATGTGAAAAAGAACCTTTTAAAAAATTAGTAAACCAAGGAATGATTCAAGGTAGATCTAATTTTGTATATAGAATAAAAGATACTAATAAGTTCGTTTCTTATGGTCTTAAAGATAAATATGATACTACAGAAATTCATTGTGATGTAAATATCGTTCATGAAGATTGTTTAGATATAGAAGGATTTAAAAAATGGAGAACTGAATATAAAGATGCTGAGTTTGAATTAGAAGATGGAGTTTATAAATGCGGTCATGCTGTAGAAAAAATGAGTAAGTCTATGTTTAATGTCGTAAATCCAGATAATATCTGTGATACTTATGGGGCTGATACTCTTAGAATGTATGAAATGTTTTTAGGACCATTAGAACAGTCTAAGCCATGGAATACTAACGGAATCGATGGTGTTCATAGATTCTTAAAGAAATTTTGGAGACTTTATCACAAGGAAGATGTATTTACTCTTACTGATAAGAAAGCTACTCCAGCTGAATTAAAAATACTTCATACTCTTATAAATAAAATACAGACCGATATAGAGAACTTTTCTTATAATACATCTATAAGTGCATTTATGATAGCTGTAAATGAATTAACTGATTTAAAAACAGATTCTAGAGAAGTCTTAGAGCCTATTATAATATTAATTTCTTCTTTTGCTCCTCATATTGCTGAAGAACTGTGGTCACTTGCTGGTTATAAGAACTCTATAATATATGCAAAGTTCCCTAAATATGTAAAAGAATATACTATAGAAAATACTGTAGAATATCCTATCTCATTTAACGGTAAGAAAAGATTTGTGATGACTTTATCTAAAGATTTATCTAAGGATGAAATTCAAAAAATAGTATTATTATCAGATGATGCTGCGAAATATTTAGAAGGAAAAGCTGTTAAAAAAATAATAGTAGTTCCAGGAAGAATCGTTAATATTGTTTGCTGATTTTTTAAAATAATTATTAATAAATATAGGTTTGGATAAAATTATAAAAGAAAATATTGTTTTAATAGGTATTAAAGAATATTTCCTGATAGCTTTTGGAATATTTTTATATGTTTTTGGATGTATAGCTTTTATTATACCTAATGGTATAGGTAGTGGAGGTGTGACAGGTATGTCATTGATAATATCATATGCTACTAATGGTGGTATTCCTGTATATTTATCATATTTAGTTTTAAATGTTTTATTATTAGTGATAGGTATCTTAATATTAGGACATGGATTTGGTATAAAAACTTTATTTGCTATAGGAATAGCCACTTTGTCTTTTAAGCTTTTACCATTATTTATTACTTGGCAGACTACTATTTCAAATCCTGCTATAAATGCTATTATAGGAGGTGCTTTTTGTGCTATAGGTATTTCTATAGTATTTTCTCAAGGAGGAAGTACTGGTGGAACAGATGTATTAGCTTTAATAGCTAATAAATTCTATGATATATCATTAGGTAGATTTTATATGATTAGTGATATGATTATCGTATCATCTATACTTTTTGTGCCTAATAAAACTTTGTCTGATGCAGTTTATGGCTATATAGTATTGATAACTTTTTCATTAACGATAGACTATATAATGACTGGAACTAAGCAGTCTATACAGATGTTAATATTTACTCAAAAACCTAAAGAGATTAGAGATGAGATGATTACGAAGATGAATCGCGGAGTTACTTCTATTGAGGCTAAAGGTGGGTATTCTAATGAGGATCTTAAAATTCTTATTATAGTCGCTAGAAAACAACAACTCACTGAACTTACTCGTGAGATTAAAAAAATAGATAGTAAAGCTTTTATTACTGTGACACCTACAACTAGTGTGTATGGTAGAGGCTTTGACCAAATAAAAGAAGGAAAGATAACATGGAAAAAGAAATCAAAAGAAAAATAAAAAATTCAACTAAAAAACGAATTTTTCCTAAAGAAAAACTAAACTTTAAGAAAGTCTATAAAATTTTTGAAGATTATTTAATTATTACTTTAGGTTTGTTGATTTATACCTCAGCATGGGTAATCTTTATATTGCCTAATGGTTTAGTAGGCGGTGGTGTGTCAGGTATTGGTGCTATCATTTATTACATTACCGGTTTTGAAGTTAGTTATTCTTACTTTTTGATTAATCTGGTATTATTGGGAATAGCTATGAAAGTATTAGGGAAGGGTTTTGGTATCAAAACCATCTATGGCATAGTCGTAGCGTCTTTATTCTTTAAAATATTACCAGGAATTTATCCTCAAGCATTTATTCAAGAAATAGCTATTACTAATGGTAAACTGATATCTTCTATTTTTGCTGGTGCAGTAACAGGTGTAGGTATTGGTATGACATTTACTAGAGGGGGTAGTACGGGAGGTACAGATGTTATCGCACTTATGATAAGTAAATATAGAAATATAGCCCCCGGAAGGCTAATCTTATTTATGGATATCATTATTATTAGTTGTACTATGTTATTACCTACTATTACTCCTGATGGTACTGCAGCTACCATTGGTGTTAAATTAGCTAATACCTTATACGGTTTTCTTATTATCGGGTTCTGTGGTACTTCTATTGATTTATTTGTTAATGGTAATAGAAGATCTGTTCAAATATTTATTTTCTCTTCTAAGTATAAGGAGATAGCAGATGTCATAACTCCTTTAAAAAGGGGTGTTACTATTTTATCAGGTACAGGTTGGTATACTAAAAAAGAAGGAAAAATACTTATGGTCGTAATTCGTAAATCTGAGATGAATTTAATCTTCAAAATGGTTAAAGAAATCGACTCTGATGCCTTTATATCCGTAGGTAATGTTATGGGTGTTTATGGAAATGGCTTCGACAAAATTAAAAAGTAAAATTATAGAAACGTAAAAAATATTCAAATTTCTTATAAAAATTTGTTTATAAGGTTTAGTGAGTATATGTTTGTAAAAGATTGTAATAAGTATTAGTAATAATTAGTTGTAAAAATATTGATTAAATATAATATATCAATTTATAGTTATTATTACTAATATTTGTTAAAATCTTTAACTTAATAACTAACTATTTAAAACCTAACAAATGACAATACCTATTGCCTTGTATATAATTACATCTATAATTATATCATTTAAAATTTCAAATTCAAGAAAAAATCATCGAGCTTATAACCAAGAAGAAGAAATTCTTACTTGGAGTCTTTTTACTGTTCTAACATTGAACTTATTGATTAATAAGTATTTTAATAATCTTATAGATAATCGTGTTCTAATTGAAAAATTTTATCTAATTATTCCAGCAGCTGTTATTACTACTTTTAATTTTGATATCAAGAATAAAATTAGAATAATGAAATATTATCTTGTGACAGTTCTTGGACTTATTTTTTTGTATGATGTAGGAGATATCGTAATTGGATTAAAAATATATTATGTTTTCCATAATATAGTATCTGGTATTTTATTTTCTATCATTATTTATTGTTTAATTCGTTTTATTTATACTCTTATAAATGAAAATAAGAAGTTCTTTAGTGTAGATGTATTAGATAAGATTATATCTATTCTTTATCTAGTACTAGTTAATGTTATCTATTATTTATTATTTTATTCTATGGATCATCCTTATATAAATAATTTTATATATTTTAGTCCAAGTATAATGTATATATTTTTATTATTAAATATTTATTTAGTATATATTAAACCACCTAAAGTGACTTCTGAAATTGTAAAAAAGGTTAAAATTCCACCTAGTTTATCTAAATCATTAGTAGATATTTCTAGTTCTAATCCTATTCATGAAATTTTGAATTTATTTGAAAGGAAAAAGTTGTTCTTAAATAAAAATCTAAAAATAGAAGATGTTTCATCTTTATTGTGTTCTAATAAGACATATATTTCTCGAATAATTAATTTATATGCTCATAAGAATTTTAGAGAACTAGTAAATTATTATAGAGTAAGAGAATCTATGATAATAGTTTTATCAGATAGTGATATATCAGTTCCTGAGTTACTTTCTAAATCAGGATTTAAGAATATTACTTCATTTACTAATGCATTCAAGTATATTATGTCTATGACGCCAGGACAGTGGCGTAAAAAAGCTAAAAGTCAAATACATGATCAAAATTTATCAAAGATTAGAGAATGTGATGAAGTTAAGACATCTATTTCTAAAAGCTGATCTTACTATTGAGAATGTGGCCTTTTTGCTAAATACCAATAGAACATATCTTTCACAAGCTATTAATAATCAAGGGATGAATTTTAGAACATATCTTAATAAGTATAGATTAAATTATTTTTTAGAACTTGTCAATAGCTTTGATTATAACCATTTGGATCTTATAGATGTAGAAGATTTAGTAATCTTATCTGGCTTTTCAAATTCTCGTATGTTAAATAGACTAGTAAAAAGAGAATTCGGCTATTCAATAAAGAAATTATTAATTGAAAAAAAATTGTACTTTTGTAAAAAATATTAGAAATATATAAAAATAAAATACAATTTATGGCAGATGAAAAAGTAATTTTTTCTATGAATGGAGTTGGTAAAGTACTCCCACACAATAATAAAGTAATACTTAAAGATATTTATTTATCCTTTTTTTATGGTGCGAAAATAGGAATCATAGGTCTTAATGGTTCAGGTAAATCTACTTTGATGAAAATTATTGCAGGTTTAGAAACTTCTTATCAAGGAGAAGTAGCTTGGGCTCCAGGTTATTCAGTAGGTTACCTAGAACAGGAACCTCTGTTAGATGATTCTAAAACTGTAAAAGAAGTAGTTCAAGAAGGAGTATCAGAAGTCGTAGGTCTCTTAAAAGAATACGAACAAGTAAATCTCAAGTTTGGTGAAGAGATGACTGATGACCAGATGAATAAACTTATTGCTTATCAGGGAGAATTAACCGATAAGATAGATCGTATTGGGGGATGGGATATAGACTCTAAATTACAGAGAGCTATGGATGCTCTTTATTGTCCTCCGGCTGATGCTTCAGTAAAAACTCTATCTGGTGGAGAAAGAAGAAGGATAGCACTTTGTAGATTATTACTTCAAGAGCCTGATGTCTTATTATTAGATGAACCTACTAACCATTTAGATACAGAAAGTATTCAATGGTTAGAGGCTCATTTAAATCAATATAAAGGTACAGTTATAGCAGTTACCCATGATAGATATTTCTTAGATAATGTAGCAGGTTGGATTTTGGAACTAGATAGAGGAGAAGGTATTCCTTGGAAAGGAAATTATTCTTTATGGCTAGAACAGAAATCTCAGAGATTAGCCAAGGAAGAGAAGCAAGCTAGTAAACGTAGTAAGACTTTAGAACATGAGTTAGAGTGGGTTAAAATGGCTCCAAAAGCTCGTAGAGCTAAATCTAAAGCTCGTCTTGGTGCTTATGAAAAAATGATGAATGAAGATCGAAAACAGAAGGAAGAAAGATTAGAGATTTTTATTCCTAATGGTCCTAGATTAGGTACTAATGTAATAGAGGCTAAATCTGTAACTAAAACTTTCGGTGATAAAATATTATTCGAAGATTTGAATTTTAAAATGCCGCAAGGCGGAATAGTCGGAGTTATTGGTCCTAATGGTGCAGGTAAAACTACATTGTTTCGTATGATAATGGGTACAGAAAAGCCCGATTCTGGCGAATTTAGTGTAGGTGAAACTGTAAAATTAGCTTATGTCGATCAGCAGCATAAAGAAATAGATCCTGACCTAACAGTATATGAAACTATTTCTCAAGATTCTGAATTCATTAAATTAGGTAACAAAGAAGTAAATTCTAGAGCTTATGTTTCTAGATTTAATTTTTCGGGTTCTGATCAAGGTAAACTTTGTGGAATTCTTTCTGGTGGTGAACGAAATAGATTACAGTTGGCATTAACTCTTAAGCAAAATGCAAATGTGTTATTACTCGATGAGCCTACTAATGATGTGGATGTAAATACTATTCGTGCATTAGAAGAAGGTCTTGAAAATTTTGCAGGTTGTGGTGTAGTTATTTCTCATGATAGATGGTTCTTAGATAGAATCGCTACTCATATTTTAGCATTTGAAGGAGATTCTAAAGTATATTTCTTTGAAGGTTCTTATTCAGAATATGAAGAAAATAGGAAGATGCGTTTTGGTAATAATGATCCAAAACCATTTAAGTATAAGAAACTTATGAGATAAAAAATCTTTGACTAAAGATTTATGACTAATAATTTTAATGAATAATTAAAATTTATTAAACATTAAGAATATTAGCTATTAAGTCATTTATTAAATCAGCGTCTGTGGCATTCCCACGGGCGTTGCTTTTAGTAGAATAATCACATACTCTAATGTGAGAGATTATTTTCATGGTCTGTATCAAATTATAATTTTTACAAGCATTTTTAAAAGGAGTAGAATATTTCCAAAAAATACCTGCTTGTTTAGCTGCATTATCTAAAGATGGGAGAGAACCCATATTTATCATAGCAGCTTTCATTATTTCTACTTTAGAGAAAAAATAGAAAAGATAAGCACTGATATTTTGGATGTATTGCTTAGCATCCATAGATAAATAAACACCTATTTTATAGGCTTTCTCAGCATTTCGTAAGGCTAAAGCCTCAGCTAATTCTGGAGCATTGAAAGTTCTAGAAATACCAATGTTTTTCTCAATATCTTCTCCTGTGATAATTTTATCTGTATTTTTAAATAGTTTATCTATTTCTAATACTATTTTTCTTAGTTCTGTTCCTAAAAAGTTAGCCATTAAGACAGCTGCTTTTGGTTCTATTTCTCTACCAGCGCTTGTAATATATTTTTCTATCCATGAAGGGACATCTTCTTCTTTAAGAGAGTCTGATTTGAAAATACATGTCTTTTTTATAGCATGTTTATAAAAATTCGTTCTTTTATCTACATTAGAATTAGTAAAGCATAGTACCAATATAGTAGAATCTACCATATCATCTAAGTATTTATCAAACACATCTAATTTTTTAAAGTTTTGAGCTTCTTTCACTATGATTAACTGATGTTTAGCCATCATGGGAAATTCTCCTGCTAATGATGCTACTTGTTCAGCAGCTATATCATTTGCATAATAAATGTGTTGATTAAAGTCTTTTTCAGATTCTATTAAGACATTTTTAATAAGAAGATCTACTAAAATATCGGTATAATAAGGTTCTTCTCCCATAAAGATGTAAAAGGGGGAAAATTTCTTATTAGAAATGTTTATTTGTAACTCTTTGAAACGGCTAAGTAGTTCTTGCTTATTTTTCACCATATACAAAAGTACTAAAATTTGAAACTAATATTTGTATCTTTGTGAAGATTTTAGAATCATTAAAAAATAGTATGTGTAACGATAAAAAAATAAAGATATTCGATCCACTTAGGAAGAAAGAAGTAGTTTTGACTCCTGAAGAAAAAGTGAGACAGTCTATTATTTGTTGGTTACATTCAGAGGCAAAAGTTCCTATGGGACTTATGATGTCTGAATTTGCTTTTAAATTTAATGGGTTAGATTATCGAGCTGATATAGTAATTTTTGATAGAAATGTTAACCCTATTATGTTAGTAGAATGTAAAGCTCCTAGTGTAAAAATAGATAATTATGTAATAGAACAAGGTATTAGATACAATAGAGTACTAAAAGTTCCTTATATGATGTTTGTAAATGGAGAGAAATGTTACATTTGCAAATATATTGAAGAAGAGCAGGATAAGAATAGTAAAAAGGAGAATAAAAAAGCTCATTTTGAATTTCTCAGTAAACTTCCATCTTATTCTGAATTGATTAAAAAGCCAAAGAATGCAGTTAAGTAATAATAATAAGATAAATAAGATTTTTTCTATAATTTCCGAAGAAGCAGAGAAGATAGGGGTAGAAGCATATGTAATAGGTGGCTTCGTAAGAGATTATTATCTTCAACGTTCAAATTCTGATATAGATATAGTAGTATCAGGTCATGGAATAGATTTGGCTTGTGCTGTGGCTAAAACCTTAGAAACTAAAGTTAATGTATTTAAGGCTTTTGGAACAGCTATGATAAAATATCTTGGTGTAGAATTAGAATTTGTAGGTGCTAGAAAAGAATCTTATAGAGCAGATTCTAGAAATCCTATAGTCGAAGATGGTACTTTAGAAGAAGATAGAGAAAGAAGAGATTTTACTATTAATACTATGTCTTTTTCTCTACAGAAAAATAATTTTGGTGAACTTATAGATCCTTTTGGTGGTATTAAAGATTTAAATAAAGGTCTTTTACGTACACCTTTAGATCCTGATAAAACATATATTGATGATCCATTAAGGATGATTAGAGCAGTTCGTTTTGCTAGCCAATTAGGTTTTCAAATCATACATGAATCATTAGATTCTATAAAGAAAAATAGCTATAGACTTGAAATCCTTAAAATGGAGAGAGTACATGTGGAGTTAGAGAAAATATTGATGTCTCCTAAACCTTCTATTGGTTTTATTCTAATGGAAGAAATTGGAATGTTAGAATATATCCTTCCAGAATTACATGATTTAAAAGGTGTTGAAACTGTAGAAGGGATGGGCCATAAAGATAATTTTTTTCATAGTATAAAAGTTTTAGATAATGTAGCATCTGTGTCTGACGACAATATTTGGCTTAGATGGGCTGCATTGTTACATGATATAGGGAAAGCCCCTACTAAGAAATTCGAAGAAGGGATAGGCTGGACATTTCATGCTCATGATTTCGTAGGTGCTAAGATGTTAACCGAAGTATTTTCTAGATTGAAAATGTCTCAAACCAAAGATTTGAAATATGTTCAAAAGTTAGTGAGATTACATATGCGTCCTATAGCTTTGGTTACTGATGAAGTTACTGATAGTGCAGTACGTCGTTTATTATTTGATGCAGGTGATCAAGTAGATGATCTTATGATTCTTTGTGAAGCTGATATAACTTCTAAGAATGATAGAAAAGTAGCTCGATTAAAGCAAAATTTTATTGCTGTTAGGCAGAAACTTATAGATGTAGAAGAAAGGGATAAAATTAGAAATTTTCAACCTCCAGTAGATGGTGAGTTAATAATGAAAACTTATGGTCTTAAGCCTGGTATAGAAATAGGCATCATTAAAGATTTAATTAAGGAAGCTATTCTAAATGGAGAAATACCTAATGAACTCCCAGCTGCATACGATCTTATGAAGAGTGTGGCGGCTAAAATGAATCTTAAAGAAATCTAATATTAAAAAATTATTATAGAATTTTTTATTTCATATAAGCTAATATCTTATTTTTTAACAAAATAGGATAATCTGGATTATCATCTAAAAAGGCTTGAACCATATCAAATGCTTCTTCACTATCATGTCCACTTAAAAGAGCTCTACACCATGATGAAGGAAAGAATATGCCACCTGTTGCTTTTATATCTTTAAGCTCTTCCAGAGCTGGATAAATATATTTTTTTGATTCTTCTTGTCTTAGAAAATGATTTAAATATGATAATGATTTAGTAACATCGGGCTCTATATTTCTATTCTCTACTAATAAAAGAGTATTCATAAATATATCTCTTTCATCTTGGTCAGAACTTAATGCACGAACCACGAATTCATAACTTTTTCTTCTATCAGGATTTGTAATTTTCTTTAATTGTTTATCTCTTATTTCATAATATTTTTTAGGGTATCTAATCATGAGTTGATAGGCCATATTTGTATAATCCTTTATATCTAAAGTTAAACCTTTAAAAGAATTTTTAGTATTCCATAATTTGTATATGACATTAATAATATCTTTATCAGTTACTATTGTATATAAAGTTCTAAATGATAAAAGTCGCAGTTCAGAATTATTTAGCGTGTCTTTAGCATATTTATATAACATAGATTCTGCATCAGCTCTTTTATGTTTAGCATAATGAGTAGTAGTGTTGGCCAAATCTGATAATGCAGTAGAGAATATTAAGCTATTCTGTTCAGTAGGAAGATATTTTATTAAGGCTGTTGCCAATTCTTCTGAACTGATGTTTTTTTTCAACATATTTTCGTATAGATTAATAACTACCGACATTCTAGTATCATCATCCTTGAAATAAGATAGATTATCTAAACAATATTTTAAAGAGTTATTATCCATTTTGAATAGTCCATAAGATTCTCCAGAAGGATTAGGTATTACATAAGCTATTTTTTTGGCATTATTATTACTGCTTTTTTCAATTCTGATTTCTTTAGTAACCATAGCTTTATCAGAAAATACCTTTATATTGGCATCAGCCTTACTTTCAGCTGTCTTATATATTAATTTAAAATCTATATTTTCTGGCCAAATCACACCTCGATTTAATGGATCTTTCTGGTTTACAGTAATATAATATTTGCTTTTTTGGGGGTCCTTATTTTTTTTAATATTTATAGAATAACTAAATTCTGGACGACCTTTTTTGTTTACCCATGAGTTACTCCAAGAAGCTAGGTTTTTATCTGTTTTGGCATCTAATATTTTTATCAAATCATTCCATGAAGCATTTGAGTATGAATATTTTTTAAGATATTCTTGAAGACCTTCTTGGAATTTTTGTTCTCCTATCATTTCTTCTAACATACCCATTACAATTGGAGTTTTTTCATAAATGATATTGTTATAAATAAGACCTGCATTATTAAGATTGTCTAAATGTTGCTTAATAGATGTACTACCTTCAGTTCTATCTTGAGCATATGATGCCACAAAATAATCTTTCAAATTATTTAATTTTAAATTAACATCTGGAAATTCAATAATTGTTTGTTTAGAAGCAAGATAATTAGCAAAAACTTCTTTAGTCCATACATTGTTAAACCATTTCATAGTGACTAAATCTCCAAACCACATATGAGTAGTTTCATGTGCAATAAGCTGCATCCTACTTAATTTCTCAGAAGTGGTAGGATTTTTACTTAAAAACATGCGATTATCATTATAAAGAGTAGCACCAGTATGTTCCATTCCCCCAAATTGAAAACCAGGCAATATTATGAAATCATATTTAGCAAAAGGGTATTTAATCTTTGTGTAATCTTCTAACCAATTAATAGAGGTAAAGACTTGATTAAAAATATCAGGGATTTGTGCTATCCTAGCTTTATCAGTTTCTCTATGATATAGAGAAATAGACATTCCATTATGTGTTTCTGTTACTTTTTTAAAATTCCCGGCTACGAAAGAAAATAGATATGTACTAAGTGGTTTAGTATCAGCGAAATTATAAGCAGTTTTATCGTTAGAGATTTTTATATTTAATAAATTATTTGTGATTTTATGTCCTTGAGATTTAATAGTAGTATTAGAAATAGCTTTCCAAGAATTAGGAACTACTAAACTTAAACTATATGTAGCTTTCAAGTCTGGCTGATCAAAACAAGGAAATGCAGTTCTAGCTCTATCTGGAACAAATAGTGTATAAAGAAAATCATCTTTTCTATTCAAAGATAAATTACCAGCAGAGAAAAATATAGTTATTTTATTTTTTCCTTTTACTATTAAATCTAAGGGAATATTAATATGTTCATTGGCGAATACGACATTATCTTGTCTATCTTCACAGAAATCGTATATGATTTTAATAGGTTTATTATTAACTAAAACTTTTTTTAATGAAGTGGAGGTATCTTTAAAATCTAATACTATTTGAGTAGGTTCTTTTACTTCGAATGTTACTATTTCACCTGCATTAATGGCTTGACTAGTTTTCGCAGGTATATCGAAAAATAGTTTGTATTTAAGCCCTGATATTTCAGCTTTTCTAGTTTTAGCTAATTCTAAACTTACACCAGTTCCGTAATCTTTTATTGTATTATCGTTAGAACAAGAAATATAAAGAGGTAATAGTAGAATTAAGATTAAATATTTAGTTTTCATATTAAATAGTTTTCAAATATAGTTTTACAAATTTAAGAAAAGATTTAAAAAAAGGTCTATCCATTCAAGGATAGACCAGTATTTATATTTTAGCTTGTGAAAACTAATTATTTCAATTAGTGTAAATCATGGCTGATAAGTGTTAGAAATTCGTTACGAGTTTTTTGATCTTTTAAGAAATTTCCTGAAAATGCTGAAGTGGTAGTTACTGAATTCTGTTTCTGTACGCCTCTCATTTGCATACACATATGGGCCGCTTCTATTACTACTCCTACTCCTAGTGGGTTAAGTGTGTCTTGGATGCAATCTCTAATTTGTACTGCCAGTCTTTCTTGAACTTGAAGTCTTCTTGCATAACATTCTACGACACGAGCGATTTTACTAAGTCCTGTGATGTATCCGTTAGGGATATATGCTACATGAACTTTTCCATAGAAAGGTAATAAGTGATGCTCACATAATGAGTATAATTCTATATTTTTTACTACTACCATGTGTTTATATTCTTCTTTAAATAAAGCAGATTCTAAAATAGCTTTGCCATCTTGATGATATCCCTGAGTTAAAAATTGCATAGATTTAGCCACCCTTAATGGAGTTTTAATAAGTCCTTCGCGATTTATATCTTCTCCTAATAGGATTAGTACTTCTTTATAATGTGCAGAAAGCTTTTCAGTAGTTTCTTTATCAAACTCTTCTATTCTATTGTATCCCATATTATTATGTTTTTTTATATTCTATAAGACCACAAAATTATGGATTAATTGAGTAATCTCCCAATTTATTATTAATTTAGTCGTCCGAAGTAAAAAAAATTATAAAAAGAGGAGGTAGAAATGAAGAAAGAGATGAAGAAAGTAATTAGTGAAGAGATGATTAGAATCGATAAGGTTTATAAACTTTATCATGTGGCTGATCAGGAAGTTAGAGCTTTGGATGGTGTGGATTTATCTATTAATAAAGGTGAGTATGTAGCGATAATGGGACCTTCTGGATCTGGGAAATCTACACTTATGAACATACTTGGATGTTTAGATCGGCCGTCTTCAGGGCAATATTATCTTAATGAGAATGATGTAGGAAATATGGAAGATGATTTACTTGCTGAGATTAGAAATAAGGAAATCGGCTTTGTGTTTCAGTCTTTTAATTTAATGCCTAGGCTTACTGCTTTAGAAAATGTGGAATTACCTTTAGTGTATGCTGCAGAAAAGTCAAAAATACGAGAAGAGAAGGCTAAAAAAGGTTTGATGTCGGTGGGATTGCTTAATAGAATGAATCATATGCCTAATGAGTTATCTGGAGGTCAGAAACAAAGAGTAGCTATGGCTAGAGCTTTAATTAATTCTCCTTCGATAATATTAGCTGATGAGCCTACAGGTAATTTAGATACGACGACTTCGTATGAGATGATGGATTTATTTAATAATGTGTATCATCAAGGAAATACGGTAATATTAGTAACTCATGAAGAAGATATAGCTTGTTATGCTAGAAGAATAATTAGGCTGAGGGATGGAAAAATCGAATCAGATGTAATTAATAAACATCCTAAAATAGTTTAATATGGTTAATCTAATAACCGCAAGACAGAAAAAAGTAAAGTTGCTATAAGTCGGAAAAAATAAACAACTATAAATATGAAAATTTACACAAAAAAAGGAGACCAAGGTACTACTTCATTAGTAGGTGGAGCAAGAGTACCTAAAACTCATCCTAGAGTTATGGCTTATGGGGATGTAGATGAACTTATTTCTATTATAGGTATTATTAGGTCTAAGATGGATGAAGAAACTGCTGCTAAACTTAGAAGAATTCAAGAAAATCTTATGTGGGGGTCTGCTCATTTAGCTGCTGAACCTGATAATTCTAAGAAATTAAAGAATTTAGATCCTAATGAAGTGAATTTTTTAGAAGAAGAAATAGATAAAATGTATTCTGAAATGCCTTCTCAAAAATCTTTTATTCTACCTGCAGGGCCTTATGAGGCTTCTCTATGCCATTTGGCTAGAACTATTTGTCGTAGAGCTGAGAGATCCGCTTTATTAATAGGTGATATAAATGAAGAAATAGCATTGGTTCTTAAATATTTGAATAGACTTTCAGATTATTTTTTCGCCCTAGGACGGTACCAGTGCCATATTAATAAAATTGATGAAGATTTTTGGCTCCCATAATGTTGAGACAAAAGAATATTTTTATATATTTGCCACCTAAATTATAAAGACAAAAAAAATAGATACTATGTATTGGACTTTAGAATTAGCATCAAAATTAGAAGATGCACCATGGCCAGCTTCAAAAGAAGAACTGATAGATTATGCCACCCGTTCGGGTGCACCACTTGAAGTAATTGAAAATCTTTCTGATCTGGAAGATGATGGAGAGGTTTATGATAGTATAGAGGATATCTGGCCTGATTATCCTAGTAAGGAAGATTTCTTCTTTAATGAAGAAGAATATTAATGGTCCCTACATTGGCAGATTAATTAAAGAGGGTAACTATAAAGGTTGTTCTCTTTTATTTTTATTTCATTATATTTGTAAAAATAGAATAATATTAATATGAAAATAGTTTTAGCTGGTGCTGGAGAGGTAGGAAGTCATCTTGCTAAGATGCTTTCTCATGAAAGTCATGATATTACAGTTATTGACAATGATGAAACTAGGTTGGAGAATTTATCTGCCTATGCTGATGTTATTCCTATTTTGGGACAACCTACTTCGATCGAAACTCTTAAATCTGCAGGCGTGTCAGCTTGTGATTTATTTATTGCCGTTAGTCCTGCTAAAGAACAAGATGTTAATCTAGTATCTGCTTTGTTAGCCAAAAGTCTTGGAGCTAAAAAAGTGACTGCTCGTATTAATAATGAAGAATATCAGAAAAATGAAAATAAATTACTTTTTACAGAGTTAGGAATAGATTCTCTTTTTTATCCTGAAAGAATCGCTGCTTCTGAAATCATAAATCTTCTTAAAGAAACTGCTACTTCAGAATTTATGGACTATGCCCATGGTAAACTGCAGTTAGTAGTATTTAGATTAGAAGAAGGAGCTCCACTTATTGATAAAACTCTAAAAGAATATTTAGGTAGTACTGGTGATAAATTAAAATTTAGAGCTGTGGCTATTAGCAGAGATGGTAATACTATTATTCCTCATTCCCGTAATAAATTTAAAGCTAAAGATTTAGTCTTTATTATTTCTATGAGAGAAGGAGTAGATGAAGCTTTAGCCGTTTCTGGTAAAGAAAGATTATCTGTAAAAGATATCATGATTTTAGGTGGAGGTCGTATAGGGGAGATGGTAGCTAGGAAATTAGAAAAGTCTGTCGACAATATTAAATTGATTGAAAAAAAATCTGATCGTTGTGAATTTTTATCTCAGAATTTAAATAAAACTTTAGTAATTAATGGTGATGGAAGGAATTCTGATTTAATGTTTGATGAAGACATTAAAGATTATGATGCTTTTGTGGCTGTTACTTCTAGTTCAGAAACAAACATTCTTTCATGTGTAGTCGCTAAAAGAGCAGGAGTACCTAAAGTTATAGCAGAAGTAGAAAATTTTGAATATATAAAATTAGCTGAAGAAATGGGTGTAGATACTGTAATTAATAAAAAGTATATTACAGCAGGAAAGATTTTTAGACTTACTTTATCTAATAAGATTCGTTCTATTAAAATTCTTAATGGTACTGATGCCCAAATCTTAGAATTTATTGTAAATCATGATTCTAAAATTACAACTAGTAAATTAAGTGAATTAAATTTCCCAGCTAAAGCTATTATAGGTGGAGTGATTAGAGGTACTGAAAGTTTTATAGCGGATAAAGATTCTGTTATTAAAGCTTATGATCAGGTCGTAGTATTTGCAGACCCTTCTGTAGTATCTGAAGTAGATAAATTTTTCTTATAAAGTTAGGTACATAAAATCTATGTACATTCCTGTGAAACATATAAATAACAATAAATATTATATTATTAACATAAAATAAATAATCAATATGTATAGATTTAATTTTGAAACATCTGGAAAAACCAGAAATGAACATGATTTATTAGGGGATAAAGAAGTACCTATAGAAGCATTATTCGGAGTACAAACTCTTCGTTGTTGCGAAAATTTCAATATATCAGTTAATCATCTTTGTGATTATCCTGAATTTATTAAGGCTTTAGGTATGGTTAAAATGGCTGCTATCAAAGCTAATTATGATTTAGGTCTTGTATCTAAAGAAATTAGAGATAGTATAGTAGCAGCATGTGAAGAACTTATTGAATATAAACATGTAGAACAATTTCCTATTGATATGATTCAAGGTGGTGCAGGTACTTCAGTTAATATGAATGCTAACGAAGTTATTGCAAATCGTGCTCTTGAAATTATGGGTAAAGAAAGAGGACAGTATGAATTCTGTCATCCTAATGATCATGTAAACATGGCTCAGTCTACTAATGACGCTTATCCATGTGCTATGCATCTAGGTATTTATTTCTACCATGAAATTATAACTAAAAATTTACAAATTCTTATTGATTCTTTTGCTAAAAAACAAGAAGAATTTAAAGATGTAGTTAAAATGGGTCGTACACAGTTACAAGATGCAGTACCTATGACTATGGGACAAACTTTTGGTGCATTTAAAGATGCTATGAAACATGAATTTCAGAGATTAAATTATGCTGCTCAAGGTTTACTAAGTACTAACATGGGTGCTACAGCTATTGGGACTGGTATCACAGCTGAACCTGGTTATGCTGAAAAATGTACTGACTATCTTAAAGAAATTTCTGGACTTCCAGTATTCCTTGAAGAAGATTTAGTAGAAGCTACACATGATACTTCTTCTATGGTAATATATTCAGGTGTTTTAAAACATTGTGCTATTAGATTATCTAAAATTTGTAATGATTTAAGAATGCTGTCTTCAGGTCCTCGTTGTGGATTAAATGAAATCAATCTTCCTGCACGTCAGCCTGGCTCATCTATTATGCCAGGTAAGGTTAATCCTGTTATTCCCGAAGTAGTAAATCAGATTTGTTTCAAGGTTATCGGTAATGATATGGCAGTATGTATGGCTTCTGAAGCTGCACAGTTAGAATTAAATGTTATGGAACCTGTATTAGTAGAATCAGTAGTGGAATCTGCAGACTGGCTAGGAACTAGTTTTCGTACTCTTGCCGAATTCTGTATTAATGGTATAACAGCTAATAAAGAACATTGTAAACAAGTAGTTAAGAATAGTATTGGTATTGTTACTGCATTAAAACCTTATATTGGCTATGCTGCTTGTACTAAGATAGCTAAAGAAGCTCAACAAACTGGTAAAGGTGTTTATGAATTAGTATTAGAACAAAAAATATTATCAGAAAAGAATCTTCATAAGATTCTAGATCCAGCTAATATGGTAAAACCTACTATCGTAGAGTTAGACGAAGATTAAAAAGATTTGGTAATACTACCTCTTATAGAATGCTCATGGGATTTACCTAATCCTAAATCAATTTTTAGCATGGTATTATAAATTTTTACTCTATACCCTATCCCATATGTGGGTAGGGTATTTTTTATGTTAAATTTGTCCAAAGAAGGAAATATATTTCCGGCTCCTATAGATAGAATTATAGTATGATTTTTATAAAGAAGTTGACGAATTCCTACTACTGTGCAGATAAGATGCCTATCTATATATTTCCCTTGATAATATACTTGCATCCTGTCACCACTTCCCATAGAAGGCCATAAGAACCAAGAAGGATGGCCAATAGTATAGGCTTGATAAATGTCAGTATATAAAATACCTCCTTTCCAAATATTAAGATAGGCATCGAAGACAGCATTAAATCTATAGGTTAATGCAGAAGCTTCGAAACTTATGCCTTTTGAGGGATTATTTTCTTCATCTAGATTACTAAATTTATATAATACTCCTAAAGATAATTTTCTATTAAACCCTCTTGCCGTATTTATCGCAGTACGAATAGTATCACTTATTGGATTTATAGAGAAGTAATCATAACCACCTATTATACCTATATGATGATTTTTTATAGTATATAGAACAGTTATTTTACATCTAGAATCATCAATCTTTGTTAATGTTTTATTAGAATCGTCTTGAGCGTTTTCGAACCCTGTACCCCAAAAATATCTTTTTCTACTACCAGTCTTTATATTATATGAAGTGAAAAACTTTCCAGAAGGGGAATAATTCCATCCAGCTATTCCTATAAAAAAAGTCTTTTTAGTAGAAGCTTTTCCTATTATTCCTACAAAAGAAGTTTGAGGTAAATTAAGGTTATTTTTATAAGGAGCTACGAATCCAGCTATTAATGATACACCGTCTTCTTTAGTATAATCTAAATCTGTATGGGGGGAAATTTTTATATCTTTAAATTTAGTTTTTGGAGGATGTTTTTCAAAATACCTTTTAACAGAATCACGTACTGATGCCAAATATAAAGAATCATATACTTGAGCTTTTAAGCTAAATGCACTGATTAACAGTATGATAATTATTGTTAAAAATTTTTTCACAATTAAAGATATATAAAAAATGAGAGATTTAACATAAAAAAAGAGTGTCGGTAGACACTCTCTGTTAATTTGTAATGGAAATTATTTAGAAAATTCTACTGATTCTTTTCTAAATTCTTTCATTAACTTACTTAGGTTTAATGCAGCTTTTCTAGCTCTTGTACCAGCAGCTTTATTCCCTTTTTCCATTTGAGCTTCAGAGTTTTGTGTGAAAAGTTCAATTTCTACATTAATTTTTTCGATAAGTTCTTTCATAAGATTTGGATTTAAAATTTTTATAAAATTAGGTATATATTTTTAAATTAATATTCAATATTATATTTTATAAAAGTGATACCTACGATTTTTAATAGCTAAATATAGAAAGAAATAAATAAATAATCAAAGAAATTAAAGTTTTTATTACTTTTGTAGACAATTGTAGGGGTAATATTAAATATTTTATAGACTTTTAATACAAAATAGGGAATGGGATTAGAATTTAGCTTCAAAGAAATCTTTAGTGCTTTTATAGTACTTTTCGCTGTTATTGATATAACAGGATCGTCACCTATCATACTTGGGCTTAAAGAAGCTGGTAAGAAAGTTGAGCCTGCGAAGGCTGCTATTTTATCTTTTGCTCTTTTTATGGCCTTTCTTTTTGGTGGTAAAGCTATCTTAGCCTTGTTTAGTGTAGATATACAATCATTTGCAGTAGCTGGAGCTATAGTTATTTTTATTTTAGCTTTAGAAATGGTTCTTGATATAGAAATCTTTAAATATGATGGTCCTTCAGGGTCTGCGACTATAGTACCTATTATTTTTCCATTAGTAGCTGGAGCAGGTGCATTAACGACTGTTTTATCACTAAGAGCTGAATATCGTCCTGAAAATATCGTAGCAGCTCTTATTCTGAATATGATAATAGTTTATTTTGTATTAAAGAAAGTGGATATAGTCGAAAAACTTATTGGAAAAGGGGGAGTATATCTTATGAGAAAATTCTTTGGAATTATCCTTTTGGCTATGGCTGTGAAATTGTTTTCTAATAATGTAGGTCAATTGTTTCTATAAATTTTACCAGATTATAAAATGAAAAAATAATCTCTTATAAAGTGGAATATTCCTTAGAATACCTAAGCATTTGATTAAGGTACCCTTCAGTGTATGAGATGATGTAGTTTATAATTTTTCCATCTTTTTTAATAGGACGAATGACAGGGTTAACAAATCCACTATATGCTTGTAAATTAAGTTTTTTATATCTTTCCAATACTTCTTTATGTAGTTTTTGATCTATATTAATGGCGTATGTTTCTACAAGATTTTTACCAGAAAGATAATCACCCTCAGATTTAATTCTTTGGACTTCTATTAATAATTTCGCAAATAATCGGCGTAAACCTTCATAATCATTAACTATGAAATACGTTTTATTTTCTCGAATGCGTTTCTCTATTATATTTCCACCGTTGGAAAAACAATATTCTGCAATAAGTTTTCTATTCTGCATGTGTGCTTGAGTATTTTTCTTTCCCAATTGTACACGTGTGAATTGAGTAAATATACCATTAAGGATATATTTATCATAAGAACATTTATAAGCTTCAGAATCTGGTAGTAATCCTAATTTAACTAAATATGGGTCAGCCATGTAATAAAGAGCGAAAAGATCAGCTCTTGTTTCTTCTAAAGTAGATGCATATTCTGCCAAAGCATTAGGGTCGGTATTTTCAAGAAGTTTACCAGATCCATGCCCTAAACATTCATGCAAATCGGTATGTAAATTATTAGTTAAAGTGCCATATTTATTAGCCCTTTTAATAATTTCTTTATTCCAGGAAAATTCTGAAAGTATACTTTTAGGAGATTCTAAGGCTGATTTATCATAAGCATCACAGATATTCTCGATAGTTACAGATTTAGAACCATAATCTTTTCTAATCCAGTCAGCATTTGGCAAATTAATGCCAATAGGAGTGTAAGGATAACAGTCACCACCTAACTGAACCATAGTAATTACTTTAGCTGATACACCTTTAATAACGGATTTCTTAAAACGTTTATTTACTGGTGAATGATCTTCAAACCATTGTGCGTTTTCTTGAATTATACTAGTGCGTTTAGAAGCCTTAATATTTTTGAAATTTACTACGGATTCCCAGCTAGATTTAAGGCCTAAAGGATCATTATAATTTTCTATAAATCCATTAACGAAGTCGCATTTAGAATCTGTATCTTTAACCCAAGCAATATTATAATCGTTCCAAGTTTTGAGATCACCAGTACGATAGAACTCTGATAATTTATTTAGGATATTAATTTGATTATTATTCTGAGCAAATTTTTTGGCCTTTTCCAATTCTTCACAAATTTTAATCAAAGGATTACTATAAAGTCCAGAAATTTTATATTTTATTTCTTTTATCTCACCATTTTTTTTTACTAAACGACTATTTAAGCCTAAAGAAAGTTGGTGAGTTTTATCATTTTGCGAACGTATTTTATAATAATTTTCTATTTCTTTTTTTGTTAAATTTTTATAAAAAGTAACTGCGGAATCTTGCACAATATCTGAATCTTGATGGGCAATGCTAGCTCTGCGTTTTGGCCAAATATTAGGTTCATAGATAATTGATATTAAGTTATTAGTCTGTTCGCCGATATTTTTAGCTTTATCGGCAATAAGAGTTGATTCTATTAAAGATGAGAAATAAGTACGAGAACAGTTTGGAATAATTTTATCTTCAGCATAATGATGATGAATACCATTGCTGAAAAACACACGTTTAGCATAAATTAGAAAATCATTAAATTCTGCATTGTCGGGAAAAATATAATTATCTCTTGATTTATAATTTTTTATAATCTTTTCTAAAGTATGGCGTACTAATAAATTATCCTGACAATTCTGATCCCAGAGTATGTCACGACCATATAAGGCTGCTTCAGAAAGATGATATAAATATGCTTTTTCTTTTAGACTAAGTTCTTCAAATCCTGGAACTTTATATCTAATTACCTTAATATCGGCAAAACTATCAACAAGGTACTTGAACTCCATTCTATTTTCTAATATTTATCTTTCTACCTAAGTTAAGTAACTTATACAAAAAACTCCATTTAGGATGATTTACGACAAGATTTCCTAGACCTGTATATAAAAGTTTCGTAGGCGAAAACTGATGTATCATATTACGAATTTGATATGATATGAGGACTTCTTGTTGGTCCATTCTTGAAGTAAGAAGTCTATGCTGATATTCTAAATCTTTAAGATTTTTTATTTTTTTTATGGCTTTTCTGTTTTTATTCATCCTCTTTATTATTAAAAAACATATTAATAAACATTTTTACCATAGAATTAGTAAATAATTTTTTTCTGAATAAGAATACTATTATCCCTATCAAAATGAAAAATCCACCTACGATTAAAGTACCTAAATCGTTCGAATTCAATAACGAATTAATCCATTGACTTAGGAAAGAAGATAAGAAGCCTATAGCTAGACCAATAACTAGTATTATGATAAAAAAATATATAATCTTATTAAATAAGATAGCTAAGTTCTTAGTGAGAATAAGCTTTTTTTCATCTATTTTCAAATCAACATATTCCTTAATAGAATCTAAAGAATCTTCATAAGGAAGTTTATTTTGTTTTTTAGTAGCCATTTCTAAAAGATTATGCTTTTTCAGTTTCAGTTTCAGCTTCAGTTTCAGATTTAGTAGCTTCTTCTTCTTCGACCCTTTCTTTCATTTCACTTAACTCATCTTCTAAATCTTCTTTAGCTTTCTGAATTTTGTCTTTAATCTCTTGATATTCTTTTTCTACACCTTTTTTTATTTTTTTTCTGGTTTCTGTGCCAGAATCAGGTGCTAATAATATAGCAGCTGCAGCTCCAATAAGTGCGCCACCAATAAATGTGAATAATGTTTCCCCTTTCATAAGATTGATTTTTAAATGATTTATAAAACAAATATACTAAAAAAACTATATATTTGTTAGTCAATGTAATATTCTATATTTTACGGTTAAGGTGGTGGGTTAAAATTATCCTCATCTGCAGATGCCGAAACTTGAAAAACTAATGGGACATAATTAGATTTTAATATAATAGAATAACCAAGTTAAACTATTCAACTAGTAGCTTATGAATAATATAAAAAAGTCATTCATCTTAATTTTATTATTGAGTGTATGTTTTTTTACATCTTGTGAATCAAATGAACAAGTCACTATAAAACAATCATTATTAATTTATATGGTAGATAATAATAATTTATTGTCTTATGCTGAAAATAATATAAATGATATAATGTCTTCATATTTACCTAAGGATTTAAATGATGGTTCTGGAGATGTTCTTTTACTTTATACAAGAGTTAATAATTTTTTTAATTCTGATGATAATATAGGTGATGGTCCTCATCTTGTACGAGTATATAAAGATGGTGATGATGTAAAGTATGAAATTTTAAAAGAATATGAGAAATCCATAAACTCAGCTACCAAAGAACAACTAAAATCTGTATTAGATTTGGCTTATAATCTTTATCCAGGTGAAGAAAATGGTTTAATTTTATGGGATCATGGTACAGGTTGGCTCCCAGCCGTAAATTCTTCTAAGGAAGCACCTAAGACTTATGGTTTCGAAAATAATAAAAGTATAGATGTTCAAGATTTACCAGAGGCTTTAGGCAGGAAATATTATTATATTATTTTCGATGCTTGTCTAATGGGGGGAGTAGAGGTAGAATATGAATTAAAAGATAACGCTGATTTCATAATAGCTTCTCAGACTGAAATAATGGGATCAGGTTTTCCATATAATTTAGTGGTAAAGGATCTTTTATTTTTAAATAAAGCTAATTTACATCAAGTCAGTGAAGATTATTATAATTATTATAATGATAATAATAATCAGCCATATGCTACGATATCTATATGTAAAACTTTTGGATTAGATCATTTAGCTATTACGGTTGCTAATATTTTAAAAAACGACAGAGAAAATATTTCCAAAATAGATATTTCTTCTATACAATCTTTTTCATCTTCTCCAGGTAATTTGTATTATGATTTATATGATTTTATGGAATCTATATCTACTAATCCAAATGAATTAACTACTTTTAAAAAAGCATTGGATAATGTAATCCTTGATGTTAAATTTACATCTAAATTCCAAACTATTCCAATAAACAGAGATTGTGGGTTAAGCACTTTTATTTCTAGGGGAGATGTTTCTAAATATTTTAAATATTATAAAAAATTTAAATGGGATAAGGACGTTAAATTAATAGATGATACTTTTGTAATGAATAATATAAATCCTAAATAGTATGCGAAAAATTAATTTCTTACTACTCACTATAGTAATATTAAGTATAGGAATATTCACATCTTGTGAATCTTCTGATAATGAAGAATCTAGTATAAATCAGACTGTATTAATTTATATGACAGATAATAATAATTTATTTTCTGAAGCTGTAGCTAATATGAATAGTCTATTAAGTTCATATGTTCCAGATGATTTGCAAAATGGAGGAGGAGATATCCTTTTGGTATATACAAGAGCTTTGGAAAAATCAGAAGGATCAATAGCAAAAGATCAAAAACCTCAATTATTAAGAATTTTCAAGGATAGTGATTCTAATATTAAATATGAAGTCCTAAAAGAATATCCTGCTTCTGTTAATTCTGCTACTAAAGAGCAACTTAAGTCTGTATTAGATTATGCGAATAATCTATATTCAGGTGAGGAAAATGGTTTAATTTTATGGGATCATGGGACCGGTTGGTCTCCTGTAACAAATTCTTCTATGAAAGCACCTCAAGCTTATGGTTTTGAAAATAATAAAAGTATAGATGTTCAAGACTTACCTTCTATTTTAGGTGAAAAATATTCTTATATAGTATTTGATTGTTGTTTTATGGGTGGAGTCGAAGTAGAATATGAATTGAAAAATAATGTAGATTTTATAGTGGCTTCTCAGACTACTATAGGAGGAGAAGGATTTCCATATACTAAAGTTATTGCTGATTTATTGTCTGGTGATAGAGCTGATTTAAAGCTATTAGCTGAAGATTATTATAATTATTATTCTACAGAAGCTCCTTGTAAAGAAGCTTCTATTTCTTTATGTAAAACTTCTGGTTTTGACGATTTATCTACTGCAGCAGCTAAAATTTTTGATAAAGACAGAGAAAATATTTCTAATATAGATTTTTCTTCTGTACAATCTTTTTCGCATTCTCCAGATAATTTATATTATGATTTATATGATTTTATGAAATCTATATCTACTAATTCAAATGAATTAGCTATTTTAAAAACAGCTATCGATAATTTAGTAGTATATACAAATCACACTTCCTTATGTAATGGTATTAATATTAATACAGATTGTGGATTAAGTACTTTTATCCCTGAGGAAAATGCTTCGTTATATTTCGATTATTATAAAAATTATTCTTGGAACCAAAAAACTCAATTAATAAAATAATATTATTCAAAGGCTTAGAAATTTGTTTATTCTATTTCTACTAATTATCTTTGCAAACCTCAAAAAGTGAAAACTTTTTGGTGCAATGGGGTCTGGAAAGTCCAGACTGAGTAACACATTTTTAATTTTAATAATATGAAACACATAGTTTTACACGGTACTAAAAGAGTTCCAGTTAGAAAATCAGAAACAAAAGCTCTTCGTAGAGCAGGTAATATCCCTTGCGTATTATACGGACAAGAGTTAAAAGACATTCTTTTTACAGTAACTGAAAAAGAATTAAAAGCTCTTACTCATAATCCTGCAAGTCTTATTGTGGACTTAGATATCGAAGGAAAAAAATATTTTGCTATCTTACATGATGCTCAATATCATCCAGTATCAGATAAACCATTACATTATGACTTTTTATATGTAACTGAAGATAAACCTATCTCTGTGGATATCCCTGTATCTATTTCAGGTAGTTCAGTAGGTATTAAAATGGGTGGTCGTCTAGTTCCTGGAGTTCGTAAAGTTCGCGTAAGTGGACTTATGAAAAATTTACCTGAAATATTACCTATAGATATAACACCGTTGAAAATCGGTGATCTTATCTTAGCAGAAAATTTATCTTTCGATAATATTACTATTTTATCTCCCAAAACTACACTTATATGTGCTGTTAAAACTCAGCGTGCTATAATAGAAGAAGTAGCAGAAACACCAGTAGAAGGTGCAGTAGAAGGTGCAGTAGAAGGTGCAGCAGAAGGCGAAGATTCAGATGATGCTAAAAAATAATTAAATAAAATGGTAGAGTATGAATTATTTAATAGTCGGTTTAGGTAACGTAGGCTACAAATATAATAATACTCGTCATAATATTGGTTTTAAAGTTTTGGATGCTTGGTCACAAGCATCCAATATTGTTTTTAAGACCGAACGTTATGGCGATATAGCTGAGGTATGTTTTAAAGGAAGAAAGCTTACATTATTAAAACCTTCTACTTATATGAATCTTAGTGGAAAAGCTGTAAGATATTGGTTGCAGAAGGCTAATGTGCCTATAGAAAATTTATTAGTTATAGTAGATGACATGGCTCTGCCATTGGCTTCATTAAGACTTCGTAAAAAGGGAAGTGATGGTGGTCATAATGGATTGGCTAATATAGCTGAAATGATAGGTACACAAAATTATTCTCGTTTGAGAATAGGTATAGGTTCTCATATCGGATTTGGGCTCCAAGTAGATTTTGTATTAGGAAAATGGTCAGAAGAAGAATCTAAAGAATTAAATCCAGCACTACCTAAAGCCGTAGATATTATTAAAGCTTTTACTACTATGGGTGTAGATAATACAATGAATCAGTATAATAAGACATAAGTTTAATAGTTTTTCAGTTTTTCTAAATCTCTCCTATCTTTCTTAGTCGGGCGTCCCATTCCTTTATCACGTTGAAGATAAATAGTTTCTAAAGGACTATTGAGCTTTTCCAATTCTTCTGGAGCAGTAATATTTTTAGCATAATTAGATACTAATTTAGCACCTTGTCTTTTACTAATCGGAACTATAACTTGGTATGAATATATGATACTACCTTTCCTTACATCTATTCTATCTTCAGTTTTTATATTTTTAGAAGATTTAGCTTTTAATTTGTTTACTAAAACTCTACCCTTATCACAAGCTTCTTGTGCATCAGAACGAGTTTTGAAAATTCGTATAGACCATAAATATTTATCTATCCTAACTTCTGTTTCAGTCTTCATTTTAATAATAAATTAAATCTTTATTTACTAATGAATTTTAGGGTCAGCATTTATATTTATATATTCATCTTTTTCATATTTAGGTTTTTCAATATATGTCTCTAATAATTTAACTATTCCACCCTTTTTAACTGGTGCTATAAAGAAATCATCCATTGATGCTGGAATCATTACCCATTCTCCAGGTTTTAAGATAGTCTCATTTCCTTTAGAACTAAATTTAATATCACCATCTATACTAAAATATAATATGAAACTATTGTAATTTTCAGGATAGACATGAAAACTATCAGATAATTGAGTAAAAGCCATAGTGAAATAGTCATTACGACATAGATGAACTACACGATTATATCCTTCAGAGTGCCCAGGAGCATTAGATGGTACGAAATATTTTTCGGCATTATATTTCATATAATTAATGCAATCATAAGCAAGTTCTAAATTCATTTCTCTTTTCGTCTCTGGGTTATATTCTCTACCCCAGTCATAAACTCTATAAGTAATATCAGATAATTGTTGGACTTCAGCTATAGTAACACCGTCTCCAGCTGCATGAATAGTACCAGCTTCTATAAAGAAGAAATCTCCTTTTTGAGGATGAATAACATTTAATACTTCTTCTACTTTTCCTTCTTTACATCTTTTATAAAAATCATTAGGATCCATATCTCTATTAAATCCCATATAAATTTTAGCATCTGGTTTAGTATCTAAAATATACCAGGCTTCGTTTTTGCCATATGAATTATGTCTATCGAAGGCTGTTAGGTCATCAGGATGAACTTGAACAGATAATCTGCCATCTACAAATAACTTCTTAATTAATAAAGGAAATTCATTTCCATAACGTTTATAATGATCTTCACCTACTAAGTCAGCATTATAAGTTTCTACTAAGTCGAAAAGAGAATTCTTTTCTAAAAATCCTTCTGCCACTTTTGTGGATTCTTTTTTAAAACCTGAAATTTCCCAGTTTTCTCCTATATTATCTTTACCCCCCCAAACTCTTTCTTTTGGAATAGAAATAAATTTTAATGGATATAATTTTTTCATGATATTACTTTTTCTATTTTCTTAGCTTTCTTATTCGTCCAGATATTTTGGAGAGAAATCTTTATTGTTAATATATTTATTTATGAAATAGATTATTATAGCAAAAACTGCTAAAGCTAATATTATGGCTAAAACATAAAATAATGTTGAAGGGAAAAGTGATAATAAGTTGTCTTTATCAGCCATATTTGGATAAAATTTAGATAAAAGGACAGTAGAACCATTGTTTACAAAATGAATAAAAATAGTAGCCCAAAGACAATGGGTTTTATAATAAATCCATCCCATAAAACATCCTATAAAAAATGCAGGAATAGCTTGCCAAGGATTAAGATGCATTACGCCGAAAAATAATGCAGACCAAATAATAGCTTTAGTAGGAGACATATGAGTAAGTAACCCCCTCAAAATAGTGCCTCTACATACAAATTCTTCTAAGAGAGGAGCAGCTATAGCTACAGTAAGAAAAGTCCACCAAATATTTCCTGTGACTACTGTTTCCATAATTTTAGAGAACCATTCTGGTAATGGCATAAAGATATTTAAAGGGTCTAAAATTAAAGTATAAGATGTTACAGCTAATAGTAATAAGAAAAATAAAAGAATAGGATTCATTTTATCAAAAGAAGGATCATTTACTTTAACATAAGCACTTCCTTTAATAGAAGTAGGATAATTAATATTATGTTTAGCTTTATAATAAATGTAAATAAAGACTGGAAGAAATTCTATTATATATGGAACAAACTTAATAAGAAATTCAGATTCTGAGCCGTTTATTAATAAAACATAAATACCTCCAAAAAGATTCCCAAAAATGATAATGATACAAAAAATGAGAATGGATTCTCCTAATTTAGGAAGTTCGAATTTAAAGTTATTAGACATAATTAATTATTTTTGTTTTTTTTAGAGATGATAGGCTGAATCTCTTTTTCTATGAATTCTATTCTGGGATTAATTTTCTTCATGTAATTTAAAAAACCTTTTTGGTCATATGGATCTACAGCAAAAAAACTATTAGGGGGTACTCTTACAAGTATTTTTTTTACTCTCCCTTTATTATCTATTCTAGTTTCTATTTGTGATATTTGTTGAATATCGAGAATCTTTCTGTGATTAGTGATTTTTAAAGTGCCTTTTTCTTCATTGACTACGATTTTACCTCTTAGATTATAAATTATTTGCAAAATAGAGGGAATACATAATGCAAGTAAAAAATATCTAAGTATAATATAATTTTTAAATAGAAAAAAAGATAATATAATTAATACAGTAATAATAATAAGCCAAGAATTAAATGCCCAAACATTTTTAGAATATCTAAATGTGGTTTTCATAAAAATATATTTATATTTAATGTTACAAATATAAAATATTTAATAGTATTTTTGTAAAAAGAATCGAGAATGTCTATAAAAGAAAAAATAAAAATACCAGCTTTTTTAAAGAAGAAGTATATGATAGTAATATTAGGAATAATAATTCTATCTATTTTCATCGATAGAAATAATGTTATAATACTTGTTTCTGATTATATTAAGGTTTATAAACAAGAGAATCAAATCCAAGATTTAAAGGAAAATATAAATAATCAAGAATCACGTTTAAAAGAACTTACATCTAACAAAGATTCTTTAGAAAAATTTGCTCGTGAAACATATTATTTTCATGAAAAAGATGAAGATATTTTTATTCTTGATGACGAATTATTCAAATCGAATAAAAAATAAGTTAGTTTCTATATATTTTTAATAAAAAAGCCACGCAAATACAAAAAATGTATTTAGCGCAGCTTAATATTTATTTTAAATAATTTTATCTAGTATAATAATTAAGCATTCGAGTAATAGCTCTCTGACAAACAGGACAATAACCTTTAGCTTCATTACTATTCATTCTGCAGTCCCAGCATGGACGATAAACGCCTTTAGATAAATATCCACCACCTTCGAACAATCCTATAATACTATTATCAGTTTTGACATTAGGAGTAGGAATAGGAGTGCCTGGAGTAATCATATCTTTCCATTTGCTTTCAAAATTAACTCTAGTAGTAAGGTTAGGCTCCCAAGGCTCTACATCAGTAGGATACATATCGCTATAAGCTACTTTTGAAGTATAATATTCATCACCTAATCCAGCAAAAGCATGTCCGAATTCATGAATAAATACTTTAGCTTCTAATTTATCATCAGAACAACACATACAATAATAATTATATATACCACCACCGCCATAATGTTTTTCGTTAACTAATACATAGATAGCATCGAAAGGTACATTAGATACTAATTTGGCTACAGATAAATGATCTGGAGCAGTTAAATATCTAGGAACTTTAAATGTATAGAAGTTAGAATTACAGATAGTGTTTTTCCAAATATCTTTATGAGGGAAATCTGTTCCTGAATCTTTAGAAATAGATTCTACAGCCCAAATATTGATATCTTTTTTTCTGGTTTTATATGGTTCAGTTTCAAAAAGATAATTAGAAAATTTCTTGCAGTCAGCACGGAATTTACTAAGTTCTTTTTTCGTATAACCTTCTGCTACGAATACTAAGTCCATTTTATAAGTAGGATTGCCGTTATATACGATTTTATCTACTTTAAAATCATTAGAACTATCTTTCATAATAAGTTTGTCAGTAGGATCTATTTCAAATGAAGACATTTCTTTAAATTTGCCTGTAGCTACTATTCTTTCATATATTACAAGTTTGACTATTTCTTTAGGATAAGGCATCCAAATACAGTTAGTGAAAGCTTTATAGTTTACTTTAGCATCAGCAGTAGTTCTCCATTCTTGGAATAAAGAACAAAAACCGTGAGAAAAAATTAATTTCTCACCAGCAAATACCTTATAATAATATGAACCATATTCAAAAGGATCTATAAGGAAAGTTTTAGTACCTCCCCATGCCTTTTCTTTGTGAATATTTTGAAGATAAGCTTTCTGTTGATCTGCATTACCAGCTAAAATAAGATCTACTCTCATTCTAGCAGAAGTGAAGTATTGGTTGTAAGATACTACATCTTTTTTAGATTGAGCATGGCTTGTAATAATAGAAAAACATGCAAGGAATGTGATTAAAAGTAATTTTTTCATTTTTTAATAAATTTTAAATTCCAATATAATTTTGGGGAGTAATTTTATGTAATTCTTCTTTTATTTTATTATTAATATCCAATCCATCTATAAATTCTGATATAGATTCTTTAGAAATATGTCCTCCTGTTCTAGTTAAGTTTTTTAAGGCTTCATAAGGATTAGGATAAGATTCTCTTCTTAAAATGGTCTGAATAGCTTCTGCCACCACTGCCCAATTATTTTCTAAATCTGCATTGAGTTTATCTTCATTAAGGATTAATTTATCTAATCCTTTCTTTAAAGAAGTAAAAGCTATCATAGAGTGAGCTATAGGCACACCTATATTTCTAAGAACAGTGGAATCAGTTAAATCTCTTTGCATTCTTGAAATAGGTAATTTTTGAGATAAGAAAGTACATACAGCATTAGACATACCTAAGTTACCTTCAGCATTTTCAAAATCTATAGGATTTACTTTATGAGGCATAGCCGAAGAACCTACTTCTCCCTTTTTGACTTGTTGTTTGAAATACTCCATAGAAATATAAGTCCAAATATCTCTAGCTAGGTCTATTAGTATTACATTTATTCTTCTAATGGCATCGAATAGAGCAGCTATGTTGTCATAATGTTCTATTTGAGTCGTAGGATAAGATCTGTTTAAATTAAGTGTATCATTTACAAAATGTTCAGAAAATTTATTCCAATCTATTTTAGGATAAGCGACATGATGAGCATTCATGTTCCCAATAGCACCACCAAATTTAGCCGAATAAGGGACATTCAAAAGACTTTTTCTCTGAACTGATAATCGTGAAACAAATACATCTAGTTCTTTTCCTAATCTAGTAGGTGTGGCTGGCTGACCATGAGTATGTGCAAGCATAGGAATATTAGCCCATTTAGTAGACATCTCTTTAAGAGTATTTATAATATTGTCAAGAAGAGGTAAATATGCACTTGCTATCCCTTCTTTTAAAGAAAGTGGTATAGCAGTATTATTTATATCTTGAGAAGTAAGCCCAAAATGAACAAATTCTTTAAATTTTACATTCACTCCTATTTTATCAAAATGCCTTTTAATAAAATATTCTACAGCTTTAACATCATGATTTGTTATTTTCTCTATATCTTTTATCTCTTGAGCGTCAGTTTCAGTAAATTTTTTATATAAATTTCTTAATTTAGGATATAAGTTTTTATCAAAAGAATTAAGCTGAGGTAAAGGGATTTCGGTAAGAGCTATGAAATATTCTATTTCTACTTTTAATCTATATCTGATTAAGGCAAATTCTGAATAATAATCTGAAAGAGAAGAGATTTTTGAATAATATCTTCCATCTATAGGAGTAATAGATTTTATCATTATTAATATATGTTATAAATTTAATATAAAGTTAATGCTGTATTTATACAGGGTTTTCTTTATATCTTTAATGTAAATTCTTATAACAAAGGTAAACATAATTTTGCTGCTTTCACATCGTGTACACGTAAAATGTTAGCACCTTTAGCTAGGGCTATTTTATGTAATTTAGAAGTTCCCTCTAAAGCATCTTCGGGCCCCATGCCTATTTTTTTATAAATAAAACTTTTTCTAGATATCCCTACGAGAATTCTTTTACCAAGTACTTGAAATTCTTCAAGTCGATTCATCATTTCATAATTTTGTTCTAAAGTTTTAGAAAATCCAAATCCAGGATCTAAAATCCAATCATTAATTCCATATTCTTTCGCTTTAAAATCGAAATTTTTAAAATATGATATGATATCTTTTACTACATCTTCATACTGACAATGATCTTGCATATCTTTAGGCATTCCTCTCATATGCATTGCTATATATTCTAATCCTAGTTTAGAACAAAGAGGAAGCATTTTAGAATCATATTCAGATGCGGTAATATCATTAATAATAAAAGGGCCGAATTCATTATACGCTCTCTTTACTATTTCAGAACGAAAAGTATCTATAGAAAATAACTGATTAGGATGATTTTTATTAAGAATATTTAATGCTAAAAATAAATGTTCCCATTCTTCTTTTTGAGAAATAGGAATCGAACCTGGTCTAGTAGAGCATGCTCCGAAATCTAAGATATCTGCTCCTTGTTCTAAAAGTAGATTTATTCTATTTTTTATATCTTCTGCTTTAGTAGTACGAGAGCTTGAATAGAAAGAATTAGAATTAATATTCATAATTCCCATTATTTTAATATCTTTTCTCATATAATATCTATTTGTTTTTTTAATTTTGTAAAATACTTACAAAGATATAAAAAAAGAAAATGCTTATAGTTATAGAAGGTTTAGATGGTGCCGGAAAATCCACTCAAGTTAAAATGCTTAGAGAATATTTAGAAAAGGGGCATAAGATTCATTATATACATTTTCCTCGATATCAAATTGCTCCCATGGGTGAAATGATTTCTAAATTTCTTAGAGGTGATTATGGCGCTATAGATGAGGTGAATCCACAAATAGTGGCGCTACTTTATGCAGAAGATAGACGAGAAGCTTCTAAGGAAATAAAAAAATATTTAAAAGCTGGAGATACTGTCTTAATAGATAGATATGTTTATTCTAACATAGCATTCCAATGCGCAAAATTAAATTCAGAAAAAGAAATTGAATATTTAAGAAATTGGATATTGAAAACTGAATATGAATATTTTAATATTCCTCAGCCTGATGTCAATATTTTCCTAGATGTCCCTTTGGATTTTGTGGAAAATAGATTAAAAGAAAATAGAAAAGGTGATGATAGAAATTATTTAGAAGGCAAGGCAGATATTCATGAAGCAAGTATGGATTTTCAGAAAAAAGTAAGAGCTATATATTTAGCACAGTTAGAAAAAGATGAAAACTTTTTACGAATTGACTGTGGAGATAATAATGGGTCTATGTTGGCAGCTAATGATATTTTCCAGCAAATTAAGAAACAAATTTGTAAAAGATAAATTATTTAAAATGAGATTTCTAGTAAGCTTATTTAGAGTTATTTTTGGGTTAACATTCATTTTATCAGGATTCTTAAAAGTAGTAGATCCAGTAGGTACAGGCCTTATTATGGAAGAATATTTTAAGATGATGCATCTTTCATTTTTAACATCCCTAGCGATACCTTCGGGATTAATATTATCTCTATTAGAATTCTTAATCGGAATATGCATATTATTAGGACTAAGAATGAAAGTATCTATGAGAGCAGGCCTTTTATTAATGCTTTTCTTTACAGGACTCACATTAGTGTTAGCAGTCTTTAATCCTATCCATGATTGTGGTTGTTTCGGAGAAGCCATACATCTAACTAATTGGCAAACATTTGGCAAAGATGTAATTCTCACAGTTCTTATATCAGTTATTTTTATAAAGAAGAAATATTTTAGTAGTAATATAGTAGCATCTCCTAAAATAGAATGGATTTCTATAGGAGTATATGCTTTGCTTATTTTGGGGGTTGGAATAGATGCTCTTAAAACTCAGCCAATGATGGATTTTGGTAATTTTCAGATAGGGACTGATGTCAATGGAAAATTAGAATTAGTACAAGAAAATGTGAAGTATAATACAGTTTTTACATATGAAAAGTATGGGAAAACACAAGTATTTAATTTAGAAAATTTGCCAGATGATTCATGGACTTTTGTAGATTCTAAATCAGTAGTAGTGTCAGGAGAAGAAAGAGATGCGTTTGATTTTACTGTGTCTGATTTAGATGGCCATTATGTTACAGAAAAATTATTAAGAACAGATAGATCTATAGTGTTTTTTATAATTACAGATTTACAAAAAATGTATAATTCCAAAAAATGGAATAAGATAAAAGTTATAGAATCTCAGATTATAAATGATGGAGCAGAAGTAATATATCTTTCATCAGCCCAAAATCAAGACGCGAAAGATTTCTGTAGGGCTCACCATATCCCAGAAGATATATTCTTATATACAGATTATAAGACATTAATATCTATGAATCGTTCAAATGGTGGTTTAGTATATATGAATGATGGAGTAATAGTAGATAAAGCTTATCTCGGAGAATTTAATAAAACTTTAATTTCTAAGATGTTGACAAGTGATCCGGATTATCTAATAGCCAGAAAAGCTATAGGACAGAGATTAAGTTATGAAATAGCGATTGCACTATTATTATTATCATTAGTGCTTATTAGAATTGTATCATATTATTACCGTAAAATAGATCGTAAAATTAGAAGGAAAAAAGCCTTAGTCCTAGCTAATAAAAATATAGCTTTAGTTAAAATCTCAGAAGAAATAACTATTCATGATGAATCTTAAGAGCTATTTATAGGCAGTTAGACTTAATTTAAAATATAAAAAATGTCTGCATTAATAAAATAGCAGACATTTCATAGATAGTTTTTGAAATTTCGTAACTTACATTAAGTATATTTTTTTAGATTAATTTTTTAGTTTGGTATTTTTATTTTATTATTTTACTCGTTCAGAGTAAGATCTATCTTCAGTTTTTACTTTAATTTTATCTCCTTCATTTACAAAAAGAGGAACCATTATTTCAGCTCCAGTTTCTAATTTAGCTACTTTAGTAGCATTCGTAGAAGCTGTATCGCCTTTAACTGCTGGTTCAGTGTAAATAACTTTTAAAATTACATAAGTAGGGAATTCACAAGTAAGACATCTCTCATTATCAGATTCGAACATCATTTCTACCAACTGTCCTTCTTTCATAAGGTCAGCGTTAGTAATTAAATTTTCTTGTATAGATACTTGTTCGAAAGTTTCTTGATGCATAAAATTATATCCCATATCATCTTTATATAAATATTGATAAGGACGTCTTTCTATAGATATCTCTTCTACTTTTTCACCGGAAGAGAATGTTTTTTCTAATATTCTTCCATTTTCAAGGTTACGCATTTTAGTTTTTACAAAAGCAGGACCTTTTCCAGGTTTTACATGTTGAAACCATATTATTTGACAAGGTTTCCCGTTAAAGTTTAAATAAAATCCGTTTTTAAAATCTCCAGTCGATGTCATATTATTCCTTATATTTTTATTTGATAATCCTACAAAACTATATAAATATTAAATGAAATCAAATTTTATTTAGTGTAATTATTAATTACTTACAGTTCCTAGATAGTCTCTTGAATATTTTTAAATATATATTATGTAGAATGAATATTATGAATTTAAAGACTCTAAATAATCGGCTATTTTTTTCAATTGCCATCTAGGGGTAGACGTAGCACCACATATACCTATAGAATTAATATTTTGGATCCACTCTTTTTTTATATCGGTTATAGTTTGTATCATATAAGTATTAGGATTACATGATTTACAAAATTCACATAATGCATGTCCGTTAGAACTTTCCTTTCCACTGATAAATAATAAAAGATCATTTTCAGCGGCAAATTTTTTCAGCATAGGATGTCTAGAAGAGACTTGAGAACAAATAGTATTATATATTTTTATATTCTTAGTTAAGAAAGATAATCTATCGCAAATATCTGAATAAGAATTTACGTCTTTAGTAGTTTGAGAAAATAAATAAATAGGTCTATCAATATCTATATCAGCATTTTTTACTAAATTATCGATATCTTCAAATTTTTCTATAATAGTCGCATTTCCATTACATTGGCCGACGAGACCATTAACTTCAGCATGACCTTTTTTCCCAAATATAACTATCTGACCACCTTTATCTTTATTATCTAGATAAGTCTGTTTTATTTTTTCTTGTAATTTCAAAACCACAGGACAGCTGCAGTCTATTAAATCAATATTATTGCGATGTGCAGTTTGATAAGTTCTAGGAGGTTCTCCATGAGCTCTAATAAGGATAGTCTCATGTTCCATTCTATGAAAATCTGTATAGTTAATAGTTACTAAACCATTAGTAGCTAATCTTTCTATTTCGGTATCATTATGAACAATAGCCCCTAAAGAGTATAATTTATCATGATATTTCAAATACTCTTCTACCTTTTCTATGGCTCTATTTACACCGAAACAGCAGCCTGAACCTTCATCTATATTAACTTTGAAATTATTCATATTTTAAGTACTTTTTCATAATTTCTTCAAACCAATTAAGCTGGTCATCTATAGTCATATAACTATTATCTAACAATAAAGAATCTTTTGCACGAACTAGTGGTGCAGTCGCTCTATGACTATCTATATAATCTCTTTCTTCAATATTCTTCAGGACTGTTTTAAAACTTATATTAGGGTTTATAGATTGTAGTTCCTTAAATCTCCTCTTAGCTCTAATTTTAGCAGAAGCTGTCATAAAAATTTTTAATTCTGCATTAGGAAATACTGCAGTACCTATATCTCTACCATCCATTACTATACCTTTTTGCTCACCCATCTTATGTAATAAAATATTTATATAATTTCTAACTTCTGGAATCGTAGCTATAGGACTTACATTGTTAGAAACTTTCATGGTTCTAATATCCTTTTCTATATCCTTTTTATTCAAAAAAGTACGATTCTTTCCATTGGCGTTAGCCTTAAATTCTATATTACAGTTAGGCAAAGCCATAATTAATGCTGTAGTATCTATCGAAATTTTTGGATTTTCTTTTTTATCAGCAGCTATAAACCCTTTTTCCATTGCGAAAAAAGTAACTGCTCGATATAAAGCTCCGGTGTCAATATATACGTAAGATAGTTTGGCGGCAATCATTTTTGCGAAAGTACTTTTCCCGGTAGAAGAATGTCCGTCAATAGCTATTATTATCTTGGGATTAGGCATCTATTGTTTCTGGATTAAGTGTAATTATATTAAATACAAAGTTAATAAATTATTAAGTATATTTGTAATCTTCTAAAATATGACAAGATGAAAATATTGATAATAGATGATGAACGCAGTATTCGTAATACTATGAAAGAAATTCTCGAATTTGAGGGACATAAATGTACTTTAGCAGAAGATGGAAAAGATGGATTAGAAAAAGCTATAAATGGAGGATTTGATGTAATATTTTCAGATATCAAGATGCCTAAAATGGATGGTATAGAATTTTTAGATAACTTAAGTAAAACAAAGTGTGAATCCCAAGTAATTATGATATCTGGACATGGTAGTATAGATACTGCTGTAGAATGTATTAAAAAAGGGGCATATGATTTTATTCAGAAACCATTAGACTTAAACAGAATTCTTATAACTCTTAAGAATGTTACAGATAAAGATATATTAGTAAAAGAGACTAAACGATTAAAGAAAAAAATAACTAGTGTTCCTGAAATGATAGGTGATTCTAAACCTATTCAGAGAATAAAAGCCATGATAGATAGAGTAGCGCCGACTGATGCTAGAGTTTTAGTAACAGGATCTAATGGTACTGGTAAAGAATTAGTAGCTAAATGGCTTCATGAAAAGAGCGAAAGAGCTACCATGCCTTTTATAGAAGTGAATTGTGCCGCTATTCCTTCAGAATTAATAGAAAGTGAATTATTCGGTCATGAAAAAGGAGCTTTTACATCAGCTATAAAACAGCATAAAGGTAAATTTGAACAAGCTGATGGTGGTACATTATTCTTAGATGAAATAGGTGATATGAGTTTAGCAGCTCAGTCTAAAGTTTTAAGAGTTCTTCAAGAAAACAAACTTTCTAGAGTGGGTTCTGATAAAGATATCAATGTAGATGTTAGAGTCATTTGTGCTACTAATAAGAATCTTAAAGAAGAAATTAAGAAAAAAACTTTCAGGGAAGACTTATATCATAGATTATCAGTAATCGTTATTCATGTACCCACACTAGCAGAAAGAAAAGTCGATATTCCAATACTAATAAATTATTTCATTAATGAGATATGTACATCTGCTGGTAAATCTACTACTAAAATAGATGGAGATGCTATGGAGGTTCTGAAGAATCTCCCATGGTCAGGTAATATACGTGAATTACATAATGTCATCGAACGTCTTATAATTTTGTCTAACGGGAATGAAATTACTAAAGAAGATGTTGTCCTTTATTCTAATCCATCGTAAAAGATAATTTTGTTTCAGTAAAATTTTAATTTAGCATGATTAAAGTATCGGAAGTGTAAAATAGAAGTCGGCTCCACCGAATTCTGATTTCTTATAATGAATTTCACCACCAGTTTGCTCTATAATATTTTTACAAATAGATAAACCTAAACCTGTTCCAGAGGTTTTCGTAGTGAAGTTAGGAGTAAATAATTTTTCTAGATTTTCATTTTTGATACCAAGACCATTATCTTGAATATCTACTTTATACATACGATTTTCTACAGAGATACTTATTTTGATAAATGGATTATCAATTTCATCTAGAGCTTGTATCCCGTTAGAAATTAAATTAACGAAAGTCCTTACTAATTGCTCTTTTTTCCCTTTTATAATAGCAGAAGAGAATGGAATATCCAGAATAAATTTAATTTTTTCATTATGATCAAATAAAATCTTTTCATCATATATAAGTTTAACTAAATCAATTTCTGTATCATCTTCTTGATAGAATTTTGCAAAACTAGAGAATTCAGATGCAGTGTCTGAAAGGATATCTATTTGTTCTAATAATGATTTTGAAAGATCTTCAAATTTATTAATCCATTGATCATTTCCTTGTTTTTTCATTCTAACCAAATGCTGAATGCTTAATCGCATAGGAGTAAGTGGATTTTTTATTTCATGAGCTATCTGACGAGCCATTTGTTTCCATGCTTCTTGACGTTCTCGTTCAGCCAAAATCTTCGTATTTTCTTTTAGGTCATCGACCATATTGTTATAAGAACGGACAAGCATACCTAATTCATCTTGCCCAGAGTAATCAATATGTCTGGTTTGGTGATTGATATCCATTTCTTGCATTCTACGACTAATTAGAACCAATGGTTTCGTCACAGAATTTGATAAAGCATGTCCACTAATTAATGCTACAATAATTAATAATAAGTATAAATTTATAATAGCAGCTAGTATTGACGACGAGTCAGCATTAAACTCTGAACTATAAAAATATGGTATATGTGCTATCGTAATTAATTTACCATTCAAATTAAAAATAGGAGCATAAAGAGAATAATAATTTAATCCACAAATCTGATCAGGAATAATTACCATATGTTTATTCTGATAAATTAATTGGTAATATGGGTCCGGTTTTATTCTAGAACTGGCTAAATACTGATTGAAAACATCAGGTTTAGTAGAACGAATTAGTCGACCATGTGGATCGAAAAGATTAATGTCGACATGTGTATTTTTAGCTACTCTATCCATAGCTTGGAACATTCCTTGAGTGTTTATTTCGTTATATTGAGATGCATATTTACACATTTCAGATATAGTGTTCTGGACAGAAGATAATTTCTCTTCCATGCGAATAGTGTTATTCTCATGAATAAGATTTATAGTGAAGAGCACTGAACCTATGCCCATAAATATTAATGCAGTTACTAAGGATAATGTAACTAGGTAATTTATTTTTTTAGTAAAAGATGAGTGTATATTGGTTTTGTCGACAGTTCTTTTTCTACTTATTCTAGAAAGAGATATGATTATAGCTGCGAAGAATAAAATAGTATAAGAGAGAGATATTAAATAGGCCCATATAGAACGTTCAGGACGGCTAATGAAAATAATTGCATCAGGAGTTAACTGATTAATGAAATGCCTATAACCACCTGATAGAGTGGTATAATATCCTATTTTATGCGGAGTCGTTAACTTAATAGGATAATTGTAACGACCACTATAAGATGAAAGTTTATTTTCATAATATTTAGCATAACTGAACGGAGTAGGTATATTCTTGGAGTCAAAATTCTTCTGATTTACTAATAAAGAAGGGTATCCTATTTCTTTACTTAAAAGTTTAGAATTTATTTCTAAATATAAGTTGTATCTAATATGATGTTTAATAAATGTAAAAGCTCCGATATAACTAATATGTTCTTTATAATTATTAATGAAATAGAAAGATGAAAAAGCATCAAGAGCGATACCATATTTATTAATTATCTCAGATTGGAAGAAATGATAACAATCTACAGGATAGGGATATTGTCTAGTCTGTAATTTATCGTTTTGTCGGCAGACAGTAATATTAACATTATAATTTTGAGTAATATTATGAAAGTATAATTCACTAAGTCTTTGACTGATTAAGTCTTCACTATGTGGAATAGTTATTATTTGTCTAATAAAAGGATCTGTTACGATATGTTTTTCTACGTCTCTAAGTCCTATTTCTAATGATAAATCTCGTTCACTAGCTAATTTGTTTGTCCATATATAACTATTATTTACTTCTTTAGAAAAACCTGAAATACCTAAAGTGGCTAAAGTATATATAGATATAACTACTATGTATATTATTAAATTCTTATTTGAAAATATACTTAGATGTTTTTTAGAAGGAATGGTATTCAAAGTCATCTGAATACTCATTAGTAAAGTAAAGAAAAGTAAAGCTAAACCTAAGTATACTAATATAGAATAAAAATTAATATTTTGTAATCTATATAGTTCTAGATTAATATTAGAATTAAATATTAATGAGCGAAGTGAAATATGTATGTATATGAATACAAGTATTGAAACGGTACTGAATATTATTCTTAACAGTATTTTCCATGCCTTTTTCGATAGTATATATTTTTTATAAATATCTCTTCTTATAGTGAAAAAAGCTAGTGCAACTAGAAAGATTAAAACCTGTCCTATCAACAGCTGTCCAAGAGAATTTACAAAAGTATTGTCTGCATATAATTCAGGTGAAAAAATAATAGAATTAGGACCACATTGAAAAGCCAGTATTTGAGAAATGACAGCTGTTATTAGCAGAGAAATAAAAGTAATATTAAAAGATTTAATATTTTTATTTCTCAAATGATAGGAGAATACAGATAAAATAAAGAAAAATAGAGATATCCATTTCAAAGGTAAAGATCCTCTATGAAAAGGGTGAAAACTTTCACTAATAATAGAAAAAAGTGGGGTTCCATTTTTACTATTTACTACATGGGAATCATCTTGATTAAGAGGAAGAACATTAAAATTCATATTTAACCCTAAACTCTTATTACAAGAATTCTTCATTATAGAATTTCCAGAAAGATATTCTGTCTTAATTTTTAAACCACTAATAAGTTTTAAATCTCTTTTTTTATATATTTTTACCACATACCATGAAGAACCTAGATTAACATATTGTTCTCCATTTTTTAAATAAGCCAATGGAGTATTAAAAAGATTTCTACTATTGAGATTATGAATTCTATACCAGATAGGTAGTAAATCTACTTCGTCATTACTGATAGGGAATAAGTTTATCCAACTTTGAAGTGTATCACCACAATACTTATAGATAACCATATCATCAGGAAAATTATCTATTTCTGGCCATTGAGTAGCAGGAGTTTTTAAAACTTTTTGAGCATATTTATCTAGAGTTTTTTGTCTAGATATTAATTTTCTTTCTACTAATTTAGTCTCAGATTCAAGAGAATGTGATGAATATGTAAAGAAGGACATTAGTAATGAGATCGTAGCACAAATAATAAATATTAAAGTGTCGTTACGCCGTATTTTTTTAAAAAACTTATTCATTATGGTAGGGTTCTCCTTTAATAATAGTGAAAGTACGATAAAGCTGTTCAATAAATATTAGTCTTACTATTTGATGAGAGAAAGTCATGTAAGATAATGATAATTTATCACTAGCTATATCATAAATTTCTTTAGCAAAACCGTAAGCACCTCCGATGATAAATATTATATCTCTTCTATCGTTACTAATAGATTTCTCCAAAAAGTGTGCCCATTTTACAGATGTAAAAGTTTTTCCTTTCTCATCTAAAAGAATAATACGCTGTCCGTTCTTTATTTTCTTAAGTAATAATTCAGCTTCTTTCTTTTTGATTTGATCTGGACTTAGTGAAGATACATTTTTAAGTTCAGGTATCTCTATACGTATAAAAGGTATGTATCTTACTAGTCTTTTTTCATAAACTGCAAGACCATCTTTTATAAATTTAAAATTAGTTTTACCTACTGTTAATAAGGTTATCTTCATGCTTAATACAAATGTAAAAATATATCTATCAAATATGAAATTTTATATGGCAAGGTTTTTGTTATAAATAATAAAGCTTCGTTATTAGAAGTTTATTCTAAAATATATGTATAAAATAGTCAATATATTATTTATGAGTGTTTTGTGTACGATTTCTTTTTCTACTCAAAATCCATTTATAGCTCAATATAATCGTATATCTATTCCACAAACATCTAAATTTAGTAATTCTGATGTTTTTACCCCAATAGCTAAATATTTATTAAATGCGGATGCTGATAAATTAGGAGCATGGTTTTCTGAAAATTTAGAGTTGGATATATTAGGTAAATCTAATAGTTATAGTAAAAGCCAAGCTATTCAAATCTTGAAAGATTTTTTCAAAACTAATAAACCTTCTAAATTCCAAATATCTCATAAATCAGGAAATTCTCCTATGTTATATGGAGTAGGGACATTAGAAGTATTAAGTGGAAAAAAATTTAGTATTATGATATTAGTAAAATCTCAAGATGGAAAAAACGAGATAGAATTTCTTAAAATCCTTAAAAAATAAAATTTATTATTTCTTAAGGATCTAAATATTTTTTAATAATATCTATTTAATATAATTATATTTTATTAGATTTATTTTTTTCTTAAAAAAATCTTAATAGGACAACCACTAAAATCGAAATGATTTCTTAATTTATTTTCTAAGTATCTTTTATATGGTTCTTGTATGTACTGAGGTAAGTTACAAAAGAATGCAAAAGAAGGGAATTTAGTATGGAGCTGAGTAATATATTTAATCTTAATATATTTACCTTTAAGCGCTGGAGGTCCGTAATTAGCTATTTCTTCTAACATAACTTCGTTAAGAACAGATGTACTAATTCTCTTAGAATAATTAGTATATACTTTTTCAGTTTCTTCAAGTACATCTAATATCCTTTGCTTATTAGTGACAGAAGTAAATACTATAGGAATATCATTAAAAGGAGCTAATTTTTTAGCGATGGCTTCACGATAGTTCTTCATGGTATTAGATTCTTTCTCTACCAAATCCCATTTATTAACTACGATTACCACACTCTTATTATTACGTTGGATAAGATTAAATATAGCCATATCCTGAGCTTCGATACCAGTTTTAGCATCTAACATAAGAATACAAACATCAGAATGTTCAATAGATTGAATAGCACGTAGCACAGCATAAAATTCTAAATCTTCATTTACCTTAGCTTTTTTTCTCATTCCAGCAGTATCTACTAAAATGAAATTATGACCATATTTATTATATACAGAGTCTATAGAATCACGAGTAGTACCTGCCACAGAAGTAACGATATTCCTTTCTTCTCCAAGAAAAGCATTTGTAAGAGATGATTTACCTACGTTAGGTTTACCTATAATAGTAACTCTTGGAATATCTATTTCTTCTTCTGGGATTTCTTGTTTAGGTAATTTTTTAATGACTATGTCTAGAAGATCACCTGTTCCTCCGCCATTCGCTGCGGCTATGCTAATAGGTTCTCCTAATCCTAAAGAATAAAATTGATAAGTATCGAATTGTTTAGCTCCACTATCTACTTTATTGACTGTTAGAATAATAGGTTTCTTAGCTTTTCTAAGAATTCTAGCTATTTCTTCATCGAAGTCAGTAATACCAGTACCTACTTCTACCATGAATAATATTAAGTCAGCTTCTTGAATAGCTATTTCTACTTGCCTTTTTATTTCATTCTCAAATATATCATCTGAGTTAGAGGAATATCCTCCAGTATCTACTACTGAAAATTCTTGTCCACACCATTCACATTTTCCATAGTGACGATCTCTGGTAACTCCAGATGTTTTATCGACTATAGCTTGTCTCATACCTACTAATCTATTAAATAGTGTAGATTTTCCTACGTTTGGTCTCCCGACTATCGCTACTAAACTCATAATGTTTTATTTATTAATTCTTCTTGTTCTTTCCTTAATTCGTTGATAATTCTAGTACATTCCCCGGTACAAGTGTGGGCAATATTACCGTATTTATCTTTTTTACCCCAAAGACGTATTTCATCGTCAGTGGCACATGTGATACCTCTTTTAAGAAGTTCTTTATTATGCCCTATTTCACTATCTGGAAAAGGTTTATGTCTAAAAATTACATTAAAGGCCATTAAAAATATACCTATCCCTAGAAAAATCAATGCTGCTATTAATGTCTTCATGTATATTATTATTAAAAAATTTATGTTATCTACCTTGGGCATCAAATATTGTACCTAAAATAAATAACATAAATAATAGTTAGATGCATTTACTTTTATCAAGTAATGGTTTCTCACTAATTTGAATAAGAGGAGCCATCTGATGTTTCTTGAAATCTGATGCTTTTCTTAAGCGAAATATTTTCTCTACTATTTTTTGATCAGCGCCCATTTTTATTAATTCTTCTACTGATTTACCTTTTTCTATTATTTGATATAAAATAGGATCTAATATATTATATTCTGGAAGAGCATCTGAATCTTTTTGATTAGGACGTAATTCGGCAGATGGGGCTTTTAGAATAGAAGCAAAAGGAATTTTTTCAGTTTCGAAATTAATGTATTCAGCCAATTCATATACTTGTATTTTATACAAGTCTGCGATAACCATCAATGATCCAGCTAAGTCACCATAAAGAGTACCATAACCTGTAGACATTTCACTCTTATTAGAAGTATTTAATAATAAAGCATTATGACGATTAGAATAAGCCATTAAAATAGTACCTCTAATTCTAGCTTGAATATTTTCTTGAGTAGTATCCCAATGATTATCATTTCCGAAAATCGGATTAATATCTTTAATTATTCTTTCATATATTTTTTCTATCGGAATGATATCATATTTTAACATAAGGTTATTAGATAACTTAGTAGCATCTGCTATAGAACTTAAAGTAGAAAAGGGAGATGGCATTAATATACCATGAACATTTTCATTACCTAAAGCTTCTACAGCTAAAGCACAAACTACGGCTGAATCTATACCACCTGATAACCCTAATACAGCTTTAGTACAATTTGCATTTTTAAAGAACTTTATAATAGAGTCTATAAGAATTTGATGTACTGCATCTATTGGTTTAGTCTGAATGTTTATCATGGTATTAGTAATTATTTATTTGGTGATAAGTTTTATCTAATTAAAAGATGAAACTATTAGAAATAGATTTAAAGTTGTATACTTTTTCTATTACATCAGCAAAAATATCTGATACAGATAATACTGTAATTTTAGAGATATCTTGATCTGGTCTGTTTCTTAATGGAATGGTATCTGAAACCACTATTTCTTTAAGAGCAGATTCAGATAATCTTTCATATGCAGGACCAGAAAGTACAGCATGAGTAGCCATAGCTCTTACGCTTAAAGCTCCTTTTTTCATGAGCATGTCAGATGCTTTAGAAAGAGTGCCTGCTGTGTCTATCATATCATCTACGATAACGATATTTCTTCCTTCTACATCACCAATAGCTGTCATAGATCCTACTACATTAGCTCTAGCACGTGATTTGTGGCAAATAATAAGTGGACATCCTAATTCTCTAGCATAAGCATTAGCACGTTTTGCGCCTCCCATATCAGGAGCAGCGATAGTAAGCTTGTCTATTTTTAAAGAGCGTAAATAAGGAAGGAATAAAGATGAAGCATAAATATGATCTACAGGAAAATCGAAAAACCCTTGAATCTGGTCAGCGTGAAGATCAGTAGTCATAACTCGATCACAACCTGTAGCTTTTAAAAGGTTAGCTACCATTTTAGAACCTATAGATACTCTAGGTTTATCTTTTCTATCTTGCCTAGCCCAACCGAAATATGGCATTACTGCTACTATTTTATATGCTGAAGCCCTTCTAGCGGCGTCTATCATAAGAAATAATTCGAAAAGGTTATCTAAAGGTGGAAAAGTAGATTGGACAATAAAAACTGTAGCTCCTCTAACTGATTCTTCATATGCTGGCTGGAATTCACCGTCGCTGAATACAGTTACTGTAGATTTGCCGAGTTCAATATTAAGTGATTTTGCGATCTTGGTAGCAAGATATTCTGATCCTCTGCAAGAAAATACCTTGAATGAATGATGCTGTTCTATCATTTTAATCTGTGTTTGTAAGCGTTAGTACATGTTCAATATAATCTAAAATTTCTTCTTTTCCTAAGCCATTACTAGCTGAACTAAGGAAAATAGGAGGAAGTTCCTCCCAATATTCTAATAGGAATTTTTTATTCTTCTCTATTTGAGATTTGAGAACATTAGTTCCTGATTTATCACTTTTAGTAAATATAATAGAAAAAGGAGTTTGATTCTCTCCTAATTTTATTAAAAAATCTAAATCTATTTTTTGAATATCATGCCTAGAATCTATCAATACAAAAAGTAGAGATAGATCTTCTGAAAAATTAAGATAATCTCTAACTATTCTGTCTATCTTGGCTGATGTAGTTTTAGATACTTTAGCATATCCGTATCCTGGTAAATCGACGATATACCATTTATCATTAATTATAAAATGATTTACTAACTGAGTTTTCCCAGGTTTAGAAGAGATGTGAGCTATGTTCTTTTGCCCTACGAGCATATTAATTAAAGAAGATTTACCTACGTTAGAACGGCCGATAAAAGCTATTTCTGTAGCTTTTCTTTTAGGGGCTTCCCTAGTTTTAGTACTGCTTCCTGAGAATTCTGCACTACGGATTTTCATAAAAATATTATTATCTCACAAAAGTACAAAATTCATAGCAATAGCCTAAATTTATTATTATTTTTGTTTACTTAAAATTAGGATTTGTATTAATAGTAATGTTTTATGGAGAGAAGAGAGAAAGAAATGAGTAGTAGTGAGGATAAAATGTATGAGAATGAACAAGCTATTAGTTTGTCTGAACTCTTATTAGCAGTAGCAGATACTGTTAATCAGTCTTTTTCAGAATCCTGCTGGATTCGAGCAGAAATATCACAGATAAAAACCAATAATTCAGGACATTGTTATCTTAATTTAATAGAACATGATTCTGATAAATCTGCTATTATTGCTAATGTTAGAGCTATAATTTGGGCTTCTAATTGGAGAATAATGAGGCAATATTTCCAAGAAAAGACAGATAGAGATTTGGAGAGCGGGATGAATGTTATGATTAATGTTAGAGTCCAATTATCTGAGAAATATGGGCTAAGTCTTATAATAGATGATATTGATCCTTCATATACTTTAGGTGAAATCGAAGCTGAAAGATTAAGAGTAATCAAACAGTTAGAAGAAGAGGGGATGATGGATATGAATTCTATGTTAGTAATGCCAAGTTTTCCTCGCCGATTTGCTGTTATTGCTTCCGAAACTTCAGCAGGTTATAGGGATTTTATAAAACAGTTAAAAAATTATAAAAACGTATATTCTTTACATACTCAGTTATTTCATTCATTAGTTCAAGGTAAAGATGCTCCTACTGCTATAATTTCAGTTTTGGATGAAATAAATTCTATGATAGAGACTGCCGACGATGAAGGTAAGGAACCTATTTTCGATGCAGTAGTTATTATTAGAGGTGGAGGAGCCGTTACTGATATGATATGTTTTGATGATTATGAACTCTGTGCCAATATTGCACAATTCCCAATACCTATTATAGTAGGGGTGGGACATGATCATGATTATCATATTGCTGATATGGTAGCTGCTGTTTCTGTTAAAACTCCTACTGCAGCAGCTGATTATATAATAAACATCTTTCAAGAGAAAGAAGCGACTCTTATGGCTATTGCCCACAGGCTGAAATCTGCAGTTTATCATCGTTTTAGTGAAGAAAGAGATATCCTTAATTCTTATAAATATAAGATGAATCAGGATTATAGAAATAGATTAGCTGACGCCAATGCCTACCTAGTATCACTAGAATCTAGATTAGTGAATGGACAGCCTGAAAAAATATTAGAAAAAGGATATTCAATAGTGGTAAAAAATGGTAAGAAAATTGCTAGTATTAAGGATGTAAAAGAAGGCGAAGTTTTAAAAATTTATATGAAAGATGGAGCTATAGAGGTAGTAGTAAAAAAAGTAAAATAAAAATACCATAAAATAAACATATAGATATGAAAAAGATTATGACACAAGAGGATATGATGAAGGAAAAAATATCGTATGAAGATGCATTAAAAAAATTAGAACATGCGGTAGGAGAAATAGAAAACTCTGATAATTCTTTCGAACAAATAGAAGAATTTGTTAAGCAGGGTACGGAATTATTGAAATATTGTAAGACTTTGCTTAATGATTATGAAAAAGGAATAACTAAATTAGCTAACTTTGTAGAATGATAGTTTGTGCTACAGGATTTTTTGATGGTGTTCATGCTGGACATCGTCAAGTCATAAAGGCTTTAGTACATGAAGCTAAAGCCACTAATAGAAAGAGTGCAATTATCTCTTTTTGGCCCCATCCTAGAAATGTTCTACAGATGGATGCTGACCAATTACGACTTCTTAATACTTTAGAAGAAAAAGAAACACTTCTTCATGAATTGGGTGTAGATGAATTTCATGTCATCTGTTTCACTCGTGATTTTAGTAAACTTTCTTCTAAACAATTTATGGAGCAATATCTTCGTAATAAATATGATGTTTCTACTTTAGTAATAGGATATGATCATAGATTAGGTAGCTCTAATGATTTATCTCATGAAGATATGATTAGGGAGGCTAATGTATGTGGAATAGAAGTATTAACTGTACCAGAGCATTTAATGGATAAAAATAAAATAGTTAGTTCTACTAGAATAAGAAATTTTATTAATGCTGGTGAAATAGAAGTAGCTGCAGAAATGCTTGGATATTATTATAATATGAGAGGAGTCATAGTAACTGGAAATCGAATAGGTAGAACTATTGGTTATCCTACAGCTAATATGGCTTTATATGAACCATTAAAATTAATACCAGGGAATGGTGTTTATCTAGTAAAGGTGAATATTATTGGTCAAGAAAAATGGGGAATTTGTAATGTGGGAGTTAGACCTACTATTTCTAAGAATAATGCTAGAACCATAGAAACTAATATTCTTGATTTTGATGAAGATGTATATGGTTTAGATATGAAAATATCATTTATAAAGCATATTCGTCCAGAAAAGAAATTTAATGATTTAGAAGCTCTGAAAAGACAAATTACTGACGATAAATCTTCTGCAAAACTAATAATTGAAAATTTTAAGGAATAGAACTAGGATTTTAAAAATTTTAGTATCTTTGTTTAAGTTAAATGAATATTAAGAGTCTCGCGTATAACGAGATTCTTTTTTAATTATCTAAAAATGAAAACACATTACCTAACAGCTGAAGGTCTTGAGAAGCTCAAGGCTGAGTTAGCAAAATTTGAGGCACAGCGTCCTATCATTTCAAAACAAATAGGAGAGGCAAGAGATAAAGGTGATATATCTGAAAATGCGGAATACGATGCAGCTAAAGATGCTCAAGGGCTCTTAGAAGTAAAAATATCAAAATTGCAGAATATTATTATTAATGCTAGAGTGTTAGATGAATCTCAGATAGGAACTGAATTTGTGCAAATATTAAATAAGGTTAAATTAAAAAACCTTGATAATGGATCTATTGTCCAGTACACGCTTGTAAGTGAAAGTGAAGCAAATTTTCGTGAAGGAAAGTTAGCAGCTACTACTCCTATTGGTCAAGCTTTGATTGGTCATAAAAAAGGTGATCAAGTAGAAGTGAAAGTTCCTAATGGCCTTATTAAATTTGAAATATTAGATATTACTATCTAAAAAAAATAATTAATTATATAATTAAACAATAATATAATGGCGTCTGTTTTTACTAAAATAGTTAATGGGGAAATTCCTTCTTATATAGTAGCACAAGATGATAATTATTATGCTTTTCTGGATATTAATCCATTAAAAGAAGGGCATACTTTAGTTATTCCTAAAAAAGAGACTAATTATATATTCGATATTGAAGATAAAGATTATCAAGGCCTTTGTATGTTTGCAAAAAAAATAGCTATAGCTATTAAAAAGGCTATTCCTTGTAAAAGAGTAGGTGTAGCAGTATTAGGAATGGAAGTTCCTCATGCTCATATTCATTTAGTTCCTTTAGATAAAGAAAGTGATTTGAATATGTCTAATAAAAAATTAAAACTCACTCCTGAACGATTTGAAGAAATAGCGAAAACTATCGCACAAGCCTTAAATTAAACAATATGAAAAAGATTTCAATTATATTATCTGTAGTATTAATGATTTTCATTAGTTCTTGTAAATCAAATACAGCAGATATAAAAATTTCTTGTCCTACACTCACGGATAGCACTGAAGTTTACTTAGCTAAATTAGTAGTTAATCAAATAGTACTTACTGATACACTATATGTACATAATTTTAAATGTTCTAGCAAAATTAATTGTGTAGAAGACTGTCCAGAGTTTTATTATGTATATACTTCTGATAAGATATTAGGTTCTATGATTCTTCTTCCTGGAGATAAAATAGCAGTAAAACCTGATAAGGAAAATAAATATCATACTACTGGTTCACAAGAAACTAAATTATTACAAGATGTAGAAAGAAGATTTCAAGATGTTAATACGAAATTCCATTCTTTATCTCAAGAGTTAGTAGCTGCCTCAGATGCTAAAAATATTAAAGAAGAAGAAAAAGTAAAAAAAGAACTTATTGATTTATATGTTAATTATAAGAAAGAATCTATTAAGTTTTTAATAAATAATCCTACATCTATTACATCGATATATGTATTATATCAGAATATAGCAGACAGGTTACCAGTATTTAATTCTTTAAATGATGCTATTTATTTCCAAAAAGTATACGATTCTTTGAGAAATATTTATCCAAATTCACCATTAATAGCTTCTTTAGCAGATGATGGTGGAAAAAGAATGAATATGTTAAAATTACAACAAGGACTTAATAATGCTAAAGTAGTAGCTTTCCCAGAAATAGAATTGAATGATATTTATGGACATTCTAAAAAATTATCAGATTTGAAAGGAAAAGTATTTTTACTTTCTTTCTGGACTGTTACTGAAAATACTCAAAAATTATATAATCATGAGTTGTTGAAAATTTATGATAAGTATTCAGATAAAGGTTTCGAAATATATCAAGTTTCATTTGATTCTGATAAGACTATGTGGGCTCAAATAGTAAAAGATCAAAATCTTCCTTGGATATCTGTTCAGGATACTGAATCATTATCATCTTCTGTTTTAAAATTATATAACGTAAAAAAAATTCCTTCTATATTTTTATTCAATAAGGAAGGAGATATTATCATGAAAAATGATTTTGACTTAAAGAAATTAGACAGAGAGATTAAAAGAGTTTTTTCTTACTAATTCCTGCTTTAAAAGCTTTTAAATAGAAGGGCTCGAAGTATGCTACATCTTCGAATTCTTCTTTTTTATATGCTTCCTCAGCTGCTTTCATCATATAAGAAGCTTCAGGACAATATTTATTGAAAGAACATTTATCGAAAAGTTCTTGTGAAAAACTTCCATCAGATGATTCTTTAGATATATTTTCTGCTAGAAATTCTTTATATTTCATACACCCATCACCAATAAAAATGAGTTTAGAATATTTTTGAAATTCTTTATTAAAAGTATTTTCATCTAATATTTCTGGTCTAATATCAGAAAGTCTATTACAGTCTTTGTCATAAGTCGTAGTATAAACTTCCATTCTTCTAGCATCTATCATAGGAATAATTACGATATTATTCTCTACATTTTCATTAACAAAAGAAAGTCCCATATTTTGCAGAATATCCATAGTATCTATGCCGATAAGTGGAATATCTAAACCAAAGCAAATGCCTTTAGCTGTAGAAACACCTACTCTTAATCCAGTATAAGAACCAGGGCCTTTACTTACAGCTACAGCATCACAGTCTGAAACTTTTATATTAATTTCTCCGCATAATTTCTCAATAGAAGGAACTAATAATCTAGCTTGAGCACGAGGTTCTATTATTATAATAGAATTTAAAATCTTGCCATTTTCACATATAGCGCATGAACAATCAGCTTCAGATGTCTCTATTAATAAAATTTTATTATTCATAATTAATTCTCATATTATTTTCAAGTACCTTGCTTATTAAATGATAAGGACTAGATACTATTAAATCATTTATTTTAAGTCCACTAAGGATTTCTATTTTTCCCATATCTTGAATACCTGTCTTTACTATGCGTTTAAATACCTTGTCTTTATTAATAATAAATACACAAGCCTGAACTTCACCACTTTCATTTTTTCTACTAGTAACAGAAGAAATAGGAACAGTTAATATACTGTTTTTTCTCTGACTATAAATAGAAACAGAGGCAGACATCCCTGGTCTAAAATTTATTTTTTGTTTTTGAAATCTTACTTTAACTTCAAAGTTAGTAACTTGTTCGAAAGAAGAGCTAATATTATTAGCAGAATTTGCAATATGAGTAATTTTTCCAATAAATTTCTGATCGGGATAGGCATCTACTTCTATGATGGCAGTATCACGATAATCTATTTTGGATATATCATTTTCATTTACATATACTTGGACCTCCATATTATTTAAATCAGCTATTCTGAGCATTTCAGTACCTGCCATTTGGGATGTTCCTACTACACGTTCTCCTTTCTCTATACTCATTCTTGAAATAATGCCATCCATAGGAGCAAATATTTGAGTTTTTCTTAGATTTTCTTTAGATTCCTCTAAAGAAGCTTGAGCTGATTCTACATCATAACTAGAAGCTTTTAATTGACTATGCGCCATTTGATAAGTAGCTAAGGCATTATCATAATCAGTCTGAGCTATAACACCCTTTTCAAATAATAAGCTATCTCGTTTATAATCAGATTTAGCCTTACGGCAATTAACTTGCTGTCGTAATTGAGATGCTTTGATAGAATTTAAGGCAGCAGTCGTTCTATTTAATATTGAAAGATATACGTCCTGACGAATTTTAATTATCAGGTCTCCTTTTTTTACCTGATCTCCTTCTTGATTATTTAGTTCTACTATTTCACCAGAAACATCTGGACTTATTTTAACTTCTGTTACAGGTCTTACTTTCCCGTTTGCTGGAATAACTTCACAGATAGAAGATAATATTGGATTACAAGCTTTAACTTTTTTTACTTCTATTCCATCAGGAAAAGGGATTATTAAAATAGATAGAAGTATTATTATACAAATCCAAATAATTTTTTTTTTCTTTCTTTTATGTGTTTTTTTTATAATTGGATTTTTATCATGAATATTTTTTTGATTATCTGTTTTCTGATTTTTATTTCTCATGGTATTTTTTGTTATAGCATTTGAAAATGCTTTAATATTTCTATTTGAAGAATATATTGGTAATGTGCTTGAGCAGCATATGCCTTTGCTTTATTATAATTAGTTTTTGCTATTATATAATCAGTAGCAGTTACAGTTCCTGTAATCATTTTTTCCTCTGTATAAGATAAACTACAATACATAGCCTCAAGATTAGAATTAGCTGCTTCTATACTTTTTTTTAAAGATCTAATCTCATATAATACTTGATGAACTTCTTTTAAAAGATTCATCTTTCTACGCTTAAGTTCTAGAATAGAATAATTTATAGCAAGTTTAGTATTTTTAACCCTAATTTTGTTAGCACCAGCTGTAAAAATAGGAATCTCAATATTGAAAATCATATTGACTTTAAGATTATTACTAATTTGCTGAGGATAAGGTATATTATATGCGGAATTAAATATTGTGCCATAAGAAGCAGATAACGAAATAGAGGGGTAAAAATATGTCAGATTTTCTTTTAACTGATAAGTTCTTTTTTCTATTTCCAATTCAGATATTCTTACAATGGGAAGACGAAGGGCTTGTTGATAAATATCTTGAGTCTTATAAAACTTATTTAGAGATGTATATTCTATGTCTGCTATAGTAAAATTAGTGATAAGATTATCATTAATTGGAATATTCATTAACTGCATAAGAGCTAATTTATCAATGCATAATTGTTTGCTTGCATCTATCATATTTGCTTTTTCTTTAACTAACTGAGCCTTGATATTTAATAAGTACGAATAAGCAAGTTTACCAGAATTAAATAATTTTTCAGATTTATTATATTTTCTTTGAGTAGATTCTATGTTTTCCATATTAATAGCAAGTATTTGCTGAGAAAGAAGAATTTGAATATAAGCTTTCGTGACACTTAGAGATATATTTATTTTCTCGTTTTTCAAATCAGTTTCAGCTATGTTATAAGCACAAGACGACTCTTTTACATTGAAGGTTTTACGAAAACTATCGAACAATACACAAGAAGTATTGAGTGAAATTTGACCATTATTATATGAGCTATTTATATTGTGGGAATAACCAATAGAAAGTCGAGGTAAAAAATCTAAATGACTTTGTTTTAAGTTATTATGTGATATTTCTTTATTAATATTTTTTTCTTTTATATTAATATTATGAGTCGATGCATAGTTTTTGCAGTTTTCTAATGTCCAACACATTGAAATATTTTTATTTTTAAGGTGAGGGTAAGTCCCGGAAATTTTAGATTGTCCTATTATTTGAATAGGTATTAAATTAATTAATACTAGTATATATCTATATGATAACATGATATAATTATATAAGTGTTATGTTTTTATTTAAAAAAAGATTAATTAATAGATGCCTACCTAAAGGCAGGCATCTATCTGCACTACTAAGAATAAGATAAAATACCTATCCTTTTAATTTATCCGCTTCTTGTTCTTGAGATATTAGATCTTTCATTAAATATTTATACCATCGACCTAACATCCTTCCTATAAGATAGCTTATTGAGATTTTTCCACCATAAACATTATAAATCTCATGACTACTTAGCTGTATAATATGTCTATTTGAATTTATCATAATACTATACTATTTACCAGTTACTTCGTCTACAAATCCTTCTGTAAACTTGGGTAAATTCTCTGATAGCCACTGAGCTATCATCATTAAAAGTTCTAATAAAGCTCTTAATTGATTTGGTGATAAACCACCACTAATACTTAGCTGTTCGGAAGAATTGACACTAACCAAACCGCTACAAATCATTCTTTTTTCTTCCATAATAAAATTATTTAGTTAGTCACAAATTATAAGGTGTGTGACTTACACCTACGAATGCGCATTCGATTTATATATATATCTTCAAATCTTAATAATATGATCAGCTATTTCATCTAAATCATCATTATGAGTTATAGTAATAATGCATATTTCTAGTTTCATTATTTCTATTAAATGAATATATTCTGCTTTAGATGTTTCATCTAAGGATGACGAAGCTTCATCTAAAATCAATACAAAAGGTTTTCTATATAATGCTCTAGCTAATGCTATTTTTTGTTTTTCTCCGCCTGATAATAAACAACCTTTTTCGCCAATATTACTTAGTAAGCCGTCTGGTAATCTGTTTAAAAGATTTAATAAACCTACTTGATTACAAATGTCTAAAACACAATTTATATCTGGAATATTTGAATTAGGAACTATATTCTCTAGAATATTGCCATTAAATAAATCTACATTTTGAGGTACTATAGATACTTTATCTCTATATAAATCAAGGGGAATATGACTAATATCTATATTGTCCCATTTAATGTGTCCATTAGATATTTTATCACCTCGCATAAGTAAATTAGCTATAGTACTTTTACCACTACCATTATCACCTTTTATTAGATTAAGACATTTTGCTTTAATAGTAAATGATAGATTATGGAATAATTTTTCCCTGCCTGGGAAAGCAAAAGAAATGGATTCAAAATTAATGTCCTTATCTTTTAAATGATTTATAGAATTAAAAGAAGAGTAGGTGATATCTCTCTGTTTTTCTGATTTATGATCCATAATTTCGAATAATCTTCTAGCTGCTATTTTAGCTTCAGTTATAGTGTTATTGCTCTCTATTAAGGATACAAGAGGAGCTGTGAAGAATGCACCAATAGAATAAAAAGCTACTAATTCACCTGTAGTAATCTCTCCTTTAAAGAAAAAATAAGAACCAGCAAAAAGAATGCTAAAAGTGAGAAATTTAGTGACTCCATCGCTGAAACTAGCTATACCTAACTGGTTCTTACCTCCTCTAAAAACATTTTGATTCATTACTACATATCTATTTTCAATACGTTTACTTGCTATTTTTTCTGCTCCAAAATATCTAATAGTAGCAGCGGAGGAAATAGTATCAATGTTAATTTCTTGAAACGCTGCAGCGGATTCTATTATTCTCTTATTAATTCTCTCATTAATTTTATCAGAAATCTTATAAATTATGGCGTATGCTGGTATAAACATTATAGTGATAAGAGCTAACTTCCAATAAAAAGTAAATAATAAGAAGAATGATATAATTAAAGAGAATATGGATATTATAATGACAATAACTTTAGCTGTAATGAAATTACGAATTTTATAAGCATCTGATATTCTTGAATTTAATTCTCCTGATGTCCTATTTTTAAAGAAAGAAACAGGTAAATTTAATAGTCTATTAATATATGTTAGAATAAGTTGAGAGTCTATTTTTAGTCCCATTTTTACTATAAATTTTCCTTTAAAATAATTAATCATAACTGAGCTAAAAGTTAAGAGAAACATGATTATTCCAAATACAGTTAATAAGTTTATATTTTTAGAAGGAAGTACTTTATCTATTATTTCTTGTAAAAAAACAGATGTACTCAACCCTATTATTATATATACTATAGCTCCTAAACAAGAATATATAAAGTCCTTTTTATAAATTTTTAAAAGCGAAAAAAATCTATGAAAGGGCTTTATTTGATAATCCCCTTTTTTAAAATTTGGACAAGGATGAAGACAGATAAGATAACCACTCCATGAATCTAGCAGTTCTTTCAAGCTGATTTTTTTCATTTTTCCATCTTCGGGTTCCATTATTAAATAATTCTTACCCTTAATACCATACAGTACCACATAGTGTAACCATCCATTTTCTTTCTTAAAATGAAGAATTACAGGGAATGGAAGATTTTTAATAATAGAAGTATCAAAAGCTGAATAATCTATATTTTTCTTTTTATTAGAACTCATTTCAGATGGATCGATACTAATATTAGGGACTTTATAAGCGGTAGCATGCATGTCTAAATGTTCAGCAGCATCGATTATTCCTTTAATATTAGTGCCATTGACGCTTGTTCCACATGCCTCTCTAATATTAATTAAAGCTAATTTTAAACCGTAATAAGCACAAATTGATGCTAAACAAGCTGGTCCACAGTCATTTTTATCACATTGCCTTACTCTTATCTCTCTCTTCATAATCTCTCCTTTTTCTTTTTATTTTTTAAATCCGGTTAGTTTGATAAATATGAAATTAAGGGGAAACTAGATAAAGCTGTCGCCAATATTAATAGAAATACATAGAACCTTTTAATAGTTCTTGAATCTGAAGGGAACATGCCTTCAGCTGATTTTTTAATTTGATCTGTAATGTTGATGTTGTTTTCCATTGTTTTCTCCTTTTTCACAAAGGACATAAATATTCAATGGAAAAAATTACCAAAACATAAAAAGCCAATAGTATTTCTGTTTTTATAAAAGAAATATCTATTTATAGAAAATTTATATTGGTAAGTGGTGTTAAACGAAGAAGGATTTTAAGTAAGGAAATACTGACTGAGCAAGGTTTAATATAGGACTAAAAAATTTAGAATCAGTTATACTTTCTTTAGGTACTAATACAAACCATTCACTATTAATATATGTGATTAAATAAGCTATAACACCTAAAATAGTTAGATCTATAGCTATAGCGATAATTACACCCAATAATTTATTTATCCAACCTAGAGTAGCAACTTCTAGAATTTTGGTAAGCCATTTCCCGAGAAGGCTAAGACAAATAATAACAACTAGTATTATTAGAGCGAAAGATATTATTTTTACTACTTGTTCTGAAGTGTTTATCCAATTGTTAAGATAAGTGCTTAATAAATCTGAAAATTTATATGCTAAATATACTCCTGCAAGTAGTCCGGCGACACCGGCAGCTTGTTTAAGTAACCCATCCTTAAGACCTTTTGTTATAGCAGGAATAAGGGCTACAAGTATAATTATATCTATTATATTCATTATTGGAGTTTTTATGGACACCAAGATAAAGATTTTTCAATTAGAAATGTTATCTTTGGCAATTAATTATGGGAAAAATGAAATTCAAAGAGTATAATGGTCTTGACTTAGTGAAAGTCAATAAAGAAGTCCTCGAAAATTGGAAAGAAAAGAAGGTATTTGAGAATTCCGTAAAGAGAAGAATAGGTGCACCGAAATTCGTGTTTTTCGAAGGACCTCCCTCTGCTAATGGTATGCCAGGGATTCATCATGTTATGGCTCGTTCTATTAAAGATACTATTTGTCGATATAAAAGCCAGATGGGCTATAAAGTGGAACGAAGAGCTGGATGGGATACTCATGGACTTCCTGTAGAATTAAATGTAGAAAAAAAATTAGGAATTACTAAAGAAGATATAGGTAAGAAGATAAGTGTAAAAGAATATAATTCTACTTGTAGAAAAGAAGTTATGCGTTATACCAAAGAATGGGAAAACATGACTGAAAGAGTAGGTTATTGGGTAGATATGAATGAACCTTATATTACTTATGACAATAGATATATCGAAACACTTTGGTATCTTCTTAAAGAAATATATAAGAAAGGTTTATTATATAAAGGTCATTCTATCCAACCATATTCTCCTGCTGCTGGTACAGGTCTTAGTACACATGAATTAAATCAGCCTGGATGTTATAAGGATGTAAAGGATACTACTTGTGTAGCTCAGTTTAAGATCGTTAAAGATCAAAAATCTCAAAAACTTTTTGATATAGCTGGTAGAAATGATTTATATTTTATCGCTTGGACTACTACGCCTTGGACTCTTCCTTCTAATGTAGCTTTATGTGTAGGACCTAAGATTAACTATTTATTAGTAAAATCTTTCAATACTTATACAGGTGAACCTGCAGTATATACAGTAGCTGAACCTCTATTATATTCTTATTTTAATAAGAAAGCTGAGGATCTTAAGTTAGAAGATTATAAAAAAGGAGATAAATTAGTTCCTTTCGAAGTGATTTCTAAACCTATGACAGGTCGTGAGTTGGAAGGTATTAAATATGAACAACTTATTCCTTGGATTAAACCTGAAAAAGAATCTTTCAGAGTTATTCTTGGCGATTTCGTTACTACAGATGATGGTACAGGTATCGTTCATATAGCACCTACATTTGGTGCTGATGATGCTAAAGTAGGGAAACAAAATAATATACCTGGTTTAATGATTTTAGATAAAAATCAGCAGAAACAAGCAATGGTCGATAAGAAGGGAAGATTTTTCAGAATTGAAGATATGAATCCTGATTTCGTAGCTGAAAGAGTAAATATAGATTTATATAAAGAATATGCTGGTAGATTTGTGAAAAATGCTTATGATCCTGAAATACCAGAAGATGATAAGAATGCTACTACTTTAGATATTGATCTTTCAGTGGCACTTAAAGGAATAAATAAAGTATTTAAGATAGAAAAACATGTTCATAGTTATCCACATTGTTGGAGAACTGATAAGCCTATATTATATTATCCTTTGGATTCTTGGTTTATTAAAACTACTGCTGTAAAAGATGAATTAATCGCTCTTAATAAGACTATTAATTGGTATCCAGAGTCTACTGGCGCTGGTCGTTTTGGTAAATGGCTAGAGAATTTACAGGATTGGAACCTTTCTAGAAGTAGATATTGGGGGACACCCCTTCCTATTTGGAGAACAGAAGATTTTAAGGAAGAGAAATGTATAGGTTCTGTTAAAGAATTATATGCCGAAATTGATAAATCAGTAGCTGCTGGCTTTATGAAAGAAAATTCTTTAAAAGCTAAAGGATTTAATGTAAATGATATTTCAAAAGCTAATATGGATAAAATAGATCTTCATAGACCTTATGTAGATGATATTATATTAGTATCAGATAGTGGAGAAGAAATGAAGAGAGAAGCTGACTTAATCGATGTTTGGTTCGATTCTGGATCAATGCCTTTTGCTCAAGAAGGTCTCAGAAATCTTGGTAAAGAAACATTTGGACAAACTGCAGATTTTATCGCTGAAGGAGTAGATCAGACAAGAGGTTGGTTCTTTACTTTACATGCTATTTCTACTATGATTAATCATAAACCAGCTTTTAAAAATGTTATTTCTAATGGTCTTGTATTAGATAAAAATGGAAATAAGATGAGTAAAAGGTTAGGTAATGGTGTAGATCCTTTCAAAGCTTTGGATAAATATGGTGCTGATTCATTGAGATGGTACATGCTTACTAATTCACAGCCTTGGGATAATCTTAAATTTGATGAAGCAGGTGTAGATGAAGTTCGTAGAAAATTCTTCGGTACTCTTTATAATACATATTCATTCTTTTCATTATATGCTAATGTAGATAATTTTGATAATAAAGTAGCTCAGATTCCTATGGAAAAGAGACCTGAGATAGATAGATGGATAATTTCTCTAGAAAATACTTTAATAAAAGAAGTATTAAATAGTTATGAAAATTATGATGTTACAAATGCTGGTAGAAAAATACAGGCTTTTGTCTGCGATAATCTTTCAAACTGGTACGTAAGACTTAATAGAAAGAGATTCTGGGGAGGAAAGATGGATGATGATAAGTTAGCTGCTTATCAGACATTGTATGAAGTGTTAGAGACTTTATCAATAATAGCAGCTCCTATTATTCCTTTCTATATGGATAGACTTTTCAAAGATTTGAATGCTGTTTCAGGTATACATAAAGAAGACTCTGTTCATTATATGAATATGCCTAATTATGATGCAAAACTTATAGATAAGGGATTAGAAGAAAGAATGGATTTAGCGCAGAAGAGTTCTTCTATGATATTAGCACTAAGAAGGAAAGTTAATATTAAAGTAAGGCAACCATTAGCTAGAATACTTATTCCAGTATTGGATGATAGAATCCAAAAACAATTAGAAAAAGTAGAAAAATTAATTTTAGGTGAAGTTAACGTTAAGGAAATAGAGTATATAAGAGATACCCTTGGCGTTATTACTAAGAAAATTAAACCTAATTTTAAAACTCTTGGTAAAAGATATGGTAAACAGATGAAAGAAATCTCAATTGTTTTCGGTAAAATGTCACAACAAGATATAGCTGCGATAGAAAATAGTGTTATTAATAACGAAGAATACTCTATGATATTGCCGTCAGGCGAAATAATACTTAATCCTGATGATTATCAAATTTTTTCAGAAGATATGCCAGGATGGTTAGTGGCTTCAGAAGGTAAACTAACTACTGCACTGGATATTACATTGTCAGATGATTTGAAGAGAGAAGGTATTGCCAGAGAATTAATAAATAGAATACAGAATTTGAGAAAAAACTTAGAATTTAAAGTAACTGATAGAATAAATGTAATCGTAGATAAAAAACCAGAGGTCGTAGATTCTCTTGATAAATTTTATGAGTATGTATGTTCTCAGACCCTTGCTTTAAATATTGAAATGAGGGATGATTTATCTAGTGACGCTGATAGCCAAGTTAGCGAATGGATAAATGATGAAAAAATTAGATTTAAACTCACAGTAATTAAATAATAAATTAAACACGGGATTATGGCTGAAAGAGAAAAAGTGCGTTATAGCGACGAAGAGTTACAGGAATTCAAAAAGATTATCCTGAATAAACTCGTAAAGGCAAAAGATGATTATTCTCAGCTGAAAGAGTCTATCTCTCATAGTGGAAGTAATGATACTATGGATACTTCTCCTACATTTAAGGTGTTAGAAGAAGGTGCATCTTCATTGTCAAAAGAAGAACAGGGACAATTAGCACAGAGACAGATGAAATTTATACAGAATCTTGAAGCAGCTTTAGTAAGAATTGAAAACAAAACTTATGGAATATGCCGAGTTACTGGTAAATTAATTAACAAAGAAAGATTAAAACTAGTGCCCCATGCTACACTTAGCATAGAAGCAAAAAATGCAAGAAGATAATTAATGAAGATTAGTAGAGCTACTAAGCTAACGATTATAGCAATAATAATATTAGTAATAGACCAGGTCGTCAAAGTCTTGGTCAAAACTAATATGTGTATTGGTGAATCTATTAGTGTATTAGGAAACTGGTTCCAACTTCTTTTTGTGGAAAACAAAGGAATGGCTTTCGGTATGGTTTTCGGTGGCAATGCTGGAAAATTGTTTCTTACTCTATTTAGGATAGCATTAGTAATATTTTTATTCTACTACATTAAAAAGCTTTTAAAGAGTAAACATACTCCAATAGGAGTAGAAGTAGGACTTATGCTAATATTAGTAGGAGCTTTAGGGAATATTATAGACAGTATGTTCTATGGACTACTATTTAGTGAATCTACTGTATTTACAGCTGCAACATTCTGGCCAAATGGTGGAGGTTATGCTCCACTTATGATGGGAAAGGTCGTAGATATGCTTTATTTTCCAGTCATACAAGGAATATTGCCTGACTGGTTTCCATACAGGGGAGGAGAACAATTTATTTTCTTTAGACCTATATTTAATATAGCAGACTCATGTATAACTATAGGAGCTTTTTATCTGATTATATTTAAGTGGAAATATTTCGCTAAGAAATAGGCAAAATATTCATCGATATATTTTGTGAGGGATAAAAAATATCATATATTTGCAATCCTAAACACAAAGATGTGGTTTACCACATAGATTGAATAGGAAATGGAGAGATGGCAGAGTGGTCGAATGCGGCGGTCTTGAAAACCGTTGTACTGCGAGGTACCGGGGGTTCGAATCCCTCTCTCTCCGCTACCAAAAATAAAAAAACAGCTTTTACGGAAGCTGTTTTTTTTTATGTTCTGAAGTTCACGAATAAAGTTTATGTTCTGAAGTTCACGAGGGGTATAAAAAACAAGAAAATCACAGCTTTATACTTTTTATTTTAAGGGTATTATGATAGATAATTGAATCGGTGTTATTAATATGTGGACGTGAAATCGTACTTGAGGAGTAGTTTTCACGCCCAAGTGTATGTGTTTTGGTCATATTTAAAGTATGTGGACGTGAAACAGGGCTTGAGGAGTAGTTTTCACGCCCAAGTGTATGAATTTTGGCTGTATTAAGGGTATGTGGACGTGAAATCGTACTTGAGGAGTAGTTTTCACGCCCAAGTGTATGTGTTTTGGCTGTATTAAGGGTATGTGGACGTGAAACAGAGCTTGAGGAGTAGTTTTCACGCCCAAGTGTATGAATTTTGGCTGTATTAAGGGTATGTGGACGTGAAACAGAGCTTGAGGAGTAGTTTTCACGCCCAAGTGTATGTGTTTTGGTATTTATGTTTATTAATGAAGTTTTTATTCTAAACTAGATGGTAGATTGAATACATCGTGAGTTTAGATTGCGATAAAATCATTTTCTATATAATTGAGTTTAAAAGCAAAAAAATAAATTGTAATTTGATTGATTGGATATTTGAAATAGAGCCTCTCTTTCTGAAATCCAATCCCAAAAATTATAGGTTTTTTGGAGATTTCATAGAGAAGCTCTTTATTAAATATATTATAGATCATCATCATATTATTGGAGCTTTTTATTAAGTATATTATGGATAATCATCATATTATAAAAGTTCTTTATCAAGAATATCATAGATCATCATCATATTATTGGAACTTTTTATTAAGTATATTGTGGATAATCATCATATTATAAAAGTTCTTTATCAAGAATATTATAGATAATCATCATATTATAAAAGTTCTTTATCAAGAATATCATAGATCATCATCATATTATTGGAACTTTTTATTAAGTATATTATGGATAATCATCATATTATTGAAGGTTTATTATTGTAATAGAGGTTGATTTCTGAGATAAAAGAATATGTTTAAATATTATATTAATATTCACTGTATTGTATAAATATTTAATTATTGTTCTAAATTAATATTAAGAAACTTATTGTCTATATAATGAAAATTATTAAGTATTGGTTTTTTTAGTACTTTTGTCTTTACTTAAAAATATTGGACATAAATACTATTGGACATAAATACTAGCTATTAAATATGAAAATTAATACAATAAAGTGGGCGATGTTGTTCGTCATGACTGTCATGTTGGTTTCTTGTGAAAACAAAGATCAATTTAAATCTTTTTCACAACCAACTCCTAAAGAAATGGTTTATTATTTAGCTTCAGATTCTTTACAAGGTAGATTTCCAGGGACTGTAGGGAGTAATGAAGCTGCACATTATATTGCCTTGAATTTTCAAAATGCAGGATTAAAACCTATTTCAGCTATACAATCGTTATCAAATTCTACAGCTAGAACTCAGGCGATTGCTACTGATTCTTCATATTTTATACCTTTTTTAGCACGTACTCCTAAAGCAATTTATCAGACACAAAATGTAGCAGGATTTGTACGTGGAACAGATTTAAAATTAGCTCAAGAGATTATTATAATAGGTTCACATTATGATCATTTAGGTATGGGAGGTGAAGATTCACCTTCTCGTCAGAAAGATACTATTGCAGTACATAATGGAGCAGATGATAATGCTTCTGGCTGTGCTGGAGTGATGACTCTAGCATATTATTTCTCAAAACATCCTTTAAAGCGTTCATTATTATTTATGACTTTTAGTGCTGAAGAAATGGGGTTAATAGGATCTAAGGAATTCACTAGAGATATGGATAAATATCATTTTGGATATGATAGCATTAGTTATGTGGCTATGGTTAATGCAGATATGATAGGCCATCTTAAGAAAGGTTGGTTTTCAATAGATGGGACAGGAACTTCTGAGTCATCTTCAGATATTGTTAAGCATTTATTGGATAAAGATACTACAGCTACTATGGATGTATCAGCTACTATGGATGCTACAGCTACTATGGATGTTTCAGCTACTATGGATGTATCAGGATTACATATTCGTCAAGGATATAGCGGTTATGGTGCATCAGATCATACATCTTTTTATCTAAAAAGTTTGCCAGTATTTTTCGTTCATACTCCTGCTAAACCTGATTATCATACACCAGCAGATGATGCAGATAAATTAAATTATGCAGGAATGGATTCTGTTATTTTCGTTATGAGAAAACTTGTAAATGAGATAGGAACTCGCTCAAAATGTCTTAAGTTTAGAAAGACAGAATCATCTATGAAAACGAATAGCGGTCATTCTCATAGTTCAGGTTTAAAAGTGAAACTTGGAATTATGCCTGATGTGACTGGTGCTTGTTCTTTTGGAATGAGTGCAGATATTGTAGTTAAAGGGAAAGCTGCATATAAAGGTGGTATGAGAAGTGGAGATATTATTCTTTCTATAAATAATCGTTCAGTAAAAGATGTATATGTGTATATGGATGTTCTTAATACATTAGATATAGGCCAAGTTATTCAAGTGAAAGTTCGTAGAGGAGAAAAAGATATGATATTCTCAGTTTTACCGATACCTACTAAAAAATAATTCTGATTCAAAATTTATTGTGACTCAAAATAAGCAAACAAAACATATATGGATATTTTGGATAATAGCAGTATTAATAACATTTATTGCTAGTTATTACCAACGTACTACTGGACCTACATATTCTAAAGAGATTAATTATGTTTCATGTGATTCTACTTTAGTGGTAGAACTTCCTCGTAGTGGAGGAACTGTGGATGAAAAAATTTCTCTTAAAGGAGAAGTAAAAGCTGTGCTTCATTATAGAGTATATCCTACTAATGATAAATTTACAGATGTTGATTTTTCTAGAGTAGATGATGGATGTGAGGTTACTCTTCCTGTACAAGCTCCTGCTGGAAAACTAGAATATTATATAACAATAGACGGTAAGGATTATTTTATGGCTGAACCTTTAATAATTCGTTTTAAAGGAGATATTTCGCCAGCTGTATTAATTCCTCATATTATATTTTTATTCGCATCTATGTTGTTTGGGGCAATGGTAATTCTTTTATCGTTTGTAAAGGATAAGCGTTATATGAATTATACTATTTGGACTATAGTTTGTCTTTTAGTAGGTGGATTTATATTTGGTCCATTAGTTCAATTTCAAGCTTTTGGAGAACCTTGGACTGGTTTTCCAAATGGTAGAGATTTGACAGATAATAAGGCATTGGTAGCATTGATAGCTTTACTAATAGCATTTTTTCTTCAGAAAAGAGCTAAAGCTGTTAATACTAAAAAGGCTAATAGAAATAGTCAGGTAGCATCTATTATAGCTATTTTAATTCTGTTTATTATATTTTCTATCCCTCATAGTCTTTATGGTTCAGAGTTAAATCCTGAAACAGGAAAAATCGAAACAGGAGAATGTCCTTCAAAAAGGACAATAGAGTATTCAAAAAGGACGGTAGAGATAATTAATAATGATACCTTGAAACATTATTAATTCTTGGGAATTATTAGGAAATCCCTAAGAATTTTTAAAATCTCTTATCGTAAGCTTCTTTAATTTGTTTCATAGCTTGTTTTACTACAGAAAAAGGAGCAGCGATATTCATACGTATAAATCCATTTCCTTGAGAACCAAATATGCTGCCGTCATTAATATAAACTCGAGCTTCATCATTATAAAAACTTACAAGTTCTTTCTGAGAAAGATTTAATTTACGATTATCTAAAAATATTAAGAAAGAGGCATTAGGACGCATTCCTCCAATTTTAGGACAATTCTTTTTTAAGAAATTAAATACATAATCAATATTTCCTTTAAGATATGTAAGCATTTGATTTAACCAATTTTCTCCTTCTATACTATAACAAGCTTCTACGACATTACAAGAGAAAACATTTCCCATAGCTACATGATTTAGATTGATGTAATCATAGAATTTTTTACGTAAATTTTCTTCAAAAACTATAGCATATGAAGTTACCATTCCTGGAATATTAAAAGTCTTACTTGGGGACATAAGAGTTATGCTATTAGTACGAGCTTCTTCACATGTTTTAGCAAATGGAGTATGATGGAATGGAGCCATAGTCATATCAGCATGGATTTCATCACTAACTACTAATACGTTATTTTTCTTACAAATATGAGCTAGATGTTTCAAATCTTCTTCATTCCAAACTTTTCCACCAGGATTGTGAGGATTACAAAGAATAAAGAGTGAACAATCAGCTATCTTTTCTTCTATTGTTTCGAAATCTATCGACATTTGACCATCATCAGCTATTTTAAGGGGAGCTGAAATACATTCACGATCACTACCTATAGTAACATAGCGGAAGGGATGATATACAGGAGACTGAATCATTACTTTATCTCCACGTTTAGTAAAACATGCAATAGCATGAAAGATACCAGGAACGATTCCTGGGAGGTAATGTAGTTCCTCAGATTTAACATCAAAATCGAAACGATGTTTTAGCCATTTAGAAACGGTATTATAATAATGAGATGAAGGTATAGTATAACCAAGAATTCCTTGTTTTAAACGATTAGTTATAGCATCTATTACAAAAGGAGGTGTACGGAAATCCATATCTGCTACCCACATTGATAAGTATTTTTCATCCTGATATTTTTCAGGTATCATATCATATTTTACTGAATCTGTACCTCTTCGATTTATTAATTCATCAAAATTATATTTCATAATTAAATTATTATATTTTTCTTTTACAAATTTATTATTTAAAATCGTTTAATTATGAAAAAACAAAAAGAAAAGTTTTTTTAAAAAATCTGCCTGATGTAACAATTATAATAATTGACGTCAGGCAGAAAAATATATAGCTTAATCTTAATTAATCGTAAGATTTCATCATTTCATCAGTGTCCTTAAATAATTCAGGAGCTAATTCTTTCATATTCATATCATTCCAATAAGGTAATCTTTTATGATCTTTAAGATATTTCATAGGAATGGGATGAGTCCCTACGATGACTGGTATATTATAATGTACTTTAATAAATTCCACAAATTCTTTAATTCTAGGACATGGGGGATATCCTACTACAAAACCAGTAGCTAAGTGGATAACTTCAGCACCATTTTTAATCATTTCAGCAGGAACATATTCGATATTTCCTCCTGGACAACCTCCGCAAGTAGAATAACCTACCACCTGAACTTCTTCGTCTTTTGAATAACAAGAAAATGCTCCAGCTCTTTCTTCTAGGGCCTTGAAACATTTTCCTCCACCGCAAGTTTTATAGCGGTCACAAATAATGATTCCAATTTTTTTCATTTTTTCAGATAATTAATTTTGGTTAACAAATATAATTTAAAAAAAATTTATAATCAAATTCCTTTAAACAGCACAAGTATTACCATTTGCATGATCTTCAGTTTCTGGAACTTCATAACCATGACGTTTAAGCCAAATATCGGCATAAGAGCAAGTGGCTCGAAGTTCTAAATTCTGTGACTCTGCCCATTTATAAGATGTTTCTACTAATTTAGACGCAATATTTCTACCTCCTATTTCTTTAGGAACTATAGTATGTCTAATATCGAAAAGGCCATCTTCTATTTTATATTTAACATGAGCAGTAATTCCATCGACGACTGTTTCAAATTTACATGCCTTTTCATCATGTGTGATATTTAAAGTTTCGTTCATATCTTAATTTTTTAAATCTTAATAATGTATTCGTTGCTTTTTAATATAATAATTTCCAAAGGCAAAGATATGAAAATATTGTATTCTAGTTAGAGCTATATTAAATAACATCTATTTATTTGCAAAAATAAAAAATAAATTATATATTTGTAATGAGTTCAAATTGTAATGATTACAAAATAAAAATAATTACAATAATATTTATAAATATTAAGAATTAAATGAGTACAATAGAAATTATACAACAGTTAAAAAAAAATGATATTAAACCATCTCTTCAGCGAGTATCAGTATTGAAATATGTGGATAATCATAGGAATCATCCTACAGTAGATGAAATTTATAATGAATTATCACCAAATATGCCGACCCTTTCTAAGACGACCGTTTATAATGTCTTAAAATTATTATATGATAAGCATTTAATACAAATGATTACTATAGATAATAAGCAAGTTCATTTCGATGCAGACATTAAACATCATGCACATTTTATTTGTAAATATTGTGGGAAAATTATAGATTTAGATATCCCAGAATGTATAAATAATATAAATAATGAATTATTGAATAAAAATCAGATTCAAGAAACTCAAGTATATTATAAAGGTATATGCAAAGATTGTTTAATTAAGCATAGTGCCAAGATTGAAAAAAATTAATAATATAAAAAATAAAATTATGAGCTGTGAAAAAGAAATTAAACCACGCGAAGTGGAAGTAAAAGTGGAAAAAACCACAAATCAAGAAAATAATAACAATCTTAACAATAAAGAAATGAGTTCAAGTCTAGTTACACGAACATTGCCTGCATTCAAAATGGGTGCATACAATGCAAAAACAGGTCACTTTACAGAAGTATCAAGTGAAGATTATAAAGGAAAATGGTTAGTAGTATGTTTCTATCCAGCAGATTTTACATTTGTATGTCCCACAGAAATAGCAGCAATGAATGCTAAATATGACGAATTCCAAGCTCTTAATACAGAAATTTTAGCTGTATCAGTAGATTCGAAATTCTCACACAAAAGATTTGCAGAAACAGAGCCTATTCTTAAAGGTTTAAAATTAATGATGGGATCAGATAGTACTCATCAAGTAAGTAAAGATTTTGGAATATATCTTCCTGAAGAAGGACAAGCACTTAGAGGACGTTTTTTATTCAATCCAGATGGTGTATGTGTAGCTCAAGAAGTTCAAGCTCCTGCAGTAGGACGTAATGTTAAGGAATTTCTTCGTCAAGTTAAAGCTTGGCAATTTGCTACTAAAGAAGGAGTAGTTTGTCCTGCAGGCTGGGAACCAGGGAAACGTACATTACCAGTAAAAACAGATGCTGAAAAAATGACTGGTAGAGTAGGTGATTATATTACTATTGAAGAAATTGTAGGTTAATTAATAATTTAAATTATAAACAAAATGAAAAATACTAAATTTTATCGTTGTGAACATTGTGGTAATATTATTACTAAAATGTATGATTCCGGGATATCTGTAGTGTGTTGTGGTGATGTGATGGCGTTATTAAAACCACAAATGGCTGACTCTACTAATGAGAAACATGTACCTATTATTAATATTATAGGAAACGATGTTACAGTAACAGTAGGATCTACTCTTCATCCAATGGAGGAAAAACATTATATTCAATGGATTTATCTCGAAACAGAAAAAGGTGGACAATTTCATTATTTTCATCCTGGAGATGAACCTATTGCGAAATTTAGATTAGCAGAAGGTGAAAAAGTAACAGCTGCTTACGAATATTGTAATATACACAAACTCTGGAAAGCACTAGTATAATAAATCACTTTAGTTTTTTGTGAATGAAAAAGATGTATATCAAAAATTGATTTTGATATACATCTTTTTATAATTTAAGATTTTTTCTAAATAATATTTATAAAATCCAAAATAATATTTATTAAATGGATAAAAATATAACTAACAGAATATATCTATAATAAATCAGAGCAATATAAATCAGAGCGATATAAATAAGATATTATCTTAGTTAGTGAATTATCTTAACCAGTGAGCTAATACTTTTTTAGTCTTAAGTTTTTTATTATTAAGCTTTTCAATCAAAGATTCTATTTTATTAGCAGGCACAGCGACGAAAGAACACTCAGCAGATAATTCTATCATACCTATTTCTTTAAAAGATAATCCACCTATTTTAGAAACAAAACCAGCAATATCACCTTTGGAAATCTTATTTCTCCTTCCACCCCCTATAAATAGAGTAGCTTTTTCAAAACCGGTTTTGTCAGCAATATTTTTATCCTGCCTGTCGGCAATGGTTTTAAAATCCGCTATCTTCATTTCTTCTATATCATCACTCAAATAATCTCTCTTGTTATAATTGTCATACATAACATAAGCAGTACCTTCGGCATTCATCCTAGCTGTACGACCATTTCTATGGATAAATTCTTTTTCTTGCTGAGGCATTTGATAATGTAAAATGTAACTTAAGTCAGGAATATCTAGACCCCTAGCAGCTAAATCTGTAGAGATAATAGTGTGCAAAGTTCCATTCCTAAATTTTACTAAAGTCCTTTCACGATCAAGCTGTTCCATACCACCATAAAAACAACCATGTTTGATATTATTCTCATCGAGAAGATCACTAACATCTTGGATAGTATTTTTAAAATTACAAAATATAATACCAGGGTTATTACCCATAGCATGAAGGAAAGCTAATAATAGTATATCATCATCTTCATCAGTATAATTCAGTCCTTTAATTTGTAATTTTTCAATTTTATCATCAGAATAATCCAGAACTTTAGGATTAGTAATACCTACAAATTCAGGAATTTCTACAGCCTGTGTAGCAGAAGTTAATATATGTCTTTTTATATTAGGAATACAAGAAATGATATCTTTCATCTCATTTTCAAAACCTACTTCTAAAGATTTATCAAATTCATCAAGTATTAAGGTATTAATAAAAACAGTAGAGAATTTTTCTTTATTTAATAAATCAGCCACTCTGCCAGGTGTACCTATTAAAACAGAAGGAATACGTTTTAAATCTTTTCTATCTTCATAACCTGAACGACCTCCATAAACTGCATTGACTTTAAGGCCAGTCCCCATCTTTCTAAAAACTTGGTGAATTTGCTGTGCAAGCTCACGACTAGGAACTAAAATTAAGACTTGAACTTCGTCTATTTCTTCATCTACAAAATTCAATAATGGTAATAAAAAACCTAAGGTTTTACCAGTTCCGGTAGGAGAAAGTAATAACACATCTCGTGTACTTAAAATAGTCTTCAAAGCATCACTCTGCATTTTATTTAAGGATTCGATTCCAAACTTTTCTAATATATCTTTTGTATTCTTAATCATAATAATATTAATGGTTTCAAAAAACAAAGGTAGTTACAAAAAGTGATTTAATTTGTTTAAGGGACATACTTAATTATATGCAGAAAACTTTTAATGAGGCTTTCGCCAATACTATTAAAAGACATAATCTTTCTTATTATTTGCTTTCGCATAATTCTTGATAAATAGCTGGCTTGATATCTAATAAAATAGTGCCATCTAAACAGTCAAGACCTTTAACGAAAACAGAATTACCTTCGACTTTTTCGATTTTTAATACAGCTACACCTATAGGATTAGGTCTCTGAGTTCCTCTAAGAGTAAAAATTCCTCTTAATTGAGTTTGATCACCATGTCCATGACCTTGTAATATGATTTTATGATTATCTGAACCTAACCAATATAAAATCAATATTTTATTAAGATTATCGACACCAAGAAGGGCTTTTTCATAGGCTGAATCTACTACGATTTCACACATAGGACCATCGTTAGAAATATTATTTGGACAGTCACTTAATTTTTTATAAGGAGTTTTTATAGTCCCGATTTGTTGTATATTCATTTTTTTACTTTTATTCAAAGTTATTAAAAAAACATCCATATTAAGAAAGTGATTATTAGATTTCTTTAATGGTTACTTTTTTTTAATTTATTAATTATCTAAATTGCGTGTTGCTTAACAAATTATGTAATTATCGATAATGCCATACTAAATTTAACATTTATAGATTATGCCGTATTTAAATTCCACAGTCATTAAAAGAAGATACCATCTTCTTACTGCATTTATTATAACATTCCTGTTAATCTCTTTTGTTATAAGATTAGTGTTCTTTATAATTGTTTTACATGGAGCTGACATAGCATTGTTAGCGATATTAAAAACATTTATAGTAGGTGCATTTTTCGATATAGGTGTTGTCTCATTTTTTTCTTTACCGTATGCTATTTATCTAGCTATATGTCCTAATAAATATGTAGGATCCAGAGTGGATAAGACTTTAACCTATATAGGTCTCTTCTTTGCATTATTAATAATACTTTTCTCATTTCTAGCAGAAATAGAATTTTGGTTAGAATTTGAAAGAAGATTTAATTTTATAGCTGTAGATTATTTAATTTATACATACGAAGTAGTAAAGAATATAAATGAATCATACCCATTACCAGCATTATTTGGAGGTATGTCTCTAATATTAGCTGTATTTTATTTCTTGTATTATAAATTAAATATATTTAAAAATACTTTTAATAATACTATTACTCACAAGGAAAAATTAGTCAAACTTGGAGGTATTTTAGTGGTCGTTTTTTTCTTTTCTTTTTTTATAAGAAATGAACAAGCAGAATGGTCTACAAATCGCGATAATAATGAATTATCCAAAGCAGGTATTTATAGTTTCTTTTCTGCTTTCAGAAACAACGAATTAAAATATACAGATTTTTATAAAATACGCGATATAACTGAAAATTTTAAAACTGTCAGAGCTGAATATAAAGACGATGGAGTTTTTACTTCTGATTCAAAGTCAATACGTCGAAGTATTAATAATATAAATGGAGATCAGAATGTTACAACCCATCAGCAAGAAATTATTTATCCTAACATTATATGTTTCTGTGTAGAAAGTCTAAGCGGCTCATTTTTAAAGACATTCGGGGCTAAAGATGATAATGCACATACTCTTGATTCTTTAGCAAATAACAGTTTCTTTTTCACAAATCTTTATGCAAATGGAACTCGTACTGTCCGTGCTATGGAAGCTCTTACACTATCTGTACCACCGACTCCGGGCCGTAGTATTGTCAAAAGACAGAATAATCAAGGTCTTTATACTATAGGTCAAATTTTTAAAGAAAAAGGTTATACACCCACATTCTTCTATGGGGGTGATGGCTACTTTGATAACATGAATACATATTTTGGTGGCAATGGATTTAATATAGTAGATAGAGGAAAACGTTATCTGATAGATAAGAAAATTTCTACTAAACGTACGATTATTAGTGATGATGAAACTACATTTGAGAATGCATGGGGTATTTGTGACGAAGATTTATTTAATAAGATTCTTAAAGAAACAGACATAGCTTATGATTCTAATCAGAGAATTTTTGATTTTGTTATGACTACTTCTAATCACCGTCCATATACTTATCCAGATAATACTATCGATATTCCATCAGGAACAGGCCGTGAAGGAGGAATAAAATATACAGATTATGCTTTTCGCAAATTTTTCCAAGAAGCAAGTAAAAAACCATGGTATAAAAATACCATATTTGTCATTGTAGCAGATCATTGCGCTAGCAGTGCTGGACGTTGGACTTTAGATATAAAAAATTATCATATTCCTGCGATGATAATAAATTTAGAGGCTGTCGCCAATATTCCTAATCAAAAAATAGATAAACTTTGTTCTCAAGTAGATATATTCCCTACATTATTTGGATTATTAAACTGGTCTTACACAAGTAATTTTTATGGTCGAGATGTTATGAAAATGCAGTCTTCAGATGAAAGAGCATTCGTGGGGAATTATCGTAAATTAGGTTTAGTAAAAAAAGATACCGTCATAGTGTTAACTGATCATCAAGAAGCAAATACTTATCTATGGCATAGCTCAACTAATGAACTTAATAAGATGCCAGATAATATTACACTTGAAAATCAAGCTATTTCTGCTTATCAAACTGCATCTTATTTGTACCATAATAACGGATTTAAAAATTTACAGAAATAGATATTTTTTCCTAATTTGATATTTTAAATAAGAAATTATGAAACAAATTAAATTATTATTAGGACTTATTTTAATAGTATTGCCCACGATAGTTTTTTCTCAAGGATTTACTGCTCCAGCCGAAGGAAATGCAGCAGTATATTTCGTAAGGATTACTAAATGGGGAAGAGAAAATTCTTTCGAATATTTTCACAATTCAGAATTTATCGGAAGGGCTAAAGGTAAAAATTATATGTGTTTTGAATATCCTGCGGGAGAACATCTTTTCTGGATATCTAATGAATCTAAAAGTTTTGTAAAATGTAATTTAAAAGCAGGTAAAACATATATTGTATTAGTCAATGTATTCATGGGCGCTTGGAAATATGATGCTACTTTAGAACCTATCATTGCAAAAGATAAAGATTTTCAAAGAATAAAAAATTTTGTATTAAGTGAAAAATCTTCTGTCACTTCACAATATACCATAGATAAAATCACTACTTCACTTAATAAAACTAATTTTATAGGTGATATAATGGACAAATACCAAAATAAATGGAAAGGCACTGATAAAGTAAAAATTATTACTGATGATATGTTTATTCCGCAAGATCAGCTTAAGTAAAATTAGTAGATAAAAAAGAAACTTACGGATATATTATTACAGAATAGGAAACCAGATGAATACTGCTACATCCCAGAGTGCATGTGAAATAATTAGTGCAGGCAGTTTTTTGTAATACATGAATAAGATGCCCCAGAAAAGTCCACATACTAAAGCGGCCATAATTAGCATAAAATTGAAAGACCATAAATGAACTAAAGAATAAATTATTGTAGTAATAATTACTCCGGCCCATGGATTGATCTTTTTCATTAGATGTTTTTGTATGGTTCCTCTCCAGAATATTTCTTCAGCAGGACCTATAATAAAAAGTAGAAGTAGGGTTAATATAAAACTATCATGTCCCATTCTCATTCCATATATGGAAGAAACTTGTGATTCTTCAAAGGAGAATAGAATGTTAGAAAAATAATCTCCAGCTAGAAAAATGAACCATAATAAGATAGCTGAACCTAAACCTACTATTACATCTTTATAATTTATTTTTAGATCAAATTTTAATTTTTTATTCAAATAAATACTAAATGAAATAAGAATTACTGCAGCTATGGGCATGGTTACCCAAAAATTAATAAGATATGAAGTCCATTTAGAGAACATAAAAAACCAAAGTACGGTGGCTATTATAATTCCGATAATATATTTTAATTCTATTTTTTTACACATATGCTGCTATTATAAGAGATACTACAAGTACGAAATCAAATAATAAAACCAGTTTAGCAGATGCTCCATCTAAGCCTTCAAGTATATCTTCATTTTTTTCTGTGGCTTTAAACATAGTCTTAATGTTTTTAACTGCAATAAATAAAGTTATTAATATTAAAAGAGACCATATAGGAAGTATCTTAGTAATTATCAGAATAGTAGTTAAAACATAAGCTAGTATATCATTAATCAAATACAGATTTTGAGATATTTTGAATCCTAAAAGTATAGGAACAGTTTTAATTTTAGCTCTTTTATCATTAGAAATGTCATGAGTATTATTAGCATGTAATATGTTTACTACTAAGAATGCAATAGGTAAAGAGATATACAATGCATTTAAATCGATGTATCCGGTCATAACGAATGCAGTTCCCAAAGCTATGATAGGTCCGTAAATTATAAAAATAGTAAAATCACCTAGTGCATGATATTTAAACCAATAATAGAAAATAGCGCAAAATATGCCAATCAGACCTATCCAAAGTAATTCTATCCCTGTATTTAGTACTAAATAAATCCCTATTAACGAGATAATAAATAGTAAAATAAAGCCTGCTCTAAGAAAAGATTTTGGTTTAAATATTCCATCAATAAGCATTCTGTTGGTTCCATGAGTTTCTTTTATATCAACACCTTTTTTAAAATCAAAATAATCGCTTATTAAATTCCCCGCAGCCTGAGATAATACTGCCCCAATTATGGCTAATAAGCCATAAATCCAATTTATATCTTGATATTGTGTATTCGTTTTATAAATATAAAATATATAAGAAAAGGTAACTACTGCCGTCATAGATGAAGCAGGAAAAGACCATGGTCTTACAGCTAAGATAAAATCTTTAAAAGTATGGTTGGCGTTATTAGACATCTAGTTTAGTTTTAATATCCCAAAGTTATATATTTAAGTACTCTTACCAAATTTTCATAATTTAAAAATAATAGAAAAATAAATAGCCAAAGGGATGAGTATATCCTTTAGTAATAATTTCGTATATTAGTAGATTGATATAATCATAATATCTAGAAAATTAATAATTATGCGTAAAGTAATATTATACATATCTATGAGTGTGGATGGCTTTATAGCTGATAAAAATGGTAGAATAGATTGGTTAGATGGAGATTCTATAGAAACTATTATAAAAGGTTCATATCCCTATTTTATTAAAAAAATAGATACTATAATAATGGGATATCATACATATCATCAGATAGTTACAGAATTATTTCCTAATGAATGGCCTTTTTATGGAAAAGAAATTTTTGTTCTTACTTATAATCATTTAAATGAAAAAGCTAAATTCGAAGGAGTCTCTATTATTAATGAAGATATAGAATCTTTAGTAAATAGATTAAAAAAGAAAGAAGGACTTTCTATATGGCTTTGTGGAGGTTCTGCTACAGTTGATCAATTTATAAATCATAATTTGGTAGATGAATTTCGTATTACTATGGTCCCAAAAACCTTAGGAGAAGGGATCCCATTATTTTCTAAACAAAATAAATTTAGTAAAATGAAACTAAAATTAGCTTCTACTCAGATATATAATGGGATAGTAGAAATGGAATATGTGAAAAAATAGAATAGTTTATTAAATATATGAAAAATGGTAATTTTATTCTATTAATTATTTAATAATCTTTTAGCATTAAAACTTTTATTTAGAAAAACTGTATTTTATGAAACAATTGCAAAAATCTGTTACTGCTATAAAGATGACTAGATTAATTAATAGCTTATTATTAACTATACTAATATATGCTGTGGCCCTTCTTTTTGGACATTATATTAATCCTTCTAACGAATTCTTTTCACCTTCATTTGGTACACATACCTTAATGTTAGTACTGTCTATATTAGTTATTCATCTTTTCAAAAGAGATGTACATTATATAATCTCTTGGCCCAAGTTCAAAAGGATATGGAAACCTATTTTATATGGAATCCTGACTGCAATAGTAGTAAATATGGTAATAGCTGGTATTACTGCTTTATGTGGTGGAAAAAATGAAGGGATGAAAATTTTAAATAATTCAAATTTTTGGCAGATATTTATATTTATTTTTATCTATGCTAGTATAGCAGAAGAATTACTATTCCGAGGGTTTTTACAGAATATATTATCACCATTGAAAGATAAGTATATTAAAATCTTTAAAATAAAGTTGAGTTTACCTGTAATAATCGCTGCTATAATGTTCGGATTTGCACATACGATATTATTGCTGTCAGGCCAAAGTATTGTCTTCGTTATTAGAATAGTTATTTTCACTTTTACACTTGGACTCTTCGCAGGTTATTATCAAGAAAAATATAACAACAATGCTTATGCCATTATAACTCATATGGCTGGAAATTTAATGGGTCTTCTAGCTGCAGCACAGTTATTTGCATAATTTTCTTAACTATTAACATTAATAATAAAAATCGGTAGAAATTAAATAGTGATAAAATTATCATCATTTTTTTAGATCTTCTTTCCCTGTTTTTATTTCCTTTTTAAATGATATTTATTTTTTAAGTCAAATTTTTCAGCATTATTTAATGAACGATAATAACCGTAGAAACCAGGACAAATATTAATGTGTAATCTCCAAAGTTTACTTGTAAAAGCTTTAGGATTTTTGTCATATTTTTTTCTAAATGAACAGGTGGCACATGGATATTTCATGTTAATATTATTTTATATATTATAGAAAGTTAAATTATTATTTATTGTAATTTTATTATTATAAGCTTCTTTTATATTGAATCTCGTAAGATTCTTTAGCCCATTTTTTAAAATTGTCAGTATCTTCGAATATATCGGAAGGGATATTATAAAAAGAAAGTACAGTAGCATGGCTTTTAAAAGGCATTAAAGGTAATGATCCAGCTTTAATATATTTATCTTTATTAGTATCATCTACTTTTAAATAAACAGTATCATCAGCTACCATACCGAAAGCTAATCCTTCTTGGTATAGAGCAGCACCTCCAAACATTTTATGAGTATAGACATTCCCCCAGCCAGAAAGTTTATCTAATACATATTCTAAAAAATCTTTTGTAACAGCCATTTTTATTATTAATATTTAAGAATTAATAATATTTTACTAATTCTTTTTATCGTATTTAGCATAAAGAGAAGAAGCTATCCATCCACCAATATAGAATTCAACCCAAGCGATAGGAAAAATGATGAAGAAAGAACTCCATTCGCCTAAACCAGTGTTAATAGTAGCGATCCAAAATATACCTATAGTAGCAAAAGCAGTAATAATAGAAGAAATAAGGATAGATTTATGATTATTGCCAAAGACTTCCTTGCAAAGCCAGAAAATAAAGACTAAAACCAATGTGAGTATTAAGTCCCATAAACCCCAAACAAGAGCATGACTAAAGTCCATAGTACCTATTGTTAGACCTGAGCCTTCGAAGAAAGTTTCAATTTTAGGAAAAGCTACAAATAATGCTCTAGCTACTTCTCCGATATTTATCCAGATAAAAACTATTATAGTTACTATGCTAAAGTGTTTCCAATTAATTTTTTTCATTTGTATGTTTAATTATTTTATTGTCAACGAAATATATCGTTATAAGTAATTGTTACAAAAGTAGAGAAACAATTAAATTTTTTCATTGACATTTATCAAGAAAACAATTAATCAAGTTTATAAGTCGGTTACATTATTTAGGATGTGCTATTTCGCGGCGTAAGCGGCTAAGATGTTCTGGGCTGATGCCAATAAATGATGCTAATTGATATTGAGGAACTTTAGAAATAATGTTTTGATGATTCTTTACCAAATCTAGGTATCTTTCTTTAGGGCTTTTTAAAATATGATTTTTTCTTTCTTTTTCTACTTTTATAAAATTTTCTTTAAAAAGATAGAATGACATTTTGTAATAACCTATGATTTCTTGGGATAGGAAATCTGTAGCTTCGAAGGACATTTCTAAATTGGTTATGTTTTCTAAAGCTTTAATATACATGCCTGAACTATGTTTATTAAGATAATTTACATAATCATAGGCATGGTCATTCTCAAAATAAAAATTAGTAGTAAATTCATTCCCATCTATTATTACAAATCCTCTAGCACTTCCGGATAAAATTATTTTTACAATATTATTTTTATCTCCTTGTTTTAATAAATAATCTCCTTTTTTATAATTAACTAAATCGAATCCTGATAGAAATAAATCAGCATCTTCTAAAGGCATACATAATTTTTTATTGAGATAATTTTTATAATTTTCTATAATATCCATATTTATAATTTACTAATGTTATAAAAAAATAGTTAAGTAGAAGCTATTCAAAGGTGGTAATTATTATTTAATTTAATTTTAGGATAGCATTTACAGTACAAACATCTAAACAGTTACCACAATGAAGGCAGTTTTCTTGATTAATTATATATGGAGTTCCTTTTTCTATACAATTCTGGGGACATACTGGAATACATTTTCCACATCGGATGCAATTATTTAGAATTTGATAACCATATTTTTTATTTTTCTCACCTCCGAAAGAAAAATCACCTCTGGTTATGGGTTTTGTAGATAAATCGAAATATTCTCCATGGCCTTTATATAAACAAAATACTTCTAAAGCTTTGCGACTTTTTATAGTCGGATAGATTTCTGCCATGTAAGTATTTTTTTTAAATATCTTATCTAATTTTTTAGTTCCTATATTTTTTATAGCGCCAGAAATTGTAATAGATTTTTTATCCATACTATTTTTACCTGATGTAACAGCACTTACAGAAATATAAGGTTTGGTCTTCAGTTGCTGATAAAATAATTTCCCTTTAGCAGTTAAAAAATAAATACCTTTTTCATCATATAGCATAATGTCTATAACTCTAGTAGAAGGTAACCCATTTTTATCCACAGTGGCTATTATAGTAGTATGAATTTCATCTGTAAGAATTCTAAAATAATCTATGTTTTTCATAAGCTCATAATAATTATTAGGAATTTAATTATTTATCTGAAGTTTAATACTATCTAGCACTTGACGAATATTTTCATTGAAAGTTATAGTTTTATTTTTATTGTCTATATTTGCTTCACTAAAATCTTTATTAATTCTAACTAGAGTAACATTTGGAAAATTATAAGTAATTTTTTCGAAAGGATATTTTATAATATTAGGAGTATTATATCCTACGCCTAGTTCTAATAAGACTATATTTTCTTTACCATATTTTCCTATGAAATTTAAATAATTGTCGCTAGCCTTTATCCAATTTTTATCTTGGACGAAAGCGCTATCCTTTCTAATATTAATTTCCATTTCTTTTCCACAAATAGGACATTTTGGTATTAATTCTGAAGGAATCTTGCAGTCTTTTTGTTCATTCACCATCTGCATGATTAGATTTTTGTTGTTATATAATTTATTATGACAAGGTATAGAACATTGAAATTTACCATAATCGCCCTGAACTGCAAAAATTTTATTTTCGTCAAACCCAGTTTTATAGAATAGGTAATCTACATTTGTGGTAATTACGAAATATTCTTTTTCTTTAACAATATCGTAAAGTTCTTTATATAAAGCGGTTCCATAATCATCATATCTATTAAGTTTTATGTGTCTAGACCAATAAGCCCATTTTTCCTCAGAAGTTTTAAATGGGTAAAACCCGGCTGAATACATATCAATAAGGGAATATTTTTGTATAAAATTTTCAAAATTCTCTCTGAATCTATTACCACTATAAGTTATTCCTGCAGCAGTAGAAAGTCCAGAGCCAGCACCTATAAGAATTTTATTAGCATTTTTAATCTTGGAAATGACTGTATCTATTTTATTTTGATAATTGTTTTTCATAATATCTCGTGTCTTCATCTAAAAAGGTATTAAAAATAACTTTCAACCCAGGATTTTCTTTTTGCCAATTTTTAACTATTTCTACTGCTAATTCGCATGCTTTTTCATTAGGATAACTATATACACCTGTAGAAATACAGCAGAAAGTAATACTTTCAAGATTCATCTTTTTAGCTTCAATAAGAGAATTTAAATAACAATTTTTTAAATCTATCTGATCTTTAGCAGTAGGCTCTAAGCCTCTAACAATAGGACCTACAGTATGAAAAATATATTTACTAGGTAAATTGTAAGCTTTAGTCACTTTTACTTCTCCATTTGGTAATTTTTTTCCTCGCATTATTTCATTACAGTCTTTTCTTACTTGAATACCTGCATAAGTATGAATAATGTTATCTATGCAGTTATGCAATGGCTGAAAACATCCAAGAAGCTGAGCATTACAAGCATTAACTATAGCATCGCTATTTAATCTAGTAATATCCCCTTGCCAGTTCACTAAATCACCTTCCATTTTATTAACATCGACTATACCTTTTTCTTTAACTAGTATTTGTAAATATTTATCCTGAAGTTCTAGTAATCTCTTGTCCGCCTTTACTGCTGGACGAACATTGCACAATGCTCTAAACTGATCAGGTAAAGAAAGTTTAAAAAAACTAGTTGAAAGATTTTGGTTAGATTCATTTTTTAATAATTGAACAAGTTCATCAAGCATGATTTTATAATTTATTATAAGTTTATAACTCTAAATTTTGTTATCAAAATGATATCCTTAGAAGTCTAGGGAGGTGTTCTATTCTTACTGAAAAATATTTATTTATTACTAAAAAATGTTCCAGCAGTAGTTTGTAGGTATCCTTCTTTATAAGACGGATAAATTTCTTTCATTTTATTTACAAACTCTTCACGATTATTTGAATTTGAGATAATCCTTTTCAATGTTATTAAATAATTCAGTTTAGTTTGCATATTTTCTTTAGTTTCAGTAGCGTAGTGAGAACTTAAGAAATGTATATATCCTTCATTAAGATAATTCTGAAAATTTTTGATAGAATTATCTAAATGTTCAGCACTTAATATTTCTGAATGGACATTATGTCCTAAAATATGTACATATACAGTTTTAATAGCAGGGATTTCAATATCAAATCCATCATAAGTTCTTACTAAATTCATTTTAATACCAGCTATTTTACAAATACCTTCTGGTAATATTTTATTAGCAGTATATAATTTAGAATCTATTTTATCTCCAAATGTCTTAGGAATACCTGCTTTCATCACAGATCCGAAACCTTTATTAAAATAATTTATTACATGTATAGTAGTGTAAATATCTATATCTCTTAATTCATCTGTATCAATAAATGAACCACCAAGTGGGTGATAAGGAAGGATAAGTGCTTCTAAGTTAATATTATTTTTAGTTATATAATTTCTAAATTCTTCAAAATTATCTTTAAAAGCAGGAGATTCGATTAGAATAGCTTTGTTTTTCTTTTCGATAATGATACATACATCGTTCATTAAATCTTTAGTACTATAAATATGTACTTTATAAGTACCATAGTCAAATACTTTTATATTTCCTTTAGTTAACTGGATATCTGTTTTATTAATTACATCACCTCGTCTAGAAGCAGCATTAATAGATTTACTTGTCGTAAATACTATAGTAGCCATAATAATTAAAATAGTTGTAATCTTTTTCATTTTTTATTCTTTTAATATTTATTCTTTGTTTATTATTTACATTACAAAAGTATGCCAATAATGAAAATAAGTAACTATAGAAAAAATCCTTTAACCTGTCAAAATGGGAAAAATGATATATTAATTGCTTTTTCTGAACATTTCAGGGGTGGAAGATGTAAACCTTTTAAAGAATTTATACAAGTTTGAAGGATCTTCAAACCCTACTTTATAAGCTATTTCTTTAACTGACAATGGCGTATTGATTAATAATCGTTCTATATGTATAATTAATATTTCATCAATGAAACGTTTTGCAGATTTATGAATAATTTCTTGAGTAATATTATTTAAAGTTTTAGTGCTAACTGCCATTTGCTCTGCATACCATTGTACCTGTTTAAATTTGTGGCAATTTTTTTCTATTAGATGCTGTAGTTCTACGAATTCTGGTAAATATTTTTTTCCAGTTATTATTTGATGTTGTTCAAATTTAATACGGAATAATTTTTGAAATAAAATATGAAGAAGGTTTCTTATGATATCTAAAGAATAATTATCATCAATGGAAAAATATTCTTTTTCTATCTCTTTAATATTAGATAATATTTCATCATAATCATCGTGTCCAAGTTCTGTTTTAGGCGAAATAATTAAATCGTTAAATAATCTCAAACTTTTTAATACTTCAGTTCTTTCTATGTATTGTAATAAAAACTCATCTGTAAAAAGTAATACATAACCTTCTGCATCTGACTTATGAAATTTATGAATTTGATCCTTTCTAATAGTTAATATAGTGCCTTTTCTATATGAATAATCAGTAAAATCGATAGTATGTAATCCTTCACCAGTAGTGAATAGTAACAATATGTAAAAGTTATTTTTTTGAGATTTAAAAATAGTATCTTTCACATCTTCACGCTCCAATAAACTTTTTAAACATATTAAATCGAACTGACTACCCTTATGCTTATTATTAAATTTTACTTGTTCTATAATTTCTGATTTTTTTTCTTCCATCTTTCTCTGTTTTTCAACATTTTAAATTTTAATAATTTACTAATAATGATGTTTTTATACAAATATATTTTATATAAATATTTAAACAAAACCAGTAATGATAAATGAATAAATTTAATGTCGATATAAAAAATAGGAAACACTTATTAAAATTAATCACTAAGTGCAGGTGTAATATATGGTAAATATAAAACTATTAGGATAATATTTTATAAAAGTTAAAGTTATAAAAATACTTCTTTATGTAAGATCCGATGAAGAAGTAAGATATAAAGTATTTTCTTAATTTCTAAGAGAATATATTAAAATAATAACGTCGAGTTATGACGCATTATAAATTTATATTTGGAATATATATTATAACATTTTTATAATAAATTGTTATATTTTATATTTTTAGCATAAAAAATTATAAATTTACTAAATATTAATATTTAGTAAATTTATAATAAAAAGTTTAAATATTGATAGTATTATAATTAATAAAAATTAATATGACAGATACATATATTTATGTTAAATAAATTAAATTATATAGATCTTTTCGCTGGAGCAGGAGGCCTTTCAGAAGGATTTACTAGACAAGGTTATAATCCAATTGCACATATAGAAATGAATGTGAACGCTTGTGAAACCTTGAAAACAAGATCAGTATTTCATTATTTACAAAAGGAAAATAAGTTAGATATTTATTCTGAATATCTTAAAGGAAATATAGACAGAAATATTTTATGGAATAGTGTACCAAAGTGGGTTATTGATTCTACTATTAACAAAGAAATTTCTGAAGCAACCGTAGAAGATTTATTTATTGAAGTTGATAAATTAAAACAAGCTAAAAAAATAGATTTGATTATAGGAGGTCCTCCTTGTCAAGCATATTCTATCGTTGGTCGTGCAAGAGATCCTCAACATATGAGAGGTGATATGCGTAATTATTTATATAAATATTATTTAAAATTTTTAAATAAATATCAGCCAGAAATGTTTGTTTTTGAGAATGTTCCGGGATTATTAACTGCTAAAAGTGGAGAATACTTTAGAAATATAATTAAAGGAATTGAAGATGCGGGGTATAAAGTTAACTATAAAATATTATTAGCTTCAAACTATAGAGTTCTACAGAATAGAAAAAGAGTAATAATTATTGGTTGGAAAAAAGGTACTAATCATATTTATCCCAATATCCAAGTTTATGATAATCCTTACCAAGTATTGAAAGATTTGTTTTACGATTTACCTAAACGTAAACCAGGGGAAGGAAAATTAAGAGAAAAAGTCGAATATATAGATATTCTTAATAACTATTTAAAATCAACAGGGATTAGAGGGGTATTAAATTTCACCACTCAACACATAGCTCGCCCACAAAATAAAACTGATTTAAAAATATATAAACTAGCTATTGCAATGTGGCTTGATAGAAAACAAAGATTAAATTATGCTAAATTAGATCCAAAATTACAAAAACACAATAATAAAAAATCATTTTTAAATCGTTTTCAAGTAGTTAATAATGATGGCTGTTGTCATACTGTTGTAGCACATATAGCAATGGATGGTCATTATTATATTTATCCTTCATTAGAACAAGTTCGTTCTATAACTATCAGGGAAGCTGCAAGATTACAATCTTTCCCTGATGATTATTTTTTTGAAGGATCTAGAACTTCCGCTTTTAAACAAATAGGGAATGCTGTTCCTGTTTTATTGGCGGAAGAAATAGCAAAGGCAATAAAAAAACAATTTTAAATTATATGAATTATTCTAATCTTGAAAAAGTATCAGCTATTCCGGAAGCAGCATCTATGATAGAATCTTTTAGATCTTTTGGATATAGTGTAGAAACAGCTGTAGCAGATATTATTGATAATTGTATATCTGCAAATGCGAAAAATATTTATTTTAATTCTATATGGGATGGTGATAAATCTTATATTACGATTACTGATGATGGAATAGGAATGAATAATGAGGAAATTATCCAAGCTATGAAACCAGGAACTCAAAATCCTCTTGCTCGTAGAGAAGAAAATGATTTAGGTCGATTTGGATTAGGGTTAAAAACAGCATCATTTTCACAATGTCGTACTCTTTCTGTATTAAGTCGGAAAAAAAATTGTAAAAAATCATATTGGACATGGGATTTAGATTATGTTAATAAATCACATAAATGGGAACTATTAAAATATATACCAGATTTATTTAATAATGGTTTGGATAATAGTACAAATGGTACTATAGTTGTTTGGAGTAATTTAGATAGGCTTATTCCATCTGGTACTCCAGTATCTGATATTAATTCAGAAGGAAATTTTTTGGAAATAATGGAAAAAATTAAACAGCATATAGCAATGACTTTTCATAGATTTCTGCAAGAAAATAAAATAAATATATTTTTTTGGGAGAAATTAATTTCTCCTTGGGATCCTTTCTTATCTGAAGAATCTGCTACACAAATTTTTCCAACAGATTATATATCATTAGGAGCAACTATGAAAGGATATGTATTGCCACATAAAAGTAAAATTGATGAAAAAACATATAAAATGGCTGAAGGTTTTAAAGGATGGGGTGAACAGCAAGGTTTTTATGTATATAGAGGTAAGAGATTATTGTTAGCCGGAGATTGGCTTGGGTTATTTAGAAAAGAAGAACATTATAAATTAGTAAGAATTAGAATAGATTTACCAAATACACTTGACGCTGATTGGCAAATTGATATTAAAAAATCTACGGCAAGACCTCCTTTAGTTAATCGTGAACAATTAAAAGCATATGCTATGAAAATAAGGCAATATGGAAGTGATGTTTTTCGTCATCGAGGTAGAATAATAAAGCAAAGAGCTGGACAAGAATTTGAATCATTATGGTTAGATAAGAAAAAAGGTAATAAATGGTATTTTATTATTAATAGAGATCATAGTTTAGTTAAAAAATTCAAGGAACAAGCAAAAGAAGAGCCAGAAAAAGCCATTGATCTTATGCTAAAATTTATAGAAGAGACACTGCCATCTAAAACTATTTTTATAAAGGAATCTGAACAAGGTAACAATCAGAAATTGCCATTTAATGACTCTTCTAATATTATTTTATTGTCAGTTATGAAAGAAGAATATGATAATCAAATTAAAAATGGAAAAACACCAGAAGAAGCGAAACAAAAAATTTCAACTATAGAGCCATTTAATAATTATCCAGAACTAATCGATAATCTCTAACAACTATGAATCAAATAGCAATTTGTCGTCTAATTATTGAAGAACAGAAACAGCTTGTAATACAAGAAGATAAAATAAGCGAAGCAATTAAACAATTTTCTAAATTATCATTATCGAAAGGAATTGATTTAGATGATTTAAAGAAAAAACTACTTTCAATATATAGTGTCCAAGTAGATAAATATAAAATTTTAGAAGCTAAAGAAAGACGACAACCTTGGATAAAAGAATATAAAATAAAACATAAAGAATGGCCGTTCTGGGATAGATACAAGAAATTTCTGAACGTTGATAAAGGTTATAGTCCAAAAATTATCCAAAGTTTAGATGAAATAACTGATAAAACATTAGATAAATTATTTGATCCTAATCAATCTCAAATATTAATAGATAAAAAAGGACTTGTCGTAGGAGAAGTTCAATCTGGTAAAACTTCAAATTATATTGGTTTAATATGTAAAGCAGCTGATGCAGGTTTTAATTTAATTATAGTTTTAGCTGGGATGCATAATAATTTACGAAGTCAAACTCAATTAAGATTAGATGAAGGATTTTTAGGCTTTGATACCCACTATGAAAGAGCTTATAATCATAATTTATCTACTCAAATAGGTGTTGGTAACTATGGAGAAGCTATTGCGAATTCTATAACTACAAATATAGAACATGGAGATTTTACCAAACATGCTGCAGAATCACTGGGAATGAATTTTAATGCAAAAGTGCCATTATTAGTTGTATGTAAAAAAAATGTAACTGTATTAAAAAGATTATTCAAATGGCTAAAATCACATGCTGTAGATATAAATGGAGATAAAAAGGTGGATAATAAATCTTTATTAATTATTGATGATGAGGCAGATAATGCTTCTATAAATACTAATAAAGATGATAATTCTCCAACTGCAATTAATAAATGTATTAGACAGATTATTTCTATTTGTAATAGATCTGGTTATATAGGATATACTGCTACGCCATTTGCTAATATTTTTATTCCACTAACAAAAGATGATTTATTTCCGAGAGATTTCATTATTAGTTTACCTTCTCCTAATAATTATATTGGACCAGATAAAATTTTCGGAACATCCATCAATAGTATTTATGATGAAGAAGAATTATTACCTATAGTAAGACCTATAAGAGATTATAAAGAGTTTGTTCCAGACAAACATAAAAAAGATGATTCTATACCTAATTGTCTTCCAGAATCTTTAAAAAGAGCTATAAAATGTTTTATTATTACTTGTGCAATCAGATATGCTCGAGGAGATAAACATAAACATAACTCTATGCTTATCCATGTAACACGTTATGTTCGCTGGCAAGAAAAAATAAGAGAGCTTGTTTATGATCAGTTCCAATATTACAAAAGAGGTATAGAACAAAAAAATTCAAATGTTATTGAAGAATTAAAGTGTATTTATGAAGTAGATTCAGAAGATTATATTTCATATAGAACTACTTCTAATAATATTCTTAAATCATCCTATAGAAATATAGATAATAAAATGGATATTTTTAATTGGAGTATAATAAAAGATTGTCTTTATGCAGTTTCTTTAAAAATTGAAGTAAAATCCATAAATGGAACATCAGCTGATGCATTAAATTATTATGATAATAAGAAAAATGGTATTTCTGTTATTGCGGTAGGTGGAGATAAATTATCTAGAGGCTTGACATTAGAAGGTCTTTCTGTTAGTTATTATTTAAGAGCTTCTAAAATGTATGATACTCTTATGCAAATGGGTCGTTGGTTTGGGTACAAACCAGGATATGTAGATTTATGTAGGTTATTTACAAGTAATGAGTTAAATGAATGGTTTACACATATAACTATAGCAAGTCAAGAATTGACAGATGATTTTAATTATTTAACTGAATCTAATAGTACTCCTGAAGATTATGCTTTGAAAGTAAGAACGCATCCTGGTTGTTTACAAATAACAGCTCTTGGTAAAATGAGAAATACTGAAAAAATTCAGGTATCATGGTCTGGTAAACTTAAGGAAACTTATCAATTACTAATTGATAAAAAATCCATCCTTAACAATTTATTTTGTACAGATAATTTTTTATCATTATTACCTGAACCTGAAAAATTGGATGCAATTCCTTCTAATTATTTATGGCGAAATATATCTTCTGATTTAATATGTAAATTTTTTGAAGAATTTAAACTGCCAGAACATCTTAAAAGTATGGATTTGGATGGTATTTGTGATTTTATTAAGAAATTGAATGAGAAGAATGAATTAACTTCTTGGAGTGTTGTTTTAAAAAATAAAGATAAAGAGAAAAATAGTACATGGACTTTATCTAATGGAATCAAGGTGGGTTGTTTCTGTAGAAATAGATCAGATGATACAAATGAAGGAACTTATCTTATTCGAAAAAATCATATTATTGGGTCTTTATTTGATGAATTGCTCGATTTAAAGGGGAATTCAAATAATATTTTAGATAAAGCTTATAAAGAAACTATTATTAATGATCCGAAGTGGAAACGACTTTTTCCTAAACCTAAATTAGTCAGGGAAAAATATAGAGATCCTTCAAATCCTATATTAATTATATATCCTTTAAATCCTATAGGTGCAAATATTAAGGATAGTAAAGGTAAAGTAATTAAGAAAATATTTAATTCAACAGATCCATCGATAATTGGATTTGCTATAGCTTTTCCTCATAGTGAAACTAATTATTCTCAAGAATATGCAGTAAATACTATTATTATGAAAGATTATTTAGAATCTGAAAGTGGAGGATATTATAAAGAAGAAGATAATGAAAGATAATATTACAAAAATATGGGGAGAGTTCCTTTTAATTGATCAGATAGGACTTTTTAAAAAACTTTATTATGCTGAAAAAGATTTCATAGTTTATTGTACATGTCAAAATCCGGAAAAAAATTGTGGAATTGCCTTTTCATTAAATAAGAATATAAAAATAGATCTTAGCTATTTTAATAATTTAAAAGATATAAAATTAGAATGTATCATTGATAGTTCTTTTATAGATAATAATATGCTAATTATTAAATTAATTAATAACAATTATCTAGATGTATTTTCTGTTTTATGTAATAATTTATTTCAAATTATAAAAGGTATAACGGATACAAAGAAAGTAGTAGCAACTATTATTAATCAATTAAAAAAATGGGAATTTTTATTTGATAAAATAAATGGAAAAGGGCTTTCTCCTATTGAACAACAAGGTTTATTTGGAGAATTATTTTTTCTCAGGAAAATATTAAATCTAACTTTAAAATATGACAAAATTGTTTCATCATGGGTTGGTTGTGATAACGCTCCTCAAGATTTTTTAATTGATGACAATGCAATTGAGGTAAAAACGTCAATAGGTAATGGTAAAAAAATTAGTATTAGTAATGAAAGTCAATTAGATGAGACTTCACTTAATAATCTTTTTCTTTCTCATTTATCTTTAGGAATTTCTGAAGATAAAGGAGAAACATTAAATAATCTTATTCAATCTATTAAAGATAAAATCTCTTTAGATATAGTATCTCTCAATTTATTCGATACTAAATTATTACATGTAGGATATTTCAATAATCATAAGTTTCAATATGATAATAAATATTATATTATGAAGAATGAAAAAAATTATCAAATTAAAGGAGATTATCCAAGAATAAAAAAAAGTAAATTATTAAAAGGGGTTGAAAATGTTAAATATTCTATTGATATAGAGTTGTGTCAGGATTATTTAATAAACCAAAAATTTCTTAACAATATTATTATTAAATCAAATAGATAAAATGGATGAACTAAATAAATATTATTTATCGTTGTTACAGGACATAAGATCTATGCAAGATTCATTTGAAGAAGGCGCTACTCAAGAACAACTTTTTACACAAATTTCTATTGATATGCTTGCTGATGTTGGTGAAACTGAGAATACATTTGTTGCATATTATGAAAAGGATTTAGGTACTCGAAATCAAAATAAAATAAATGCATATGCAATTTCTGATAATTATGAAACTATAGATCTTTTTATTGCGATTTATATTGCAGGCGATTTATTACAAAGGATTCCAAAAGAGAAAATAGATCAAGCTGCTAAACGTGTTACTAATTTTTTTAGAAAATCTATTTATGGTGATTTTGTAAATGAATTAGAAGAATCTTCACCAATTTTTGAATTTGTTAATACATTAGCCAATTATTCTAAAATAAAAGAAAATCTAGTAAGGGTAAATGCTACTATAATAACAAATGGTCAATATAATGGAGAAATTCCAGAAGCTGTGACCATTAATGGTTATAAAATTTATTATCGAGTGATAGATGTGAATTATTTGTATAATATTTCAGAATCTGCTAGAGTTCCTATTAAAATTTCTTTTGAAAAGGAAGGTTATAAAGTTCCTTGTCTTGTTTCAACTATTGAAAACAATGATTATGAAACTTATGTTGCTATTATTCCTGGTATGGCTTTAGCTAGTATGTATGAACGGTTTGGATCAAGATTATTAGAACAGAATGTTAGGGCTTTTTTACAATTTTCTGGGAAAATAAATAAAGGTATAAGAACTACTATTATTGAAGAACCTCAGATGTTCCTAGCATTTAATAATGGTATTTCTGCTACTGCAGATAAAATAGAACTAGATAATACTAATCATTATATAAAAGAAATATCCAATTTTCAAATTGTAAATGGAGGTCAAACTACAGCTTCCATTTATCATACATGGAAAAAAGATAATGCTGATATTTCAAATATTTATGTTTCAACTAAATTATCTGTGATTAAAAGAATAGATGATTATGCGGAAATGGTTTCTAGAATTTCTAGATATACAAACACCCAAAATAAAGTAAATAATGCTGATTTTACTGCTAATAATCCATTTTTGATTAAATTTGAAAAATTTTCACGTTATATTTTAACTCCTATAACAGAACATAATAATATTCAAACTAATTGGTTTTTTGAAAGAGCTAGAGGACAATATAGAAATATAAGACAACGAGATGGTTTTACTAAATTTAGAAAAAAAGAATTTGATCTAAAATCACCTAAAAATCAAGTTATTACTAAAGTTTTATTAGCGAAATATATTAATTCTTATCAAGAAGTATATATAAAATCTAAATTATTTATAGGTCCAAATATTGTTGTTAGAGGGAATGAAAAAAATTATGCTTTATTTATTACTAGTAATTTGCCAGATATAAATAAAATTAATAGTGTATATTTTGAAGATACAATTGCTAAAGCAATTTTATATAAATCATGTGAGAAGTTATATGGTGTTAAACCACATAGTATTGGTGAAATTAGATCTACTGTAGTACCTTATACAATTGCTATTTTCGGATTATTAACAAATTTGCGTTTGAATTTATATAAAATATGGAAAAATCAAGAGCTTTCTAAAAAATTAAATATTTTTATGTTTGAACTTATGAAGAAAGTAAATGCTTTTATTATAAAGAATTCACCTGGTTCTTTATGTGTAGAATGGGCTAAAAAGGAAGATTGTTGGAAATCTGTAAAAGCATACCAATGGAACATGAATTTTAGAGATATAAAAAATGATTTATTAACAGATGAACAAATTGTTGAAAAAAGAGAATTAGAAGAAATTAATGAAGATGACAAAGAAAAAGAATATCAAAACAATATACTTAAATCTATTCCTCCAAAACTTTGGAGAGAAATAGAAAAATGGGGGAAACAATCTGGTTGTTTAACACTTATTCAGACTTCTGTAGCTTTTGATATGGCTAATATAGTTAGGAGAAATAAAACTATTAAAGATAATATAAGGAAAAAGGCTATGGCAGTATATGAAATAGTATGTGATAAAAATATCGAATTATTAAATAAAGCTGAAGAAATAGAAGAACAATTGTTAGATACTAATACTGTTAAACTTAATAATATCATAATGTTTCCCGAAAAAATTACTATGGAAATAGTAAAACAGATGGTTGAGTGGGACAAACATGAAAAAGTGTTAGCAGATTGGAAATTTAATACTATGAAAAAAATTATAGATGGTTATTATCCACTTAATGGTAAATATATATATGGTTGTAAAATGAATTTAAAAGAATTAATGAAAAACGGTTTTAAAATAAATTCTAAAAACATTGGCTAAAAGTATTGCCGTCAGGCTGAAAAGATGATGGTTAGTAGGTAAAAAATAAGTGCTACCATGGACATTAAATAAGCGTCTTAATTCTTATTCCTATGTACCAAGGCAGCACAGCAAATAAACTCTTTAAATTAATTTATTAGTCTAATTTATATCTCTTACTATTCTAACATAATTATAATAACGTTCTCCTCCTTCACCTAAGTTTCCGCCTAAATATTTGGTGTCGAAGCGAACAGCACCTGCTCCATGAAAATCTTTTCCCTGATCATTAACTGCTTGTCCGAAAGCTACATACCAAGCGTAATAGTAGGGTTCCCCATCTCTAAAATGTGCTGATGTTCCAGTCCAGTAATATCCATAATCAGAAGTTCCAGCTTCATTAGTGATTTGAGTACAATTAAACATAGGATCTATAGCTGCTTTCTGTAAAGAAGCATCTGTCGCAGAAGTAGAATAACTATAATCTACAATACCTTGTAACTCTTTAACATTAGGTAATCTCCAGTCTGTGTATCCTGCTAATTCGGAATTTTTAGCATATAATAGAGCATGTTCCCAGTCTAAACCATCACCACCACAGTCGTCTTGAGACCACATTAATCCTGTAGAAGCATCTGAAATAGTGCCATTACTATTATCAGTAAATTTATTTATTCCATATTCACTACCTCTTACGGCTCTGATATATTTGGCTAGAGGATTTCCAATAGGTGGAGGTGGTACATCATCGCCATCCTTAATTTCAGTAGGAGGAGTAAGTGTCCCTGCTGCTTTAGACGAATAAGCTTTTATGTGCCCTGTTACGAAATTTACTCCAAATGCTGAACTATCTTGTCCTTCTTCTGTACATCCTACATATTTAGTACTTGTCCAGTATTGTTCATCTTTAGAAACTTCTCCGCTAGCAAGTGGAAAATAAGTAATATCAATATAAGGCCAGCCATGATTGAAATCAGATAATGTGAATAATTCTTTAGCTGACGGAGCTCTCCAGTCATCATATCCATCTAACTCTAAATCGTTACAATATGCTATAGCTTTATCATAAGTTAAATCTTCTGAAGGTACTTTTTGCCACATTAATCCTGTAACATTATCTGTAATGGTTCCATCATCATTATCGGTAAATGACATCTTGGATCCTTTTAAAAAGTTGGCATCTTGTCCGTAAAGGTTGTCACTTTCGCTTAAATTGCTAAGTTCTTTACCATCTAAATCATATAAAGTGGTTTGACCAGTAGATACCATCGCGTAATTATTAACTATTACATCGTTATCGCTATCATTTGAATTATTATCATTAGTAGAACAAGCAGTTATAGATAATACTATCAGGGCTGTTAGGAATATTGAGTTTGATTTTTTCATTATATTGAATTTTATTTTAATTATTTGACGGTCCTAACTAATCTTACATAATTGAAAATATGTATAGCATCTCCTTGAGGACCATTACCCTCTGACCAATCATCTGGATTACCATCTTTTGGATCACTTCTCTGAGCACCAGCACCGTGAACATTAGTCCAAACTATATCATCACTTTCGTTATAATTAATATTTTCTAATGTGGGTGGACCAGGAATAGAAGATTCATGTCCCATTGCTCTGCCGAAGCATACATATGATCCCCATCCACCATCAGTATTAGTTTGCCAGTTTTGATGAGTAGTATTACTCCAATAATATGCATAATCTTTTTCTCCTGCTTCATTTGTGATAGAAGTACAGTCAAATAAAGGGTCTATAGCTGCTGAAGAAGTCATTTCAGGATTACGAGTATAATCTACTATACTTTGTAGTTGTTTAACATCAGGTAATCTCCAATCAGTATAACCTGCACATTTAAAACTTTCAGCATATACTAAGGCATCTTCCCAATTCATAGCTGTATGACTATCATATTTCATCCACATTAAATTAGTAGCGCTATCGGTAATAGTACTATCTCCATTATCTGTAAAACTATTTATACCATAAGTAGAGTTTCCACGACATAATAAATAATTAAATTTCTTAGCTTGTCCCATCATGGTAGAACCATATCCTTTGATTCGACCGTCTGCGAAGTTTACCCCGAATATTAATGGATTGCTAGAATCGGTATATACAGTAGTAGAAGCACACTGGACATCTATAAGTCTTTCATTTGCATCAGTATCTCCATAAGCAAAACCGAAAACTTCATTATTAATAAATGGATCTAAATCTTCTGTGGAATCATCATCATAACCACTTATATCTTTACCACTGAAATCCATTAATGAATATTGTTCTTTAATAGAAGGTACGCGCCAGTCAGTGTGTCCACCAGTTTGGCAAGTATTGGGAAGTTCTAATATTTCATCGTAAGTAAGTTTATCATTTACATTAATTTCCCCATCACCATTATGATCAAGAGTTTGTTGCCACATAAGACCAGTGACCATATCAGTTACAGTCCCGTCACCATTATCTACATATCTCTGAGTAGTGCCAGGATAATTAGCATTTTGTCCATAAAAATCATCACCTTCTATAGGTAATGATATCGTAGTAATATTGTTAAAAGCTATATTTTCATTAGTGGTTACGATAGGATAACCAGTAATATCAGGTAAATTATCAGTAGTAGAAGAACTATCTGATTCGTCAGATTTATAACATGAACTAGCTAACATTCCTATACCTATAAAAGATGTAGCGATAAATAATATGTTTTTAACTATTTTTTTCATTTTTTAGATTTTATTTCATTAAATAATATTTTCCTTTCCCGTTCTGTATATATAGACTAATTTATTATCTAAATCCTTCGGGTAATTATGAAATAATTAAAATATATATAGATATATATAGAAAAAAGCAGTTATTTATAAAATTAAATAACTGCTTTTAGTAAATGTTAAGATATTGTATATTAGGATATTCTTCTATAGTAATTAGGGGTGAATAATAATATCTAAAGCACGTTTTCGAAACTTTTTAAGTTTTGGATATTGATCTTCTCTTAATATTTTTTTAATATCCTTAAAATGATTTTCAGTCACAATGATTTTTTGAGCACCTATTTCTTTTATTAAATTTAATATAGAATCAGAAGGATTCATGAAATATTCAGCTGTTAATTTTTTTTGATTTTCCTGTAAGTCAAAGATTTTTCTATCATGATTCTTAGCAAGTTTTTTAAATTGTGTTTTTTGTTCTTTATCTAAATCTAATATCATTAAAAATTCATCTCTAAAATTGTTTTCATCAGGACGATTCATATTGTCTAAACGATTAGTATTATTAGGAACACCCATTTCCATAGGACGATTATTCCGAGGTGGTTTAGGAGAAAATACAAACCAACATATTTGAGTTAGGTTTAGTACTAGCAAAAATATAATGCAAATTTTATAAATGGTTTCTTTTTTCATTTTCGTTTTTTTAAATTCTGTATCTATTAATTTTCAATATTTTATATAATTATTTGTCAATAATATAAAGAGAAAAATCAGTTATTAATTCTATGTTATTATTAGAATAAATGTTATTATTAGAATAAATATTTTGTTCAGTATTTGAGGATTTTATTACAGTATTAAAAGCATAAATATTAAAGAATAATAATAATGTGGCAGCAATAGCTACCCAAGAAAGTCTTTTTAAAGGAATAATTTTTATAGATCTTCCCTTAGTTTCTATTTGTAATTTATCTAAAATATCGGACAATAAATTTTCTTTAGGCTCGGCTCTTTTTATTCCGTCCACACTATGTATTACGTCTTTTGCCCATTGTTCTTTTTTATCCATGGCCTTTATTTATTAAATTAATTTTTCATTGGTTAGATGGTTTAGTTTTTCTTATTCACTTTATTAGACATTAAGTTTTTGATTTTCCTTCGGGGTATATTGATATTAATTTTTTCCTCAAATTATTTTTTGCTCGTTGCAATAAGCTTTCTACAGATTTTAGAGAAGTCCCCATGATATCAGCTACTTCTTGTCTAGGTAATTCTTCGATATAACTAAGTATAAAAGCAGTTTTTTGCTTGTTAGCTAATGTATCTATGGTAGTAAATAGATATTTAGCTTTTTCCTTATTTTCTAACTTTATACCAGGATGATTAAATTCAATAGTGTGATAATCTTGTATTTCTGTAGCAGACTTAGGCCGATGATTTCTTTTTTCTATATTATTAAGAGCTTTGTTTACTGTAATTCTATAAATCCAAGTACTAACTTTAGACATCCCTTTAAATGTATTAGCTTTTTGAAAAATAGCAATAAATACATCTTGAGTAGTTTCTTCAGCTTCTTCCACATTTTGTAAATAGCTTATAGCAGTATTATATACTTTCTTATTATATAATTCATATAACTGCTGGAAAGCTAATTTGTCACCATGACAGATTTTTTGTATGAGTTCCTTTTCGATAGTGTAAAAATAAGAAAAATTCTTTTTAATGCCATATTACTTTTAAATATTTCTTAACGTCGTATTTTGACGTTAAGTGAATATACCTTTAGATTATTAATATATTTTTTTAGGTTCTATGAATGATTACTGTTTATTTTTCTTAGTTAAATAAATTTAAGGAAAATCTTTAATCTAGGGCTATAATATTATTTTAAAAGTTCACACTCAGATCTTAAATTTTGAATAAATATATTTTTTTATTAAATTTAGACTAATTAATCCTTTACAATATGGTTACAATAGCTAAATATTATTCTATATTTCGCTTTACTAAACTTTTAGTTCGAGATGTATTTCTTTTGTCTTGTGTGACCGTACTACTATTATATAATTTAAACTATATCTAATTAATTCTTAAAATCATGAGAAATAAAGACTGTATAAATAGATATTTGTATATCGTGAGATATTTTAAAAGAGGTAGAAAAGCTACTTTTACTGAGATCCAGGAACATCTTGATAATATTTCTTCTATAACGGGAGAGGATTTTAATATCTCTATCCGTACTTTTCAGAGAGATGTAGAAGCTATTCGTGAGGTGTTTCATATCGATATTAAATACTCTAGAGTTGAACGTAAGTATTATATTAATGAAGATTCAAAATATGAAGTGTTAAGTGAAAGAATTATAGAATCATTAGAAATATTTCATTCATTGAAGATGATGGAAAATCTTAACAAGGCTGTAGATTTTAATAATCGACCATCGCTTGGTACTGAACATTTGTTTTGCTTAATCTCAGCTATTAAGAAGCATAACGTTATTTCTTTAGTTTATAATAAAAATTGGGATAATATTTATACTCATAGAAAGGTACTTCCTTTAATTCTTAAAGAGTTTAAAAGTAGATGGTATGTGGTGGCTAAAAGTATAGAAAATAATGAAATACGAACTTATTCTTTAGATAGAATAGTGCAGTTTAAAATTTTACCTGATCGTGAAAAACCTCCTCAAAATATTAAATCATATTTTAAGAATTCATTTGGTATTTATGGGAGTATGAATGATGACTCTGAAGAAGTTATTTTGTCTTTCGATACTCAAAATGGAAAATATATTAAATCTGCCCCTCTTCATAAATCTCAAATGGTAATGGTAGATAATGATAAGGAATTAAGGGTGAAGCTTAATATTTCAGTTAGCTATGACTTTATTATGGAGCTTTTATCATATGGTGAAAATGTCGAGGTTATAGCACCCAAAAGCTTAAGGAAAATTATGAGGGATAGACTTAAGGCTGCCGCCAATAGGTATAAACGTATGTAATCGTTTTATTTTTTTATTTTTGTATTATGAATAAGACAAATGTGATGCGCCTCATGGATGCAGCCCAAATAGAATACAAAGCTCATGAATATGATGTGAGTATTACTGACGGAGGGGCAGTAGCTAAAATTCTGAAAGAGGACCCTGATCAAGTTTTTAAAACTTTAGTAACTGTTTCTAATATTAAAGAAAATTTTGTATTTGTAATTCCTGTAAATCGTAGTTTGAGCTTAAAGAAGGCGGCTAAAGCTGCTGGAGTAAAAAAAATAGAGATGATTAAACAAAAGGAACTTTTTCCTCTTACTTCTTATGTTCATGGAGGCTGTTCACCAATAGGGATGAAAAAAGAATTTCCTACTTTTATAGAAGAAACAGCACAGTTATTTGATACTATTATTTTCAGTGGTGGTAGAAAAGGTTCTCAAGTCGAAGTAAATCCTCGAATATTAGTGAAATTCTTATCTGAAGGTCATTTTGCAGATGTCGCAGAATGAAATTTCTTAAAAATTAATTTATGATCTTTTCTTACGGAATATTATGAATCCCATTAAGAATGAGAATATTTCCACACGACCGAGAAGCATGACTATCATAAGAACGATTTTAGCGAAATCAGGGAATGCATTGTAGTTACCAAGTGAACCACATTCTCCGAATCCTGGGCCTACACCTCCCATACAGGTGATAGATGAAGATATAGATTCTACGAGATTTACTCCAGTTAATGAGATTAAAACGGAACCGATAAACCATGTAAGTATATATAAAACTATGTAGAAGATGGCGTTGTTTATTAAAGTATTATCTAAATTTACGCCATTACTTCTAATAGGAATGATAGCTCTTGGATGAAGGTTCCTTTTTATATTAGTTTTAATAGATAATATCATTATATAAGCTCTGTCAGCTTTTATCCCTCCTGTAGTAGAACCTGCACATGCTCCTTGAATCATCATATATATCAATATGAGTTTAGATCCGACTGGCCAAACATTAGTATCACATGTAGCTAAGCCTGTAGCTGTTCCGATAGATGTCATTTGGAAGAAGGCATGTCTAAGAGATTCTCCAAAAGTAGGAAATACATGAGAGATACTTAAATTAATAGTAATTAATAAAGTGCCTCCGATGATAGTAGCCATAAAGAATTTGAAAACAGGAGAGCGGAAAATAGATGTTTGATGTTTTATAAAAAGTGCATATAATAATCCAAAATGAAGTCCAGAGATTAACATAAATATAGAAGCTACTATATCTATATTAGAAGAATTAAAAGAAGAGATAGATGCATCTTTGGTGCTAAATCCTCCAGTGGAAACTATACTAAAAGCATGATTAATAGCATCGTAGAAATCCATTCCTACTAGCATAAGTGAAAATGTACATGCTATCATGATAGTGAAATAAACACCAGTTATTATTCTAATTACTTTCTGAGTATTATATTTAAAATCTCCAGTAGCTAGTGATGATATCTCCATCCTAGACAACTTAAATCTGAAAGTACTTTGAGTAGGAAGAACCATAAGCATGAAAATGATTACACCTAAGCCTCCTATGAAATGTGTCGAAGATCTCCAGAATAATAAACTTTTGGGCAATGATTCTATTTTTTCTAAAATACTAGCTCCTGTAGTAGTGTATCCAGAAACGCTTTCAAAAATAGCATTGATAGGATTAAAAGGGTCTCCCCATAATACATAAGGTATAGAACCAAATATACATGTCCCAAGCCATGCAAAAATAATTATGGCAAAACCGTCTCTAATAGTAACAGTATCAGATTTTCTGACAAAAATTAGAGGAAAGATACCAGCTATCCCAGTGATAACAGCACTAATCAATAATCCTGAAAAACCTGAATCCATACCAAAACATACAGAAACAAATGCGGAGAGCAACATAAAAAATGCACTGACTAAAAGGGTAACGCCTACATATCTTGATATAACTTGATAATTCATCTTTAGCAAAAATAATAAATAATTTTAAATTCTTTTTCATTTTCGTTATTTATAACACAAACCAATAATATTCGTGTAGTCGTTATAAAAAAATTATCATGAGAAAAATGTGCTTTGAATAATAAGGCTTAATTTATTTATTTTTAAATTGGATAATTTGTAAAAGTGATAAAATATGTATACAAATATTTTATAATAAAGCTATTATAGAAAAAATAGGGGGTAGAGTTTCCATGCAATTAATCGTATTTAAATAGTCAAAATATTTTAATTATCAAAATAACAAAACTTTAATAATTTAAGAATATTGCTTTTATAAAAAAAGTGGCGACAAAATATGACGTAAAGCTTTGTGATTTTAGAATGGTTTTCTAACTTTATTAAATATAACTACTATTTATAACTTTTTTTATGAAAAATACTATTAAACTTAGAATATTATTATCAGTGATAAGTGCGTTATTATTATTTAATAATAACATGTTTGCACAAAAATCATTTGCTGCTTATATTTCTCCAGATAATATAATTGATAAGATATTTACAAGAAATCATAAATCTATTTTATCTAAAAGTATTCCATTAAATGATGTGGAAAATTCATTTCAAAAAAATAGTTATTCAAAAGTTTCTTATAATAAAATATCAAGAGGTTCATCTAAACATTATAATGATGAAATAGATGAAGCTATCCCAGATAGTTTAGTATTACATATAGCCACATCTTCTTCTGAATATCCATTTTCTTATATAGATGAAAATAAAAACTGTGTAGGTTTATCGGTGGATATAGTAAAAACTGTTTTAGATCGGTTAGGTTATTCTTGTAAATTTGAGTGTTCTGGTTTTTATAATAATATAGATAAATTAAAAAATACTAAAGTAGATATGACAATGTCTGTAATACCAAGAAAAGATCTGGGAGACTTTATATATTCTAAACCTTACTATTTTAAAAACTGGGAATTAGTTACTAAACCTTTAGATCAAATAGATTCTTTTAAAGGTATGAGAGGAAAGAATATTGCTATTAGAAAAGATTCTTATGCTAAGATTAGATTAAAAGAAATCGAAAATATCTTAGATATAAACATTGTATATCTAAATAATTATATAGAAGGGTTGACTGGTGTTTCATCTGGCGTATATTATGGATATGTTATGCCAAAAGCTTGTATAACAGAGGTTTTGTCCAATGGTGAATATGAAGATTTAGTACATAATTTTTCTGTAGTAGTAGCTCCTCTAACGATAGCTCTTAATAACTCTGATGAAAAACTGAGAGATCAAATAGATTCTGTATTTGTTCAGTTAGAACAAGAAGGTGAAATAATAAATATATATCATAGATGGCAACCTTATAATCAGGCTCAAGTTAAATTAAAGAGAACTAAAATAATGATGGATATTCTAGGATTGTTAGTCATCTTAGCCATATTTATTATTCTTATAGCGCGTCAGCGTTATTATAAGAAAGATAGAGATCATCTTAAAAAAGAAGCACAACTTGCGGATAAAGCTAATAAAATGAAATCTTCATTTATAGCTAATATGTCTCATGAAATAAGAACTCCATTAAATAGTATAGTAGGTTTTACAGATTTGATACAGAGTACAGAAGTTTCTAAAGAAGAAAAGGAACGAATTTCTAGAATCATAAAAGATAGTACGGAAAATCTATTATTTATTATAAATGAAGTATTGGAAATGTCCAAGATGAGTGCTGGGTTTATAGATTCTGAAGTTAATACTTTTGATTTTTCGCAAGCTATTGGCGATTTGATTCATACTACTCAGAAATTAAATAATAATCCTAATATTAAGATTATATCGAAGGTTCCTAATAAAGAATTGATTATAACTTCTGTTAATAAAAATAAATTAATTCAAGTTATTAATAATTTTATAACTAATTCATTGAAATATACTCTGAAAGGTACTATTACAATTGGTTATAATTATGAAGGTAAGATTTTAAGATTTTATGTGAGTGACACGGGAATAGGTATTAAAGATAAAGATAAAGAAAAAGTATTTAGGAATTTTTATAAAGTAGATGATCATTATACAGGTGCTGGTCTAGGTCTTTCTATTTGCCAAGCTATTATCTACAATATGAAAGGAAAAATAGGTGTAGATTCTATTTTTGGTGAAGGTTCTACTTTTTGGGCAGAAATACCAGTTACTCCAAGCGATAAAGAATCTATTGTTTAAAATATATTAAGAATAGTATTTCAATATTTAATAATAAAGGCTATATTTTTTATATATAGCCTTTATTATTAGTGAATATGATAAGTGTATTTCTTTTACATTAATTTATAAGTTAATGGAAATTACGCTTTTTTAACAGCTTCTATATCTTCTTCTACTGAAGAGATAGTCCCTAGATTAAAATTCTCTACTAATACTTTTAGTACATTATTTGATATGAATGCAGGAAGTGTAGGTCCTATGTGAATATCTTTAATTCCTAAAGATAATAGTGCTAATAATACGATTACAGCTTTTTGTTCATACCAAGCAATATTATAAGTAATAGGTAATTCATTGATATCGTTTAATTTAAAGATTTCGTTTAGCTTTAAAGCGATACGTACTAGAGAGTATGAATCATTACATTGCCCGGCATCTAATACTCTAGGAATCCCTCCAATATCACCAAGATTTAATTTATTATATCTGTATTTGGCACAACCTGCAGTTAAGATAACCATATCTTTTGGTAACGAATTTGCATAATCGGTATAATAATTTCTTTGTTTCATTCGACCATCGCACCCAGCCATTACTACAAATTGTTTAATAGCTCCACTTTTAACTGCATCTACTATTTTATCAGCTAATGCAAATACTTGATTGTGAGCAAATCCTCCTACTATTTCACCTTTTTCTAATTCAATAGGAGCAGCACATTTTTTGGCTTGTTCTATTAATACCGAGAAATCTTTATGTCCATTAGCCCCTTCTACGATATGAGTGGCTCCTGGATAAGCTGTAGAACCTGTAGTATAAAGTCTATTAAGATACGTTTCTTTTCTTGTTAGGGGTACTAAGCAGTTAGTAGTAAGTAGGATCGGGCCATTGAATTTTTCGAATTCTTCAAGTTGTTTCCACCATGAATTACCATAATTTCCTACGAAATGTTTGTATTTTTTGAATGCTGGATAGTAATTTGCAGGAAGCATTTCACCATGTGTATAGACATCTACTCCAGTGCCTTTAGTTTGCTCTAATAACTCTTCCATATCTTTAAGATCATGGCCAGATATAAGGATAGCAGGGTTATTTCTTGTTCCCAATTCTACTTTAGTAATTTCAGGATGTCCATATCTTTCAGTATTAGCAGTGTCCAGTAAAGCCATAGCAGTTATGCCTTTTTCTCCGACTTTTAAGACTAGAGCTGTTAGTTCATTAACTCCTAAATTCTTGATAGTCATATCATAAAATGCTCTTTGAATAAATTCATGGAGTTTTATGTCATCATATCCTAAATTCATAGCATGGTCGAGATAAGCAGCTATACCTTTTATCCCATAGATACTTAATTCTTTTAGAGAACGTATGTCTTCATTTTTTTCACTTAATACACCTAACCATTCTACTTCAGTTATTACGGGTATATTAATATTATTAGCAGTAGCTTGGGTATGAAGTTCTATGTTTATTTCTTCACCTTTTTTAATTTTTAAAGAAATTTGATTTTCATCCCAGTTTGCATTTGTTATAGAAGAAAAAAGACCATCTATTATTAATCTGTTAGTCTCTGCTTCTCTAGAAGGGTTAATACCTTCGTTTCTTAAAATAGTGTTAGATACTGATAATTTGCGGACAATAAAGATTAATTCATCTAATTTTTTAGATAATTCTGGTTTTTTTCCGCATACTCCTTGAATAGTACAGCCAGTGCCTTTGGCGGTTTCTTGGCATTGATAGCAAAACATGTTCATAATAATGTAGTGTTAAAGTTTATAATAAAATTTTTAATTTCCCTTTGTTTATTACTGATATTTTCCCTTTATTAAGCTCGATACATCCTTGTTCTACTAACTTGGCTATAGCTTTATTTAGGGCTGGTCTGGTCACTCCCATTCGGTCAGCTATATTCTGCTGAGATTCTTTGGTGGAATCTATAAAAGAATCTGAATCATAGAGATAGTTTGCCAAACGAGTTTGAAGTGATTTTAAAGCGAATGTATTTATTTTAGCAGCTAAGAAATTACTTCTATCAGAAAGCACTTTTAAAAAGTTCTTTAAGATTTGTGGTTGTTCTTGCATTAATCTTATGAAACGATCTTTATTAATAATAAGAACAATAGCTTCATTAGATACCACTTCTGCTGTTACAGGAAATACATTATCAGTGGCAAAAAGGAAATTAGGTGCTAATAATAATGGGCCAGTAATACGATCAATTATGATTTGTTTGCCGTCAGAGTTTACCATGGATCCATATACTTTTCCACAATAAAGCATATAAATGCTGCGGCAGATGTCTCCTTGCATAGCGATAATATTTCCATTCTTATAAGATCTTATCGTTTTAGGGCTACTAGCTAGAAACTGCTCTATTACTTGAGCGGATACTCCTTCAAATATAGGAGTTCTTTGTAATTGGGCTGTTTCTAATTGAATCATAATTATTATCTTTATTTATGGTACAAAAATAGATATCTATAGAGGGAAAAATTGTAACCTACATTACATTATGCATAAAAGATAAGAAAATATATTAATTTTGTCAAAAATTCAAAGAAATGAATAAAATAGATAAATTGTATTTTGATTGTGATTACATGGAAGGTGCTCATGAAAACATCTTAAAAAAATTAGTAAAGATTAATTTAGAAAAAAATGTAGGTTACGGTTTTGATAAATATTCTAAAAGTGCAGCTGATAAGATTAGGAAAGAATGTGAATTAGGTGAAGAAGCTCAAGTTTTTTTTATGACTGGTGGTACTCAAGCGAATACTACTATTATAGATGCTCTATCTAGAAGTCATGAAGGAGTTCTTACTTCTGAATATGGTCATATTAATGTACATGAAAGTGGAGCCGTAGAAGCCTATGGTCATAAGGTATTAACTTTACCTAGCACTCAGGGTAAAATATCTGCAGAAACTGTTAGTTCATATTTAGAAAAATTTAATATGGATGTAACCTTAGATCATATGGTGTATCCAGGTATGTTATATCTTACTTTTCCTACTGAATTCGGTACTGTATATTCTTTAAAGGAATTAAAAGATCTTAGAAAAGTCTGTGACGATTACGATATGCCTATGTATATGGATGGAGCTAGATTAGGTTATGGATTAGCAGCACCTAACAATGATGTGACTCTTAAAGATATAGCTCAGTTATTTGATGCTTTCTATATTGGTGGAACTAAAGTCGGAGCACTAATTGGTGAAGCGGCTGTTTTTCCAAGACCTACTAAAGTAAGAAGTTATTTAACTCATATAAAATGTCACGGAGGTTTATTGGCTAAAGGTTGGATTCCAGCAGTTTGTTTCGATGAATTGTTTACTAATGGGTTGTACTTCCAAATAGCAAAACATGCTGTAGATCTGGCTCTTCAGATTAAAGAAGCTTTAAATAATAAAGGATATAGAAAATATATGGATTCTACTACTAATCAGCAGTTTGCTATAGTAGATAATAAGAAACGTAACGAATTGGCTAAAAAAGTTTCTTTCGATCTTTGGGAACCATATGATAAAGATCATACGATTATTAGATTTGCTACTTCTTGGGCTACTAATCAGGAAGATGTAGATAAATTAATATCACTTCTATAATATTGATATAGTTATAGATAATTAATGGTATACTCATTTTCAGGATATAAACCTCATTATAAAAGATTAATAGAACTAGGTGTCCCAGTTATATTAGGACAGTTAGCTATGGTGCTACTTAGCTTTTTCGATACTATGATGGTAGGCCATTATAGCACTGTCGAATTGGCTGCAGCATCTTTTATTACAAGTATTTCTAACTTTCCTCTTTTCATTATTCAAGGTATGGCTTTAGGTTTTATTCCTATAGCTGGTGATTTATTTGGTAAAGATGAACATTTAAAAATAGGGAAGTATTTAAAAAATAGTATAGTTTCTAATGGTTTAGCTTTAGCTATGGCCTTAGTGTTAATGCTTGTATTTTATTTATGTCTTGATAAAATGGGGCAGCCTAATGAAATTATGCCTTATGCTCGTCCTTATTTAGTTTTACAATGGATATCACTTCCTTTTGTTTCTGTATTTTATCTTTTTAAGAATTTTACCGATAGTATTACTCAGATTAAAATTTCGATGCACATCATTATAGGTGGCGTAATTTTAAATATCATTTTAAATTATTTATTGATATATGGAGTTTGGGTATTCCCTGAAATGGGTTTGTTCGGAGCAGGTTTAGCTACACTTATCTCTAGAGTGTTTATGGCAGTAATTTATATAATTTTATTAATTTATAAAAAAAATTGGCGGATTTATAAAGAAGGATTCCTTAAAGGTGAATTTTATAAAAAATATATAAAAGAGTTATTTGATATGGGTTGGCCCATGGTTATACAGATGTGCCTAGAAATTTTCTCTTTCATAATAGTTGGGATATTTGCAGGATGGATAGGCACTATTTCTTTAGCTACAAATCAAATTTTGAATACTTTTAGTATGCTATTATTTATGATTTATAGTGGCCTTGGTAATGCTATATCTATAAGAGTGAGTAATTTAAAAGGAAGATATGAATATTCTAGAGTGAGAAGTACAGTATATGCTGGTACGCATTTAATGTTAGTGTTATTGGTATTTAATTTAGGCTTATCATATTTACTTAGATATTCGTTAGGTCCTATTTTTTCTGATAATCCAGAGATTATAGCGCTAGTCCCTAGCCTTATTTTGCCTATTATGCTATATCAAATAGGTGATAGTATGCAAGTTATTTATTTATATGCACTTAGAGGATTAGGAGATACTAAACCTATAGCTTTTATAGCTTTAATATGTTATATGGGATTATCTATTCCTATAAGTTATTTTCTCGGTATCCATTTGGGTTATGGTTTGTTCGGTTTATGGATGGCTTTTCCTATCTCATTATTAATAGCTGCTATAAGTTATTCTTCTCGATTTTTTTACGATTTACGAAAACTAGCTAGAGATAAATGCAGTCGTTAGGTAGAAAATATAGGTGCTAGACTAAATTACTAAATTTCGTAGTTTTTGTATATATTTGTTATCGAAAGAATTTAATTATGAAAAAACTATTATTAGCTTTTCTCGGCTTAGGATTATGTTTCAGTTTGTGTGCTAGTGCGACTAATAAGTATCAAATTATACAAAATTCAAATGATGCTAAAGCTATTATCCAAAAGATGGATGATAAAATGCAAGGTCATTCTAGTTTAATTATTATGCGGATGTCGATAGTTCGTTCTTCATATACCAGAACAGTGGAGGTTAAAGGTTGGTCGTTGCAGAAAAAATATTCTATGATGTTAGTAACTGCTCCTGCTAAAGAGAAAGGGCAAGTTATGATGAAATATAAATCTCAGCTCTGGCAATATACTCCGTCTATTAATCGTTTGATTAAACTTCCACCTTCTATGATGAGTCAAGGTTTTTTAGGAAGTGATTATACAAATGATGATTTGATTAAACAGACGTCTGTCGTAAACGATTATGATCATAAAATAATAGGGGAAGAAATTATAAGTGGTAAGGCTTGCTGGAAAATAGAAATGATTCCTCATGAAGATTCGGATGTGGTTTGGGGGAAATTACAATGTTGGATATCTAAAAAAGACTTTGTAATGATGAAAGGTGAATATTATGATGAGGAAATGTATTTAGTTAGAACAGAGATTACTAAAGAATTAAAGATATTTGACGGTCGTTTACTCCCAAGTATTATCGAAGTAACTCCTTATGAAGAACCTGATAATAAGACTATTGTAGAAACTCTTTCAGTTAAATTTGATATAAATATATCTACTAAATTCTTTACCCAGCAGAATATGAGAAGAATTAGATAAATCATTAATAATTATATTTTTAGATATAATTATTAAAAGTTATTATATAAATATAAGAATGTAATAATACTGATAAATATAATAATACTGATAGTGGATTAATATTTGAAAGTATCATCAATGAATATTTATAAGATCGCAAAACGTAATATATGGAGAAATAAAAAAAGGACTTTGATTACTTCAGGTTCTGTTTTTATAGCATTATTACTTGCTATATTTATGTATTCTATTCAGAGAGGAGCTTATGCTCAAATAGTGGATGATACTATAGGTTCTATTACAGGATATTTGCAAATTCAAAATTCTAATTATCAAGATGACCCTACTTTAGATAATTCTATAGCTTATACTGATAATTTATTTCATATGCTTAAAGATGTAAATGGAATTAAAACCATAAGTCCGAAAATAGAATCAGCAGGAATTATATCTTTAAAAACGAAGTCTAAGGCAGTAGTTATTTTCGGTGTAGATCCCTTTATGGAGAAACCCTTGAGCCCTACTTCTAAAAGTATTAAAGGAAGAACATTAACTAAAGATGATAATTCCGTTCTTATTTCAGAGAAATTAGCAGAATATTTAAAAATAAAAATAGGAGATACTATAGTGCTAGTTAGTACTGGCTATCATGGTGTCTCTGCAGCTAATCTTTTTCCAATATGTGGTACTATAAAAATTAGTAGTCTAGAAATGAATAATAAGACTATTTATATGTCTATAAAAAATGCTCAAGAATTCTTTTCATTAAAAAATAAAGTTTCATATTTGGCTATAGATGTTTTTAATCCAAAGGAACTTAGTACGATTACAGAAAATGTAGAATTAGTTCTTAACCGGGTTCAAGATTCCAATATCAAAAAATCATCTACTATCTATCAACGATATGTCGTTAAAAACTGGCGTACTTTAGCTCCTGAATTAGTAAAGTCTATTAAAGCTGATTTGGAAGGTGCTAAAATAATGATGGGGATATTATATTTCGTATTATTTTTTGGAATACTAGGAACAATGATGATGATGATAGATGAAAGAAAGAAAGAATTTATAGTTCTTATGGTGGTAGGGATGTCTAAATTTAAGATTTGTTTAAGCTTAGTAATAGAAATATTAATTATCTGGTTAATATCTGTATTAGCTGCTTACGCAGTAGGTATACCTTTGATATTGTATTTTACTGAATATCCTATAACCTTTACTGGATCATTGGCAGAAATATATGAATCTATGGGATTTAATCCTATAATGCCTGCATCAGGCATGGGTCCATATATGTGGCAAGAAGCTTTGAAAGTGTTATCATTGTTCATAATGGCATCGATAATACCTATAATGAAAGTTAAAAAATGGACTTTTGAAAATATGCAATCATGATAATATCTATTGCTTGGAAAAACGTTTGGAGAAAGAAATCTCGAAGTATAGTCGTGATAGTAGCAGTGTTAGCAGGAACTCTAGCAGCTATATTTATGGGAGCTATCGCTGATGGTATGGTGAATGGAAAAATATACTCTGCTATTAATACTGAAAGCTCTAATATTAAGATAGTTAATAAAGATTTTTTAGTTAATGATGATATTAATGCTAATCTTACTATTAATGATTCATCTATTGATTTTTTGAATAATGCGCCGGAAATTGAAAATTGGTGTACTCATTTGAAAATTACTGGAGTGGCTCAGTCTGCTCATAGTTATGCTGGTGTTAATATTATCGGTATAGATGTTAATAAGGAAAAAAATGTTACGAATCTTTATACATATATTATTCCTGGGACTGGTGATTATTTTGAACACAAAACTAAATCGATACAAGTAGTGATTTCTGATGCCATAGCTGAACAGTTAAATATTAAGAAGTATAGAATTACTGATGAAGTATTGGATAAGTTGACTGAATATGGGATAGATATTGATGCTATAAAGAAGATAGAAACGATTAAAGGTAAAAGATTTTTGAATAAGAAGAAATTATCTTCTGCCTGTCGGCAATTATTTTCTCAGTCAGATTATAATAAATATTATGATATAGTAAGAGTTTATTCGGTTTATTATCAGCATAATACTCGTTTGAATTTTTCTTTTAGTGGAGCAGATTCGCAGCTTAGATTTTTAACAGCTAGAGTATGTGGAATCTACAAAACCACAAATTTATTTTTTGATCGTATGAATGTCTTTGTTAAGGATGATGTATTGCGACAATATGCAGATGTCAAAGCAACAAACATTCATGAAATATTGATTCGTATAAAAGATAAATATGATCCTAATGATTTAAAGAATTTATCAGGGATAGTAAAGAAACTAGGAACTGTTTTTCCAAAGGCTAAGGTGATGACGATAAAAGAGCATTCAACAGATGCTTATCAAATGAAAAAAGTAGCTGAACCTAAAATGTATATATTAATTCTAATTATTTATATAGCACTAGCTTTTGGTATTATTAATACGATGTCTATGGCTATTCTCGAAAGAGAAAAAGAATTACAAATGCTCAGAGCTGTGGGATTAAGTAGGGTTAAACTTTTTATTATGATATTAATGGAGACTTTCTTTTTAACCATAATAGGAACTATTATAGGAATAGTAGGAGCTATTTTCTCAGTAATGTATTATCACACACATGGGATAACCTTATTCGATGATGTGTTAGAACAATATGGTTTTTCTGGAATAATATATCCAGAATTAACCACCCAACTAATCGTAATAACGATAATAATAGTATTGGCGACAGCCTTAATTTCATCTATTGTACCTGTAAAACATGCGTATGATAAAGAAAAGACATTAATTTAGGATAAATTTAACAAGGATAGATTTAATTAATAGATGAAGATGAATAATAAATAAGATGTATATGAAAAATATTATTGAAATAAAAGATCTTAATAAAATATATGATGAATCTGAAATCAAGGTTCATGCTGTCAATAATGTAAATTTGAATATAGAAAAAGGTGAGTTTACTTCTATCGTGGGCCCTTCTGGATCAGGTAAAACTACTTTATTAAATCTTATTGGAGGCCTTATCAGACCTACTTCTGGAGATATTATTATAGATGGTGAATCGATCGTCGGACGTAAAGAAAAAGACTTAACCAAGTATAGACGTGATCATATCGGTTTCATATTTCAATCTTATAATCTTCTTCCAGTATTAACTGCTCTTGAGAATACTGAATTCATAATGTCTCTTCAAGGTTATCCTGCTTTTAAATCCCGCAAAAGAGCTGAAGAACTTTTAAAAGAAGTAGGCTTAGAAGATAGAATGAATTCTCGTCCTGCTCAATTATCTGGAGGACAGCAGCAAAGGGTAGCAGTAGCTAGAGCTTTAGCTTCTAAACCCAAGTTTATTCTAGCTGATGAACCTACGGCTAATTTAGATTCAGTATCTACCAATACTCTTCTTGATATTATGGAAAAATTAAATATAGAAGAAAATATCACTTTCATTTTTTCTACTCATGATGCTCGTGTAATGAAAAAAGCCAGAAGAATAATCAAGTTAGTCGATGGCGCTATAGAGGAGTAGAGGGTATATTTAATACAATTTTTTTTAATGTATATAGATAAAAACATACATAATTTTAAGTTATCGAATTCAATATCTATTAGTGTTTCGATAATCGTTTCTGCTCTTATTTCTTTGAGTATTATTTTCTTTGCTTTTATTCCAGTAACATTAAAAGCACAAACTAATTCAGATGTTCAGACTAATAAATCTGTTTTTACTGTAGATGGATATATTTCAGTTATGGGTATGGGTATGTATTTGGATGATATGAGTTATGATTATTCTATATATAATCGTTTGAATTTTGAATATTCTTATGGGTCGAATTTATTTATAAATATAGGTATGCGTAATTTAGTTTTACCTAATTTTGGAATGTCTAATAATTCCAACTTTTTCTCTCGAGGAGTAAATTTTCTTCCTTTAACTATGAATTGGCATTATGGTGACCGACGGGATATTAAGAGTATTTTCGATAGATTTAATATACAATATTTTATAGGTAATTGGGAGTTTTGTATTGGACGTCAAAATATTAATTGGAGTAGAAGTCTGGTTTGGAATCCTTGTAATATCATGAGTACATTTTCTTATTATGATATTGATTATCCTGAAAAACAGGGATTTGATGCTGTATCAGTTAAATATTATTTAGGCGATTTATCTTCTATTCAAGCTATAGCCAAAATAGATAGTGTTAACCATGTTTCAGTAGCTGCTATGTTTAAAACAAATTTGTCATCTGTGGATTTGCAAGTTATTACAGCTTATGAAAATTTATCTGGTATAAATCCCTTAAATAACAGAAATGCTGTTCTAGGAGGAGCTAGGGGGTTTAATGAATCTGAAGCAATAGTATTAGGTGCTGGATGGGAGGCTAATATTGGCCCTATAGGATTTAGAGGAGAGATAGTGGAACATTTAGTATTAAATGATAATAATAATATTCAAAATGATAATAATAAAAATGCTCTATTATGCAGTTTATCATTAGATTATATGATAGATTCTAAATGGTCAGTTCAAGCTGAATATCTTTATAATGATTCTGATTATGTGATTAATTTAAATTTATATGGATATTCTTCGTTATATTCAGCGCCATCTGATCCTAGAAGCTTATCATTTAGTGAAAATAATATATTTACAAGAATAAATTATATAGCTTCTCCCATAGTTAATCTTTCACTAGCAGGGATTTATTATCCTGATATCAATACATATTTTCTTATGCCGAATATTAAAATATCATTGTTGGAAAATTTAGATTTGAGTATGATTTCACAGATTTTTTATATGGATTCAAACCATATTCCTTCCACCTATATAGTTAATAGTTTTTTTCAGCTTAAATACAGTTTTTAAGAAGTTTTTATCACTAATTCATTATCACACATGCGTTGCATATATTGTTGAATTTTGGATTTGAGAATATTTAACATTTTTATTTCTTGTCTTTTTGCATTTTCATTTAATAGTCCATCCGGCTGCAAGTCAGTATTGTCGCTAGACAGTATAGCTTTAGGAGTAGCTTTAATTAAATTAATTTTTAATAGTGGATCGTTTTTATAATTATAGAAAGATGTTATTTTATTACCGTCAAATTCTAAGAAATAATTACCCATTACCATTTGATAAGAATTAGAATAATGAATACTATATGTATCTTCTGAAGGTGTATTTAATAAATCTTTTCCGAATGCTACGTATGATTTATTATAACCTAGATAGTTAAGAATTGTAGGCATAATATCTGTTTGTTCTGCTATATCTTGTCTTAGTCCTTTAAGTTCTTTGTTTCCATGCTGATAAAAGATTATGGGTACTGTGTAAAGTCCCATATCTGTAGCATATACTGAATGTTCGAATTGATTTGAATGATCACCAGTTATTACGAAAAGGGTGTGGTCGAACCAAGGTTCTTTAGATGCTTTCTTAAAGAATTGTTTCATAGAATAATCTAGATAACCTATACACTGATGCATAGGTCTATGTCCCATAGGAAATTTTCCTTTATATTTATCAGGTACATTAAATGGATGGTGAGATGATACTGAAAAACTACTTACAAAGAATGGTTGTTTAAATGTACTTATTTCATCTGCTTCATATTGGTAGAATTCTTCATCCCAAATTCCCCAATGTCCATCCCAGTCTTTTTCGCCATCTTTTACAGCATTGCAATATTCTGTCATTCCATAATAATCATCAAATCCCACAGTATTGGCGAAAGCCGCAAACCCCATTGTTCCATTTTTACCTCCATGGAAGAATGCTGAATAATACGATTTGTCTTTTAATAATCCTGCCATACTTTGAATGTCATTAAGGGCGTATGGAGTTAAGAAGAAAGGTTCTTTGAACATAGGGATACTACATAATATAGAAGGCATCGCATCTATACTTTTTCTACCGTTGGAATATGATGTTTTCCAGCAGAGACTTTCTTTCATAAGAGAATCAAGGAAAGGTGTGTACCCTGTGTATGTGCTATCATCTAAGTCTTTATTTAAATAGCCACTATATTCTCTGCCGAAACTTTCAGTTATTAATACTACTATGTTTAATGGTTTAAATTCTTTTTTAGGAGCCTGTTTAATAGAATTAAAGTATTTAAGCATTTCTTTTTCATTCTTAAAATATTCTTTCTTATGAAAAGCAGGTTTGCCTATACTTCTTATTATGGAGAAAGGAGTGTTTAATACGATATTAGCATTAAGTGGTCTTGAAACATATTTAGTAGCATTACTTAAAGTGATAGGCCTAACTGTTCTACCTATGCCTCCTCTTATAAATGTTAGGGTAAAGAATAATACTATTCCTAATATTACAGTTTTAGAAATATAAAAAATCCATTTATTAGATATTTCAGTATGTTTTGGTTTTCTATAAAACTTAATTAATATTATAATAAAGAGAATCCCAGTTAAAGTTAGGTACCAATGTTTAAATATTTCTACTCCGATAATACCAGCGATATTATTATCATTACTAAATTCTGTAAATATTCTTGCGGTGGTTCTAACATTATTAAAAGGGAAATATACTGAGTCTGCTAAGTTAGATATGTTCAAAATACTATTAGTAACTACGAAAATCCATTTAGCTATATTATTATATATTTTATTATTAATGTTAGCTGGGATTATCATCATTAGAATATACAATAAGTTCGCATACATAAGAGCTGATAAATCAAATCTTAAACCTCCTTGGAATATATTTATCCATTCACTAGAGGCTATTACTCCGAATATACTGCTATTTTCCCAGTAGAAAATAAGTCTACATATCATTAATAATACTAATGATAGAAGCAAATTTCTGGTTAATGACCATAAACGATCATATACATAAGAAAATTTATATTTTTTTTCCATTTATTTTCAGCTAATTATTCAGTTTAACTGTTTAGTTTTATTATGTTTTATCGGTACTAATATGGTTAACCCTAAATGAATAGTACTAATAGTAATTTCTTTACCAAGTTTTATAGGTTCTCCATCGAAATGAGCAGATCCTTCATATTTTCTTATTATCGTTAAATTTTTAGATTTTAAATGTTTTACTCGATAATTCCTTTTAATTCCTTTATTGAAAATTTGGAATAATAATAGAAGCCCATTAAGAGGAGAAAAAGGTCTAATAATAGTTATATCCATCAATCCATCACTAATATCGGCGTCAGGGGTAATATATGCTTCATTTCCCCATTGGTTTGCATTTCCACAACATAATATAAAAGCTCTATATTTATAAGTTTTGTTATCTGTTTCTATTTTATAATATTGACTTTTATAATTTAAATATTCCTTTATGGATTCATGAATATAAGTACCTAGACCTCTAGAAGATGCATTACTAAAACGCATACTAATTTCAGCATCAAAACCTATACCACAAGTGCAGAAAAATTTATGACCATTTATTATTCCGTAATCTGTGGTTTTTAAATAGCTTTTCTCTGCTGAAAAAATAAGTTTTAGGGCTTTATTATAATTTATCGGAATTTTTTGGCTACGAGCAAGACCATTGCCTGAACCACAAGGGATAATGGCTAGAATAGTTTTAGTGTGAACTAGCGCTGAAGCGATTTCATTTACTGTCCCGTCTCCACCTACAGCTACGACAATATTTATTCCTTCTAAGGCTGCAGCTGTCGCTAATTTAAAAGCATGGCCAGCATATTCAGTATAAATAATTCTAATTTGATGTAGTGGATTAGCAGTTATATTATCACGTATAGATTTTTCAATTGGACTTTTTTTGCCAGTTCCAGAAATGGGATTAATTATAAAATCTATTTTAGTCATTATTAATGATCTAGTTTGATTATTAAATTAATATTCGATTTTATCCTCTTTATTTTTCCACTCAGTAAAAGTCTTAATAGCTTCATCTCTTAATATTTGAGTGGCAGGAATATCTCTATCAGGAATATCTTTAGCTATTTCATCATATATAAAAGTATCATCAAAACCGATGTTTTGGGCATCTATCCTAGAATTAGCATAATAAATATGATCGAGATGTGCCCAATAGATAGCTCCTAAGCACATAGGACAAGGTTCGCAACTAGAATATATTTCATATCCTTTTAAATCAAAAGTGTTCAAAGTAGCGCAAGCCTTTCTAATACTATTAATTTCTGCATGTGCTGTAGGGTCATGATCAAAAGTAACTCTATTAGAACCTTCTGAAATAATATTTCCTTCTTTATCTGCTATGATAGCTCCGAAAGGGCCACCATTATTACAAATATTTGTCTCTGCGAGCTCAATGGCTCTTCTCATTAATTCTTCTTTGGTCATTATTTCTATAATTAGAAACAAAAATAAAGAAAATCCATCTTAATAACAAAGGATATTTCAGTATCTTCACGGCATGAGACATATATGTTATTTTTGTCATTTACGTTCAGTAGGTGAATTAATAGAAAAATTTAACCCCTCAGAGGAAATCTCTGATTTATTAATCCAAAAAGTACATAACAGTTTAACACAAAACTGGGATGCTCCTAATCCACAAATAGCAGCTGGTTTTCATAGAATAGTTAAAGAGGTTTTAGGTATTAATGACTTATATGCTAGTGAGAAAGAATCTGCTAATAAAGTTCTTTTAAAAGATTATGATTATTGGAAATTATTTGTAAATAATTCTGAAAATCCATTTCAAACAGCTGCACGTTTAGCTGTTGTAGGAAATATTATAGATTATGGAGCTCATTCTCTGAAAGGTGAATTAATTACTCAAATAAAAGAATTGTTAAAGACTTCATTATATTTAGATGAAACAGAATCATTAAGGAAGGCGGTAGCACAAGCAAAATCTATTTTATATTTAGGAGATAATGCTGGAGAGGCAGTATTTGATAAGTTGTTTATAGAAAAAATATATGATTCTGTAAAAGGAAACAAAAACTATCCAAAAGTCACGTTTGTCTGTAGAGGAACTCCAGTAATAAATGATATGACTTTAGAGGATGCTAAAAGAGTAGGTATAGATAAGGTTTGTGAAATAATAGATAATGGTTCAGATGCGCCTTCTACTGTTCTTCCTGAATGTAGTTTAGAGTTTCAGAAACGTTATAAAGAAGCTGATTTAATTATATCTAAAGGACAAGGAAATCTAGAAGGTCTTGTATTTGAACATCATCCAAATACATATTTTATGTTGATAGCTAAATGTAAACCGATGGCAGAAATACTATCAATTCCGACTATGAAAATGGTAGTTACCAAGAGACAGTTTTAGAAATTTTCTATATAATTAGAAAATTATAAAATAATAGAGTTTTATGAAAGGTTATATACAAGTATACAAAGGAACTGGAAAAGGAAAGACCACAGCTGCTTTTGGATTAGCTGTCAGAGCTTTATGTGCTGGAATGTCAGTATATATTGGACAGTTTGTAAAATCCATGAAGTATAATGAAGACGCACTAGATAAAAAATTCGAAAAGCTAACTATTGAACAGCTTGGAGATGGTTGTTTCATAGAAAGAGATACTAGGCCGAAAGATTCAGAATTGGCGTATGCGGGACTTAAAAAATGCCGAGAAATTATGGCCTCTGGGAAAACAGATTTGGTTATTTTGGATGAAATAGGCATTGCGTTTTATTATGATTTACTTAATGAAGAAGATGTTATAGAGGCGCTTAAGGCTAAAGATTATAATTGTGAAGTCGTACTTACTGGTCGTGTTATGCCAGAATCTATAGTAGAAATAGCTGATTTGGTCACTGATATGAAAGAAGTGAAACATTATTATCAAAAGGGTGTTTTATCTAGGAATGGTATCGATCATTAGTACTATATCGACTATTAAATGATATAGAACAATATTTTTATCCTATTTTTAGTATATTTGTTAAGCTTAAATGATAATTATTTAAAATTTATATAATAAATTTATGATATTATGAAGGCTGCTAATATATAAATTCTATGAAAAATGACCTGCCTTCCCAAGATGTTTCTTCTAAAACTGGAGAAAAAAAACTTCCTTCTCTAATAATATCAATAATACCTGTTATAGTTTTAATTTGTTTATTATTTATTACTATTAAAGTATTTAAATCTGATGCTTTAAGTGGTGCTAGTCAGGTTTGTTTATTACTTTCTACTGGTGTAATATGTGCTATAGCTATATTGGGTAAATATGTTAATTGGAAAGTTATTGAAAATGGAATAGCAGATAAAATAAGAAATATTTCCACTGCTCTTCTTTTATTATTACTAATAGGTTCATTATCTGGGGCATGGATGGTAAGTGGAGTAGTCCCTACTCTAATATATTATGGTGTACAAATATTGCATCCTAGCTATTTTTTAGTAGCTAGTTGTATTATTTGTGCATTAGTATCACTAGTGACAGGTAGTTCTTGGACTACCATCGCTACTATAGGAGTAGCATTATTAGGTATAGGACAAGCTGAGGGATTCAGTGAAGGACTAATAGCTGGTACTATTATTTCAGGTGCATATTTCGGTGATAAAATTTCTCCACTATCTGATACTACAGTTTTAGCAGCAAGTACTACCGGTACTCCGCTTTTTACTCATATAAAAAATATGCTTCAGACTACTGTTCCGACTATGCTGATTACCTTAATAATATTTACTGTTATAGGTATTTTTCATGAAATACCAGTAGATATAACTTCAGATGTATTTTCTCAAGGATTATTAGATTCTTTCAATATAACACCATGGTTATTAATCGTTCCAATACTTACTGCAGTATTAATAGTATATAAAGTTCCGGCTCTTATTTGTTTATTTTTATCAGTAGTAATGGGTATAATAGCAGCTTTAATATTTCAGCCAGATATTATAAGAGAAATATCTAATGTATCTAATTATGGTGGAAATTTATCGGCCAATTTCGATTTGTTTAAAGGTAGTTTGATTAGTGTTTTTGGTGCTACTAGTATTAATACAGGTGTAGCAGCTTTAAATGAATTAGTTTCTACTAATGGTATGGCAGGAATGCTTAATACCGTTTGGCTTATTATATGTGCTATGTGTTTTGGTGGTGCCATAACAGCTTCAGGTATGTTAGAAAGTATTATGAGAGGTGTATTGAAAATAGCAAAAAATAGATTTAGTCTTATAGGATCTACTGTGATTTCAGGCTTATTATTAAATATATGTACGGCTGATCAATATATTTCTATAGTATTATCTGGAAGTATGTATGGTGATGAATATAAAAGGAGAGGATATAAATCTCAGTTATTAAGTAGAACTATAGAAGACTCAGTAACAGTTACTTCTCCATTAATACCATGGAATACTTGCGGTATGACACAAGCTTCTATCTTAGGAGTAGCCACACTTACATATCTACCGTTTTCATTTTTCTGTTATCTTAGCCCGATTACTACCCTTATAATCGGAGGGTTAGGACTTAGCTGGGGACATAAGAAAAAGACAAACAACAAACAAAAAATTAAATCTATAGACAAGTAAGGTTAAGAGCAGATAAAGTTCTGATTCTAAATAATAATAAGTTTCTTATAATAAATTAGGTTTATAAAATAAATAACTTTATACTTGCAACAAGTTTAAGAGAAAGAAAAGAATTATTAAATTACAATAATGAAAGAACAAGCAAATAAATTATAAATAATTAAAACATGGAAAATAAAACAATGACTGAAAAAGAAAGTATGGAGATTATCTCCAGGATGTTAATTAATACGCAACATCGATTAGAAAACGGATCAGGTAAAACATTTTTAATATGGGGATATACTAGTATATTGATAACACTTAGTGTTATGTTTGCTCTTATTATATCTAATAATAATCCTTTTTGGAATTTATTATGGTTTGCTATTCCTATAGTAGGATGGTTACTAACATATTTGCTAAAGGTAAATAAAAGTAAAGGAGTTAAAACATATGTAGATATTTCAATAAGCTATTTATGGATAGTTTTAACTATAATAGCGATAGTATTAGCCTTTTTCAGTTTTTATAGAACAGAGTGGTTTCAATTAGGAAAGTATATGACTTTTTTAATATTATTAATAATGGGTGGAGGTGTAGTTATCTCAGGTAAGATTTTAAAATTCAAACCTTTAACTATAGGAGGTTCTATATGTATGGGACTTTCCTTATTATTACCATTTCTCTTTACATGGATAAATACATCTTGGGAAGGAGAATATTTTTACGTAGTACAATCAATAATTTTTATATTAGCTATAGCCAGCGCCATGATTATACCAGGACATATATTAGATTATAGAGGTAAAAAAGCTTATAAATTAGCTAATGAGTCTAATTTATAAGGAATTATGTTAAATAAATTAAATCCATTATTACATTCAGAACTCAGACTAGGAATTATGTCCATCCTAGTCGGAATAGAAAGTTCTGATTTTACATATATTAAAAAGGAAACTCAAGCCACTTCTGGAAACATTAGTGTCCAATTAGATAAATTAGTTAAAGCAAATTATATCACTATTACTAAAACTTTTAAAGGACGTAAGCCATGTACGACTTGTGCTATAACTAAAGAAGGTCACCAGGCATTTATGAAATATTTTGAGACACTAAAAACTTATTTTCCAGAATAGAGATTATTCTTTTGCGGCATGTTTAACCCAGATAAGTTTAGAAGTATCATACCCTAAAATTTTAGCTTTTTCTAGTAGGTGAATCTTTATTTTTTCATTCAATTTAGGCGTACGAGAAAGTATCCAAAGATATTTGTCACTTTTACTTCCGACTAAAGCATAAGAATAATTATCAGTATCTAATTCTAGAATATTATAATCAGCATAAAACCAAAGGAAAAAGGAAACCTTTAATTGTGCTGGTTTTTCTAGATTAGGCTGTTTAGCCTTACCATTAGCTATACTTATTTTATCTTTGATAGGGTTATAACCAGTATTAACTACTTTAATTTTTCCATCTTTAACTAAAGAATAGTCTGCTGTTACATTTTCCAAATTCTTTTCGAATTTATGATCAAAACGGGCTATTTCATACCATTTACCTAAATATTTATGTAATTCGAAATCTTTCACTGTGTTTACAATATTTTCATTTTGAGGAATACCTCCCAATAAAAAACAAATGCTTAGTAACGCTAGAGTTTTCATAATGCTTGTTTATATTAAATAATTAGAAAAGTGAAATTTATTCTGTAGTTGTAGGGACAAGTTCTGCTTTATTAGAATTATTATTTCTTTTTAGATAGCAATCGATAATGGCTGATACTGTAGCATCTCCTGTTACATTAACGGAAGTCCTAAGCATATCAAGAGGTCTATCTACAGCTAAAACGAGTGCAAGGCCTTCTGCTGGTATGCCAATAGCTGAAAGGACCATAGTTAAAATAACGTAGCTACCACCGGGAATTCCTGGAGTGCCTATAGAAGAAACTGTAGTTAATAATATTATAGACAATAGCTGACTAATACTTAAATCTATACCTAATACTTGGGCTATGAATATTACAGCTATGGCTTGATAACAGCTAGTACCATCCATATTTATAGTAACCCCTACAGGTAAAACAAAAGATGAACTTTCTTGTGAAATACCCAATTCTTTTTGAGTGGTTTTAAGATTAACTGGTAGGGTAGCTGCACTTGAACTAGTAGAGAAAGCAAATAACTGAACAGGGAACATTTTCTTGATGAATTTTCCAGGAGGGATTTTAGTAAACAATTTTATAAGAATAGGATAGAATACTATTATCAATATTATAAGTGTAGAAGAGACAGTTATAAAATATATTAAAAGAGTACCTAAAATACTTAAATTTCCAGCATATTGACCCATAATACCTGCCATTAGAGCAAATACTCCGTAAGGGGCAAATGATATTATTATATCTATTAGTTTAAGCATGATTTCATAGAACGAATCCATGAATTTAATAAATGGGGCATTAGATTTTTCAGAAATAGATATTACAGCTATTCCTAACATAATAGTAAAAAATATGATTTGTAACATTTTACTATTATCTGCAGCAGCAGTCATAATATTTTCAGGAACTATTTCCTCTAAGAATGATAAAGGACCTTTTTCATCTTGTAATTTTTTAGTGGCGGCTATCTGTTCAGAGGTATCCTCACTAGCGATTTTAGCTAAAGCTGTTTCACCGTTTAATTTTATCAGTTCACCAGGCTTAACTGTAGTAGCTACTGTTACACCTATGGTTATGGCTATGACAGTGGTACATACATAAATTATTAAAGTTCTAATACCTATTCTAGATAATTTAGCGACAGACTTCATACCTGTTATGCCTTTAAATAGAGATACGAAAACTAAAGGAACAGCTATCATTTTTAATAACCTAATAAACAAAGTTCCCCATGGATTTATCCAATTAGCTAGGAATTTTACTCCACCATCAAATTTAATAGCAAAAAATCCAAGAATAATACCCGTGGTCATTCCTATTAAAATCTTCCAATGAAGACCCATTTTTTTATTCTGATTATTCACGTTATTCTGGCTATTTTGGATTTTCATAAAGCAAGTCTATCAATAATTTTTTAAAAGTAAATAAAGGTACTATTTTTATTTTAATATTATTTTATCTCTTACACATGTTTGTTATATAATGAAAATATGAGTAATCTCAATGTATTTCAAACTATATAAGCGAAAGAACACATTAAAAAAATGAATGTTAGACTTTTTTACATAATTTTTTTATAAATTTGCTTCACTAAAAAAAACATCTTATTCTAAAATTTATGAATAAAAGCTCTTTAAATGATGGGTATTTTAAGAAAATATTTTTCGATCATTTCGAAGATGTTGTAAGATTTTCATATTATTTTTGTAAAGATATAGAAGAAGCTAGAAATATAGCGCAAGATACTTTTGCGGCTTTTTGGTTAAATATTGATAAAGTAAATCGTGATGATAATATTCTTCGTTATCTTTTCTTTATTGCTAAAAATAAAACACTTAATTATTTGAAAAAAAAATCTTATGGTGAAAAATATTTTTCTTATCAAAAAGGTAAAATGCTTAATATTAATAAAACAATAATAGAATCATCTACCTTTAGTACTGTCTTATGTAATGAAATAGAGGATGCGTTAAATTATTCAATTTCTAAAATGAGTATAAAAGTTAAGGAAACTTTTATGTTAAGTAGGTATAAGCATTTAAAAAATAAAGAGATAGCGGAAAAACAAAACATATCAATAAAAACTGTAGAATATAGAATGATGTCAGCTTTAAGAATAATTAGAAAATATTTAACCAAATTTGATGTATAATATTAGGGTTAAATGCTTATCAATTGTTATATATAATAGTGTAATAGACATAAAATATAAGATTAAATGAATAAAAGTTTACTTATAAAATATATAAATGGTAAAACTTCTTTTAAAGAAAATAGAGATGTCATATCTTGGATAGATAAATCTGAAGAAAATCATCATTACTATGAGATTCTTTTATCATCTATTTCAGGTATAAATATAGATACTCTGCAGAATACTTTATCCAAAGATGAAATAGTGGATAATTATTTAAACGTTATTAAGAAAATAAAAAGTGCCAAATCTCACAATTTTAAATATTATTTACTTAGATCTTCTGCTATAGCTGCTGTTATTTTATTATTAATCTCTGTATTAATAAATATCAAACAATATTATAATATAAAAGATTTTAATTTTATTGATAAGTATTTATCAAATAATGAAGTAACTACTTATTATACTGATAGTGGTATTAAAGGTGAGATAGTTTTACCTGATAGTAGTATTGTTTGGTTAAATTCTTGTTCTAAAATAGAATATCCTACTCATTTCGATACCGATGTCCGTCGTATTAAATTTTCAGGTGAAGGTTTCTTCGATGTTAGATATAATGCTGAATGTCCTTTTGAAGTCGTGACAGATAAAGGTATGCAAATTCAAGTCTTAGGTACTAGATTTAATATTCGTTCTTATAAAGATGATAATGATGAACAAGCAGTACTTTTTAAAGGAAAAGTAAAAGTAGAAAAGAAGTTTATAAAAGATCAAGTTTTATACTTAAGAAATGTAGAATTAAATCCATCAGAATCTATTACTTTCGTTAAAAATGTAATGAACAGTGGGATCGTAAGAGTAGATACAATACAAATAGATGCTTGGCGAAGAGGAAAAATTATTTTTAAGGATACTCCAATGCTTGATGTTATTAAAACTTTAGAAAGATGGCATGGGATGGAGATTATTGTAAAGGATAAATCTATTTTTCATCATACTCTAACAGCCACTTTTTCTTCTGAATCTATGGTACAAATAATGGAACTCATTCGGTTTACTTCTTCTATAAAGTATAAAATAGTAGATAATAGAGTTTATTTATCTGAAAAATAAATCCCTTAAATATATTTATTTTCTAATTTTTTAGGGTATAAATCTTTTCAATTGTTTTTAGTAATAGAAACAATAAAAATTTTTATATGAAAAAAAAACTATATAGATCAGGATATGTATTGTGCAGTATCTTGTTATTATGCTTTTCCTCGATGGGTCTTCACGCACAAACAATTAATTTAAAAGTTTCAAATAAGCCTATAATTGAAGTGCTTAAAGAAATCAGTGCCCAAACAGAATATAAATTTGTGTATTCAGATACTTTTACAGAAAAAAATTATAATGTAACCTATAGCTGTAAAAATGGAAATCTTAAAGATGTATTAAATAAGCTATTTGCTGGTCGTATTCGTTATAAAATACAAGGGAAAAATATTGCGGTTTCCCCAATTAGACAAATAATTAAGTCTTTTAATTTTAATGAAATCAAAGGAATAATTTCCGATGATAAAGATCTTGCTCTTCCTGGTGTTACTGTACAGAATAAAACAACAGAGGCTTATGCTTTAACTGATAATAACGGCGCTTATACTTTAAAAGCTAAGACAGGAGACGTCTTAAGTATTAAATGTATAGGTATGAAAGATATTATATACATTGTTAAAAATGATATGGTCTGTGATTTCGAAATGGAAGTTCAGCAGACCTCTTTAGATGCTGTGATGGTAGTAGCTTATGGGGTAGTTAAACAAAGTTCTTTTACAGGTTCGGCAGCTACTATTTCCAAAAAAATCTTTGATACTAGACCCGTAACAAATGTCTCACAAGCATTAGTGGGATTAACTCCAGGATTGGAAATTGGTAGTACTAATGGCAATCCTGGATCTTCTCCTACGATTAGAATTAGAGGATTAGGATCTTTTAATGCAAGTAATAATCCATTAATTATTTTAGATGGTATGCCTTACGATGATGATCTTTCTTGTATTAATCCCAATGATATAGAAAGTATTACCGTATTAAAAGATGCATCTTCTACTGCTCTTTATGGCGCTCGAGCTGCTAATGGAGTTCTTATGATAACTACTAAAAAAGGTAAACAAGGAGATGTAAGAGTCACTGCTAAATATAGTATAGGTTTTACTTCAAGGCAGACTAAAGATTATGAAACTTTAGGTATGAACGATTATATGCAAATGTATTGGGAATCTACTAGAAATAATCTTTTGTTAGGTGGAGAAACTTTAGAGGAAGCTAATTCAAAAGCTGGCTCTTCATTAATGGCTGGAATGGGTTATAATGCATATAATGTTCCTATTGAAGAACTATTTGACACTTCGAATGGTAAAATTAATTCAAATGCTAAATGTAGGTGGGCTGATGATTTAAACTGGAGAGATTATGTAGAAAGAACTGCGATTAGACACGATGCTATTGTATCAATCTCGGGTGCTATGAAAAAATATGATTACTATACTTCTATAGGTTATACTGATGATAATGGGTATATAGTAAATTCTGAGCATAAAAGATATTCTATTCAAACTAAATTAAATTCTCAAATAACTAAATGGTTGAAATTAGGAGCTGTAGTTAATACCTCTGTAACTAAGCATAAAGGATCACCCAATGAAACATGGGGGGATGGTAGTAATCCTTTTAGATTTGTTAGATATGTAGGAAACATATTTCCAGTACATATTCATAATCCTATTACTGGTGAGATAGTAACAGATGAATCAGGAAATGAATTATGGGATTTCGGATATGGTTATACGACTTCTGATGGAGTAGATTGTCCCACTCGTGATTTTGTATTTGGAGATAATCCTGCAAGGGAGGTCCAATCTTATCATAATGGATATGATAGAAATAATATCAACGCTAAAACTTATGCAGAAATATCTTTTTTAAAAGATTTTACATTTCGGACTAATGTTAGTTTGGCTTCTAATACATATAGCTCATGGGGTGGAATGTCTGTTTATAAAGAAATGGGGAATTCCGGTACATCTTGGAAAATAAATTCTCAAAAAACTATATGGAATATAAATCAAATATTATCTTATAAAAAAGCTTTTGGGAAACATCATTTCGATGCCATTTTAGGACATGAGAGTTATGATTTTCAATATCGTAATCAACAAACTGAAATGAAAGGTCAAATTATCGAAGGTGATAATTATGAATATTCTAATATGCAAGAAATAGATGGTATACCCACATCTTACATAAATACTTATAAATTAGAGGGATATTTTTCAAGAGTGAATTATGATTATGACGAAAAATATTTTATTTCTGGTTCATTTAGACGTGATGGATCTTCCAGATTTTATAAAGATAATCGATGGGGTAATTTCTGGTCTTTAGGTACTAGTTGGAGATTAGACAATGAGAATTTTATGGATAAATATGATTGGGTATCTCTTCTTAAATTAAGAGCTTCTTATGGTTATATAGGTAACGATAATTTGGAGTCTTATTATCCTTGGCGTGCCACATATTATCCATACCCTAACGGTTCAGAACCTGGATATTTACAATCTTCTTTAGGAAATAAAAATTTGACATGGGAAAAATCTAAAAATTTTAGTTGTGCCCTTGAATATTTATTATTTGATGGAAGATTAAGTGGTATTGTAGAATACTTTGATAGAAGAACAAGTGATTTATTATTTGAATTAAAGAAACCTCTTTCTTCAGGTGTTTCTACACAGAAAATAAATGCGGGCTCTACTCTTAATCATGGTGTGGAAATAACTTTAGATATAATTCCTATTAGAACAGATGATTTAGAAGTGAGCTTCAATTTTAATACTACATTATTAAAGAATAAGATGTTATCTCTTCCTATGGATCCTTATATAAATAATATTTATAGAATAGAGGAAGGCCATTCTAGGTATGAGTTTTATATGAAACAATGGGAAGGCGTTAATCCTGATGATGGTAATAGTCTTTTCTTAGCTGATATTGATAATCCTGATATTGTTTTCCATGATGGTGAAATAATAGAAAGAGATGGTAAACAATTGACTGAAAATTTGAATCATGCTAAATATGATTGGTGTGGAAATGCAATTCCAAAAGCATCAGGAGGTATAGGTGTTTCAGTTGCATATAAGAATTTCTCTTTATCAGTAAAAGCTTATTACCAATTAGGTGGTAAATATTATGATAGTACATATAAAGATATTATGTCTATTGGTACTAAATCTATGTCATATAGGCAATTGCATGAGGATATTATGGACCGCTGGACTACCCCAGGGCAGGAAACAGATGTTCCTAGAATCTATAGTGCTGGAAGTATAACTGTAAATAATATAGCTTCTGGATCTACTAGATGGTTAACCACATCTAATATGTTACAATTTTCAAATATTTACTTATCATATAAAGTCCCTGCTAATATTCTTAATAAATTAGATATTAAGGGGCTACTCATATATGCCTCAGGAGAGAATTTGGGTTTATTAACAGCTAGAAAGGGAATGTTTCCATTAAAGAATATGTTTTCTGGTTTTGATGGAAATTCAGATGTTTATTTACCATCTAAAACTATATCATTCGGGATTAAACTTGACTTTTAAATTAGAAAATTATGAGAAAAAAGATATTAACAATGTTAGCTGTAATGATTTTATCAGTTTCGTGTAGTAAGGATTTTTTAGATACTCAATCTACTAGTTCTGTAGATCAAAGTCAAATATTTAAAAATGAAAGTACAGCTTTGATGGCTATAAATGGAATTCATCGTAAGATGTACCTTCCGGGATATGCAGCTCAAATGGGATATGGATGTTTTATGTTTTGGAATGATATTCTAGGTGAGGATATGGTATATACTAAAGGTAATGCTCAGTGGCAACTTCAAGATAGATGGGAACTTCACAGAAGAACTACTTCTGGTAATGTTAAATATATTTATCAATTCTTCTATCAAATAATATCTAATGCAAATATGGTATTAGAAAACACTGAAGGAATGGATGGGATTCAATATAAATTAGATAATATAAGAGGGCAAGCTTTGGCTTACCGAGGATTTGCACATTTTTGTGCTGTACGATTATATGGTGACAGATATGTATCTGGAAAGAATAATGATCAAATGGGAGTTATTATACGTACAGATACAAATGGAGAAGCTAAAGCCAGAGCTAGTGTAGAAGAAGTCTATACTCAAATTAATAAAGATTTAGATGATGCCATTAGTCTATTAGATAATCCTAAAATAACTCAAAATACTATTTCTGATATCGATGTTAATGTGGCTAGAGGTATTAAAGCTAGAGTTCTTCTTGCTCAAGGTAGATGGGAAGAAGCTGCTGCTATGGCTAAATTAGTAATTGATAATTCAGGTGCTGAATTAGATAATACCCAGTATGATAGAAAACAAGGTAGATGCTGTGATGCTTCAAATAAGGAATGGTTATGGGGTAAGGTAGGACAGCCTGATTTAGAAACTAATTCATTACATAATTTTTATAGTTATTTTTCAAATACTAATGTTTCTTATAACAGAAATACACCTAGAGCTATTTACAATTTGTTATATGAAAAAATTTCTAATACTGATGTTAGAAAACAACTTTGGTTAGAAGATGCTCCTTCTATGGATCCTAATAATGTAGTGATACCTATAGGTGGTAATATTTTTAAATGGATGAGTCAAAAATATATAGTTGATTATCCAGATTGCCATTCTTCTCAATATTCGGCATGTACTTATACAGCTGACTTAGTTTATATGAGAGTATCTGAAATGTATCTTATAGAAGCTGAATGTTATGCTCGTTTTTCTAATGAAGAATCTGCAAAAGATGCTTTATATATTTTAGCTAAGTATAGAGACCCTAATTATGTTCGGTCTACTAAATCTGGTCAAGATTTAATAGATGAAATAATGGTACAAAGAAGAGTGGAATTATGGGGGGAAGGGTTTAGATGGACGGATCTAAAGAGATTAAATATGGATCTTGATAGAGGCCCTAAACCTCGTGCAGGTTATAACCAAGGAGGAAGTCTTAATGGTTGGAAATCTAAACAAACCCCTACTAATCTGGATCCTCAAGCATCTAATTATAATATGTATGATGATCAAAAATTAGGTGAGGAAAATAGATTCCGTTCAAAGAATTCTATGGAATGGGAGTTTGTTATTCCTATATCAGAAATTAATTATAATCCATTGTGTAAACAAAATCCCCTTTAAAAAATCACAACAATAAAAAAACTGAAAAGATGAAGAAAAAATTACTAATTATACTACTATCTATATTAAGTATAAGTATTTACGCACAAAGTAATAATGTAGATGGATATTATAAAGATTTATTTATGGATAGTGGTATTAAACTTACGTCCAAAGTGGATCTTCCAGTGACTAGGCTTTTAGGCTTAAACATGGAAGTATATTACTCCGCTACTGGTAAGAAAAGTTCCCCATTCTCTATTACTGATACACTTTTACAAAGTTATATAATGATAGGGAACCCTAATGATTGGAATGGGATTCTACTTTATCCAGATGGTGCCCCCAGATTTAGAATGATTTATACTAATGGTGGACAATCTACTTGCCATGGGAGATCATTGGGTGAAGAAGGAAGAAACAGAGTTCGTGAATTTATAAAAAATGGTGGCAGTTATTTGGGCTCATGTGCAGGAGCATATCTTACGTGTAAAAGAATTAGTAGAGATTCTGCCCGTAGGGAATTTTATTATAATGTGTGGCCTGGTGTATGTGTCCCCACTCATCTAATTCATAGTCATACAGGAATGTTTGTGCCTAAAAAATCTCCTTTGTTAAAATATAAAAAATTTGGTGGAGATTTTCATATTGATTCTGTAGTACATAATGGCGGTTGTTTTGCTTCTGAAGATATGGAATTTCCAAAAGGAACTAAAATATTACTTAGATATGATAACCCTGAAAATTTTAAAACCACTAAAGGAAATATTTATAATATTCATAAAAAATTAAGTGCATGGGCATATAAACCAAATGCTAAAAGTGGTAGAATAGTAGCTATCGGATCTCATCCAGAATCTGTTACTTATGGTGAAAGATTAGATTTAATGATTGCTATGGTAAAATATGCATTAGATGGTAATGGTAATCCTAAAATTAAGGCCATATTACAACCTGGAGAAACTAGAGAAATGACTGCATCGACTGTAGATAATATACCAGACTCTACTAGGATAGGTGATAGACAATATCATCATTTCTTGATTAATGTTCCTAAAAAGGTTAAAGAGATGAAAGTAGTATTAGAACCTATAGAAGGATGGGAAGATTCAAATTTATCGTTATTTGCTAACAAAGATGATTTTGCATTCAATAATGCAGATTATCATGATATCACCTTGGGAGTAAAGAAAACATTATTAATTGAGAATCCATCTAAGGGTGAATGGTATATATCTATTTTTTGTGAAGATACTGTTACTACAGAAAAATCAGATTATGGGTTTAGGTATGTAGGGGATACAAAAGTTTTAAATGGTGTTCCTTACAAAATAAAGGTTGAGTTAATTTATTAAGATTTTTATTTATTAGAAATGTTATTTGCAATTAACATTTTTTGTCCGGTATTTGTATATCAAATATCGGGCTTTTTTTTACCTTTGTGAATTAAAATTTAGGAAATGATAGATTTATATATAGCTCGTCATGGACAAACTGAGGAAAATGTGAAAGGAATGCTTCAAGGGCATCTTCCTGGGCATCTTACTTCTCTTGGCAAACAACAAGCTGAAGATTTAGCTGATAAATTAGAAAACATAGAATTCGATGTGATAATTTGTAGCGACTTGCAGCGTGCTAAAGATACTGCTATTGCTGTAGCTAAAAGGAAATCGATGATGCTTATAGAAACCGAATTATTAAGAGAAATGGATTGGGGTGTTTATACAGGTGGTGAGTATAAAAAAATTAATTGGACTGATCTGCCTAAAGGTGTAGAAACATTAGAAAATATGTTTGATAGAGCACATGCTTTTTTTAGATTTCTCCATGATAATTATGAAGATAAAAAAGTTTTAGTGGTAGCACATGGTGCTTTTAATCGTGCAATGAAATCTTTTTATGCAGGGGATAAACCTATAGACCAGATTAGATATCCTATTATGGATAATGGTGATATTCTTCGTATGATTTTAATGTATTAAGTTAGATTTAAAGAGATTGAAATTTAGTATAATAAAAGAGATATAATATAGTATAATAATGAGAGGTGAATATTGGGCTTTAATTGTTACTATTTTCTGGGCTTCTAGTACCGTTTGTTTTGAAATAGCAAATAGACGAATAAAACCTCAGTATGTAAATATTATAAGATTATTATTTGCATTCGTATTTATGGGAATTATCCTAATGTTTCTTAGTGGTTCTCCTATTCCTATACAATCAAATCTTAAAGCTTGGTTGTGGTTAGGTGTTTCTGGGCTTGTAGGTTTTTCTTTCGGAGATTACTTTATGTTTAAATCATATAGCTTGATACCGGCAAGAGTTACTCAATTAGTGATGACATTGAATCCTACTTTTGCTGCTATTGCAGGGTATTTCGTATTAAGTGAGACTCTTTCTATGAAGAATGCTTTAGGTATGTGTGTTACCATCTTTGGTATTTCTCTTGCTATTTTACAAAAAGGTTCAGGTGAAAATCATAGAAAATTAGAGATGAAATTACCTTTGAAAGGTATTTTTTATGGTTTTTTAGGTGCTATCGGACAAGGTGTAGGATTTGTAATGTCTAAAGAAGGTATGATTTATTATAAAGAGACTATGCATCTGCATATTAGTGATATTCCGTTAGTCCAAAATCTTTATATACCTCTGGCTGGTACTCAAATGAGAATTTTAGCAGGTATAATAGCTTTCTTATTAATATTTATATTTACTAAAGATTATGGAAATTTAATTCGCTCATTTAATGATAGGAAAGGAATTTTTTACACTATGCTTGGGGCATTAGTAGGCCCAGTAATCGGCGTAAGTTTAGCATTATTAGCTATTCAAACAGCTAATACAGCAGTAGCTTCTACTATTATGGCTATTGTTCCTATTATTCTTATTATTCCTGATAGATTTATCTTCAAAAGAAAAGTTTCTACTATAGAAATCGTAGGTGCTTTTATCTCTGTCGGAGGTATCGCTATTTTAATGTAGCTTGACAGCAATACCTTAATATAAAATAATGTTTATTAGCAGAGGTTTTGCAATACAGTAAAGTGCAAAACAGCTCACTGATAAAGGATTTCGTACTTTCCTCTGATGAACTATTAAATTTTTTTAAAAGAATATCTAAAGATTTACAAAATTTTAATATTTAGGTAATTAAATGGATTATAATTAACTTCACAACCATTTTATTAAAAAATGCAGCCATTTTATGGAGAAATCATAATAATATGAAAAAAAGAAAAATACATTTTGGATTATTAGTATTAATCATGGCTTTTTGGTTTGTATTAGCATTTATCCAAAATATTCTTGGTCCATTAGTTCCTGATATTATCAAATCTTTCGATTTAGAAAGTATGAAATTGGCTGGATTTATTCCTACCTCTTTCTTTTTAGCTTATGCTATCATATCTATTCCTGCTGGAATATTGGCAGATAAGATAGGTGAAAAAAAAGTGTTAATGATAGGGGCTTGTGTTAATTTAATAGGTGTTATTATTTTTGGTTTATTCCCTACTTATATCATATTGCTAATATCATGTTTCATAATGGGTATGGGTATGGCTATGATTCAACCAATATTAAATCCTCTTCAAAGAATAGCAGGTGGTGAAGAAAATTATGCTGTAACTGCTCAAATAGGACAATTCATGTTCGGTACTGCATCTTTTGCTGGACCATTAGTATATAGTTATTTAGTAAGACATTTGACTAATGATGTTAATAATGATAGTAGTTTTATTATTAATTTCCTAAAAAAGATTACTCCTGAAAATATCCCATGGGTATCACTATATTGGGTGTTTTCATTGCTTTTAGTAATACTTATAGTAGTGACTATTTTTGCTAAATTTAATATTACAAATAGTAATTCATTAAAGATCGTAATTGCTTCTAAGGCTGACGCCAATACTGATAATGCTCAGAAACCAAAAAATGATTATTCAAAACTAATGGGAAAACCTATTACTTGGTTGTTCTTCTTAGGTATATTTTTATATGTAGCTTCCGAACAAGGAATTTCTATTTGGATATCATCGTTTATGGAACAATACCATGGATTGAATCCTCAAGTAGAAGGTGCTCATTGTGTAAGTGGTTTTTGGGGAATGATGACTATAGGTTCTGTCGTAGGAATATTTTTATTAAGATTACTTGATAGTAAATTAGTACTTAAAATTAATACTGTAGGTGCTATTCTTATGTTAGCTTTAGCCCTTTTCGGTCCAGCCAAAGTAGCTATGTGGGCATTTCCAGCTATAGGATTCTTTATAGCAGTAATGTATTCTTTAATATTCTCACTCGCACTTAATTCAGTAACAGAACTTCACGGTTCATTTGCTGGGATATTATGTACGGGGATAGTAGGAGGAGCAGTCGGACCATTAATTATCAGTTTTCTAGCAGATAGTTTTGGTTCATTAAGATTTGCTATGTGTGTAGTCTTTTTATTCTTTGCATATATATTTTCTGTCGGTATTTGGGCCAAACCGCTTATCAAGAACAAAACTATTAGTTTTCGAGGCAATAAATAATTAATTTAATTTTTAATTAGATATTATTAATGGTGTTTGCCTGACAGTAATGCATAAAAAAGCCTGGAATTTTATCCAGGCTATATTTTGGGTTATATTTAGCTAAAGTGTTTGGCTATTTAATGAAGAGGTCTTTAATTCCACCTATAGAGCCTAACAAGTTAGATGCTTCGTATGGTAGATAAACTGTTTTATTATCTTTACCACTTACCATTTCTTTAAGAGTAGAGATATATTGGTCAGCTAGTATAAACTGAGCAGGATCAGTTTTGGTTTTCTCTACAGCTTTAGCTATCTTATTAATGGCTTGGGCTTCAGCGTCAGCTTTAACTATTTTAGCATTAGCTTCACCTTCAGCTTCTAATATTAGAGATTGCCTTTTTCCAGAAGCATGATTGATTACAGACTGTTGTTCACCTTCAGATTTAAGAATCATAGCTTTCTTTTCACCTTCAGCTGTTAAAATATCAGAACGTTTAGTCCTTTCAGCTCTCATCTGTCTTTCCATGGCTTCTCTGACTGAGTCAGGAGGAGTAATATCTTGTAATTCTACACGGTTTACTTTTACTCCCCATTTGTTAGTAGCATCATCTAGTACTGTTCGTAATTTAGCATTGATGGTATCTCTAGAAGTAAGAGTTTCATCTAATTCCAATTCACCGATTACATTTCTTAATGTGGTCTGAGTCAGCTTTTCAATAGCATTTGGCAAATCGTTTATTTCATAAATGGCCTTCATAGGATCCATTATTTGGAAATAAAGAAGAGCATTGATTTCAGTTTGAACGTTATCTCGAGTAATCACATTTTGTTTAGGAAAATCATAAACTTGTTCTCTCATATCTACTCTTCCTATATATGTATGTATAGCATATTGATTACCTTCATAATTGGTTTTCATTTTTCTAGCGCAAATTTCTCTTGGTCTATCTATAATAGGCCAGATGATATTAATCCCAGAAGATAGAGTTCTGTGATATTTACCTAATCTTTCGATAACTACCACTTCAGCCTGCTGAACTACTTTTAATCCTGACAGTGTGAAAATAACCACCAAAGCGGCTAGTATAATTACTGTTAATGTCATAATGTATTTTTTTAATTATTATTTATTAAGTTCTTCTACTGTTAATATTATGCTGTCTAGTTTTTTTACTATTACTGAAGCACCCTTAGCTATAGATTTATCTTCGAAAGAAACGGCTTGCCAATAATCACCATCTATTTTTACACGACCAGGATTATTTATGTCAGTAATTTTTTCTGTTACAAGACCTTTTTTACCTATCATCCCATCAGCGTTAGTGTCTATAGTTTTATGTTTTCCTTGCTTGTATAAATATTTTATAATCAGAGGTCTAATGATAATAAAGCAAATTAAAGAAATTACAGCAAAAGCTGTGAATTGCCATACCACAGTTCCACCACATCCAGCTACGATACCTCCTCCTACAGCACCTATAGAGAAGCAGAACAAAGCGAATCCGCCAGTGAAAATTTCTATTATCATAAGGATAATAGCACAGATTATCCAAACATGCCAAATTTCCATAATAAATCTATTTAAGGGGTAATTTATATTTAATTATTATACAATATATGAATTTATATGTTACATAAATCTATTAAGTCTAAATACTATATAATCAATCAAAGATAGTAAAAATATTTTAGGTGTATTATGTTATTTGATAGCTATAATAGAGTTGCTTTAAATTATGTATTATTCGTTATCGTGATGATATCCTTTTGTTATTAGTAGTGATTAAGAGATGATAGAAAAATAGTAAAATGGCTATGTCTAATATTATCATTATAAATAAACTATTTTGGGAAGTGAAAATTTTGACTGTCGTCAATGTTTGAGATAACAATGTTAATACAGATGAAAAGGTATTATGAAAAATACTAGTTAAATAATTGAAAGTGGCGCCGAAACCACTATTAATAAATTGGTTAACAGTAGTAATATTTTTAGAAACATTTAAACTAGAATATCCAGATTCTATAGTTGAACTGACCCAATTAACTATATCAAAATCAATCAAACCTATTATTTTTAATAAGAACACAAGTAAAAAACTAAAACAGATACTTAATACAAAATACAGAATGATTAATCCAGTCTTAATTTTAGGATTAACTCTTGATAGAAGTGCAGATTTTGCTGAAATTTTTTTCATAATATCATCTGTGAAATTATCTGGTAATTTCAGTTCGAATGAATGCTGAAGTTCATTAAGAAGTTTTACTTCTTCATTATTCTGTAATGTGTTATTATTAGAATCCATAACTATAATATTATTCAGTTTTATTTATCTATTATTTTTAATAACCTCTGTTAATCTTTTTCTGCTGCGGTGTAGTCGAGTCTTTACATTGGAAAGGTTTTGACCACTTATTTCTGCTATCTCAGCTATACTTTTATGTTCTTGGTAGAAGGCTGTTAAGACAAATCTGTCTTCAATTTTTAAGGATAGCATTGCTAGTTCTATTTGTTTGTAATGAGTTTCGTCTATAATTTTTTCATTAATTTCGTTGTTAGTATTGCTACTCCACTTTTTATTGCTTGAATAACTAATATATTTATCTATATCTTCGGTAAATGTCAGACGTTTCTTTTTTCTTAATGTGCTAATAGTAGTATTGTAAGCAATACGATAAAGCCAAGTCGAAAAACTGGATTTGCCTTTGAACTTTTTCAACGAAAAATATGCTTTTACAAAACTATCTTGTGTGATTTCTTGGGCATCTTCTCTGTTAGCACAAATCTTAAAAATATGCATAAAAATCATATTAGAATATTTATCTACTAATATTCTATATGAGTCTTGATCTCCATCAAGAATTAGTTTTATGATTTCAGCATCATCTTTATTGCTCATAAGTTAAAGAGATATAATCCATGTACTTGTATTAATATACTGTACATTACTTAACTTATTTACTTAATGTACTTATTTATAGACGCGTTAGATTTTATAAAGTTACAGTTCTATTTTAGAAGAATTTAAATTCTAGTTAAAAGTTATGGTTTATTTATTAAAAAAACAATAGAAAAAATACATTCGAAATAAACGATGGTATCAAGTATTTGATAATAAATTGTAACCTTTTAAAAGTGTTCTCGTCAAAATGGCAGAATCAGGAAATTAAAATGAAATTATTAAACAATAAAATAAAATATTATGTATGACGTTTTTACAGTAGCAATTGTATTTGCAGCTATTTACTTTACAGTTAAATTGTTTATTGACAGAAAAGGTAAACTAATGTTAATAGACAAGATCGAAAAGTTAAATATGTCGGATAACAAGTACGCCGGTCTTAATGATCTTTTCAGTAATAGAAAAAATACTGGACTAATATTAGGTAGTGTATTATGTGGTATAGGTCTTGGATTATTAATTGGGCATTTAATTTTTGTGGCTATTTATGGAATAAATATACAGAATAGTGCATTTGCTCAGTCTTATGTTCGTGATTTATTTATTGGCTCTGGTGCTTTAATCTTTGGTGGACTAGGAGCTTTATTTGCTTATTTCGTCAATAGACGTGAAGAAAAATAATGGTTGAAATATTTAGATCTTGAGTAATTTATAAATATTACTAGAATAAGCCTGTATGTTAATTCATATAGGTTTTTTTCTTTGAATTTCTTATCTTTGATTATTGAGTTATAATGTAATATAACTAGTAAAGTAGGATAGTTACATATAGTAGGGATGTTTATTTACTGCTATTAAATAATGTATTGTGCAAAATACTTGATAGTTTAGGAATTATATAATTAAATGCTGTTAAAACGTTTAGTAATTATAATAATTTTATAATTATATAAAAATGAAAAATGATTATAATAAAACAAAATAGAGTATTTTTTAGATAAAAATATTATAAAAAACTATAGATATAAAATAGATTAAATCAATGAAAAATAAAATTTTTCTAGTTTCGTTATTAATGATGTTTACTGTTACTTTAATTCTTAAAGCTCAGCCTGCTAATTTTAATAGCTTAAAAGTAAATGATTCTAAATTGAGTCTTAAAGATATTTATGTTACCTATAAATATCATACTAATTATCTAAGTGCTCCAGCTTGGATGAAAGATAATAAATCTTATACTGCTATCGAAAGAAATAAAGAAATCGGCGGTACAGATATAGTTAAATACGATATCAAAACTGGTGAAAGATCTATTCTTGTATCAGCTAAGAAGTTAGTCCCTAGTGGCGTATCTGATTCTCCTATAAATAATGTTACTGATTATAAATCTACTAGTAAAAAACAACCTCTAAGTATTAGAAGTTTTTATTGGTCTAAAGACAATTCTAAGCTTCTTATTTATACTAATTCTAAAAGAGTATGGCGTCAAGATACTCGAGGTGATTATTGGGTACTTGATATGAATACTGATGAACTTTTCCAAGTAGGTGAAGGTTTAGAGGAATCTAGACTTATGTATGCTAAGTTTAATGATCAAGGGACTAAGATAGCTTTTGTGTATTATAATAATATATATGTAGAAGATTTAGCTACTAAAGAGGTTAAGCCTCTTACTATAGATGGTGATGATATTATTATTAATGGTAATTTCGACTGGGTATATGAAGAAGAATTACATCAGCATGATGGCTTTAGATGGGCTCCTGATGGTAAGACTATTGCCTTCTGGCAATCTAATACGAAAGGTACGGGCGTATTTAAGATTATAAACAATGTAGATTCTATTTATTCCACAGTTAAGAATTTCCCATATCCTAAA
>Ga0265294_10000022_pt1 | contig 166420 bp, 171 predicted proteins | sample MunlanPumphouse3_FD_192504 | JGI IMG/M metagenome (GOLD analysis project Ga0265294, IMG submission 192504) | Groundwater microbial communities from a municipal landfill in Southern Ontario, Canada - Pumphouse #3 | ecosystem: Environmental > Aquatic > Deep subsurface > Groundwater | place... | reverse complement strand
ATACAACAAAGAAATATCACCTCAAATTGCAAGAAATAATCCAAAAGCAAGAGTTCAAAGAGCTGTGTTTGACAATGATAGTTCTAGGGCTGTTGTTGGGTTGGTGACAAGTTGAAATCAAAGTATTAAAATTCAAAACTCAATTTATTCTCTTTACATACTTTTAAGATATTTTAGATATACTAATGCTTAAAATTCACGGGAATAAATTATAGTTCCCTTATAGGATGATAAAAAAATGGATAAATCAAAATATATTTGGATGGATGGTGCATTTACCCCTTGGGATGATGCTAAAGTACATGTTCTTACACACACGCTTCATTATGGCAATGGTGCTATTGAAGGGACAAAAGCTTACAAAACTGTAGATGGAAGATGTGCTATTTTCAAACTTAATGAACACACAAAAAGACTTCTTAATTCATCAAAAATGACACTTATGAATGTACCTTTTAGTTTAGAAGAGTTAAATCAAGCTCAAGTTGAACTTTTGCAACAAAATGAGCTTTTTGATGGTGCTTATATCAGACCTTTAGTATATCTAGGATATGGTGTAATGGGATTGTATCACAAAGATTGTCCTGTAAATGTAAGCATTAGTGCTTGGAAATGGGGTGCATATTTGGGTGAAGAGGGACTAAAAAAAGGTGTTAGAGTAAAAATATCATCTTTTACAAGAACTCCAAACACATCAGGTATGGGAAAAGCAAAAGCAGTTGCAAACTATCTAAATAGTCAAATGGCAAAATACGAAGCAGTAGAAGCTGGATATGATGAAGCATTACTTAGAGATGATCAGGGCTTCATAGCTGAGGCTAGTGGGGCATGTTTCTTTATCGTTAGAGATGGTGTTTTGATATCTCCTCCAAGTGATAATACTTTAGAGTCTATCACTCAAGCTACAGTTATTGATTTGGCTCTTGATATGGGGATAGAAGTAGTAAGAAGAAGAGTTACAAGAGATGAAGTATATATTGCTGATGAAGCATTCTTTACAGGAACAGCAGCAGAAGTTACTCCAATTCGTGAAGTTGACGCAAGAGTTATTGGATGTGGCTCTCGTGGACCAATTACAGAAAAACTGCAAAGTGCATATTTTGATGCAGTTGCTGGGAAAAACCCAAAATATACAAAATATTTGACATACATTAATTAAGGAAGCTAATGAGGTACTTAGGTACTGAGCTACTGATAAACAAAAACTCAGTACCTCAGTCACTCAGCACTCAGTAGCTCTCAAACAAAAAGGAAACTAAATGCCAATAGACAACGATTATTTTAAAAACAGACAACAAAACAACGGTGGTGGGAACAACAGCGGTGGAGGAAATGGTGGTGGATATACACCTCCTTTTGAGCCACCTGAAATGTTCAAAAACTTTGGTAAAAAAGCAGGATTTATATATGGTGCTATTATTATAGTACTTATTTTGGTACTTGCAAAACCATTTGCTATAGTAAATTCAGGTGAAGTTGGTATCAAAATCACAACTGGTAAATACAATGATGAGCCTTTGAGACCAGGATTTCACTTATTTATTCCTGTGATTCAAAAAGTTATCTTAGTAGATACAAAAGTTAGACTTATGCACTATACAGCTGTAGAAGATGTAGGGTCATTTGATGCAGGTATTAGAGTAAACAATGCTATCAATATCCTAGATTCAAGAGGTCTTCCAGTATCTATAGATTTGACTGTACAATATAGACTTCTTCCAGATGGTGCACCATCTACTATTGCAAACTGGGGTCTAAGCTGGGAAGAAAAGATTATCAATCCTGTGGTTAGAGATATCGTAAGAAGTGTTGTTGGTAGCTTTACAGCTGAAGAACTTCCAGTAAAAAGAAATGAAATTGCAAACTTGATAGAGCTTGGAATCAGAGAAAAAATTGATGCACTTACTGATAAACCAGTTGAGCTTCAATCTGTTCAATTAAGAGAGATTATCCTTCCTGCAAAAATCAAAGAGCAAATTGAAAGAGTTCAAATAGCAAATCAAGAAGCAGAAAGAACAAGATATGAGGTTGAAAGAGCTAGACAAGAAGCTCAAAAAGTAGCAGCATTAGCTGAGGGTGAAGCTCAAGCAAAAAGAATTTCATCTCAAGGTATTGCAGATGCTATATTAATAGAAGCAAAAGCACAAGCTGAGTCAAATAATTTGATTTCAAAATCTTTGACAAAAGATTTATTACAATTAGAACAAGTTAAAGTTCAAGGTAAATTTAACGATGCTCTTAGAGAAAACAAAGATGCTAAGATATTCTTAACACCTGGTGGAAGTACACCAAATATTTGGGTTGATACAAAAGATAATCAAAGAACATCTTCAATAAGCGGTAACTAATCAATGGATATCAGCAAACTTGATTGGGAAAAAGGTGACGGGCTAATCCCTGTCATTACCCAAGATATAAATACTCTTGAAGTTTTGATGTTAGGCTATACCAACAAAGAAGCATTAGAACTTACACTCTCCACAAACGAAGCACATTATTACAGTAGAAGCAAACAACGCCTTTGGAAAAAAGGTGAGACAAGCGGACATATCCAAAAAGTAAAAGAAGTATTGATTGATTGTGATGAAGATACGATTTTACTTAAAGTTGAGCAAGTGGGTGTTGCTTGTCATACTGGTAGAAAAAACTGCTTTTTTAGGACTATAGAAGGGGCTGAAATTGCAAAACCTCTAGTGGATACCTCGTCAAGTTATGGTGTGATAGATACTCTTTATCATACGATTTGTGAGAGAAAAACGGCTGATTCATCATCATCTTATACCGCAAAACTTCTTCATGGCTCTGAAAACTCAATGCTTAAGAAAATAGTAGAAGAAGCTGGAGAGTTTACTTTTGCATACAAAGACAACAACACAGATGAGCTAATTTATGAAGCTGCTGACATCACATATCATGTACTTGTAGCACTTGCTGCTAAAAATATCTCACCTGATAGGGTTAAGCAAGAGTTAGCTAGAAGATTTGGGCTAAGTGGGATAGAAGAGAAGAATAGAAGAGAAATTAATAACTAATAATGAATAATTAATAATTGTTGTATCGTAAACGATGATTTTTATCGTTGCGAAGCAACACTTTAGTTATTAGCTGTTAATTGTTAGTTATTCATTATATAAGGGAAAATATTTGGACAAAAATACAAAAACAAAATGTGGATTCGTAGCAGTCGTAGGAAGACCAAATGCTGGTAAAAGCTCACTTTTAAATTGGGTGATTGGTGAAAAGATAGCTATGGTTTCGCACAAAGCAAATGCTACAAGAAAAAGATCAAATATCATTGCAATGCACGGTGATGATCAAGTAATATTTGTAGATACCCCAGGTATCCATGAGAGTGAAAAACTTATCAACCAATTTATGCTTGATGAAGCTCTTAAAGCCATAGGAGACTGTGATTTGATAGTGTTTTTGGCACCAGTTACAGATAAGATTGTACATTATGAAAGTTTCTTAGAAAAAAATAGAAAAAATACTCCTCATATAGTACTTCTTACCAAAATAGATATGGTTACTAATGAAGAAATTTTGGCAAAAAGCTCAGAATATGCAAAATATAGTGACAAATATATAGCTATGATGCCAATTACTATCAAAAAACAATCAGATTTAAAATATCTTCTTGATTTGATAGTCAAACATTTACCAGTATCTCCTCCTCTTTTTGATACAGAGATACTTACGACTGACCATTTAAGAGATATTTATAAAGAGTTTATTCGTGAAGCTTTGTTTGAAAATATAAGCGATGAGATACCTTATGAAGCAGATGTAAAAATAGATAAAGTAGAAGAAAAGCCACATGTAGATGTAATCAGAGCTACAATAATAGTAGAAAAAGATTCTCAAAAAGGGATGATTATAGGCAAAAATGCTACAGCTATCAAAAGAATAGGAAAAGCAGCTCGTGAAAAAATCGAAAAACTAAGTGGTAAAAAAGCTTTTTTAGAACTCTTTGTATCCGTCAAGCGTGGATGGAGTAAAAACAGAGAAGGACTAAAAGGTATGGGGTATGATTTAGACGCAAACTAAGGTTTGCATCTATTACCTCCACTTCAAGTAAAATCTCTCTACAAAAAACAATCAACTTTTCTTTTTTATCTCAATAATATTGTAAATATCAGCTTTTTTTGATATAATTAATAAATAAATTTATTATCAATGGAGCTTAATATCAATATCATATCATCAAAGAACTATAAAATATTGACAAAAAATATCAATTCTGAAATAGATAAAAGCCATCAAAAAGAGTTTATCAAGACAATTGCTGGTGATTTTGGGTACAAAATAACATCCAAAACACTATGTAAACTTTTGTATAATTTTCATCTTGGTCAATATGAAATCATCATTTTTGAGTCACCAAAAGAGGATTTTGTATTGGAAGATGAGCTTTTTTTGAAGGCTTTTGAACTCTTTGATATACCAAAAAGTGGATATAGAGTATTTATTTATCAAAACTCTATATTTATTTTTCAAGATGGAGATTCGATATTTTTTAAGACTTTTGAAAATGACTTCAATATTGATGAATTAAGTGATTTTATCACAAGGCACTATGGTATTGAACAGTTTGAATTTACATATATCAAACAAAAGCAATATGATTTATTGGCTCAAGAAGAGATGCCAAAATCAACCCATACATATATCACTTTGCACAACACCTATGAAATGAGAATTTTATTTGTATCTATGTTGGTTGTATTGCTTGCAATTGGGTATGTTTTATATTTACTATTTAGTGATGATGTACCTAGCGAACAAAATATGATAGTAGAAGAACCCCAAATTGCCAATATAGAGACAATAGAAAAAGAGTCATATTCTAAAACTCTTAACACCCTTTTTACAAATTTAAATGAAGTAAATATCATCTTAGAAAGTCTATCTATAGAAAACAGTACACTAAAAGCTACTTTAGTGAGTGAAAATAAAGAAAAACTTTTCACTTTTGCTTCCAAATATAATAATAACTTAACAATTAAAAAGATTATTTATGATACTCTTACAAACAAACATATTATGGAGATAGAATTTGCAATACAAGGTGGCGGAGTATTATAACTCTTTAAAAACATATCAAAAAGTAGAGCTTTATTTGCTTCCTGTTTTTTTATTTGGATATTTGCTTTATTTGTATTTGACTTTAGCACCACAAACCCAAATACAAGACAATTCTGATATCATCACTCCATCACACTCCCAACCACAAATTAACTCAAAAGAACTAACAAATCAAAATCTTGAAATCATCAAGAAAATAGATACAAAAGCTAGAAGATATAGTTTCAATATTCACTCATTTGATATAATTGATGGCAAAGTCCAAATCAGCTCTTTGGGTGGATTCAAGGGGATGATGAATTTTCTTTATGAAGTAGATAAGGACTATACAATAGAAAGTTTGAGTATGAATTTGGGAGAAAATCTTAGAAGTATATCTCTTCAAATCACTTTATTGCCATTTCAAAATCAACAAAATTTCAATTACAAAGAGCTTTTGAGAGAACTAGACAAGATAAGCTCCCCTTTCAAAGAAAAAAATATAGCCACTAAGCAAAATCCACATTTTCAAATCAAAGCAATATTAGAAGATAGCGTATTGATAGATAAAGAGTTTGTTAAGGTTGGCAATATATACAAAGGTTACAAACTTATCAAGATAGAATCTTCTGGGGCAGTATTTAGTTTTAATGATGAGATTATAAAGGTAAAATTTTGAAAACATTAAAAGAATATGATATAAATTATGATATATCAAAAATGTACGATATAGATGAATTGAGAGAGTTTTGTATATTGCCATTAGAACAAAATGAGCTTTATATTATCGTAGCAGTTACGGATTTGGGCTATAATGAAAAGATAAGAAAGTTTTTCAAAAAACCAATAAAGCCATTTTTATCTACCAAAAATGATATTTTGTTTGAGCTAGATAATTTATCCATAAAACAAAAACTTTTTGAGCTTTCAAAAGATATTCTAATACAAACATCAGAAAATATTATCAAAATCTTTGTTGATAAGATATTGAATTTTGCAGTTATTAGCAGTGCTAGTGATATTCATATAGAGACATTATCTGATGCTTTGATTTTTAGATTTAGAGTCGATGGAGTGCTTGTACAATTTTTTAGATTTAGTATCAATATATATCCAATGATTAGCACAATTATGAAACTTTATGCAAATTTGGATATTACCAAACGACGACTTCCACAAAATGGAAGATTTTCTTTAAAAGAGTTTGAAAACTATGATTTTAGAATATCTACGATGCCTACCATCAGCGGTGAGTCTATCGTGATTAGGTTGTTGGAAAAGAATTTTGATAAGTTTTATCTTGATAGGGTTGGTTTTAGTGATAGCTCATTATCTATCATAAAAGATAAAATGACACTTACCCAAGGGATGATTTTGGTCACTGGACCTACTGGAAGCGGAAAAACAACCACACTTTATTCTATGATAAAAGAGCTAAAAAACACAAATAAAAAGATTATCACCATAGAAGACCCAGTAGAGTATAAAATAGACAATATCACCCAGATATCTGTTAATTATGAGCTAGAGCTTACATATGGCGAGATATTGAAGAACATTCTAAGACAAGACCCAGATATTTTGCTAATAGGTGAGATAAGAGATGCTCAATCACTTAGAAGCGCAATAGCAGCAGCTATGACTGGACATCTTGTATTAGCAACTGTACATACAAATGATGCAATAAGTACAATTCATAGATTGATTGATTTAGAAAGTGAGAGTTTTTTGATAGCATCAGTTTTGAAATGTATTATTGCTCAAAGATTAGTGCGGATATTATGTACAAATTGCAAAGATAGTGAGATAAGAGGGTGCAAAGAGTGCAATCAAACAGGATATAAATCAAGAACAATTATAAGTGAAGTCCTTGATATAAATGATGAATTATCTCACCTCATATCACAAAAAGCATCTACTTTTGATATGAAACAATCAGCTTTAAAAAATGGATTTATTAGTATTAGTGAAGATGGAATGGATAAAGTATCACAAAATCTTACCACACAAGAAGAGCTATTCTTGGCAATCAAAAGTTAGAAGCATTTAATATGAAATATAAAATCACCTACATAAAAGATGGCAAAATAAAAAGTGATACAATAAATGCTTCATCCAAGGAAAATATTGATTTCTCATATGAAATACTAAGTATCAAAGAAATATCTGATTTTAGCTTGCCTAGTATTGGCAAAAACAACTGTGATAGTTTATTCAAAGAGTTGTCTATAATTGTTAGTTCTAGTCTCACTTTAGCTCAAACTATACATTTACTTTTGACAAATACCAAAAACAGCTATCATAAAGAGATTTTAACTGATATGAAACAAAGTATCAACAACGGACAAAATATAGATATAGCGTTGCAAAAACACCAAAAAAACATAGGTATTTTGCCAATACTTTTTTTTCGTATAGGGTATTTGAGTGGAGATATGAAAAAAGCACTTCAAAATCTTGTTTTAATCTTAGAGATATCAAACCAAAGTAAAAAGAGAGTTATCGAAGCTATTAGGTATCCAGTTGTTGTGATGATTTTCTTGATTTTGGCTATGGTTTTGATTTTTAATTTTGTTGTTCCTCAATTTGAGATTTTGTATGGACAATTCAACACTGATTTACCTTTTTTGACAAAATTACTTTTATACACAAAAGGGTTTTTTGGTGATTATGGGATGGCTTTGGTAGGGATATTTGTTATTTTTGCTTTAATAATCAACTATAAGCTAAAAACATCTTTGGATTTTAAACAAAAAATAGATAAAATACTTTTTTATAACATACCACTTATTAGTAAGATAATATCACTTTGGCAAATCCATCGATTTTTTCTCACGATGGATAGTTTCTTGGATTCAAAGTACAGCTTTGCACAATCTCTTCAAAATGGACAATTAATTGCTACAAATACTTATGTATTAGAGCAATTAAAAGTTATTGAAGCACATATTCAAAGTGGTGGTATGATAAATGTCGCTTTTGAGAAATCAGAGCTTTTTGATGATATTACAAATAGACTGATTTATAGTGGTGAAATAAGTAATACTTTGCCACAAGTTATCAAAGAGATACAAACAATTTATTATGCAAGATTAGAAGATGAAATCAAAACATTTTCTTCTATTATCGAGCCATTGTTTTTGCTATTTATTGCAATCAATATATTATGGCTTGTACTTGCTTTGATGTTGCCTATTTGGGAAATGGGAAATGTAATTAGGTAAAATCTAATATCTAAAATCTAAAAAGTTTTTGGAATTTGGTTTTTATGTATTTATCTCAGTTACTCAGTTTCTCAGTCGCTTAGCTACTTTAAAATAAGGATTAATTTTGAATAAAACATTAGACGAACAACAAAAGTTTGAAGATGCTATCAAATATATATTAGAATATGTTGGAGAAGATGTAAGTCGTGAGGGGCTTATCAAGACACCTTCAAGGGTGAGAAAAGCATATGAATTTATGTGTGAAGGATATGCGCAAGACCCACAAGAGATACTAAACTCCGCTATGTTTAGCACTACAAATGATGAGATGGTAGTGGTCAAAGATATAGAGTTTTATTCTATGTGTGAGCATCATATTTTGCCTATCATTGGAAAAGCTCATATTGCTTATATCCCAGATGGCAAAGTAGTAGGACTTAGCAAAATCCCAAGAGTAGTAAATGTATTTGCAAGACGACTTCAAATCCAAGAGCAAATGACAGAGCAAATAGCAGATGCCATAAGCCGTGCAATCAACCCAAAAGGTGTAGCAGTAGTCCTTGATGCAAGGCATATGTGTATGGAGATGAGAGGAGTCCAAAAAATCAACTCAACCACAGTCACATCAGCACTTCGTGGACTATTCAAAGAAAACAAAAAAACAAAAGATGAGTTTATGAGTATCATTTCATCATCTTTTAACAAGTAAAAAGGTACAATCCCTTTTTACTTCATATATGCGTCCATAGCTCAACTGGATAGAGCGTCTGACTTCGGATCAGAAGGCTGAGGGTTCGATTCCTTCTGGGCGCACCACTTTTAAACTCCAAGTCAATCTATAAACCACCACAAAATAAGCTCTTTTAAGTAATAGTTAATGCCAATTCAAACATAAAGTTGGATTGTTAAGTAAGTTTTTGGATATTGTCATTTTTAAATTGTGATAATAAATAGAGTTATTTTAAGTAAAATTGTGTATAATTTAAAAACAATACCCCAGCCAGCATCGTTGAGAGGCAATCCCTACTTGTATCTTCGGGTGAAACATGGGGCTTATTGAAGTAATTATAGCATTATAAACTTAAAAAAAAGATATTATATATAATTAAAGAAGAAAAATGAAAAATAGTTTTTATGACAATATTCAAAAAAGTGTATCACAAAATAGATTATCCACATATAGAAATCATGGTTCAGGAATATCAAATAAATCTGTTATAATTAACTATGTACTGAATGCTAAAATATCTGAGAATTTTTATTTTTTATTGCAGAATTTAGAAGTTTCATTGAGAAATGCAATTTATGATAGTTTTAAAAAGCACTATATAGGTAATGATTTTTTTTATATTAGTGAAAGTGATTCAAGAAATAGGTATTACCCACGAAGAGAAAAACATTCAAGAGAATGTTGGAAAATGCTTTGTGGTGTCAAATATTCATTAAGAAATATAACTAGTCTTAACGACGGCAAAATAATTTCTGAGCTTAATTTTGGTTTTTGGACTGAATTATTACTTTCTAATGACCAAAAATATACCAATATGTGGAGAAAGATATTTTCAGATGTATTTCCTAATTATCAAATAATAAACTCTGTGGATAGAGATAAAACAATAGTTGCACGCAAAATTGACCAAATTAGAAAATTTAGGAATAGAATTTTTCATTACGAGCCAGTTTTTAATCAGATTAATTTAGAGGAAATCCATCAAAATATTGTTGATTTGATTGGTTGGATTAATAAAGATATGCAAGAGCTTAGTTTGACTTTTGATGAGTTTCATTTAATTTCTAAAGAAAAAAATCATATATCTAAACAGTTTAGGAATAACTCTTTAAGTAAAAAAAGAAAAATACTGAAAATGAAATATCGTAGAATACGATAGACAAAAGAATAAGTTAGCTTATTCCCCCCTAATCTTAGGCATAGAATAAAACCCCATCATACAAAAAACAGTACCAATTCCCATAAATATCATATACAACTGCAATATAAAATTACCTTTCGAAAATATAGGCTGACTTAGTGCCACAATGAAAAAAATCAAAGATATGAAAAGATAGATGTTTCTTGTTCTCAACGATTTGCCGTTTGTTGTACTTAGTTTGTTTAGTGCTTTTTTGGTAAAGTGTGTTTCAAAGCCATTTTTGTTTGTGATTATCAAAAAAGCCAAGAGTATAAGTGGTACTAAGATAAATGCAAATACATTTGGATAGATAAAATATAGACTCATTGAAGTACCTTATTTTTTATTTTGTAAGAATATGATTAGTATAAGTGATATGATAGCAAAAAATAAAGGTATAAATAAATGGTTTGAATCAATAGCAAATGAAGTCGCTATCAATACTATAAAAAGAGTTTTTAATAGTACAATAATTTGATTTTGGGATGAGTTTTCTACTTGAAATCTTGTAATATAAGAAAATAAAAACCCGTGTGTGATGGGTTTGCAAAATCTTTCACAAAGAGCAAATATAGATAAAACTATTATAAAGTACAAAAAATCCATCATTCAACACTTTGTATAAAAATTTCTATTTTAGTTTTTGTTGCACGGTCTATTTTTGAGCTACTAGGCTTGTATTTGTACTCTTTTAACATATCAAAAATATCTTCAAAAAGCCTTTGTTCTCTATCGCTTAGCTCTAGTTCTCTTGCAAGTGAGGTAAATTTATAAGCACTATTTTTGCCATCATTGAAATCTAGTTTTTTAAGCTCTTTTATAATAGAAGCTCTTTTTGAATATGTTGGACTAAAAAGTCTTACAAGCAAAATACTAGCAACCATCAAAATTATAAATGAAATAAGGTAATAAATCATTTCAAAAGCTCACAAAGAGGTTTATTGTCGTTTTCATTTGTATAAAATTTTGCGTATTTGATGCCTAGTTTGTTTAGATGCAAGAAAAATTTATAATCATTTTCTTTTATTGCGTCTTTATAATTTTGCGTTTGAGTTGGGCTTATATTGGAATACAAATATATTGGTTTTGTATTGTCTATCAAATTTATATTGCCACTAATATCTGGATTTTCTTCAAATCTATCTCTTATGATACACACTCTTGTATCTTTTTGTTTGAGAGGTGATAAATCAATATCCCCAATATCCAAAAAATCACCAATTAGTATAATAATAGAGTTTGGTTTGGTTATGCTGTTGAGTTTGGTAATGATAGATTTGTAGTCAATTTCTTTTTCTAAGCAAGGAGTTTCCAAAAAGCCTTTTGACATCTGAGAAATAGTAAAAAAGTGTTTGCTTCTTTTTGTACAAAGCTCAAGCTTATCGCTACCCAAAAAACTACTAAAACTATCACCATTATTATATGCCAAAAACCCAAAAGTAGAAGCCAAAAGGGCGAGTTTTTCATTTTTGAACTCATCTGTACCAAAATACAAACTCCCACTTATAAACCCAACTATGATTATATCTAGCTCTGTTGTTCTTTGAAAAAGTTTTATCATTGGTTTTTGATGCTTGGCTGATTGGAGTGAGTCTATATATTTGACATCATCACCCATTTCGTATTCTCTTATTTCACTAAATTCTATCCCATCACCAATATGTGAAGAGTTATGAATCCCAAAAGAGCTACTATGACTTAGTTTTTTGGCTTTTATCAAAATACTTTTTAAGCTTGGTGAATTCAAGGTATCGGAACTTTTTGTATAATTTTATCTATCACCATATCTGTTGTAATATTTTGAGACATTGCCGAAAAATTTAATACAATTCTATGCCTTAAGACACTTTTGATAATAGATGCTATATGGTCAGGATTTACATAGTTATCCCCTTTGAGATACGCATAAGCCTTTGAAGCTTTGAAAAGGTCAATACTAGCTCTAGGACTTGCCCCAAATTCGATAAATTCAGCTATTTCTTCAAGTCCAGAATATTCAAGTGGATTTCTTGATGCAAAAATAAGCTCTATCATATATTTTTGTACTACATCATCAATATATACCTTGCTCACTTCTTCAACTATTTGTTTTATATCAGTTGCATCCAATATTTTATTGGTTTGGATTGTGTGTTGGTGAGAGTTTTGTTGAGCAATTTTTAGCTCTTCTTCTTTTGAATTGTATCCTACGGTAACTTTTAGCATAAATCTATCAAGTTGAGCTTGTGGAAGCTCGTAAGAACCCATCTGATCAATAGGATTTTGAGTAGCCAAAACCAAAAAAGGCTCGTCTAGTTTGATTGATTCACCGCCTATGGTGACTTGTTTTTCTTGCATCACTTCCAAAAGAGCTGATTGGACTTTGGCAGGAGCTCTGTTTATCTCATCAGCTAGAAGCAAATTTGTAAATATTGGTCCTTTTTTCATACCAAATTCGTGTGTTTTTGGGTTGTAAATCTGAGCACCTATAATATCTGATGGTAGTAAATCAGGGGTAAATTGAATCCTAGAAAAAGAGAGTTCAAGTGCTTTTGCCAAAGTTTTGATAGTAGTAGTCTTAGCAAGTCCTGGCACACTTTCGAGTATTATATGACCATTACAAAAAAGCCCTATCAAAAGAGCATCTATCATTTGTTCTTGCCCTATAATTGTATGTGAGAGTTCATTTTTTAGTTGTTTTATTTTAGTCAAGTACATTTATCACTTCCTATATTATGCGAAGTGATGATTGTAACATATGTTAAGTTAGGAGTGACTGAATATTGACTTACTGCTTTTTCATATTTAAATTATGATTTTCTCTTTTAGTAGACGATTTTATTGATTCTAGCTAAATCAATATTAGTAGTGGGCAATAATATAAGGACTCAAATTTGCATAGATAGGTTTATACATTATATGTTTAAGAAACATTTTGCTAAAATAGTGCAAATTTATTTATGGAGTAATTATATTATGGAGTTTAATGCAACAAAAACAAATAGTGCTAATGCAAGTGTAGTAGCAACAATTACAGCTGAGGTAATAGCAGCAAATAGCGATAAAATGGCTAAGCAATTATCAAAAACTATGAATATAGCTGGATTTAGAAAAGGTAAAGTACCTGTAAATGTAGTAAAACAAATGCATGGTGAAAGAATAGTTGAAGATGCACAAGCTGAGGCTTTGAGAACACTTTTTGCAGAGGCTATCAAAGAACTAAAAGTAAATCCACAAGATGTTATCGGTGAGCCAGCTGTTAGCAAATATGATAAAAAAGAAGATGGAAGTATTGAGGTTGAAGTTAAGTTTTCTATCAAACCAGAGATTAATTTAGGTGATTATAAAGCACTTATCCCTGCTGTTGAAGACAAAGATGTAACTGATGCTGAAGTAGATGCAAGAATATCTGAAATGGCTTCAAAATCAGCTCCATTAGAAAAACTAGCAAGAAAAAGAGCTTTAAAAGATGGTGATTATGCGGTTATCGATTTTGAAGGTTTTGTTGATGGTGTAGCTTTTGATGGTGGAAAAGCAGAAAACTTTGTATTAAATATCGGAAGTGGTAACTTCATCCCAGGATTTGAAGAGCAATTAATCGGTATGAAATATGATGAAACAAAAGAAATAACTGTAACTTTCCCAGCACAATACCAAGCAGCAAATCTTGCAGGTAAAGACGCTATGTTTAAAGTAACTTTACATGAGATTCAACAAAAAGGTGAAGCTGAGATAAATGATGAATTAGCAAAAAAACTGATTCCAAATGAAAAAGAAGCAACAGTTGATATGCTAAAAGCAAAAGTAAAAGAGCAAATGAAATCTGAACTTATGAGTAAATACTATAATGAAGATTTAAAACCTGCATATTTAGAAACTTTAGTAAAATCAATATCTTTTGACCTACCAACTTCAGTAGTAGAGCAAGAAATCAATGTAGCACTAAACAACGAAATAAGAGCTATGAGTGAAGAAGCTTTAAATGAACTAAAAGCTGATGCTAAGAAAATCGAAGAAATGAGAGCAAAAGTATCTCCAGATGCTGAAAATAGTGTAAAAGCTACATTTATTATAGATGCTTTAGCTCGTGCTGAAAAAGTAGAAGTAAGTGATCAAGAAGTAACACAAACATTATATTACGAAGCTATGATGATGGGGCAAAACCCACAAGAAGTAGTGAAATTCTATAGCGAAAAAGGTTATTTACCAGCTATAAAAATGTCTATGATTGAAGATAAAGTTATTACAAAATTACTTGATAGTAAATTGAACAAATAGTTATTAGTTATTGGTAATTAGTTATTAGTAAGAAAATACCACTAATATACCAATATACCAATTACCAAACAAAGGATAAAGATTGAGTTATATTCCATATGTTGTAGAAAAAACAGGCAGAGGTGAAAGAAGCTATGATATCTATTCTAGACTTTTAAAAGATAGAATAGTTATGCTTAGTGGTGAAGTAAATGACGCTGTTGCATCTAGTATTGTTGCACAGTTTTTGTTTCTTGAAGCAGAAGACCCTGAAAAAGATATCTACTTTTATATCAATTCTCCAGGTGGAGTTATTACAAGTGGTATGAGTATATTTGATACTATGAACTATATCAAACCTGATGTTTGCACTATTTGTATAGGTCAAGCTGCATCTATGGGTGCATTTTTACTAAGTAGCGGAGCTAAAGGCAAAAGATATTCTCTACCAAATAGTAGAATTATGATTCACCAACCATTAGGTGGTGCGCAAGGTCAAGCTACAGATATTCAAATCCAAGCAAAAGAGATACAAAGATTTAAAGATATTTTAAATGAACTTCTTGCATCTCAAACAGGTCAAAGTATAGAGGTAATCGAAAAAGATACTGATAGAGATTTCTTTATGAGTGCAACTGAAGCCAAAAAATATGGTTTAGTTGATGAGGTTATTACGAGTCATAAGTAATGATTAGAGAAATTATAACTTATCCAAACAAGATACTTCGTCAAGTATCAAATGATGTTGTAAGCTTTGATGAAGAGCTTCATTTGTTGCTTGATGATATGTGGGATACTATGATAGGAAGCAATGGAGTAGGGCTTGCAGCTATACAAATAGCTGTACCCCTCAATATCCTAATCATATCATTGCCAGATATCAATGATGAGCATAACAAAGAAGATTTGATAGAAGCTATCAACCCTCGTATTACTCATAAAGATGGCGAACTTTTGTTTATCGAAGGGTGTCTTAGTGTTCCAGGATTTCACGAAGAAGTAAAAAGAGCTGAGCATATCATAGTAGAATATTATGATAGATTTGGTACACACAAAACTATGGAATGTGAAGGTTTTTTGGCAGTTGCGTGGCAACATGAAATGGATCATCTAAAAGGGCATCTTTTTATAGAAAAGTTATCTATTCTAAAAAGAAAGAAGTTCGAAAAAGACTACAAAAGAGACTTAAAAGAACAAAAAGCCAAAAATAAATAATAACTAATTATATTCTTTTGTTTAAGAACTTTTAATATATAATTGCTTTATCAAAAATAAGGTGATGATTGTATGAAAGTTCTTAAATGTGCTACAATAAATGGATTTGATTCGAGTTTGGTTGAAGTAGAGGGTACATTTACCAAAGGATTACCATCTTTTAGTATAGTAGGACTTGGCAACTCAGCAATTCAAGAGTCAAAAGAGAGAGTAAAATCAGCCCTTCTTACCAATAACTATGAATTCCCACCACTAAAAATCACCATCAACTTATCCCCAAGTGACCTACAAAAAGGCGGTAGTCATTTTGATTTACCTATATCACTTCTTATTGCTCTCCAAGATGAAAAAGTAGATATTGAAGATTATTTTGTATTTGGTGAGCTAGGACTAGATGGAAAGCTCAAAGATAGTACTATGATTTTTGTATTAGCTCTAAGCCTCAAAGAACAAGGAATCTTGAAAAAAGCACTAATTCCCAAAGAATCTATAGATAAACTATCCAAAATCCCAGATATTGAGCTATTTGCAGTAGATAGCCTAAAAGATGCTGTAGAATTTTTTAAAGCTCTTGATAAGACACCATATAAAGTAGAAAAAAAAGCTTTGGAATATCAAGTTTTGCATATTGGTGATAAAGAGTATTTTTATGATACCAATTATGAACTAGACTTTTTTGAAATCAGAGGTCAAATCATAGCCAAAAAAGCAGCCCTTATAGCCTCATGTGGCAACCACAACCTTATGCTAGAAGGAAGCCCAGGATGTGGCAAAAGTATGATTGCCAAAAGACTTCAATACATCCTTCCACCGCTTAGCCTTGAAGATATTTTACAAAAAGCCAAGATAGATTCACTAGATGGCAAAGAGCCAGATTTTTTACCCAAAAGAGTCCTTAGAAGCCCCCATCATAGCGGTACAAAATCTTCAATTTTTGGAGGTGGAAGCAATAGTGCCAAAATCGGGGAAATTGCTCTTGCACATAATGGTATGTTGTTTTTTGATGAGCTACCTCACTTTGGAAGAAATATCCTAGAAGCTCTACGAGAACCACTTGAAGATTACAAAATACTTATTTCAAGGGTCAATTCAAAAGTAGAATACCCAACAAAATTCTTATTTGTAGCAGCACTCAACCCTTGCCCTTGTGGAAATCTACTAAGTCAAACCAAAGATTGCAGATGTAGTGATATAGAAATCCAAAGATACAAAAACCGCCTATCTGACCCACTACTTGATAGGATAGATTTGTATGTGAAGATGAGCGAAGTCAAAAGCGATGACAAATCAACCTTGTCCTCATCTTCCATGCACCAAACAGTACTAAAAGCGTACACAAGACAGCTTATGCGTGGACAAAAAGAGCAAAACGGAAAGCTTAGTGATATAGAAATCAAAAAATATTGCCAACTAGACACCCAATCCGATGAAATCCTAAACAAAGCCCTAGATAGCTTCAACCTCACCCTAAGAGCAAAAAACAAAGTCCTAAAAGTAGCAAGAACAATAGCCGATATAAATGATTGTGACCATATCCAAAAAGAACATATTTTGGAAGCCCTTAGCTTTCGCAGAAGATTTTAGGATTTTATTTAATTGACTTACTTACAAGAGTTTGATATAATAAAAGAAATTAAATTGGAGGGCAAGAATATGCAATTAGCTGTTGATGTTACTATGCCAAATATTTTGCAACTTATATCTCAGATGAATTTAAAAGAGATTGAAACCATAAAAAATAAGATTATAGAAAAAGAGTTATATTTTAAAAAATTCAAAAAAGATGATATAAAAGAAGTTATGTCAGACTTTAAAGAGGTTGGCTATAGTGATGATTTTTTAGCTGATTTGGAAAATGGACTCAAAAAAAGCTCTATTTATAATGAAAGTTAAAGATTTAAGAGATGATATATCTGAGTATATCAAAAAACACAATATAGAAAAAAAGTATGAAAAAGCAAAAAAACTTTTTGAAAATGACCCATTTTATCCATCTCTTAATACTGAACTTTTAGAGCCAAAGGATAGGTTGATTTATTCCTTTAGACTAGATAAGAAATATAGAGCTATTTTCATATATGTAGATACAAATACTGTAGAAATAGTAGCAATAACTAATCATTACAAATAAATTCAGCATTCCATCTTGCGGAACCCCAGTCTGTGACTGGGCTTGTCTAGAAGCTTTTTACTATCAACCATCAACTATAAACTATAAACTAATAACCACAATCGTTCCCATTCCACACCAAAAACACAAAACAAACCCAAAAAATTAGTTTAAAATTATTACTTTTAGATTTTTATGATAAAATACAAAAAAGAAAATCAAAAAGGGATTAGTTGTGAAAAATTTAAAAATTGCTGGGGTAGTATTAAAGCCAAATTCTCCTCAAATAAAAGATGATTTTGAAGCAATTAAAGAACTTTTTGAAAGCAATGGAATCTCAGTTTTGCTAGAAAGTTCAAGTGCTAAGATGATAGGTCACAATGGCTTCGAGCTTGATGAATTAGCTGTGATTTGTGACTTTTTAGTCTCTTTGGGTGGTGATGGTACTCTTATATCACTTGTAAGACGAAGTTTCAAGCACAATCTTCCTATCCTTGGAGTTCATCTAGGTACTTTGGGATTCTTGACAGATATTACAGCACCAGAGCTTGAAGGCTTTATGGATGAGCTTGTAAATAACAACTACTCGATAGATGAAAGAATGATGATAAGCTCATCTATCAAAGATATGTCAATAGTTGCTTTCAATGATATAGTAATCACCAAAAAAGACCTCACTGGGATGGTGAGTGTAGATGCCAAAGTAAACGGAAAAGTATTCAATAGCTATTATGGTGACGGGCTTATAGTATCTTCTCCTACAGGCTCAACTGGATACAACCTCTCTTGCGGAGGCCCTGTAGTATATCCTTTGACAGAAGCTTTTATAGTCACCCCCATATCAGCCCACTCCCTCACCCAACGCCCACTAGTGCTACCTGTAAATTTCGAGATAGAGCTAGTAATCAAAGATGCCAATGGTGCAGTAGCTATCATAGATGGACAAGATATTTATGAACTAAAACAAAATGAATCATTCAAAATCACAATAGCCCAAACCAAAGCCAAACTAATCCACAGTTTCAGAAGAAGCTACTTCGACATCCTAAGCCAAAAGTTGAAATGGGGGGAGAATCGGTAAAAAATGTGAACTGCTTCACATTTTTCCGATTCGCACGGCGATGACTATGTGCGAACGAAGTGAGTACAGTCACACGCCAGAATCGTTGAACTGCTTCACATTTTTCCGATTCGCACGGCGATGCTTTTGTGTGAGTGAAACAAGCACAAGCATACGCCAGAACAATTCAAAAACTTTCTCTTTAGCGACGGCTTAAGAAGTTTTTGATACAATATAAGTCAAAAAACTGTCATTCCGTGCTTGACACGGAATCTAAAATATATAAACATAGGCAATATAACTAAATGATTACAAGATTTTATTTACAAAACTATTTGTCTTTTGAGGAAGTTGAGCTTGAGTTCAAGAAGGGTTTGATTGTATTTAGTGGTATAAGTGGTGCGGGTAAATCTGTACTTATGGAGTCTATTTTGTCACTTTTTGGTATCAAAGACGCAAAAGCTGCTCTCTTGGAAGGGGTGATAGAAAATATTGGCTTTGATATAGAAGAGTTTGATATTTCAAGTAGTGATGAAGTAGTATTCAAAAAAATCCAAAAAGATAAAAGTAGATATTTCCTAAACAACCAAACACTTTCCAAAAAGTCTCTACAAGATATTTCACAAAATTTCATCAGATATATACACATCAAAGACAATAGCGACTTTAGTAACGAAAACTTACTTCAAGTACTTGATTTTTCATTGTCAGATGATATGGAGTTTGTATCAGCCAAAGAAGAATTTACAGCCAAATTCAAAGAGCTTACACTCTCTCAAACAGAACTCAAAAAACTAATTCTAGATGAAAAAAACATAGAAGAACTCAAAGAATTCATAGCTTACGAAATCAAAAAAATAGATGACATTAGCCCAAAAGTAGATGAATACGAAGAGCTTAGTACCATCAAAAAGCAACTATCCCAAAAAGAAAAAATAGAACTAGCAATCCAAAAAGCAACCCCTATTTTTGAATACACCCACGCAGTAAATCAAGTATTAGACTTGCTTGAAATTGATAGTGCATTTTTTGATGATGCGATAAACGAACTAAATAATATATTTGAAAAATCAAACGACTCACTTCATCTTCTAGAAGAGACAAACATAGAAGAAGTCCTCACAAGGATAGAACAACTCTCAGCTTTGCAAAAGAAATTTGGCTCTATCGAAGAGGCTCTTATATATAAAGAGCAAAAAAAAGAAGAATTAAACAAATACGAAAATATCTCTTTTGAAAAATCATCACTAGAAAAAAAAGTCAAACTTTTATCATCACAAATAGACTCTCTTACATCAATTCTCACTCAAAAAAGAAAAAAAGCATCCAAAATCATAGAAACTAGGGTAAATCACTACCTACAATACCTCTATCTTTCAAATGCGAGTTTTGAAGTGGCAGATACTCCACTAAGTAGTAGTGGCTGTGATATGGTAAATGTGAGCTTAAAAGATGCAAATCTAGAAAACATAAGTAGCGGTGAGTTCAACCGTCTAAGACTAGCTCTGATGGCAGTAAAAAGTGAATATGCCCTAAGTGATAGCGGAGTGCTTTTCTTAGATGAAATAGATGCCAACCTAAGCGGAAAAGAAAGCGGAGCAATAGCAAAAGTACTAGAACAAATCTCCAAAAAATATCAAGTTTTCGCCATATCCCACCAAGCCCAACTAACATCAAGTGCCTCCCAACACTTCCTAGTAGAAAAGCAAAACGGCATATCAAAAGTATACGAAATAAATGATTCTCAAAGAGTAGATGAAATAGCAAGAATGATAAGCGGCGAACACATCACCCAAGAAGCAATAGATTTTGCAAGAAATCTTTTGAAGTAAGTTTTTATTAGTTAATGGTTGATAGTTGATGGTGGATGGTGTAATTTCCGTCATGCTGATACTGAATCAAGTTCAGCATGACAGATTCAGCATCTTCTTCAGATTCCGTCTCATGCACGGAATGACACCATCTTCCCTACCATCTACCATCTACCACCTACCATCTACAACCTACAACCTACCATCTACAACCTACCATCTACCACCTACAACCTACAACCTACCACCTACAACCTACAACCTACAACCTACCACCTAATTCATTATTGACATTAACCCTCTCTCCTATATTAATCCCTTAATTTATTCTAATTTTTATATTCTAGCTTTTAATTTTTAGTTACTTTCTTCGTTTGGATGTGTAAATGTAATAAAAAAAGTGATATTTTCCCACAAAATCATCAATTTTACCCTAACTTTAAGAATCGTTTAAAGAAACATATTATAAAATGTTGCTAACGGTGTGGTTGGGTATTTACTCATAGCCCGTCATACTTGATAAATTTCGAAATTTAGGAGAACAGATGAGAAAATTCGCGAAAATTAGTTTAGCTGCTGCAGTTGCAGTTGCAGGTTTAAGTTCAGTTGCAAGTGCTAAGCCACTTGAAGAGGCAATCAAAGGTGTTGATGCTACAGGTTATGTAACATACCAATACAATGACAGAAATGACACTATGACTGGTGGAAATAGTGCTCAAGGGAATACTTATAAAGCTGGTATAGCTTTAACTGTTTCTGCTACTGATGATGTAAAAGTAAAAGTTGCTGGTTCAGGAAGAGGTGAAACAACTGATGGTACTGGTGATGTAAATCCAAATACAACATTAAATCATGCTAACTTTATCTACACAGGTGTAGAAAATCTTACTGTAATAGCTGGTAAACAACCTCTTAATACACCATGGACACAAGGTAGTTCTACTATAGATTCTACTCAAGGTGCTACAGGTATATTAGCACTTTATAATGCAGGTTTTGCTACATTAGCTGCTGCACATTTTGTAAACAACGGTATCAATGGTACTTCAAATGATCTTGGATTAGATGTTAAAGCAAATGATATTACTGCTGTTGCTGCTATAATCCCAATGGGTGAAATTGCAAGTGCTCAAATTTGGTATGCAAATCTTGGTAAAACAAGTGAAGCATCTTCTTCATTAAAAAATGGTGCTGATGCATTACATGTAACTGCTGATATCAATCTTATGGATGTAGCACAATTATCAGTTGCTCACTCTACTTTTGATACAGAAGGTGTTGTAGCTGGTACAGGTAAATTAACAAAAGCTGTTCTTTCTGGTGCTGCTGGTCCAGTTAATTTAGCTGCTGGTTATGGTAAAACAGGTAAAAATGGTGGTGGTATCGTTGCATTTGATAACGATGGTAGTGCAAACTTCCTAGGATGGGATGTAGGACTAAACGGAACTGCTGATGCTAAAGCTTATTTATTAACTGCAAATATGGATGTATTACCAGCTCTTAATGTTGGTTTAACTCATGTTTCTGCTAAAGTTGGTGGTAATACTGGTAAATGGAAAGAAACTTATGCAACAGCTACTTATACATTCGCAGCTAACTTATATGCTACAGTAATGTTAGGTACTGAGAAAAACAATATCGGTGGAACAACTTCACAAGATGATGACAAAGGTAGATTAGAAATTGGTTTCAAATTCTAATATCAATCTTTGATTGTTTTTTAGACCGTCAGTGGATTTCCACTGGCGGTTTTTTAATGCCTTTTTTTTCCGTCATGCAGTGCTTGACTCCCAGTCATTCCGTGCTTGACACGGAATCTGAAGAAGATGCTGAATCAAGTTCAGCATGACGAGGTCTGAATCAAGTTCAGCATGACGAGTTCTGAATCAAGTTTGCAGATGACAGATTCTGAGTCAAGCCCAGAATGACGGGAATCTAGTCTTACTAATACACCAATAACCATTTTCTTCCACACTCATAATAAATTACATTATACATATTATATTTACATCAAGTAACTAAACTGTAACTTTTTCATATTACAATTTCCCTATCAAAGTACTTATATATAATGTCGCGGTTGTATATAAAATACTACTTTGTACCTAAATTTCGTGATTTGCAAAATACAAATAGGAGAACAAATAATGACAAAATTCGTAAAAATCAGTTTAGCTGCAGCAGTTGCAGTTGCTGGATTAAATTCAGTTGCAAGTGCTAAGCCACTTGAAGAAGCAATCAAGGGTGTTGATGCAACAGGTTATGTAACATACCAATACAATGATCAAAATGATATCGCATCAAGTTCACAATCAAATATCTATAAAGCTGGTATGGTATTGACTATTCCTGCTACAGATGACATAAAAGTAAAACTTACAGGTACAGTAAGAGGACTTACTCAAGATAATGGTGGTGATGCAAATCCTTCAACAACACTAGAACATGCAAACTTCGTATATAGCGGTGTAAATAATTTAACTGTTATAGCTGGTAAACAAGCACTTAATACTCCATGGACACAAGGTAGTTCTAATATAGACCTTACTCAAAGTGGTACTGGTGTACTTGCAATGTATAATGCAGGTTTTGCAACAATTGCTGCTGGTCATTTTGTAAATAATAGTATCAAAAATGGTAATCAAGCTGCTGGTGGAACTGAAGCAAAAGTTAATATTACTGCAAATGACCTAACAGTTGCTGCTCTTATAGTGCCTATCGCTGAAGTTGCAACTGCACAAGTTTGGTATGCAAATATAGGTAAAACAAGTGAAACAAGTACATTAAATCAAGGTGGAGATGCATTAAGTGCTTCTATAGAAACAAAAATAATGGATTTGGCAAAACTAAATGTTACTCATTCTGAACTAAAAGCAAAAGATTATGCTTCAAATAAAAAGCAAAAACTTACAAAAGCTACTTTAAGTGGAAAAGCTGGTCCTGTTGGACTTACTGCTGCTTATGTAAAAACTGGTAAAGATGGTGGTTTAGTTGCATTTGATAGTGATGGAAGTGCTGGATTCAAAGGTTTTAGTGCGGATTTAAATGGTGCTCAAGATGCAAAAGCTTGGTTACTTTCAGCTAAAATGGACATAATGTCAAATCTAAATTTAGCTCTTACACATATTTCAGCTGAAGTAGATAATACTTCAATTACTACAGATAATCAAGATATCACTGAAACTTATGGACAACTAACATATCAATTTGCTAAAAACTTATCTGCTTATGTAAGATATGGTGTATATGAAGTTGAAAATAATGTTGGAACAAAAACAACTGATAGAGATAGAGGAAGATTACAAATTTCTTATAAATTCTAATAAGAATTCGTAACCTTTTTGATAACCGTCGGTTGGGCTTCCAATCGGCGGTTTTTTTTTCTCTGTCATTCCGTGCTTGACGCGGAATCTAAAGAAGATGCTGAATCAAGTTCAGCATGACGGATTAAAGTTCAGCATGACACGGAATCAAGTTCATGATGACAAAAATTACAGTCTTACTAATACACCAATCACTAATCACCAATCATAACATGTGTCCAATCTGCTATTTTTTGGTCTTCGTGGATTATATGGTTTACTAGCCAGATATCTATATACTCTATCAATTTTCTTTCAAAGATTTCTGAGCTTAGAGTGGGGATTTCTTTTACAAAATAGTTCATTTGTTCTATGATAGAATCGTGAAGTTTTAGGTGCAATTCGTAAAATGGATAGTCAATAGTTTGCATATATTCTTCTTCATTTTTGAAGTGAACTTTCATATAGTTGTATAGTTCTACTACTTGGGCTTTGGCGTGTTGTTTGACATCTGGACCTTTATAGTTGACTGCTTCTATGGCTATTTCGAAAAGTTGTTTGTGTTCTTTGTCAATTTGTTCTTGGTTTATAGAATATATTTCTTTCCATCGAAAAATAGCTTTGAGTTCATCTCTTGTTCGTCTGAAATGGTGGACTTTTTTGTCTTCTATTATGATATGGTTTACTATATTTACCATGACAAAATCAAGAAGTTCTTCATGTATTTGAATAGGAGTTAAAGTAGGAAGTTTAGCTATAAAATTATCAAGATTTTTTAGTATTTGTTTATGAAAAGATATATGTTTGTCTAAATCATAATAATTTATTGATTTCATATAATTTTGTTCATTGATAAAGTGTGTTTTTGTATAAATGAGTAGTTTTTTGATAAGGTCTTTTATTTGATTTATATCATCACCAACAGTTAGTATTTCATTTGCTATACTAAAAAGATTTTTATGCTCTGCATCTACTTTTTCATGACCTATTTTATAATCATCGTTCCAATTCATAGTTTCAAACATTTTTAACCTGTTTTTATAATTTATTTTTTGGAATAGAGAAATAGTACCCTTGAGAATACTCAATACCTAAAGAATTGATAATATAAAATATCGTTTCATTTTCCACAAATTCTGCTATTACTTTGAGGTCAAGTTTTTTTGCAAATTCTACTATGGTGGATACTACCATATATGAGTTTTCATCTTTGTCTATGTTTTTTATCAAAGAGCCATCAATTTTGAGGTAATTTGCTTTTAGGTTGATAAGATATTCAAAGTTGCTATATCCCGTACCAAAGTCATCTATTGCTATTTTGCAACCTAATTTTTTGATATCTGTGATAAAAGAGATTACTTCTGAAAAGTTGTTTATCCCCTCTGATTCTACTATCTCTATCACCAATCTATCACCACAGTTATAAGTTTTGAGTGTATCAAATAGCACTTTTTTTGTATCTTTTGATAATATATCTTGTAATGTAAAATTTATAGAAAACTCAAAGTCATTGTGTGCAAATGTTTCTATTGTTTTTTTGATCATTATTTGGGTAAGTTTGTCGTATAGTTTTGCTTTTTTTGCATGGTCTAGGAAGAAAAATGGGCTGATTACTTTGCCATTTTTGTCTATCATTCTGATAAGTGATTCGTATTTGACAATGCGTTGTGTATCATTATCTACAATTCCTTGAAAAAATGGGACAATTCTATCATCTTCTATGGCATTTTGTATTTCGTTGATTGTTTCTATGTTGTTTTTGATATTGTTTGTTTGTAGGTTTTCTTGGTTGTAAAAAGCAATATTTTGATTTTGTGTTTTGGAAGCTTTAAGAGCCATATGAGATAATTTGTATAAAATATCACTTTGCCCATATGCCACACCACACGCAAAAGATATACTTGTATTGATACCATCTACATTGATTTGATAGTTTTCCAATTTGTTTACCATATCAATGATGGTTTTTTGTAAATTATGATGTTCGTAGTTTTGGTTTTTATAAAGAATAGCAAATTCATCACCACTTATTCTATGAATATCACCATTTTTGACTTTGGTTGTGAGTTTTTTGGAAAATAACTTTAGTACTTTATCTCCAATCTCATATCCGAAATAGTTATTGATATCTGAAAATCTATCAATATTGATTAAAATCAAAGTATGATGTTCAATGCTATCTTTTAGTTTAGAAAGTAGGGCAACTCTATTTTCTAAGCCAGTCAAATCATCATGGAATTGTTCTTTTATGATTTTGTCTTTTTGTACAAGCTCAGTTACATCAATCCTTGAAGCAATATATTCAACAATATTTTCATTTTCATCAAGTATAGGGATAATCACACTTTTTACATAGTATTCAGTTTTATTTTTGGCAAGGTTTTTAAAAGTACCTCTCCATGTTTGTTTGTTTTTGATTGTATCCCACATTTGAGTAAAAAATTCTCTTGAATTGTCTGGATGTCTTAGTATATTGTGATTGTGTCCTAGTAATTCTTCTTTACTATAGCCAGAAACTCTACAAAACTCATCATTTACATAAGTAATAATACCTTTTTTATCAGTTTTTGAAACAATAGAATTGATATCTAGAACCATTTTATATTGGTTTAGAAAGTTGATGTTCCCATCTAATTCATTTTGGGTTGAATTGACTAGATGAGTGAGTGCTTTTAGTGTTGAGTGTTTGGATTGATAAGTTTTTGTATGCAAAATTTTATTAGTTTTATCACACTCACTTAAAGATAGTGTGGTAGTGGTAATATTTAAAAGCTGTTGCTTTGTTTCACTATGAAAAAACTCACCATAAGTAAAAAATCCAACACTCGGTGCAATATCTTCAATAAGACCAAATTCATAGTTGAGATTTTCTTTTAGAAAAAGTTTTCTTACCGTACATGAATATATATATGTAGCCTCCACTGGATTTGAGGCAATGGCATTTTGTAAAACTGGGGCTTGATTGATGATTTCTTCTAGATTTCCTATAGAAAATCTTACTTTATCACCTACATTAAAATGCCCTGCATAAACTAAAGAGCCATTGTCTCCTTGAGCAACTATTGCTCTTGCTACATTTATCCCATCAACGACTTTGAGAAAGGGAAATTCTATAGCACTTGATGGGATATGTTCTACTGTATCTTCACCCAAGTACTGACGATATATCTCAATAGCAGCAATTCCATCTATTTCATATACAATATTGTTTGTTGCTTTTGTGATAGTCATTTCTTTACCAATAGGTGTCCACTCTTGTATATAGTTATTTGATACCTGTAAAGTATCACTATTTAATAAAACCAATACTATGCCACTATGAAAAATTTGGTTATCTTTAATAATATAAACTTGTTTGAATTGGTTGTTGTCAGCTGCATTCCCACCACTTATAATAATATCTTGGTTGATAGAGGAAAAGCCTTCTAGAAAAGATTCAGCATCACCTTGTAGGGATTCTGCAAATGCTATAATAGCCTTTGTATTGGGTTGTATGATATCTTGTGCTACTTTTTCACCTGAGACAAAATCACATTTTTCAAAATGGTAAACTTCTGGCTTTGTATTATCAAACATTGAAAAAGATATCACTATAGAATCTTGGCTCATAATTCCATTTATAATCTCTCCCGCTGTAGAAGCACCTATGATTTTTGCATTTGGTAGGTTTGTATGTAGGGAGTCTAAAATAGTTTGAATTAAATTTGTATTATCTGTTCCACTAAAAATTTGTATTAATAAAGAGTTATATGAGTGTATATGATTTTGTATATAAGTTTCTAAAATATCGATATTCATAAATGTATGGTTTAGTAACTTCATATACTCTCTTTTTGAATTTTAAATATTATAACATAAACAAAATTAAATAAAGAAAAAGTACTGAAAATAAGGATTTTAAATCATTTAGTGTATGGTCAAAATTATTAATATATTCTTAAGTTAATAATGGTTATCATTCATATTCTTAAATATATATAGATAGAGGGTAGTATGACTTTAGAACAATCAAAAATTGGTGATAAACTGAGTATAATAAAATTAAATGGTGATGATAGTTTTCGACAAAGGGTATATTCTTTTGGGCTTATTGAAAGCACAAAATTAGAAATTATAAATATTTCACTTGCAAAACAAACTATTCAAATACAAAATGAAGACGGAACACTAATAGCATTGAGATTTAGTGAAGCTAAAAATATCGAGGTAACTAAATGACTCCTATAAAAATTGTTCTCGCTGGACAACCAAATGTTGGTAAGAGTATGCTTATCAATTCTATCTCAAAATCAAATCTAAAAGTTGGTAATTTTTCAGGTGTGACAGTAGAAAAAACAGAAGTTTGTTTTGAACATGATTGTCATATCTTTGAGCTTGTGGATTTGCCTGGTACTTATTCAATAGATGGCTTTTCAAAAGAAGAGATAGTAGCAAAAGATTATCTATTAAATAACGATTATGATGTAATAGTAAATGTAATTGATTCTACCCACTTACAAAGAAATCTACTTCTTACAATGGAACTAGCAAGACTAAATAAAAAAATGGTAATAGCACTAAATATGGATGATGAAGCCCAAAAAGAGGGAATTTATATAAATGAAGAATATTTTAGTACATTACTTGGGATAAAAACAGTCAAAGTATCAGCACATAAGAAACATGGCATCGAAGAACTCCTTCAAGCTATACACGATGTGTATGAGGAAGAAAAAGTACCACATAAGATAATATATCATGATACTATAGAACAAGAACTATTTAAAATTTCTTTATTCTTAAATGAAAAAGGCTTTAGATATAAAGATTTGTCTTCAAGAGAGATTGCCATAAGACTGCTTAGTGAAGATAAAGAGCTTTTCAAAACTGTACATGACAACCCAATATATCTTGAACTTCAACCTTTGATGCTAGAGTGTGTAAACAATATTCATACATATTATGAAACAAAAAATATCAAAGAGATATTGAAAAGAGAAGATTTTGCCATAGCAAAAGGGATAAAAACAGAAGTTGTATCTCAAAAAGAGGAAAAATCTCAGAATTTGACACAAAAAATAGATAGTATCTTGATAAATAAATTTGCTGGTATTCCTATATTTTTGTTTTTTATGTGGGCATTGTTTCAAGTTACATTTGAATTAGGCTCAGTTCCTATGGATTATATAGATGCGTTTTTTGGCTCTTTGAGTGAGGGTGTGAGTACATTTTTGGGTGAAGGTTTGATAAAAGATGTGATAGCTGATGGGATAATACCTGGTGTTGGTGCTGTGGTGTTGTTCTTGCCAAATATTGTGATACTTTATATTGGAATTGCACTTCTTGAGACTACTGGATATATGAGTAGGGTGGCGTTTTTGCTTGATGGGTTTTTCCATAAATTTGGACTTCATGGTAAAAGTTTTATACCTTTGGTGACAGGATTTGGCTGTAGTGTACCAGCTTACATGGCTGCACGGACACTAAAAAGTGAGAAAGATAGGCTGATAACTCTTTTTGTGATTGGATTTATGAGCTGTGGGGCAAGGCTTCCTGTGTATGTACTTTTTATTGGTACTTTTTTTGCTTCTTCAAATGCTGGGAATATGTTGTTTGCTATTTATATATCTGGGGCAATGCTAGGACTTGTAATGGCAAAACTACTCAGACTTACTGCATTTAAAGGGGCAGATGAGCCTTTTGTGATGGAAATGCCAAAGTATAGATTACCAACACTCAAACTTTTGTGGTTTACAGTGTCAAATAATGCGTATTTATATCTCAAAAAAGCTGGTACATTTATTCTAGCTGCATCTGTACTTATTTGGATAGCTAGTACATACCCAAAAAACTATGAGATGATAGAAGAGTATGAAAATAAAATAGAGTTAGTACGAGATGAGGGTGAAATAGCTACTTTGGAGATAGAACTAGCTCAAAAATCACTAGAACAAAGTTATCTTGGGATTATAGGTAAAAGTACAGAGTTTTTGTTTGCTCCACTTGGATTTGATTGGAAGCTTACTGTGGCTCTTGAAGCTGGACTTGCTGCAAAAGAGGTGATTGTAGCAACTTTGGGGATTTTGTACAATGTTGGGTCTGATGTGGATGAAGAAAGTAGTTCTTTGCAAAGTGTTTTGGCTGAAGCTATACCACTTCCTACTGCTGTAGCATTTATAGTATTTGTTATGATATATTTACCTTGTCTTGCAGCTAGTGTGGTTTTTGCAAAGGAAGCTGGTGGATATAAGTATCTTGCTTATTTATTTGTCTTTACAACTTCAACTGCTTGGATTTTGGCATTTGTAGCATATAATATAACATTATTTTTATTATAAGTAGAGCTTGCTTTTTAATGTAGTTTTGAGTACAATACAATAGGTTTTAAAAAATCGAGGTGTTGTATTGAAAATAGCTAGGAGTTTTTTAAATAGATTTACTATTGTTTTAAGTGGCATAATCTTCTATATTTTTTTGGTTGGGGTATTTTATTATCAAACCAAAAGTTATGCAATTGAGAAATCTCAAGAAAAGATTGAAGATTTATTACTTAATGTTGAAGCATTAAGAAGTTTTAATTCAAATTTTCAAAAAGAAGAAATATACAAACTTCAAGGTGAGGGATATATTTATGATGAATATTTCTCACCTAAGTTACTTTCATCTACTTATATATCAAAAGAAGTCAATAAAATATATAATGAACTAAGACTAAAGCAAAACAAAGCTCCTATAATAATCAGATTTGCATCATCAAACCCACGAAATCCAGATAATCTTGCATCTAAACGAGAAAACGAGATATTAGATAAGTTTAATAACCAAACAATAGATAAATATCAAGAAATCATCAAACTAGATGGAGAAGAAGCAATATATTTTGCGATTCCCACAAAAGTAACAACAGCAGAATGTATCAAATGCCATAGTGACCCATCTCTTGCACCTGCAGATTTGCTTAAACTATATGGAGATAGTGCAGGATTTTATGAACACAATGGAAATATAAGAGCTTTACTATCTACTGTGTATCCAATTTCTGAAGAACTTGAGGTTGGTAAGTTTTATTTTTATATAATATCTTTAGCGACACTTGGTGTATTTATAATAATAGGATTATTGAGTTATAGGTTTTTGGGTATTATTGATGAAAAGCAAGATGAACTTGAAGATATTAATAAATACCTTGAAGATAAAATACAAGAACAAACTCAAGAATTAGAACAAAAAAGTGAATATCTAAATCTAATATTTAATTCATCACCAAATATAATACTTGTAAGTGATGGTGAGCATTTAGTTTTTGCCAATGATACATTTTTTGAAATTTTTAATAAATGTGACAATATTGATGACTTTAAAAAGTATTATAATTCATTTGGTGAGTTTATACAAACTCATGATAAAAAATTCGTTAATAATAAGTTTGATGTATTCGATTATTTGGATAAAAATCACAAATTAGAGTTTGATATAAATCACAAAATATACTATTTTAGTATGACTACTACAAAAATCCATTTTAATAATAATCAATTATTTTTGCATATCTTAGCAGATATAACTGAACTAGAAATTACTAAAAAAACATTGGAAGAGTTATCTATAAAAGATGAATTAACTTCACTTTATAATAGAAGATTTTTTAATATGACTTATGAAAAAGAGTTAAAAAGAGCTACTAGGAATAGTGATTATTTTTCATTTGCAGTTATAGATATTGATTATTTCAAGAATTATAATGATATCTTGGGTCATATAAGTGGTGATGAGGTATTAAGAGAAGTTTCAAAGGTTATGAGAGAACTTTTCAATAGAAGTAGTGATTATGTTTTCAGAATGGGTGGTGAAGAATTTGGTATCATTATGATTGGATTAGATCCATCTGTCGCTTATGCATATTTACAAAAACTACAACTTAAAATCAAAGAATTATATATACCCCATCCAAAAAGTGATATTTCAAAATATTTGACTATATCAATAGGACTTTTTGTATCAACAGTTAGTGTTGATGGTGAAATTGATTTTTATAAAGAGGCTGATAAGTTGCTGTATAAGGCGAAAGAAGTTCGAGATTGTATTGTTAGTAATTTTAGGGATTAGTTTTTAGTTGATTGTTGATGTGATATTGTCATTCCGTGCTTGACACGGAATCTGAAATATCTTTGAATACTAGACTCCGAATCAAGTTCGGAGTGACGAGGTCGTCAACTCTTACGAAACGCCAGTCTCGGACTGGTGAAATCTTCAAGACAAGCCCAGCTGAAGCAGGGGTTCCGAAAGATGGAACGCCTGCTTGACTCACAGAGAGTGCTTTGTGATTCTTGCTTATTTTGATTTTAAGACTTGTCTAGATATTTGTTTTATTGTAATGTTTGTAGGTATTCATAAACACCTTGTACTTCTTCTTCGCTAATATTTGCAAATGGAGACATCAAGAAGCCCATACCTCTATCGTATGTACCACCTTTGTATCCTCTGATAGAATTTGTCATATCTTCTAGTGTTAAAGTATTAAGAGCTCTTGATTTACCATATGCTCTTTTTTGTCCTTGGTCACCATGACAGACTGTACATCTAGTAGTAAAAAGATTTTGTCCTATATCTTTGAGTTCAGCTTTTGTCATAGCTTGTTTTTCTGTTACAGTGAAAAGCGTAAAGCCTTTTGACTCTTCAGAAGATGAGCCACTTTTTACATTTGCTAGTTCACCATGATATTTTTCTATAAGTGCTTTTAGTTCAGCCCCCATTTCACCTTCTAATTTAAAACATACACAATCACTTGATGTACTTGAAGCATAAAGTGAAGTTGCAAGTAGTGTAGCCGTTGCCATTTTTAAAAATCTCATTTGTTCTCCTATATTTTTGGGTTGAATGGTGAAGAACGAAGGTTGAAAGGTTATTCAACATTCAAAATTCAACATTCAAAATTTAATTTAGTCTTCTATTCGTATCATAGCAGGTTTTTCTTTAATAAAATCTAGACTTTCAATTTTTTCTAACGCCTGAATTATATTTTCTTCTTTTGCCCTATGAGTTGCTAGTAAAAGATTTGAAAATCCATTAGTTAGAGGTTTTTGTAAAATCTTCTCAATAGATATACCAAATTGAGAAAGAATAGAAGCAACACTTGCTAATACTCCAGTTTTATCTTCAACTTTTAATCTGATATAGTAATTTGTTTCAATATCACCTTTGCTCGCCAGTGTCAATCCACTTTCTAGTGGTTTGTTGAAGCCTAGCATTGGTGAGCCTTTGCCTCGTCTTGCAATATCTACTATATTTGCTATTACAGCACTAGCAGTCGCATCTCCACCAGCACCAGCACCATAATACATAGTCTCACCTACCTTATCACCAACTACACTAATACCATTCATTACACCATCAACTTTTGCTATCATTTGTGTGTTTGGTATTAGTACAGGGTGTACTCGAAGCTCTACAAGTTTGCCTCTTTTTTTGGCAATTGCTAGAAGTTTGATAGAGTAATTGAACTCTTTTGCAAAATCAATATCACAAGTGGTGATGTTTTGGATTCCCTCTATCAATATATCTTCTGGTTTTGCATCTATGCCATAAGCAATGCTAGCAAGAATAAGAAGCTTATGAGCTGCATCAAATCCACCTATATCAAAAGTAGGATTAGATTCTGCATAGCCTAACTCTTGTGCTTCTTTAAGTACATCATCAAAGCTTGCACCTTCATTTATCATCTTAGTCAAGATAAAGTTACAAGTTCCATTTATAATACCTTTGATAGATAAGATATGGTTTGCACTAAGTCCCTCACGAAGTGCATTGATAATAGGAATACCACCAGCAACACTTGCTTCAAACTCAAAAGGTACATCACTAGCAAAAGCTTCCAATTCATATCTATGATATGCAAGGAGTGCTTTATTTGCTGTTACTACAGCTTTACCTTTGCTTAGGGCTGATTTGACTATTTCATAAGGTTTTTCAACCCCACCCATAAGCTCTACTATCAAATCTATACTATCATCATTAAGTACTTCATTTACATCATCGGTAAGTGGAATATTCACATCTCTAAGTTTTGATAAATTATTAACTACACCTTTTACTGGAACAATCTCTACCCCAGCTCTAGCTTTGATTATATCTTTATTATCTCTTAATATGTTGATAACACTGCTTCCAACAGTTCCAACTCCAATGATTGCAATTTTTAACATATTTTTCCTTCTTACGATTTTAAATACTTCTTGATATTTTTTGCAGCTTGTCTTATTCTTTTTTCATTTTCAATTAGTGCAATTCTTACATAATCATCACCATAGTGACCAAACCCAATTCCTGGGCTTACTGCAACTTTAGCTTGTGTTAGAAGTTCTTTTGAAAATTCTAGTGATTTTAGGTGTGCTTTTGACGCTGGGATTTTTGCCCAGATAAACATACTAGCTTTTGGAGAGTTTAGCTCCCATCCAGCTTCACGGAAAGCTTCTACCATCACATCTCTTCTTTTTTGGTAAGTCATTCTTATCTCTTCAACACACTCTTGCGGTCCATCAAGTGCTACAGTTGCTGCTACTTGAATAGGTGTAAACATACCATAATCAAGCCATGATTTGATTCTTTTTAGCGCATTTACAAGTTTTGGATTTCCTACTACAAACCCAACTCTCCATCCTGCCATATTGTAGCTTTTGCTTAGTGTGTAGCTCTCAACTGCAACATCTTTTGCACCCTCTACACTTAATATAGAAGGAGTTTTATAATCATCAAAAGCCAAATCAGCATATGCGATATCGCTTATTACATAAAATCGCTCTTTTTTAGCCATAGCAACTAATCTTACATAGAAATCAGGTGTTACACAAGCACTTGTTGGGTTGTGTGGGAAGTTTACTACAACAAACTTTATTTTAGGTACAGATTCATTGATAGTTTTTTGTAAAGTTTGGAAAAATAAATCTTCATCAACTTCATATTTGTCATTGAATACTAATTCCATTTTACGCACAGCTGCACCTGCTAGCATAAAGGCATATGAGTGGATAGGATAAGTAGGATCTGGAACAACAGCTACATCACCAGCATTTACTATAGCAGCAACTAAGTTTACATAACCTTCTTTACTTCCAATAGTAGCAACTGCTTCTGTTTTATAATCCAAATCTACATCATACTTTCTTTTGTACCAGTTACAAATAGCAAGTCTTAGTTTATCAATACCAGCTGAAGCTGAATATCTATGAGCTTTAGGCTTTTGAGCAACTTCTATAAGCTTATCAACTATATGTTTTGGAGTAGCACCATCTGGGTTTCCCATAGAAAAATCGATAATATCTTCACCATTTCTTCTTGCTTCCATTTTAAGTTCGTTTACTACTGCAAAGACATAATTAGGAAGTCTCTTTAACTTTTCAAATTCAATTTCATTAAACACTTTTTACCCCTTTATAACTAGAGTTAATCCTCTTTTAATATTTACTAGATTATATAAATCACCAATTTGAATGTATTTTGTACCCTTTGGAATTGCCGATTTTAAGCCACTATATATAGTTTTTTGGGATACTGTATATATAGGATTAAAATTTTCATCATAAAAAACAATATAAGGAAACCAAGTATCAAGTTTTTTACTTGTAATATTTATTTCTTTAGCTTCACTGATTTGAATCATATATGGTTTGAGTGGTTTTTGTAGTGAAACTTTTTCGTTTGTAGATATTTTAATAATATCATTTACACTAGCATTTCTCATATCAATCTTATATGTCCATCTATCAGGGTTATGTTGAATTATATCTTTTACTCTTATATTTCTTTTTTGTAATTCAAGGCTCAATAAAATAGGGTCAACAATATATTCTGTATTTAACACCACATCAAGTTTCATCATATTTAGTTGTGAATCTTTTTCTATACCTTTTGTGAAATAGTAATGATACCCCATAGCACTTAAAATATTGTTTATAATATACAAATTTCCCAAAGCTATATGAGTAGTCTCAAATTCTAGTATAAAATCTTTTGGACTATTAAAATGCAATTTTAGTAATCCATTATTTTTGAGTTCTTCTAAAACAGCAACTATGTCTAGTTCGCCTCCTGAATAAAATTTGTTTGTATCTTTGAATAATACATTGATGATATTTTTGTTTTTGTTATATTCGTTTAAACCTATAAAGTTAATAATCTTGTTTTCAATTAAGGATGAATTTGCAAAAGCAAATAGACATAAAAATAAAAACAGAATCTTCTTCATTTTAGTTACTTATCCCTTTTAATTGATGTACTAGTATAGCTGTTGCTACAGAAACATTTAAAGAATCAAATCCTCTAGACATCTTAATAGATACTTTATGGTCTAGTTTTTTGATTACTTTGTTGTTAAGTCCGCTACCTTCGTTGCCAACTACTAATGCAATTTTAGGCAAATTTTGTTTAAACTCTTTTATGTTTTCGCCATCCATATCTGCACCAATGATAGAAAAATTCTCAAATTTGAGTTGATTTATCAAATCACTTATATCAAAATGGCTTAGAAGTGGCATATCAAGAGCAGTTCCTGAGCTTGTTCTGATGATTTGTTCTAGTTTTAAATCTCTAATCCCTGTCACTACAATTGCATCAACACCTAGAGCATATGAGCTTCTGACAATTGCACCAATATTTCCCATATCAGTAAGCCCATCAAGAACAACTAAAAACTTGCTTTTTTTGATATCACTTAAAGTTGCAAAGTTTGGTTGAGATATTTTTAGAAAAAATCCTTGGTGATTGCCACCATGTGCCAAACCTTGAGCTTTTTTATTGTCAAGCTTTATTATTGGTTTATTCAATTTTGCAAATTTTGTAAATAGCTTTGAATCTACCTCTTTAGCAAACATAACTTCTTCTACCAAGTCTGCATGATTTTCCAACACGAAAAGTACTATTTGTTTACCATATATTATCATTTGTTTACCAGTTTATTTTAAATTATTGTATTTTATCTAAATATACCTCATAAGCAACTTTTGGAGTTATACCTTTTAGTTTTGCTATGAGTTTTGCTTTTTGTTTTGGTGGAAGGCTTAAATCTTTGATATCATCAAAATCAAGTAAATTTCCAACGCTAGGCTTGCCATCAATTATAACTACCCATTCCCCTTTTTGCTCTTTTGAACCAAGAGTTTTTAGTAGGTTTTGTGGGGTATCTTTGAATACTTTTTGGTATAGTTTTGATAACTCTTTTGCCATAAAAATTTCTCTTGTATCATCTAGTTTTGAAATCTCTTTTAGGAGTTGGACAACTCTTTTTGGAGATTCGTAAAGTATTGTTACAAAAGGTAAATTTAGTATTTTTTTGAGTTCATCTAATCTATTTTGTTCTTTGTGTGGCAAAAATCCAAAAAATAAAAATTCTTTATGTTCAAATCCACTCATAGCATATGCTGTAACGGCTGCGTTTGCACCTGGAAGTACATCATATGGTATTTGGTTTTTGATACAATATTCTACAATCTTAGCCCCTGGGTCACTAATACAAGGCATTCCTGCATCACTAACGAAAACTATGTTTTGATTTGTATCTATGGTTTTGAGTTTTTCTACAAACTCAGCTTCATTGTGAGAGTGTACTGATATGAATTCTTTGGGATTGAACGATTTGTCAAATCTTTGATTTATGAGGTTTAAGAGTTTTTTGGTGACTCTAGTATCTTCGCACAAAAAAACTTCTGCACCTTCTAGAGCCTTGATAGTACGATAAGAGATATCGTCAAGGTTGCCTATTGGAGTAGGTACAAAAGTTATCACTTTTTTGTGTGATTATTTCATGCTGTATTTAGATTTGAACTTCTCAACTCTACCAGCAGCATCTACCATTCTTTGCTCACCAGTAAAAAATGGATGGCAAGAAGAACAAATATCTACTCTTATTGTTTCTGTATTAGATTTTGATTCAAATGTGTTACCACACGCACAACTTACTGTACAAGTTTTGTAATCTGGGTGAATGTCTTTTTTCATTGTTTTTCCTTAGGACTGTTTTTGTTCGCTATTATGTAATGTTTTTACATTTTAAAGTTTGAGATTATACCAAAAAATACTTAAAAATTTCTTTTTTTAATGCACTAATCTCATTTTTTTGATGAGGAGGGAGCTGAGTTTTGTTGAAAGTTCTCTGTTTTTTGGCTAATTGAGCGGTATGTGTAGATATAAGTTGGGTTAAATCTTTTTTTGCTATTTTGCCATCAAGATAATCTAAAACTTCAATAATTCCTATAGATTTCATCGAATTCACATTTCTTGGATATTTTTTTTCTAAAGTGATTACTTCATCTATTAGTCCATTTTGAACCATTTTTTCAGTTCGTATTGATATCCTTTGTCTCAAAATCTCAACATCCCAAGAGATTTCAAATATCTCAATATTGTCTTTTATGATTGGTTGTTTTTGGTATGAGGCAAAAAATTCTGAAGGAGTTTGATTGGATGATAGTAAAATATTATATGCTTTTTCTATTCTATATGTATCATTTTTATCGATTTTGAGCATATAAGTGGGGTCAAGTTCTGTGAGTTTTGCATATGCTTCATCGTGAGGAATATCTATAGTTTTGGGTACTAGGGCATCATTTTGGCTTAGTCCATCTATGAGAGTCTTGAGATAAAAGCTACTTCCGCCTGTAATTATAAGGTTTTTTTGATGATTTTGTGCAAAGGAGAGGGCTTCTTGATAACAATCTATAAAATCTATCACACCAAATTGATATGATGGATAAACTACATCTATACCAAAATGTTTGATTCCACACATTTCATTTTTGGTTGGTTTTGCTGAGGCTATATCTATCTCTTTGTAAACACTTAGTGAGTCTAGGGATAATATAATAGAATTTGTTTGTAATGCTACTTCTATGCTCAAATCACTTTTACCTGAAGCTGTAGTACCTATTATTGCTATTTGTTTCATGATGGTATTTTAGTAAAGAATTGATTAATACAAAGTAAATAAGATGTTAAATATATGAGCGTTTTGGTTTTGGAGCATTTCCTAATGGATATTTTTTGACTAACTTATAAAAATCAGCCCTTGTGATATCTTGAAGATACTTTGGTTCTATTGAATGAATTGCTATTATATCTATAATATTATTATCCATTATCCATCCTTGGTCTGTATCTTGGATTTTATCTTTTTTAAAAAGATCAATTAGTTCTAATCGTGAGATGACTTTTTCTTGCAACACTTTTACTCCACAATGATTAATATTAGATTAAAATGAATTTATTTAATATTATACACTATTTTTATACAATATTTTCCTTAGAATTAGATAATTTTAGTATTTTATAAACAAAATAACCTAAAAATATACATAAAACGATTTTTTATACTAAAATAAAAAAATTAATTGATTCTAATTGATTAACAATAGTTTAATAAACTTTAGTTAGAATTATAGAAAACATAAGGAGTTGTTATGAGTAAGTTGAATAGCGAACCAAGTTTGGATAAAATTGATGATTATAATGGAAAAGAGTCTAAAGAAAAAAATAGAACTGTAAAGCTAGTAATAGTTGGTATTTTGGTAGTAGGTGCTATATATGCAGGTGCGAAGTACTATTTTAGTGATGTTAATGACTATATAGGAACTGAACAAAGTCCTGGGATTAATACTAGTAAGAATTAGGTGGTAGGTGGTAGGTGGTAGGTGGTAGGTGGTAGGTGGTAGGTGGTAGGTGGTAGGTGGTAGGTGGTAACGGAAAATTATTTCTTCGTTATCTTCTCTACCACCTACAAACTAACAACTACAACCTAAGAACTAAGACCTAAAAAGACTCCCATTCATCATTACTTGATGATTTACTTGGTGTTATTGTCTTTATAGAAGTTTGTGGTTTACTTGCACTTTGAGCATATGTTTTTTGCGGTGTGCTACTTTTATGTTGTATTGGTTTTTGGCTCGTATTTGTAACTTTAAGTTTTTGTGTTATGTGAGCTGTTGTTTGTGCAGCTATTTCTGCTTTTCCTACGAATTCTTTACGATTTGCTTCTATTACCATTCTTTTTGATAGCTCATCAGCTTCAATAGCGATATCTTTTACAAGAGCTGCAATAGATGCATTTTGTTGTGTTTGTTGGTCTAGATTTGTCACTGCATCATTAATTTGTGTGATACCAGATTCTTGTTCTTTACTTGCATTTGCAATTTCAGAGATTGTTTGTGTTGATTTGTTGATATTAGCTAGTAATTCTTCATATCCTTTTATCATCTCAGTACTTATTGCTTTTCCTTGGTTTGCTTTGCTTGTAGCATTTTCTACAATTGCTTTGATTTCTTTTGCAGCTTCTGCACTTCTTGTCGCTAGATTTCTCACCTCTGCAGCAACAACCGCAAATCCTTTTCCAGCTTCTCCTGCAGTTGCAGCTTCAACTGCAGCATTAAGAGATAGGATATTTGTTTGGAATGCTATTTGGTCTATTACTGTGATAGCTTCAGTGATAAGATTTACTTGGTTTGTAATATCATCCATAGCAGTAGTTGTACTTCTTGCTAACTCTTGCCCTTTTTGAGCTGATTGAGTAACTTTACTAGAGTATGAAGTCATCTCTGTTACATGTGAAGAGTTACTTACGACTGTAGCTGTAATTTCTTCTAAAGCTGCTGCTGTTTCTTCTAAGCTAGCTGCTGCTTCATTTGCACTACGGCTTAATATATCTACATTATCTAGTAGAACATCTGTGCTTTTATCTAATGTAATACCATCTATTAGATTTTGTTTCAGTAATGCTGATACTTCATCACCTAGTTGGTTTACACTTACCGCAACTTTGCCATAAGCATTTGGAAATCTTGGAGTAAAATCATGGGCTTTAAATTTATCTAATATATCTATAAGCATTGGTATACTTCTAGCTATTGAGTGCTCTAAGTCATATTGCATTTTTGATAGTATTTCTTTAAGCTCTTTGAGAGTTGGAGTTGAAGTATCTTTTTCTATTTTTGCAAGCATATTACCAGAACCTATTTCTTTGGAAAATCTACTTACATCTTTTACAAATTCATCATCTTGCTTTATGCTAGCTTCTATTTTCTTGATATTTGTATTGGTCATTGTAGCCATTTGACCAAATTCATCTTTACTATCTATATTAATAAGCTGACATGTTGATGTTTCTCTACTTAAAAATGAGCAAAATGACATTAACCCTTCTTTGAAAGAATTTAAGCTGTTTATAATAGATTGAGAGATAAATAAGATTACTACAGTAAGAGCAATTATAATAATAATAGATAAAACAATATTTGAAGTAGTAGTTGCTGTGATAGAACTATTGAATTCAGCTGTCATTTGAGTAGATTTTTCTTCATTTGCTTTTACCCAGTCTCTAAGAGCACTTCTAAATGGTCTCCAGTGTTTTGAAGTATTTTCTTTTATTTCGCTTTCGCTGATTTCTTCAGTTGCTTTTGCCTTTTTTAAAAGTCTTTGCATATCATTTGAAAAATTCTCATAAAGAGGTACAACATTGAACTTTGTAAGCCCCGCAGACATTGATGTATATTTGTTTTGTTGTAAAGATTCAACACTTTTTGATAAATCAGCTAATGCAACTTCAAGGTTTTTGATAGCAGTTGTATCAGATGGATTTATATATACATTTCTAAGTGCTTGACCACATTGTAAACCATCAGCCAATGAGCCGACAACTAAAAGCCTAATATCTGTAATAGTACTTGTACTTTCATATCCTTTTTTTAAACCATTAAGTCTAAAATAAGAAACAATAGCTAAAACTATTAATCCCGCTATGACCAAACTAAGTGCAATTGATAATTTGCCCTTAACACTAAAATTATTTAACATGATAATACCCCTTTGTTACAATTATTTAATACAATTTAACTTCATTATTTTAACATATAAATGATTAAAAACATATTAAAAAAAATTATATATACAAATTATATTTATTATAAGTTTTATAGATAAAATTTATCTATAAAATCTTTATTTATGTCTAATATTTTTCTTTCTATTAAGCTATCTATGACACTTTGTGTACAGTCAACATCATCAGGCCATCTTCTATTGAAATTATCAAGTTTGTTTTTGTTTGTTGCATCTATTGCGATTAGATGATTTTTGATATAAATATCACGGCTTGCATCTATATTATTTACTACTCTCCAAATGAGCATATAAGAGTTATTTATATCATTTTTGGCATCATCAACTATAACTAAAACTTTTATATTTTCATAAAAAAGTTTTAAATCCTCTATTAGGTATTTTTGGTTTCTTGTTTTTTTGGTTTTTATGACACATATTGGTGTTTTGGTATCAGTAAAGTATTGTTTAAGTGCTGTTACTTCATCACTAATTAGCTTTATTCTAGATAGAAGTTCATCATCACTAAGAAGAGTAATGCCTATGTGGTCTATCTCTTCACCTGTACAATCAATACCTAGTTTTCCACCACGAGCAAATTTTGGACTACTGTGATCTAGTGCATCAACTACACCTTGAGTAATAAGTATATTATCAGCTTGAAGTCTATTGAGAATATATTTTGTAATATCTGTGTGGTTTTTGAGATCTGGTGAGTTGTGATCCACAAAAATAGCGTGTTTTACAAAGCTCATTTGCCCTACACCCCAAAAAGCGTGCATTAGCTGAGTAGCATGTCCAGGGTAGCTTACATTCATTTTGGCTAAGATTAGGTTGTGAAATACCCCATTTTCTGGCATATAATAATCTATCAAATCAGGAGCTGTGGTCTTGAGTAATGGTAGGAAAATTCTCTCTGTAGCATATCCCATGTATTTGTCTTCAAGTGGTGGCTTACCTACAACAGTAGCTGCAAAAACTGGATTCTTTTTACTGGTAATTGCAGTTACTTCAAGTACTGGGTACTCTTCTTCTAGTGTATAATATCCTGTATGGTCTCCAAAAGGTCCTTCAATTTCGAGCCTTGTGGTATCTACAAATCCTTCTATTACAAAGTCCACATCACGAGGAATATATATATCATTGGTGATAGATTTGACAAGCTGAGCGTTTTCGCCTCTTATAAATCCATAAAGCATCAATTCAAATACACCTATAGGTAATGGTGCTTGACCACACCATATATACATAGGGTCTCCGCCAACGCCAATACTTACTGGCATTTTCACACCTGCTTTTTTGTACTGGTGGAAGAAGTGGTTTGAGTCTTTGTGGATTTGCCAATGAAGTCCTAGCTCGTTTTTGCTATATACTTGAAGTCTATACATCCCCACATTGTGCATCTTGCCATCTAAGCTTGTGGTATAAACTTGCCCCATAGTAATAAAAGGACCACCATCTTGCTCCCAAGTAGTAAGGACTGGCATATCATATAGATTGACATCATCGCCTAGTTTTATGATTTGTTGACATTCACCTTTGCCGCTTAGCCTTTTTGGAAATACAGATTTGAGATCAAAAAGCTTACCAAACATAGAAATCTTATCCATAAACCCAGATGGGGGCTTCATATGCAAAAGCTCTTGTATCCTAGAAGCAGTTTGCTCCACATCACCTATCAAAAGCTCCACAGCCCTAGGTGAACAAAATATATTCATCAGTACTGGTGTATCAAATTTGCGACCAGATTTTTTATCTACTACATTGGTAAAAAGTAGAGCCTTGGAATCTGGTTTTTTCACCTCTACATAAGCAATATGTGGAATTTCTAGATAGATATCTAACTCATCATCTATTACTCTTAATAGGTCGTTTTGTCTTAAAATTTGTATTGCGTCCATGTAAAAAGTTCCTTTTTAATTAATAACTAATAATGAATAATTAATAACTTAGGTATTCGCTCCGCTCATAAATCTTTTAATATCGTGGCAAAGCCACACCATAGTTATTGATTATTAGTTGTTAGTTATTAGCTTTTTTAATATTGCCATTCTAACTGCTACGCCGTTTGTTACTTGTCTAAGTACCTTGCATCTTGCATCTACTAGCATTTCATCTGTTATATCTATGTTTCTATTTACTGGACCTGGGTGAAGTAGTAGGATGTTTCTATCTCCAACTGATTCTTTTGTGATACAATAATCTCTTCCATATTCCCCAAGGGATAGATAATAAGCTTGAGAGTGACGCTCTAGCTGAGTTCTTAGGCTCATTATTATATCTACTTCATCTATCACTTCATGTAGGAATTGTGCTTTTTTAAATTGTGTATTATCAGGCATAAAGTGTTCAGGGGCTATCAAAATTGGCTCAATACCAAATCTTGGAAGAAGCTCTAAATTGCTACTTGCAACCCTTGAAGTTTTGATATCTCCAACAATTGCTAGTTTTTTCCCTTTTACATCACCATCAAAATGTTCTAGTATAGTATATAAATCAAGTAGTGCTTGTGTTGGGTGGGAATTTTTGCCATCACCTGCGTTTATTATGGGGCAAGATACAAAATCAATCAAGCTTTGAGGAAGTCCACATTCACTATGGCGGATTACTATGGCATCTGGTTTCATAGCGTTTAAGTTGGCTACTGTATCAAATATAGTTTCACCTTTTGAGCTAGAACTAGTCCCAACATCTAGGTTTATCACATCAGCACCAAGGCGTTTGGCTGCTATTTCAAATGAACTTCTTGTTCTTGTGGAGTTTTCAAAAAATAGTGTTACTATTAGTTTTCCCTTGAGAACAGAATTGGATTGTAAGTCACCAAAAAGCTTTGCATCTTCATATAAAGCGACTATTTCATCGTTTGTAAAATCTTTGGTTGTAATTAAATGTTGCATTTACATTGTCCTTAATTAACTAAATCTAAAGTTGTTTATTGTATCATTATATCACTTATAAAAAGGTACTTAGGTAATGAGTGCTGAGGTACTTAAGATAGTAAAAAAACTCAGTGTTCAGTACCTTAGTACTTATTAGCTTAATCAGGATAAAAAATGTTAGAAAATACAGACAAACAGTATGTTATGCAGACATATTCAAGAAATTATGTCAACTTTAAAAGAGGTGTAAATGCTACACTTTTTGATGATACAAACAAAAAGTATATAGATTTTACAAGTGGTATTGGCGTGGTTAGTGTGGGGCATGGTAATGAAAGAGTTGCAAATAAAATTTGTGACCAAGCAAGAAACATCACACATATTTCAAATCTTTTTTTGATAGAGCCTCAAGCTCTTCTTGCAAAAAAGATAAATGAGCTTAGTGGATATGATGTAGCTACATTTTTTGCAAACAGTGGAGCAGAAGCCAATGAAGGAGCTATTAAAATAGCTAGAAAATATGGGCAGACTAAGTTTGCAAATAAAAAGTACAAAATAATCACACTTGAACACTCTTTTCATGGAAGAACAATAACTACAGTCAAAGCAACTGGTCAAGCGAAATTTCATAGTGATTTTTTCGCTCCTTATCCTGATGGATTTCGATTTGATGCGTCTTTGGAAGCTGTTTATGGTGCTATTGATGATGAAACTGTTGCTGTTATGATTGAGCTTATTCAAGGTGAGGGTGGGGTGAGTCCATTTGCAAAAGAAGATATCCAAAAATTAGCAAAATTTCTAAAAGAAAAAGAGATACTTTTGATAGTAGATGAGGTGCAAACTGGTGTTTTTAGAAGTGGTGAGTTTTTGGCAAGTCAACTTTATGAAATAGAGCCAGATATCGTAACTCTTGCAAAAGGTCTTGGTGGTGGAGTGCCAATTGGTGCGGTACTTACAAAACACAAAGATATATTAAGTGCGGGTGATCATGGTAGTACTTTTGGTGGTAATTATCTAGTAACTGCAGCTGCTTTAGAAGTGCTTGATATTTTAGAAGATTATAAGGCAAGAGGATTGCTTGATGAGCATTTGATATATTTTGATATGAAGCTCAAAGAACTAAGAGGAAAATTTGCTGATATTATGCTAGATACTGTAGGGCTTGGGCTAATGAGAGGTATCAAAATAAAAGATGATGAGACACTAGCAAAAATTGTAACTAGTGCATTTAGTGAAGGTGTGCTTGTGCTAAAAAGTGGACGAAGTACTTTGAGATTTTTGCCACCTCTTACAATCACGAAAGATGAGATTGATGAAGGATTTGAAAGGTTGGAAAATGCAATCAAAAATATTAAGTAGTTTAGGTTTTCTAGCTATTGGTACTTTGATTTTTGCTAGTGATGATGCTATTTTATCACAAGATAGAGCTAGTATATATGAATTAAATGAAAAAAAGGTTATTGAAGATACATCAAAAATAAGTAAAGATTGGATAAATCCTATCACATATACATATACAAGAATGGATTATAAAGACTCAAAAAATGAGGATAGAACATCTGCGGTATCTATAAATCAACCTATTTTCAAAAGTGGTGGGATTTACAAGGCTATCAAATATGCAAGTAGTCTAAAAAGTGCAAATTTGACTGATGTAGAGATTGCAAGAAAATCAGCTATAAAAGAAGCTACTATTACACTATTTGAGATACACAAGATGGATTCTCAAATCAAAAAACAAGAGTTTTTGGTAAAAAATGGCGAACTAGATGTACAAAGAAAAAAAGAGCAGGTCTTGAGTGGGGTTTTGGATGCTAGTTATCTTGATAATGCACTATTGGAACTCAATACAAAAAAACTCGCTTTAGCTGATTTGAAATACAATAAAGTAGCTCTTATTCTAAAATTTGAAACCCTTAGTGATACTTCTTATATGGAGCTAGAACTACCTAAACTTGAGCTTTTGGCTGAAGAGCAATTTATGCAAGATAATAAAATGATTGCAAAGCAAGAATATACAGCAAATAAAGATTATCACTATAGTGGGATGATAATAGCAAAATATCTCCCAACTATAAATGCCTTGTACACATACACAAAATATCATACCAATCATCAATCAATGACAAATCCACTATTAGCGGGTACTGATACTCAAAGATATGGTATGAATGTGGTTATTCCACTTGATATAAAAGCTTTCAATGATACACAAAGTGCAAAAATAGAGTATTTAAAATCAAAAACACAAGCTAATATTGTAAAACTTGAAGAAAAGAACTTTTATAAAACAAAAATAGCTAGTATCAATCGTGTGAAGGAAAAACTATTGATTGCACAAGAAGAGCTTGATACTTATGCTTCATTGGTACAACAAATGGAAGAGCTTAGTCTAGCAGGCCTGAAAACTGACCTTGATTTGCAAACTATGCAAAACTCAAAAGCGGTAAAAGAGCAAGATATAAATATTTTTGAATATGAATTACAAATGGAGCTATTAGAACTATATGCAAGAATTTAGTAAGTATTTTGACTCTTGGCTATATGGTGAAGATGGATATTATAGCAATTATAAATCTATAGGTAAAAGTGGAGATTTTTATACAGCGGTAAGTACTAGTATGTTTTTTGGTGGCTCTATCGCCAAAAAGATAATCCAAGTGATAGAAAATGGTGAGCTTCCAAATGATACTACAATAGTAGAAGTGGGCGCACATCATGGGTATTTGCTAGGTGATATAATACAGTTTATTTATACTCTTAAACCAGAGCTTTTGGATACTTTGAAGTTTGCTATTGTGGAGAGATTTGAGCATTTAAGAGCGTCTCAAAAAGGATATTTTAAAGCTTCATTTGGTGATGTGATAGATTTGGTTCACTATAATGACATAAGTGAAGTAAAGCAAGATAGTGCTTTTGTGGTAGCAAATGAGATATTTGACGCCTTTTCTTGTGAGCTTATTTATACAAAAGATGGTGTGATACAAAAAGCTTTTGTAGATGATAATCATCATATAAAGTTTGAAGATTGTGAAGATAGTGAGATTTTGGAATTTTGTGCCAAATACAAGATGGAAAAAGGGGAATATCCATTATATTATAAAGAGTTTGCGAAGGTTTTGAGTGAAAATATAGGCAATTTTCATTTTTGTACATTTGATTATGGAGATGTTTATACTAGAAATGATTTTTCTGCTAGGATTTATCACAAACACAAGGTTTTCCCTATATTTGAAGAGGGCATTAATCTAAAAGAGCTTTATAAATCAAGTGATATTACTTATGATGTACCATTTACTTATCTTATGGATTGTTTCAAAGATTTGGGTTGTGAGGTAGAGTTCCACACTCAGCTTCAAGCTTTGGTAGAGTTTGGGATAATCGATTTGTTAGAGATTTTGAAAAACAATACTAGTGAAGAGCATTATCTAAAAGAGGTAAATAAGGTAAAAATCTTGCTAGAACCTACTGGTATGGGCGATAGGTTTAAGATGATTTATGTGAAAAAATCTTCTAATCTTTAAGACAAGCCCAATTATAGAGAAGCGGAATCCTACAGGCTTCAGCCGAGGACACAAGTAGGGGTTCCGATAGATAAAATTCCTTAATTACACATAAACCATGGGGTAATCAGACTTCAGAATAAAACTTTTTGAATTCTATTGCGTAATTTGGGTTTAAGTTTATTTAGGTAAGATAGGGTTATGTTATCAAATACTAAAACACTTATTATTCCTATTTCTTCACTTTTCTTTGCGATAGCGTTTTTGGCTATTGGGTATGGTATGATTCTCACATTTGTGGGGGTATATCTCAAAGATAGTGGTACGAGTGATTTTATCATAGGGCTTATTAATTCTGCTTTTTTTCTTGGGGCAATACTTTCTTCAATCTTTAGTCAAAAAATCATTTCAGCTGTTGGGCATATACGAAGTTTTGCTACATTTGCTTCATGTATGGTTATGGCTTTTTTGCTTCATGCTATTTTCTTCAATGAAGCTTTATGGGCTGTTTTGAGGCTTGTTAGTGGGTTTTCTTTTTATGGACTTTTGATTATTTTAGAAAGTTGGCTCAATGAAAAAAGTGATGAATCTCATAGAGGGAAAATTCTAGCTATTTATACAATTATATTTTATCTCTCTACTGCTTTGGGGCAACAGTTTTTGAATATTGAAGAGGATTTTAAATATGCTATTTTTATAATAGGCTCTATTTTGGTACTTATTTCTGTGGTTTTTATCTCAATGACAAAGATAAAAGAGCCTATTTTAAAGCCTTTTGAAAAGGTAAGCTTTCCTAAACTTTATTCAATTGTTCCACTTGCTCTTACTGGGAGTTTTATTGGTGGGTTTTTTGTGGGTGGATTTTTTACTATGATACCTGTTTATTTGATAGATAAATTTTCATCATATGAGGTGGTTTCACTTTTTATGACGGTGACACTTCTTGGAGGGCTTGTATCCCAGTGGCCAATAGGGATGCTTTCTGATAAGTATGGTAGAAGAAAACTTATTGCATTTAGCGGATTTTTCACATCTTTTGTGGCACTTTTATTTATATTATTGCCACAAAGTAGTATTGTTTTTTATATGCTTGGATTTTCTTTGGGGATGAGTATATTTTGTCTTTATGCTTTGTCACTTGCAAGGGCAAATGATGTGCTTGATACCAACAAAGATATAGTAGAAATAAGTAGGGCATTGCTTTTTAGCTATGGTTTAGGCTCTTTTGTAGCTCCTATTGCAATAGGGGTTGGACTAGAGTTTTATGGTGAGTTTATTTTTGCAATATTTGCAATTTTGGGCTTATTTTTGGGCTTTTATTCACTATCTAGAAAAAGAGTTGCTGATGATGATATGAGTGTATTTGTCAATGTTCCAGTAGCTTCAAGTGCAATATTGCCAGAATTTGACCCAAGACAAGATGAAGAGTGGGTCAAAGAACATCAATAAAAACTAATTAAATAGTATAAATATATTTTTGCAAAAAGTATGATACAATAAGTATATCACAATTGAAGGAGATAAAATGGCTATAGAACTACCAGCACTTCCATATGAGATGGATGCACTTGAACCTTATATTAGTGCTCAAACATTGGGCTTTCACCATGGGAAACACCATCAAGCTTATGTTACAAACGCAAACAATCTTACAAAAGACACACCTTTGGAAAATGCTTCTGTTGAGGAGTTGATTATTGGTTCGGTTAATAAAGCTGATAAAGTAGCTTTGTTTAATAATGCTGCACAAGTTTGGAACCATACATTTTATTGGAATTGTATGAAACCTTCTGGTGGAGGAACTCCAAATGGAACAATTGCTAAAAAGATTGATGAAGATTTTGGTGGTTTTGATGCTTTTGTACAAGAGTTCAAAACAGCTGCTACTACACAATTTGGTAGTGGATGGGCTTGGCTAGTACTTGATGGAGCAAAGCTAAAAGTAATAAAAACTGCAAATGCAGATACTCCTATGGCTCATGGGCTTAAAGCACTTTTGACAGTGGATGTATGGGAACATGCTTATTATTTAGACTATCAAAATAGACGACCTGATTATGTAGATACATTTTTGAAACATCTTGTAAATTGGGATTTTGTAAATTCTAATTTGTAATTGTTATAGATACAAAGGTATCGTAACAAAAGGTGACTTAGCATAATAAAGGTATGTCTAAAAACTCTCATTCCGTGCTTGATATGGAATCAGAAATATCAAAGAATCCTAGATTCTGATAAATAAATTTTACAAGGTATTTTAATGGTGTCAAGACACTTTATACTAATTGCTTTGATTGGAAGTTTTTTAGCTATAGGATATATTTTTCAAAGCTATTTGATGAGTATAACTATAGGTGCAATCTTAGCAATTGCTACTCGTCCTATTTATGAAGCTTTATATACTAAACTCAACTTCTCCTATAAAAGAGTTATAATATCTAGTTTTTTAACTTTGATACTTTTTTTGTTTGTATTTTTACCACTTATTTATTTTGTTGGTTTATCGTATCAGTTTATACCGAGTATTGGTGCAGATCAAGCAATGCAATATACACAGAACTTAGTGGCTTATCTTAAAAATCTTCCAAAACCTTTTGATGTTTTTCAAGAATCCATTAATGTACTACTTGGAGAATTTGATATTTATAATGTTAATATTGATGTAATCAAATCAATTTTAAATAATGTAGCACAGTTTTTTTGGAAAATTAATGGTATTGTATATCAATTCTTTTTAATTTTGTTTTTCTATTTTCTTTTTAATATTTATGGTTATAATATTTTTATTTTAACAACTAGACTTTTACCGATAGTAAAAAGATTTAAACGGATTTTATACTCTGAATTTAGCAATACCATATCATCAGTATTTTTTAGTACGGTATTTAGTATGGTCACTCAAGGTATTGCATTTGGATTATTTTTATACTTTACTACAGATTATGATGCTTTTTATGTTGGTATGTCTGTGGGGTTTGCAACTGCTATTCCTGTAATAGGAGCATATTTAGTTATTGTTCCACTTATAATTATTGAGCTGTTAAATCAAAATTATCTTTTTGCTGGTATTATTGTGCTATTTACTACAGTAGTTTTGTCTGGATTAATAGATAATATCTTACGACTTCTTTTTATGAAATATCTTAGTAAAAAGTTTTCACTGCATTATAAGCTGAATGAATTGTTTATTCTTTTAGCTATGTTAGCAGGTATAGGGGTTTTTGGAGGATGGGGAATCATCATAGGACCTGCTATTTTAAGTCTTTGTGTGGCATTTATACTTATTTATGTGAAATCAAAAATTAATTCCTCTGAATAATTGCCTTGTTAGATATTGAGTCTGTCATGCCGATACTGAATCAAGTTCAGCATGATGGATTCAGTATCAATATGACTGAAATATCGTTACTGTTAACTTGATTTAGAGTCTCTTTTACGATTTAATTCGTGAAGTTGCTGATTTTACTGCATCGCTTAAAGAATTCCAAGCATTGTCCATACCTTTTTTTAACCCTTCCCACGCATCATCAGTTGCACTTTTGAGTTCACTAATCTTGTTTGAAGCGTCATCTTTCATGCTTTTTAATTTTTCAATTTCTTTATAGTATTCTATCTTTGTATTAGCTTCTGCTTTGTCTGCTTTTGCTTTTAGCGTATCAATTTTAGCACTCCACTCATCAAGCTGTGCTTGTTGTTTTTGTTCATATGCTTTTTTAATTCCCATTTGATATCCTTTCAAATAATTTTTTTATCAGAAGTTATGTAAACCACTCCTACCTTGCTAATAGCCAAAGCTAAAAGATAGACTTCCATCACAATTCACTATACAATAAATAACTTAAACCCAACTTATACAATAGAATTCCAAGTGATTCAATGAAAACTGACAAATAAGCACTACTTTATAAGTTATATTGCATAATGTAGATTATTATGGTAGTATCTATATTCAAATACAAAATGTATTAATAGGAGTCAACTATGAAAAATGTAATCGATGGAATGAAAATCTTTGTACAAGGAAATTCAACTTTTCAGCCAATAGTTTTTATGCATGGATTTCCCTTCGACCATACTATCTGGGATGATGTAATAGAGAATTTAAAAGATAAATACTATTGTATTAGTTATGATATACGAGGGTTTGGAAGTTCTGAAGTTGGTTGTGGACAATACACAATGGAGAGTTATGTTGATGACCTTGAAGCTATTATCACACAACTTGATTTACACAATGTTATCTTGTGTGGTTTTTCTATGGGAGGGTATATCGCACTTAGAGCCAATGAGAGACTTCAAAACTTCAAAGCTCTTATTCTGGCAAACACTTCTACTACAAGTGATTCTGATGAAGCTAAAGTCAAAAGAGCAAATGCAATACAAAAGATAGATAAAGATGGAGTTGAACCTTTTTTGGATGGTTTCTTAAAAGTGGCATTTAGCTCAAGATACCAAAAAGAGCATCAAGAAAAAATCTTTCTTTTGAAAGAAAAAATCCTAAATTTTAGTCCTATTGGAATCAAAGGTGGACTTTTGGCTATGATAAGCCGAACTGATACAACAAAATCTCTAAAACAAACACCACCAACTTTACTTATTGAAGCCAGTGATGATGAGATTATACCTTCAAAAACAATGCAAAAATTAGCGAAGAAAATCAAAAATAGCCATTATATAGAGCTTAAAGAAAGCGGACATGTGAGTATGCTTCACAAACCAAAAAAGTTTGTAAAAGCTTTAAAATCGTTTTTGGAAGTTATATAAATAAGTTGTCAGAAATTGTATGAGTCTATCTCAAAAGCTAAATAAAACTATTATTTAGCTTTGATAGCTACAAAAAAATATTACAAATGTTTATTTTTTACTTTTATCTCATACATATCAGTTCTTCTATCTTTAAGATTGTTGACACTTCCAAAGCTATGTAACTCTTTGAGAAGGTCAAGATCCACATCGGCTACTAGTATCATCTCAGTATTTGGAGTAGATTCTGCTTTGACCCCATTGGTAGAAAAAGCAAAATCACACGGGGTGAAAACTGCTGATTGAGCGTATTGGATATCCATATTATGTACTTTTGGTAAGTTTCCAACACATCCAGCAATTGCTACATAACACTCATTTTCTATAGCTCTTGCTTGTGAACATATCCTTACTCTTGAGTAGCCATTTTGAGTATCGGTTAAAAATGGTACAAAAAGTATCTGCATCCCTTGGGCTGATAGTATTCTTCCAAGTTCTGGGAACTCTGAATCATAACATATAAGTACCCCTATTTTCCCACAGTCGGTATTAAATGTTTTTATCTCATTAGAGCCTTTGAGTCCCCATATTTTTTGTTCATCTGGGGTCACATGGATTTTGGCGTATTTTTCCACGCTTCCATCTCTTTTGCATAAAAATCCTACATTGTAGAGTTGTTCATCTATAAGTTCTGGCATACTTCCAGTGATGATGTTGATGTTGTATGAAACGGCAAGTTTGGAAAACTCTTGCTTGAACTGCTCAGTATATCCTGCAAGGGCTCTAATAGCCTCAGCTTCACTTAGGTGGTTGTATTTTGCCATAAGAGGTGCATTGAAAAACTCTGGAAAAAGTGCAAAGTCACTTCTATAGTTTGAGACAGCATCTATAAAGAACTCTGCTTGTTCTAGTACTTCTTCTATGTTGTTATAAGGTCTTACTTGCCATTGAATAAGTCCTAGTCGAATAACAGTTTTTTGGGTATTTGGATTTTTCTTTGGTTTTGAATAGTAGATATTGTTCCATGTCAAGAGTGCTGCATATTCATGACTTTGGGTATCCCCTTCAAGATAATGTTGAATTATTCTTCTTACATAAAAGTCATTTGATAATTGGAAGTTTAATACTGGGTCATGAATCTCTTTGGCTTTTACTTTTTGTATATACTCTTTTGGTGAAATATCTTTGGCATAATCTTGATAATTTGGCAATCTTCCACCAAATATAATCCCTTTTAAATTGAGCTCTTCACATAACTCTTTTCTATAGTCATAAAGTCTTCTTCCAAGTCTTAACCCTCGATATTTTTTGCTCACAAATACATCCACTCCATATAAAGTATCCCCCAAAGCATTGTGGGTATTAAATGTATAATTTCCTGTAATATCTTTGTAGGTGTGCATATCATCAAAAAGTGTGTAGTCCACGATAATACTCAAAGCAAATCCAGCTAGCTTTCCATCTATTTTGATTCCTACTTGACCTTTTGGGAACTTAGTTATCAGAGCTTTGAGTTGCCAAGATTCCCAAGTAGAATTTTGTAGATGTTTATACTCATCTTTCATCAAAGCACACACTGCACTATGATCTTTTTTGGTTAAAAAACAGAGTTCTATTTTATCTATTTGGTGTTTCATATATCTTGCCTTTTGTTTATTTTAATTTGAGAATTATTACTTATTATAGCTATAAAAAATTGTAGTTTGGTAACCTACATAGATTTGATTATTAATTTAGTATAACTTGGTTTTTCCCATTTTTTTTGGCTTTATAAAGTGCTTTATCTGCTAAAGATATAAGCTCTTTTTCATCAGTTGTACCTTTGTTGCTTTGGCTTACACCAATACTTACAGTAATAGAAAAATCATCAAACGCCAATGCCTTAATTTCTTTTCGTATTCTATTTGCAATTTCGTTGGCTTCTTTTATTTTTGTATTGGGCATAACTACGCATAACTCTTCTCCACCATATCGTGCTGCAAAATCCATTTCTCTAGTATTTTGATTTATAACTTTTCCAACATTTTTCAAGACTTCATCACCTTTTTGATGACCATATGTATCATTTACATGTTTGAAATCATCAATATCAATCATAGCAAAACTAACATTAGTCTTTGTTCTTTTTGAATTTTCTATCTCTTTTCTCAAAAATACATCCAAAATATCCCTTACATAAAGGTCTGTTAATCCATCTTTTGTAGTAGAGTCAGCCAGAAAATTACTTGTACTTTCTTCTATGATTGCAGGATGATTAAATAGTTTTTTTATATTTTGTAGATAATCAAGAGTTGAGACACTAATACCTACATCTCTATGAAGAGATTTTTCTAATATTTTCTTATGTTTTATGATATCTTTAAATAATATTATTGCTTGGTCTTCATCAAAAGATTTATGAGTAAGGGTTAGTAGTATCAAACTATAGAGTTTATTTTTATATACTTGTTCATATCGTTGAAACATTTTTTCATCTTTTAGCATTTGCTGTATATCAGACATATAAAGTTCTGATTTTTCTATATCCATTGTATTGCTAATTTGTGATTGTTTCACATAGTTCCTTTATTTTCCTATCAATAAATTTAGCTACTTATTGGTGGTTGAGTCATTTAGAAGCTCATCATGCTCATTCATATTCCAAGGCAAAGTTCCAGGTGATGTGTGTACAAATCTTAAATATTTCTCAAATTGTGTTATTATATCATTTATAATTGTACTTTCTTCAAATCCATATAAATCATAGTGTAAACCACCTCTTTTCAAAAATACTTCTGCATTGTAGTAAAATCTTTGTTCTTTATCTTGTGAGTTTTCTATGGCAAATTCTGGAAGTTCATATTCTCTTAATCTTACTTCATAAGTGAATTTGATATCATCATTTTTTGAAATCACAATAATTGCTCTTGTATACTCTTCATCATATTCTATTTCACTATTCCAGCTTGAGTTTTGAAGCTCTTTTTGTACTTTTAGCATACTGTTTTGCACATCATGTTTTATAAATTCTATAACGATATCTTTTTGAGGGAAGTTTATAAGTGTGTTTAGTCTATTTTTCCAATTATTAGAATCGGTTTTGCTTGAGTGTACATTGAGGTTTATACTATGGCTTAGACTAGCTTCCCTATGACCTTCTATAATAAGTGCTCTCCACATACCAACAGCAGCAATTAGCATAATAATAGCAAAAGGCAAAGCACTGGTAATAGAAGCTGTTTGAAGTGGTATTAATCCTCCAGCAAGAAGCAAAACTGAAGCAATAACACCTTGGATAACTACCCAAAAAACTCTTTGCCAAATAGGTGTATAAGTTGCTCCTCCAGAGGCTAATGAATCAACCACAAGCGCACCAGAATCAGATGAGGTTACAAAAAAGGTAATTATCAAAAATACTGTAATAAATGAGACAACTTCTGTAAAAGGAAGCCTTTCATATAGTTTGAAAAGTGCTATGGCTTTATCTGCTTGAACTTCATTAATAAGAGATTCATATCCTTGTACCATTACCATATGTAAAGCAGTATCACCAAAAATACTAAACCATAAAAATGTAAAAATAGTAGGTACTAACATAACCCCAACAACAAATTGTCTAATAGTCCTACCTCGACTTATTTTTGCGATAAATAGTCCAACAAAAGGTGACCAAGCTATAGTCCAACCAAATATAAACAATGTCCAATTTCCCATCCAGTCACTTGAGGTATAAGCTTGTAAACTAAATGTTCTTTCAACTATATTGCTAAGATAACTCCCAGTATTTTCTAAAAATGTCTCAAGAATAAATATTGTAGGACCTGCAATAAACACAAAAGCCATTAATGCAATGGCTAAAAGTATATTGACAATAGATAGCCTCTTGATTCCTTTATCCATACCTGCAACTACTGAAAATAATGCTACTATAGTAATGAGTGCAATAGTGATTATTTGGACTGTAGTACTCACTTCAATAGATGGCCAAAGATAGTTTAATCCTGCATTTATTTGAGATACTGAAAGACCTAATGTAGTAGCAATTCCAAAAACTGTACCAAGTATGGCAAAGGTATCTACTGTGTGTCCTATTGGTCCGTGGATTTTATCACCGATAAGTGGATAAAGAGTAGATCTCATAGACAAAGGAAGACCATGTCTAAAAGCAAAATAAGCTAATGTCAAACCAGTAAGCCCATATATCCCCCAAATATGAAAACCCCAGTGAAAATATGATATTTGCATAGCTTGTTTGGCTGCATCTACGGTCAAAGCTACCCCTTGTGGAGGTGTAGAGTAGTGAAGTATTGGTTCAGCAACACCAAAAAACAATAGTGCAATACCATATCCAGCAGAAAAAAGCATAGCAAACCAAGAACTAAAGCTATATTCTGGCTCAGAGTGGTCTGGTCCTAGCTTGATAGTACCCCAAGGTGATATGGCAACACCTACAACAAACATCAAAAAGAGTGCAACGGAGAGCATATAAAACCATCCAAAATCTCTGGTAATATATGCTAATACATCAGCAAATATTTCACCTGCAAGGATAGGGTTACTGATTGTTCCAATAACCATCAAGGATAGGACAATAACAGATGGAACAAAAACTGGTATAAGTATTGTGGAATTTGATTTTTTAAGTAGTTCTATGGACATAAATACTCCTCATAGTAGCTTCATGGTATCCAAAAAGAACTTAAATCACAAAAAATTTAATCTTATTCTTGATTTAAAGATATTTAAACTGATGGATAGATTTGGGAGTTTAGTCGTTGGTCACAAGAGCTAGATTATAAAACTCTAGTTCTTGAAGTAAGTCTAGAATTTTGACAACCCTTTCATATGGTACATCTTTACCTATTCTTAAAATTGTAGGTTGGGATTTGTCATCAATTAGAGATAGTTCATTTTTTAAAGATTCTATTGTAATTGTTGTGCCTCTGAAAGCAATTTCTGTTGTGCTCAGTTCTAAAAATATTTGCTTTTGTTCTATTTTTGTAGCTGATTCAGTGGCACTTGGAAGATCTAGCATAAGAGCTAGTTCATCTTTCTTGAACACTGTACTTACAATAAAAAATATTAATAATATAAAAACAACATCAACTAAAGGTGTGATGTCAAAGCTAATAGGTTCTCTTCTTTTCATATTCTATTGAGTACTTCTTCTTTTAAACTTATTTCTATACCATCAAGTAAGCCTATAAAGTAGTTGTAAGCAATATAGTGTGGGATAGCAACAATTAATCCTGTAACTGTAGTAATAAGTGCAATTGAGATGCCACTAGAAAATATAGTAGGATCACCAAGTCCTGAAATACTGATAGCATCAAAAGCAGACAATATACCAATAACCGTACCAAGAAGTCCTACCAAAGGTGCAATAGTTGCAATAATTTTGATACTATTTAACCCAAATTCTAATGTTTGAATTTTAGTATTGATTTTTGATTGAATATTTTGTATATTTGATTCTTGATTTGCAGCTTTTAGATTGTCAATGATTTCCAAAGCCAAAGCTTTTGTATTTGATTTTGAAATATATAAAACAATTGCTTTCCATATAATGACACTAAAACCAATAATATTTAAAATAATAAGAAAATAGGCGATTGCCCCACCTCTATCAATATATGATAATAAATCCATAAAAAAGCCCTTTGTAGTGAATAATTAATAACTAATAATTAACAATTTTGGTGTTGCTTTGCAACAATATAACTATCACGAAGTGATACAGCAGTTGTTAGTTATTCATTATTAGTTGTTAGTTAATTTAGATATAATTGTACTATGAATTCAATTAAACTAAACACACCTATGCAAAAGATGACATTTCATGATATGGATATTTTTATCAAGCGTGATGATTTGATAAATGAAGATTTTAGTGGTAATAAAGCTCGGAAATTTTACTATTTTTTGATAAATGAATTTCCAAATATCAAAAAACTTGTAAGTTATGGTTCAAACCAATCTAATGCTATGTATTCTATGAGTGTATTATCTCGTTTGAAGGGATGGGAATTTGAATATTATTGTGATCATATTTCATCTTTGATGCTTGAAAATCCTAGTGGTAATTATAAGTCTGCTTTAGATAATGGAGCTAAAATTATCAATCTCGAAGGTAAAACTAGACCAAATTTAGTATCAACTGATGAGATTTTGTATATTCCAGAAGGTGGATATGCACAAGAATCTGAGTATGGAATTAAGCTTTTGGCTGATGAGATAAATGAGTGGATTAGGTTACAAGATGATGACACTTTCAAAATATTTTTGCCAAGTGGGACTGGAACAACTGCACTTTTTTTGCAAAAACATTTGGAATATCCTGTTTATACATGTGCATGTGTAGGAGATGAAAAATACTTAAAACAAGAGTTTTTTGGGCTTGAAAGCAATGAACAAAATCATCCAATAATACTTCAAACTTACAAAAAGTATCACTTTGGGAAACTTTACAAAAACTTATATTACCTTTGGCTTGAATTAAAAAGCAAAACTATGATAGAATTTGATTTGCTGTATGACCCTATAGGATTTGATACTATTTTAAGCAATCTTAAAATATTTGAAGATTCAAAGATTATTTATATACATCAAGGTGGCATAAAAGGAAATTTGACTATGCTACAAAGATATAAGCATAAGTATGAATCTTAAGAGTTCATCAGAATTTTAAAAGGACACAATTATAATATGATGATTAGAATTTTTTTAGTAATAATTGTTTTTTTTAACTTTTTATTTTCAAATAGCCAAAAGCAAATCACAGTACAGTTGAATTGGAAATATCAATTTGAATTTGCTGGATATATTGCAGCTATTGAAAAAGGTTTTTATAAAGAAGCTGGACTTGATGTAGTTTTGAAAGAATATGATAATAATGTAGATGTAATTGGAGATGTATTGTCTTCAAATGTTGATTTGGGAGTTTATAGCTCTAGTTTGGTGGAAATGGGTTCAAAAAATCCAGATTTAGTTCTTTTGGCTAATTATTTCAAGCGTTCAGCTTTGGTTATAGTATCAAATCAACATATTATGACACCTACAGATTTAATAGGTACGAAGTTAATGGCTGGTGGATTTGAGATTGAGAATTCTACACTTTCAATACTTTTTAAAAAATTTGGCATAGCAAAAAAAGATATGGAACTCATCCCTCATACATTTAAAATAGATGAGTTTGTAGCTGGTGAAGTAGATGCAATGACAGCTTTTGTGTCTAATCAGCTGTACTTTTTGCAACAAAAAAATATATCTTACAATATCATAGACCCTACAAATTATGGTATTTTTGGTTTTGAACATAATTTATTTTCAAATAAAAAATTTGCACTCAAAAATCAAGAAAATATCAAAAAATTTATAGAAGCTACAAATTTAGGATGGGATTATGCACTAAATAATCCACTTGAAATTTCTCAGTTGATTTATCAAAAATATTCAAAATTAAAACCTATAGATGCACTAATGTTTGAAGCAAATCAAATCAAAAAATTGATGATGCCAAATATTTATCCTCTAGGAAGTATTGACCAAATAGCATTGGAAAAATATGTAAATGATTTGAAAGTTGAGAATTTAATTGATTCTGATTTTGATGTTAAGGAAATTTTATTTAATTATATTATTACAAAAGAGGCTCTTTTTAATAATGAACAGCTAGAATATTTAAAGCAAAAAAAATCAATCACAATGTGTGTAGACCCAGCTTGGATGCCTTATGAAAAACTTGAAAAAGGTAAACATATAGGTTTGGCTCATGAATATTTTGAGCTTTTTAGATCTAAACTTGATATTCCTATAGAGGTAGTACAAACCACTACTTGGGATGAGTCATTACAAAAAGCAAAAACTAGAGAGTGTGATATATTGTCTCTTGCTGTGAGTACTCCTCAAAGGCGTGAATATATGAATTTTACAAAACCATATATTTCTTATCCTTTGGTAATAGTTACAGCAATGGATAAATTGTTTGTTACAGATGTTGAAAGTATAATTACTCAAGAAAAAATAGGTGTTGTAAAAGGTTATGCACCTTATGATATTTATTCCAAAAAATTTCCTAATCATAAAATGGTTCAAGTTGATAATCTAAAAGTTGGATTAGAAATGGTAAGACGAGGTGAGTTGTATGGTTTTATTGATACCCTGCCAACTGCTGGATATGAGATACAAAGAAATTATATGAATGAGTTAAAAATTGCTGGAAAGTTTGAAGATATGTGGCAGTTAGGTATTGGTGTACGAAATGATGATATAGTACTTCTAGGGATATTTAATAAACTTATAGACTCCATATCAACAGAAGATGCAATGGCAATTTCTAATAAATGGTTTGCAGTTGTTTATGAAGAAAAAGTTGATTTTAAGAATTTTTGGCAGATTCTTGGTTTGATTTTTGTAGTAATGATTTTATTACTTTATCGTCAAATGCAGCTTAAAAGTTATAATACAATTCTAAATAAACAACAATTAGAACTTCAAATTGCAAAAGAAGAGGTCGAAAAATCATTAAATACTTTTAAATCTTTGATTGATTCTACTATGGAATCTATCATTATCTTTGATAAAGGTGTTTGTATAGATGTAAATATAATTGCGGTTGAGACTTTTGGATATGCTACAAAAAAAGATATGATAGGAAGAAGTTTACAAGATTTGGTATCGAGTGAATCTATTGCACATGTAAAAGAACATTTTGGAGAAGATGTTGTATTTCCATATGAAATTTTGGCACTTAAAAAAGATGGAAGTTCTTTCCCTGCATTGGTTCAAGGTAGATTTTTAGAACTTGCTGGAAAAAGAGTTAGAATTTCAACTGTTGTTGATTTATCAGAGCTTAAACAAAGAGATAATTTATTGTTTCAGCAATCAAAAATGGCTTCTATGGGAGAGATGATAGGAAATATTGCTCATCAATGGAGACAGCCTTTAAGCGTAATAAGTACGGTTGCAACGGGATTAAAATTTCAAATAGAATTTGATAAGTTAAACTATGATGAAGCTATAAAAGATTTGGATAATTTAAATGAGTCAGCTCAATATTTATCCAAAACAATAGATGATTTTAGAAATTTTTTCAAAACCAATAAAGAAAAAATTGAGTTTAATGTTTCTGAAATTATCAAAAAAGATATTAACCTTTTAGCATCAACATTTAAAAATCATTTTATAACACTTAGACTTGACTTAGATAATGATTTAGTAATCAATGGCTTTAGAAATGAGCTTACTCAAGCACTTTTAAATGTATTGAGTAATGCAAAAGATGCAATAGTTCAAAACTGTATAGATGAAGATGATAGGATAATTGTAATAAAAAGCTATAGAAAAAATGAGCAAATTGTCATTGAAATACAAGATAGTGCTGGAGGAATTCCTAGTAATATAATTGATAAAATCTTTGAACCATATTTTACCACAAAACACCAAGCACAAGGAACAGGAATAGGGCTTTATATGACTTATCAAATAATTGTAAAGAATTTTGGTGGTAGTATAAAAGTTCGTAATAAAAATTTTGACCATAATAACAAAAACTATAATGGAGCAAATTTTAAACTTTTTTTACCTTATGAATAATCTTATAATTGGGATGAACACTTATTTTTTATAACTAACACTTAATAATTGATATGATATAATATCTACAAATGAAAAAGAATAATATAATACTAATTGGATTCATGGGTGTAGGCAAAGGTACTATTGCTCGTGCTGTTGTCAAAAAAAGTGGGATTTTTGCTATTGATACGGATGATTTAATAGAATCAATGGAAAATGAAAAAATCAAAAAAATCTTTGAAAGAGAAGGTGAGTCTTATTTTAGAGAATTAGAACAAAAGTGTGCAAACTGGATAGAGACAAATGTGGATAATACATTGATTTCTACTGGTGGTGGCTTTTTTATGCGTCCAAATATCAAATATTTGGGGCATATTGTATATCTAAAATCCTCTTTTGAAGGTATTTTGAAACGAATCAAGAAATCTCCAAATGCAGCTGCAAAACTCAAAAAGAGACCATTGCTTAAAGATATGAAAAAAGCTAAAGCTTTGTTTGAGACAAGAACCCCACAATATCAATCAATCGCAGATTTGGTTGTAGATGTTGAAGATAAATCTATGGATGAAATAGTACAATTTATCCAAGAATCATTACCGCAAGTTTTAAAGTAATAGGAAAGCTTATGAAAATAATTGATACAAAAAGTCCAAATTTTGCTCAGGAATTTGAGATAATACAAGCCAGAGCTAAGTGTGATATAAAAAATGTTACAGCAATAGTTAGTGGAATTATTGATGAAATAATAGAAGAAAAAAATAGTGCATTAAAAAGACATATTGCCAAATTTGATGGATGGAATCCTCAAAGTGATAGTGATTTGGAAATTGCAACTGATGATATGAAAAAAGCTTATGATAATCTTGATGATGATTTGAGAAAAGCTCTTCACTTGGCATATGATAGAATAGAGAGCTTCCACAAAAAACAACTTCCAAAAAGTTGGATAGATTTTGAACCAAATGGTACAATTCTTGGACAAAAAGTGACCCCAGTTGACAGTGCGGGGCTTTATATTCCTGGTGGGAAAGCAGCATATCCTAGTAGTTTACTTATGAATGCAATCCCAGCACTTGTAGCAGGAGTAGAGCGAATAGTAGTATGTACTCCAACACCAAACAACGAACCAAATGAACTTTTACTTGCTGCTTGTCATCTTTGTAAAGTATCAAAAGTTTATAAAGTTGGAGGAGCTAGTGCAATAGCTGCTATGGCATATGGAACTGAGACTTTGAAAAAAGTGGATGTTATCACAGGTCCTGGAAATATTTTCGTAGCAACTGCCAAAAAATTAGTATTTGGTGAAGTAAATATAGATATGATAGCAGGCCCTAGTGAAATAGGAATCTTAGCAGATTCATCAGCAAAACCAAAATACTTAGCTATAGATTTGCTTTCTCAAGCAGAACACGATGAAATGGCAAGCTCTATTCTTATTACAACATGTTCAGAAATTGCAAATCAAACATCTATTGAAGTGGATAATTATCTAAAAGTGCTAAGCAGAACAGATATTGCAACAAAATCTATAAATGAGCGAGGTGCTATTATAGTAGCTAACGATATGGATGAAGCATTAGCACTGATGAATGAAATAGCACCAGAACACTTGGAAGTAATGACAAAAAATCCTTTTGAATTACTACCATTTATCAAACACGCTGGAGCTATTTTCCTTGGTGAAAATACACCTGAGCCAATAGGTGATTATCTAGCAGGACCAAATCACACACTTCCAACAGGAAGTACAGCTAAATTTTATAGCCCACTAAATGTAGAGCATTTTATGAAAAAAAGCTCCATTATTAGCTTTAGTAAAAAAGCTATTCAAGAAGTAGGGAATGAATGTGCATTGTTAGCTCATACAGAAGGGCTTACAGCTCATGAAGAGTCGGTTAGAGTAAGAATTCAATGAATAATTAATAATGAATAACTAATAACTGTGGAGTTGCTTCGCAATAATTAAAATTATCACGAAGTGATACCATAATTATTAGTTGTTAGTTATTAATTATAAAGGGGAAAAACAAATGAATAAGTACGAAGCATTATTTGAAGATGAAAATGATATTTTTGGTGGGACTCCACGAAGTAAATTTTGGGATATAGCACGACAGGCTAATGATGACTTGGTCGAAGATGCTTTTGATAAAATATTTGCTAAATTTGCAGCAATGGAATCAGTTTTGGCAAAGCACTATGATGATGAGACATTACAAAAAATGATTAAATCTTATACATTATCAAATAGTATAGAATTGGAAGAACATAAAAAAAGTTTATATATAGAGTTTACTGGTGAGATAGTTTGCAGGTTAGATAGCTAATCAACTAATAGTTAATAACTAATAATTAATAATTGTGGAATCACTTCGTGATAATTTTAATTGTTGCGGAGCAACTCCCAAGTTGTTAGTTATTAGTTGTTAGTTGTTAATTAAACGGAGTGATATGGAAGATTTATTAAAAGTAAAAGCAAAAATAAAAGAATTTACAGCTTCATGTGGGCATCAAAAAAGTTTAGAGCTTCTTGAGTTATTACCTACTGGGAAAATGCTTAGAAGTAAACTAATACTTAAAATTGCAGGTGTTAATGAAAACTCTATCAATTTATGTGCAATAGTGGAGATGATTCATGGTGCTTCATTGCTTCATGATGATGTGATAGATGAAGCTGATTCAAGACGGGGTAAACCTTCAATCAATGCACTTTATGACAATAAAACAGCTATTATGTTTGGAGATATATTATATTCTATTGCTTTTACAAAACTTACTTTTATGAATCCAAAAATAGCTTATAATATCTCAAATGCCGTGACACTACTTAGTATTGGTGAGATGATAGATGTGGATTTGGGAAAATCTTTTAATACTGATTATAACTTATATCTTGATATGATTTACAAAAAAACGGGTTCTTTGATAGAAGCTAGTGCTTCAAGTGCTGCTATTTTGGCTGGACTTGATGAGGCTAAATATGCTCTTTATGGAAGAAATCTTGGAATTGCTTTTCAAATGGTAGACGATATACTTGATATTACATCAGATGCAGCAACACTAGGCAAACCTGCAATGGCTGATTTTAAAGAAGGGAAAGTTACAATTCCATATTTGAAACTTTATGGAAAGCTAGATATTAACGAAAAAGAAAAATTACGCTCATTATATAAAAAAGATTTAAATGAGGCTGAAAACAATTGGATAAAAGAGCAATTGAAGGTCACTAACGCACTTCAAGACTCTATAGAACTTACTAGAAAATTGGGTTATGAAGCACTTGAGTCTATCAAAGATGAAAACAATTCATCTTTGATAGATATCATGAAACAAATGTGTGATAGGGAGTTTTAATGCATTATCTAATTATAAGCTTTACCCATAAAAATACAGATATTTCAACAAGAGAGAAGTTGGCTTTTGGAAGTGAATTAGAAAAAGAGAGTTTTTTAAAGAAAAGTGTTGATTGTATGTACATTAATGAAGCTGTTGTTTTATCGACCTGTAATAGGGTTGAAGTGATAGTCTCTACAAAAGATGCTACAAGGGCAAAAGATACAATTTTGAAAAACTTTTCTTCAAAAAGTGGCTTGAAGTTTGATGAATTGATGTCTATTGCCGATGCTTATGAAGATGAAAATGCAATTTTTCACCTTTTTAGTGTAGCTTCTTCAATTGATAGTTTGGTTGTTGGTGAGACACAAATTGCTGGACAGTTGAAAGATGCTTATAAATTTGCTCAAAGCAAAGGGTATTGTTCATTGAAACTTTCCCGTGCAATTAATTATTCATTCAAATGTGCAGGTGTGGTCAGAAATGAGACTACTTTAGGAACTGGGAGTGTATCTGTATCTTCTACGGCAGTTGCAAAAGCAAAACAGATTTTTACAAATCCTAGTGAAATAGAAGCTGTTGTAGTTGGTGCTGGAGAGATGAGTGAACTTTGTGTAAAGCATCTATTAAAAAGTGGCTTTAAAGTAATACTTATAAGTAGAGATATAAAAAAATCAACCATTTTGGCATCCAATATTGGTGGAGATATAGAAGTTCAGCCTTATAGTGAACTAGAAACTTTATTGAACACTAAACAACTTCTATTTACTGCTACAAGTGCCCCTTATCCTATTATCAAAAAAGAGATGGTATATCATTGTGATGAGCCAAGATATTGGTTTGATATTGCAATTCCTAGAGATATAGAGCAAATTGATATTGTAGGGGTTAGTATATTTAGTGTTGATGATTTAAAAGGAATTGTTGATGAGAATATGGCTTTTAGAGCTCAAAAAGCAAAAAAAGCTTATAAAATAGTTCAAGAAATGACAAAAACATATTTCCAATGGTTGAATACTTTGGGTGTAGAGCCTATTATTAAAGGGCTTTTTACAAAAGGTGATATAATCATTGATGATAAAATTAATGATGCTATCAAAAAAGGATATATAGAAAGTTCGCAAAAAGAAAATATTGATAAGCTTTGTCATAGTATACTTGCAAAATATCTTTTTGAAACTTCTAAGAACTTAAGAATTCTTGCGACAAAAGAAGAAAGTGATACGATTTTTGAGTCAGTTCAAAATATATTTAATATAAAAATTGACGAAGATACACAAGATACGAATTATAAGTGCAATAATAGCTAATTAGCTAATGAGGTACTAAGAGGTACTGAGCTAAAAAACTCAGCACTCAGCACCTCAGTACCTCAGAACTTAAAGGAATGATTTAATGAAATTTAGTAGAATGTTTATACCTACAACAAAAGAGACACCAAAAGATGCGTCATTGCCAAGTCATCAGTATTTGGTTCGTGGTGGATATGTAAATCAAGTTGGTGCTGGAATTTATAACTTTATGCCTCTTGGTAAAATAGTTCTTGATAAGATTAGAAGTGTTGTAAAAAGTGAGTTAGATGATGCAGGATGTAATGAAGTGCAACTTGGATTTGTGACACCTTTGGAGCTTTGGAAACAAAGTGGAAGAGCAACAAAGATGGGCTTAGAGATGCTTAGGATAAAAGATAGAAAAAATGGTGAGTTTGTCTTAAGTCCTACAAATGAAGAAGCTATGGTAGATATGGTAAAAAATAGAGTTACTAGCTATAAAGATTTGCCTATCAATCTATACCAAATAAATACAAAGTTCCGTGATGAAGCAAGACCTAGATTTGGACTTCTTCGTGGTAGAGAATTTTTGATGAAAGATGGATACTCTTTTCATGAGAGTGAAGAAGATATGATAAGAGAATTTCATCTGATGGAAGAAACCTACAAAAAAATATTTACAAGACTTGGACTTGATTTCAGGGTAGTTGATGCTGATAGTGGTGCTATTGGTGGTACTGGAAGCAAAGAATTCCATGTATTAGCACAAAGTGGAGAAGATACTATAGTAGTGTGTAAGTCATGTGAGTATGGGGCTAATATTGAAGCAGCTACGCGACAACCAAAAGAGGTAAAAGGTAAAAGGGAAAAGGGAAAAGAGAAGGTTTTGACTCCTGATGTGACATCTATAGAAGATGTATCTAAGTTTTTGGATGTAGAGCCTAGCCAGACTATCAAAGCAGTTATCAAAAAGGCTGTTTATGAAGAGACTCAAAAGGTAGTTGTGTTTTTTGTTAGAGGTGATGATGAGCTTGAAGAGACAAAAGCTACTAATGCAGTAAATGCTCTAGAACTTGTAGATGCTAGCGAAGATGATATCCAAGATGCTGGGCTTAAAGCTGGATATGTTGGAATGTTTGGTTTACCAAAAGATATAGTTTTTGTAGTAGATAATGAATTAAAAGATGAAGACAATCTAATTTGTGGTGCAAATGAAGAAAATTACCATTTAACTGGTGTAGATTTAAAAGATTTGTCAGATGTAAAATATGATGATTTGATAGCGGTTCAAGAGGGTGATAAGTGTAGTTGCTGTGGGGGTGAACTTATACATACAAAAGGGATAGAAGTAGGGCATATTTTTCAGCTTGGTACTAGATATTCGGCATCTATGAATGCAAATTTCTTAGATAGAAATGGAAAAACTCAGCCTTTTATTATGGGAACATATGGTATTGGTGTGAGTAGGTTGATTTCTGCTATCATAGAGCAACACCATGATGAAAAAGGGATACTTTGGACAAAAGAATCAACACCTTTTATGGTAGATGTAATAGTTAGTAATGCCAAAAATGAAGATGAATTAAATTTTGCAAATGAGATATATGAGACATTGAAAAAATATAAAGTTGAAGCTATATTAGATGATAGAGTTGATGCTAGATATGGCTTTAAAATGGGTGATTTTGAACTATTAGGTTTTCCTTATGGAGTAATTATTGGTAAAAAATTAGTTGATGGACTAGTAGAGATAGTAGATAGAAAAACATTAGAAAAATTTGAAATAAAAAAAGAAGAACTAGTTGGTAAAATACTGGAGATGATAGGCTAATGATATTGATTTATTTTTTTCTTTACCTTTTCTTGGAAGTAATGATTACTACTGCAATTGCAGGAAGTATTGGTGGACTTTGGACATTTTTTGAGATTATTTTGAGTGCGGTTGTGGGGATATTGATTTTTAAAAATTTTAGATATTCTATAGCCCAAAACTTACAAAAATTATCTCGTAGAGAAATCAGTGAAGAAGATTTTACAAAATTAAATCTTGCATCAGTTTTGGGAGCAATATTGCTTATAATTCCAGGATTCTTTACAGATATCTTAGGATTATTATTTCAGATTAGTTTTATAGCTAAAGTGATTTTTAGCAAATTTATAGTAAAAAGTAATAGTAGTTTTTATTCAAAACAACAAAAACAAAAAGGGGAAGATGATGTCATTGATGTTGAAATCATTGAGTATAACAGCGATACTCGCAAGTAGTTTATTTGCAAACGCAACAGTAGATAAAGTAGTAACAGAATTTCAAACAAATAGAATTTCTGCAAACCCACAAGTTAAATTAGAAAGTTTATCAATTTTCCTTAAAAAAGAGTTGCCAACTGGTTGGTATGGTTATGTTTTTGATATAAAAGCAATCGTAAATGGTCAAACCGTTGAAGCTAAAGATACAGTATTTACTAATGGTACTTTGGTCACTCCTGAGCTTTTAGATGTGAAAAATGGTAGAAGTTTTAAAGATGCTCTAACTCCTGCTATGGGGAGTGAGTATTATAACGAAGAACATTTAATCGCTGGAAATAAAAATGCAAAACATAAAGTTGTAATTTTTAGTGATCCATTATGTGCATTCTGTATAGATTATATACCTGTTGCAATAGATAAAGCTAAAGAAAATCCAGATTTAATAGCATTATATTATTACCATTTTCCACTTCTTAGAATACATCCTGCTGCTGATGTTGTATCTCGTGCTATGATTGTAGCAAAAGAAAAAGGGATAAAAGATATTGAATGGAAAATTTATCAAGCAAATTTATTGGAGTCTACTTCATCAAAAGAGTCAAATCAACAATTAATTCTTGATAATGTAAATAAAGTTTTAAAAACTTCTATTACACTAAAAGAAATTGATGCACCAAAAATTGTATCACAACTTGAAAAAGATATGAAAATGACTAATGAGATGATGGTACAAGGTACTCCTACAATTTTCGTAGATGGTCAAATGGATAGAAATAGAAAAGTTTTTGAAGGATTATAGTGGATAAATTAGTAATAACAACAAGAGCTAGTGCATTGGCTCTTTGGCAAGCGTATTTTGTAAGAGATGAGATTAAAAAGCATTACCCAAATCTAGAAGTAGAGCTACTTGAGATTACAAGTAAGGGTGATAAAATACTCGATCGTCCATTAGCGCTAATCGGTGGTAAAGGGCATTTTACAAAAGAACTTGAAGATGAAATGCTTGGTGGTAATGCACATTTAGCAGTCCACAGCTTAAAAGATGTACCATCATATATTCCTGATGGACTAGAACTTGTAGCTATTACTAAAAGAGCTGATCAAAGTGATATATTTCTTTCACACAAATTCAAATCCCTTGATGAGCTTCCTCAAGGTGCAGTTGTAGGGACTACGAGTCTTAGAAGAAGAATGCAACTTCTAAGTGTTAGACCTGATTTAAAAGTAAAAGATTTAAGAGGAAATGTAAACACAAGGCTTAGAAAGCTAAGTGAGGGTGAATATGATGCGATAATTTTAGCTTATATTGGGCTTGCAAGGCTAGATTTGATAAAAGATGTACCATTTTCACAAAAATTGCCACTAGAACTTATGATACCTCCTATGGGTCAAGCTAGTTTAGGAATTGAAATCGTATCAAATAACCCTAAATTAAGAGAAATAGCTATGGTTTTAAATGATGAAAATAGTTTCTTATTTGCCAAACTAGAGAGAGATTTTGTATCTAAAATAGGAGCAGGTTGTTCAGCACCAGTTGCTGTAAATGCAACTATGGAGAATGATGAAGTGACTATTAGATCAATGATAGGCTTTAGTGATGGGACAAATATTATGAAAGATTCTCTAAGTGCAAAGGTGGAAACTTGTCAAGATTTAGGTAATAGCCTTGCAGATAAAATGATAGCAAATGGAGCATTAGAGCTTCTAAAAGAGTCTGAAAAAGTTTCTTTTAAAGAATGTATGCCACAAAGGATTTAATGTATGTTAAAAGGGCTTGTTATTTCAATCTTTGTTACATTTAGTTGTATCAATCTTTATGCGTTACCAGAAAATATGTTTTATGAAAACTTAAGTAGCAATGAAGATGATTCTTTAGAATCATTCAATAATGAATTTGATTCTAGTTATACCACAATTTATGATCCACTAAGTGGGTATAATAAATTAATGACATCTTTTAATGATAGTTTTTATCTAAATATTGCTTACCCAGTAGCAAGAGGTTATAAAAAAGTTGTTCCAAAACCAGCAAGAACTGGCATTTCAAACTTTTTTCATAATATATTTTATCCAATAAGATTAATAAATAATCTGTTGCAATTAAAATTTAAAAATAGTGTTGAAGAAACTGGAAGATTTTTGATAAATTCAACTATAGGTATTGTTGGTTTTATGGATGTGGCGAAGGATCATTATGGGCTTGAGCCAAAAAGTGAGGATTTGGGACAAACTCTTGGAGTTTGGGGGATAGGAAGTGGTCCTCATATTGTATTGCCATTTGTAGGCTCATCAAATCTTAGAGATTTTGTTGGACTTGTTGGTGATGGATTTATAAATCCACTTTCATCTAATAGTTATGAACCAATAAGAATACCAAATAGTACAGAAGAGGCTATTGGGCTGAAGTTATTTGATACAACTAATACACTTTCACATAATCCTGATGTGTATGAAGTAGCTACAAAAGATTCTATCAATTTATATATATTTTTGAGAGATTCTTATGAACAACGAAGAAATAAATTGATACAGGAGTAGGAGTATGATTAGAATTATTTTTGTATTTGCTTTGATGTTTAATTTTTTATTTGCATTAGAAGAAAATAGTATTGAAAATGAAATGAAAATAAGAATAGACAAAATCACATTAATATTAAAAAATAGTGAGCTATCCAAATCACAAAAGAGTGAAAAACTTTTTAATATACTTGATGATGTTTTTGATTTTGAATTGATGGCTAAGATATCATTAGGAAGAATTTATAATACTTTAACACCAACACAACAAAGTGAGTTTGTAAATCGTTTTGTTATAAGACTAAAAAACTCATATATTGATAAGATTGATTTATATAATGGTCAAGAAGTGGTAATGAAAGGTTTGGAAAAAATTAAAATCGATAGAATAAATCTTTTTTCTCAAATCCAAGGACAAAATGAAAACTATGATATAGTATATAAGTTTTATCCAAAAGCAAATGAATGGTATATATATGATATTGATATGTTGGGTATTAGTATAGTTCAAACTTACCGAAAACAATTTAGTGAATTTTTGGCAACAAAAAATATAGATGAGTTACTAGAAAGTTTAAAATAGACATTTATGAAAAACTTTTATAAATATACTATTTTAAAGTTTCCGCTTATAACTTTACTAATATCTGCTATTTTTATATTTTTTTTATCCACATATTCTACAAAACTTGAAATTGACGCATCATCTCAGACACTTTTACTTGAAAATGATGATGATTTAAACTATTTTAGAGAAGTTAGTACAAGATTCCAAACTAGTGATATTTTGATGCTTACATTCAAGCCAAATGGTGATTTGCTAGATAGTAAAAGTTTGGATATTTTAGAAAATATTATCACAGATATAGAAAAACTCCCAGAAGTAAAAAGTATCATAAGTATATTAAATGCACCTTTGTTTCAAAGTCCTATTATGGATTTGGCTGATTTGGTCAATGATGTACGAACTCTTAAAACAGATGGGATTGATAAAGAACTTGTACGAAATGAATTAAAAACTAGCCCTTTGTACAAAGGTACACTTGTAAGTAAAGATTTCACAACAACTGCTGTTGTTATAAATCTAAAAAAAGATGAACAGTTTTATAATTTATTAAACAAAAGAAATGAATTATTATTTAAAAATGAACTAACAAAAGAAGAAGAAAAAAGTTTAAATCAACTTGATAAAGAATTCAAACAATATAGAGATTTACTAAGAATTAGAGAAAGTGAGAATATAAAACAACTTCGTCAAATAGTATCAAAGTATGATGATAGTGGTCAAATATTCTTAGGTGGCGCTAGTATGATTGCTAGTGATGTGATTGGATTTATCAAAAAAGATTTGATTGTTTATGGGGTTGGTTTAGTTTTTGTATTTATTATTATCTTGTGGATTATATTTAGACAAATTAGATGGGTTGTATTTCCTATATTGATATGCTTGGTATCAGTGACTGCTAGTACTGGTCTTTTAGGGTTGTTTGGTTGGGAAATCACTGTTTTATCATCCAATTTTATAGCATTACAGCTAATTCTGACTATTTCTATAGTATTACATTTAATAGTAAGATATAGAGAATTAGCTATTATTTATCCAAGAGCTAGTCAATATAAACTAGTATTAAATACAATGCTTTCAAAAGCAAATCCATCATTTTTTGCTGTAGCTACTACAATTGTGGGATTTGGTTCACTTGTATTATCCAATATTAAGCCAGTAATTGATTTGGGATGGATGATAAGTAGTTCTATCATGTTATCTTTGGTTATATCTTTTATTATATTTCCAACGGTATTGATAATGCTTCAAAGAACCAAACCAAATACTGTTTTTGAAGATAGCTTTACATTGCCACAAAAATGTGCTTTTATAGTCCAAAATTATCCAAAATATATATATGCTACAGTAGCAATTGTGATAATATTTGCAATATACGGAAGTTCAAAGCTTGAAGTTGAAAATAGTTTTATTAACTATTTCAAAAAATCAACTCATATTTATCAAGGTATGGAAGTAATTGATAGAGATTTGGGTGGGACAACACCTCTTGATGTGATTATAAAATTTAAAGATATTCCACAAGTGCAAGAAGAAGAATTTGATGATGAGTTTAGCTCTTTTGATGATGAATTTGATAGTACTAAAGATGAAGAACATTATTGGTTTACACCTAATAAAATGAATTTATTAATGAAAGTACATGATTATTTGCAAAACAAAGAACATATTGGAAGTGTTCAATCTTTTGCGACAATGCTCAAAGTTGGACGAGTATTAAATAAAGGTGAAGATTTGGATAGTCTAAAACTAGCTCTCATTTATACAAAACTTCCAGATGAATACAAAAATATGATAGTAACACCATATATAAATATTGAAGAAAATGAAGTGAGATTTTTTACAAGAGTAATTGACTCTAATGATAGTTTAAAAAGAGATATTCTGATAAAACAAATGTATAAAGATTTAGCCGAGATTATTGATGCAGATGTTGCAGAATATAGAGTTTCTAATTTGATGGTATTATATAATAATATGCTTCAATCATTATTTGATTCACAAATCAAAACTTTGGGATTTGTCCTTGGAGTGATATTACTCACTTTTATAGTGTTGTTTAGAAATCTAAAAGTTGCATTTATTGCAATTTTGGTAAATATTGTCCCTATTGGTATTGTTTTTGCTATTATGGGTATTTTTGGAATACCTCTTGATATTATGACTATTACAATTGCTGCTATTTCTATAGGTATTGGTGTAGATGATACTATCCACTATATTCATAGATTTAAAGAAGAGCTCAAACATGACCATGATTATACAAATGCAATGATTAGATCTCACAAAAGTATTGGTTATGCAATGTATTATACCTCTTTAGTTGTTGTTTGTGGTTTTTCTATTTTGGTATTGTCAAACCTTGTACCTACTATTTATTTTGGGTTATTGACGGTGTTGGTTATGATTACTATGCTAATATCAGCTCTTATTTTGTTACCAAAATTACTTATTTGGCTAAAACCATATACCAATAGTAAGTAAGAAGTTTATTTTAATTAAAAATAGGTTATAGTTCGATTATGATTAGATTATTTATTATTTTTGTATTATTTTTAAATTATACTTTTGCCAAAGATGTAAAAGTTGTATTTTCTTATTCAACACCACCTTTTGTATTTACTGATGGTAGTGGTATTGTTATTACTATTGTAAAAGAGGCATTAGCTCACAAAGGGCATACTGTAGTTCCAACATTTGTAAATATGGGAAGATCTTTTGAGATGTTTGAACATGGATATGTGGATGCTACTTCTATTATCAAAACAAGTTCTGGCTTAAAGGCTCATTATTCAGATTATTTTATGCAATATCATAATGCTGGTTTTTCTCTGAAATCTAAAAAAATGAATATTACTAAAATAGATGATTTACAAGGGCTATATGTGATAGGTTTTCAAGGTTCTAGTAAGTTTTTGGGTGAAGAGTATGGCAAAGTCGTTGGTAGTTTGAATGAGAAATATTCAGAAATGGCAGATCAGAAGCAACAAGTTTTGATGCTTTTAAAAGGGCGAACTGATTTGGTTGTGATGGATAGACATATTTTCAAATTTTATAAAGCATTATTGATAGATGAAGGTTTGGTTTCACAAGATACCGAAGTAGATATGTTTGAGCTTTTCCCACCAACCAAATATCGAACAGCTTTTAAAGATGCAAAAATCAGAGATGATTTTAATGAAGGGCTTAAGGCTTTAAAAAATAGTGGAAGATATGATGAAATATATGACTATTATGAAGAAAAATTCTTTGAAATCAAAAGATAATAATGCTGAATAAACAATTAAATCTTTCAAAACAACTCTTAAAATCTGTTTTAATTATATATTTCTTTTTGACAGTATTTGTGACATTAGTTCATTTTGTCATTGAATATAACTATACTAAAAACAATATACAAAGTGAATTAGAAAAAGTCGCAGATACTTTTAAATTGGCTATTCAAAGGGCGTTATGGGATATTAATTATGAACAATTACGAAATATCAGTGATGGTTTGATGAAATCACCTGTCGTATATGGCATAAAGATAATTGATCCAAATGGAAAAGAAATTATATCAATCATGGATGAAGTATTATCTAAAAAAGATTTATATAAACAAGAGTTGCTTTATAAGCAAAATATCAACCAAAAATTTCATGACAATAGTATTTATTTAGCTGAAGTTGTCCTCTATTCACACGAAAATGCAGTATATGATAGGATAAAAGTGGGTATTGGGATGATTTTGTTAAATGCTGTAATCAAAAGTACAGCTTTGATTATCCTTTTTGTTTTGGCTTTTAGGAAACATTTAGAGACACCTTTGAGAAAATTGACCAAAGAGATTTCTACATTGGATTGGAAAAATAAAAATAATAGAAAAATAGAGATTGATTTAAAATATGATAATGAACTAACTATCTTGCAACATAAATTTAATGAACTTTTATCAAATATATCAAACGAAGAAGAAAAAAGGTATGAACTTATAGCAAACTTGAATGCAAAACTAGAACAAGAAGTAACACAAAGAACTATTGAGCTTGAACTTGCAAATATACAGCTCAAAAAATTAGCAACTACAGATATGTTAACTCAGATAAATAATAGAGCAAAACTAGAAGAAGAATTGCAATTGAAGTATGATAACTTCAAAAGAAACAATAGAGTATTTTCTGTTATTTTAATGGATATTGATTATTTTAAAAGTGTAAATGATGAATTTGGTCATCAAATAGGGGATTATGTATTGCAAGAAATGGCTAATATTTTGAAAGAAAATATTAGAAGTATAGATACGCTTGGTAGATGGGGTGGAGAAGAGTTTTTGATAATATGTAGTGAGACAGATATTGATGGTGCGTTTGTTTTGTCTGAAAACTTAAGAAATAAAATACAATCATTCAAATTTAAGCATATTGGTCATCAAACAGCAAGTTTTGGCGTAGCCCAAATCAATCAAGAATCTACATTGGATAGTTTGATAAAAAATGCCGATGATGCTTTGTATGAAGCAAAAAATAGCGGAAGAAATCAAACAAAAAAATGTATGAATTGAAACAGTAAAATATATTAAGGTTTGCCTTATGAATAAACTTATTAAAATTAGAACTTTTTTGGACTCTATATCCAAGTCTTTAGGTTATATTAGTGCATTTTTTGTATTATTTTTGGCATTGCTTATTTTATACAATGTGATTTCTAGGTATGCTTTTAGCTCATCTTTGATTTTTATGCAAGAGTTGGAGTGGCATATTTTTTCTTTGATTTTTATGCTCGGACTTAGCTATACACTTTATAATGATGCTCATGTACGAGTAGATATCTTCTATGAAAAATTTTCTATCACATTACAATCTATCATCAATATAGTGGGAGTGTTGTTTTTTATTATACCTCTTTGTGTGGTGATAGTATATACTTCTATAGAGTCAGTTATATATGCTTATGATATAGGTGAAGGAAGTCCAGACCCTGGTGGATTGCCTTATAGGTTTATTATCAAATCACTTATTCCACTAGCTTTTGTTTTGCTAATTTTATCTTCTATTTCATTTATGATAAAACAAGTAGAAAATATAGTATTTCATAGACAAACCAAGCACAAAAAAGAGGATATGCTATGATAGGAATTATACTCTTTATTGTAGCTATGTTGCTACTGTTTTTTGGTTTTCCAGTAGCATTTACTTTTGGTGGGTTGGCATTGCTTTTTGGACTTTTTATAGATGGACTTGATATGTTTTCTATGATGAGTTTTCGAATAAATTCTATTATGACCAATACTACTTTGATATCTATTCCTATGTTTATATTTATGGGGATAGTTTTGGAAAAAGCTGGACTTGCAAATAAGCTTTTGGTCTCTATGGGTATATTGTTTGGCAAAATAAGAGGAGGACTGGCAATTTCTACTATTATAGTAGGTATGCTTCTTGCTGCAACTACTGGAGTAGTGGGAGCTAGTGTAGTGGCTATGGGTATAATCTCACTCCCTGTAATGCTAAAATACAACTATGACAAAGCTTTTGCTTGTGGTGTGGTGTGTACTAGTGGGACTTTGGGGCAAATAATCCCACCATCAATTATATTGATAATTCTTGGTGATGTGATGCAAGTACCTGTTGGGGATTTGTTTAAAGCTGCTGTTATACCTGGTGTTTTATTGGTGATGGCATATATTTCTTATATAGTGATTTTTGCACTGATAAAAGGTGAAAAAGCACCAGCTATAGGAGGAAGTCCAACAAAAGAGCAAGTTTACGAGGCACTAAAAGCGGTAGTTCCACCTTTGATGCTTATAGTTTTTGTACTTGGTTCTATTTTCGCAGGAATTGCAACTCCTACAGAGTCTTCTGCAATAGGAGCTGTTGGGGCGGTTTTGCTTGCTTTGATGTATAAAAAACTCTCATTTGATATCATAAAAGGTGCATCACTTCAAACTGTCAAAATCACAGCAATGGTATTTGCAATTCTTATAGGGGCAACTGCTTTTAGTATGGTATTTACATATACTGGCGGTGATATGGTAGTAGAGGAGTTTATGACTACTCTTCCTGCTGGTGAATACGGGTTTTTGATAGCTAGTATGATAGTTGTTTTTTTACTTGGGTTTTTCTTGGATTTTGTGGAGATTTGTTTTATTGTTGTTCCAATCTTAGGTGCAATTGCTTTGACTTTGGGGGTAGATCCAATATGGTTTGCAATACTTATAGCAATAAATCTTCAAACATCATTTCTAACCCCTCCATTTGGGTTTAGTTTGTTTTATCTCAAAGGTGTAGTCCCTGAGGGTGTACGAACTATTGATATTTATAAAGGGGTAATTCCTTTTATTGTGATACAGATTTTGGTCTTGGGGATTGTTTTGGCGTTTCCTGATATTTTGATAGGTTAATATATTTTATAAAGGAGTTGTAGAATGGAAAGAAGAGATTTTATAAAAAAAGGTGCTATTGTAGCAGGGGCTAGTGCTGTTGCTTTTCCAAATATTTTGACAGCAAATCAAAAAGCAAAGTATAACTGGAAGATAGCTCTTACTTGGCCTCAAAATATGCCGATATTTGTGGATAGTGCAAACAATTTTGCAAAAAATGTAGAGATGATGAGTGGTGGGGCGATGACTATACGAGTAGATGCAGCTGAAAAGCATAAAGCTCCTTTAAATGTATTTGATTTGGTTCGTGGTGGGCAATATGAGATGGCTCATACTGCAAGTTATTATTGGAAAGGAAAAGAGCCTTCTACTGTGTTTTTTACTTCTGTTCCTTTTGGTATGACGGCACAAGAGCAAAATGGATGGTTTTATTTTGGTGGTGGTATGGAGCTAATGGATGAGGTTTATTCTAAACATGGACTTTATTCATTTAATGGTGGAAATACTACCAACCAAATGGGTGGATGGTTCAAAAAAGAGATAAAAACAATAGCTGACCTTAAAGGTCTAAAAATGAGAATACCAGGGTTTGCTGGTGAGGTTTTGGCTCGTGTAGGGGCAAGTCCAGTGAATATCGCTCCAGGTGAGCTTTATACTGCTTTGGAGAGAGGTACTATTGATGCCTTAGAGTGGGTAGGACCTGCACTTGATGTGAAAATGGGCTTTCATAAAGTAGCTCCTTATTACTATACAGGATGGCATGAACCAGCTAGTGAGATGCAGTTTTTGGTAAATAGAAAAAAATTTGATACATTACCAAAAGAGCTTCAAGAAATCATGAAATCAGCAATGCTAAGCTCATCATTTATGATGCTTTCTCAATCTCAACACGAAAATGCTTTGATGTGGGATAGTATGAAAAAAGAGTATCCAAATATCCAAATAAAAACATTCCCAAAAGAGGTAATGTCAGCACTCAAAAATGCTACAGAAGATGCATACAAAGAAGAGTCTGCAAAAAACGCAATGTTCAAAAAAGTATATGAAAGTCAAAAATCATATATGGCAAAGACAAGAGAGTGGACGAAGATATCTGATTTGGCTTATTTGAATAGTTTGAGTTAGTTATTAGTGAATAGTGGTTAGGTTGTAGGTGTTAGTTGGTAGATAAGAGAAAACTATTATTTCTACAAACTACCCACTAAAACCTAAAGCCTTAATACTCCTTTAAGTAACTTATAATAGAAAAAAGACTAAAATACTCCAATACAAAAAATCTACGAAACTACTACATCTACAAAAGGGTAAATCAATAAATGGAAGAGACGAATACTCAGGAAAATTGCCAAGAAAATGGTGCTACGGAGAGAAAACACAAATCTCCAAAAGATACGAAATCAAAATCAAGAACTCATGTGCCTGTTGAAGGTTTTACGATAGAACAACTCAGAACTTTCCCACTAGAACAACTACTTCAAATTGCAAATGATTTAGAAATAGAAAATCCGCAAGAGCTTAAGCGACAAGATTTGATGTTTTCTATTTTGAAATCTCAAATAGACCAAGGTGGATATATATTATTTACTGGTATTTTAGAGATTAAAGAGGGTGGATTTGGGTTTTTGAGAGCTGTTGATGGAAACTTTAGTGATTCATCAAGTGATTCTTATGTTAGCTCTACACAAATAAGAAGATTTGCTCTAAGAACTGGGGATATAGTAACAGGACAAGTGCGACCACCAAATAAAGAGCAAGAAAAGTATCATGCACTTTTGAAAGTAGAAGCTGTTAATTATATGCCTGTAAATGAGTCAAAAAATCGTCCACTTTTTGATAACCTTACACCACTATATTCTACAAAACAGTTCAAATTTGAATATAGTTCAAATAGATTGACTGGTAGAATTTTGGATATTTTTACACCTATGGGAAAAGGGCAAAGAGGGCTTATAGTAGCACCTCCTAGAAGCGGTAAGACTGAGTTGCTAAAAGAACTAGCTCATGGTATCAGTATAAATCATCCAGAAGCTGTACTGATGGTTCTTTTGATTGATGAAAGACCTGAGGAAGTTACTGATATGCAACGATCTGTAAAAGGTGAAGTTTATAGCTCTACTTTTGATTTACCTTCACACAACCATGTAAGAGTGGCTGAGCTTGTGATAGAAAAAGCAAAAAGAATGGTAGAAATGGGTAAAGATGTAGTAATATTACTTGACTCTATCACAAGACTAGCTCGTGCTTATAATACAGTAACACCAAGTAGTGGAAAAGTACTAAGTGGTGGTGTGGATGCAAATGCACTACACAAACCAAAAAGATTTTTTGGAGCTGCTAGAAATATAGAAGAAGGTGGAAGTCTTACTATCATCTCAACTGCCCTTGTAGATACTGGAAGTAGAATGGATGAGGTAATTTTTGAAGAGTTCAAAGGTACTGGAAACTCTGAGGTAGTATTGAGTAGAAATGCAGCTGATAGAAGAGTATATCCAGCCCTTGATATCATCAAATCTGGAACAAGAAAAGAAGAGTTACTAATAAGTGCAGATAGATTACAAAAAATATGGATATTAAGAAATGCAATAGCTACTATGGACGATGTGGAAGCATTGAAATTCTTATATTCAAAAATGCAAAAAACTGCAAACAATGAAGAGTTTTTTAACTCAATGAACGAGTAGTAAAGGAATCATTTGAGAGTTGGTGTATTTGATAGTGGAATAGGTGGACTTACTGTTGTAAAATCACTTTTGGAACAAAAACTTTTTAAAGAAATTATATACTTTGGGGATACTGCTAGAGTTCCTTATGGTGTAAAAGATAAAAATACTATTGTCAGATATGCCGTAGAGGCTTTGGAGTTTTTCAAGAATTTTGATATAGATATATTGATAATAGCTTGTAATACTGTAAGTGCTTATGCTTTGGATAAATTACAAGCAGATGCTGATATTCCTGTAGTTGGTGTAATAAACCCAGGTGTAATAGCTCTCAAAAATGGTGTGAAAGATAAAGATGCCAATATACTTGTAATTGGTACGAAAGCTACAGTTAAGTCAAAAGCTTATGAAACGCAACTTTTTGAAGATGGCTACAAAAATATTATCTCTATTCCTACTGGGCTTTTTGTGCCAGTAGTTGAAGAGGGGATTTTTGAGGGTGCTGTCTTGGATAGTGTGATGGATTTTTATTTTAAAGATTTAAATTCAATTGATGCAGTGATTCTAGGGTGTACTCATTTCCCACTAATCCAAGATAAAATACAAGCATATCTTGGTGGTGCGAAAGTGATTCATAGTGGAGATGCGATAGTAGAGTATTTGCAAAAAAACTATCATTGTGACAAGAATTTTGAAAAAACAAAAGTACAATTCTTTGCTTCAGATAATCCTGATGGGTTGAAAAATGTTGCTAGTGATTGGCTAAAAGGTTTGATTGATGAATAGTAGTGATAAAGTATTAGCACTTAAATACCGACCAAGAAGGTTTGAAGATTTAGTTGGACAACAAACTGTTTCTCAAACTTTATCTTTGGCTCTTGATATGAAAAGATTGCCTCATGCTTATCTTTTCAGTGGACTTAGAGGAAGTGGAAAGACTAGTACTGCACGGATTATGGCTAAGTCACTCCTTTGTGAGCAAGGTCCTACTTCAAAACCTTGTGAAGTGTGTCAAAATTGTCTTAGTTCTAATAGTGGAAGACATCTTGATGTTGTGGAGATGGATGCAGCTAGTAATCGTGGTATTGAAGATATCAAAGATTTGATAGAGCATACAAAATACCAACCATCAAGCGGTAGATACAAAGTATTTATCATAGATGAGGTACATATGCTTACAACTCAAGCATTTAATGCACTTCTTAAAACTCTAGAAGAGCCGCCACCTTTTGTAAAATTTATATTAGCTACTACTGATCCTTTGAAACTACCAGCTACAATACTGAGCCGTACACAACACTTTAGATTCAAAGCTATTGCACTAAAAGATATAATTCACCATATAGAACATATTTTGAATATAGAACATATAAATTATGAGCCAAAAGCGATAGAGCTAATAGCAAGAAGTGGGCATGGGTCTTTGAGAGATACTTTGACATTGCTTGACCAAGCTATTATTTACTCAAAAGGGCATATCACAACTAGCTGTGTTACTGATATGTTGGGACTTATTGATCCTACTTTGATGGATAATATATTTGATATGATACTCAAAAATGCTACGGTTTTGGATATTTCAAATATATTGCAAGATTATGAAACAGATTTGATAATAGATGAGATGGCGATATATCTCAAAAATCAATTGCTTAGCAAAAACAATAAATTTAATACTATTTTGATAGATAGGATGTTTAGGATTTTGGGAGATAGCAAACATTTACTAGCCCTTAATAGTGATAGTGATTTTGTACTTATTTTGATGGTTTCTAAGATGGTAGAAGCTACAAAACTAAAAACTATTGATGCACTTATAAATGAGCTTGAAAAAACTACTTGTGATATGATAGCAAAAGCCCAAGATGAGCTTTCTTCAACTCCAACTCCAATTCCAACTACTCCAACAATATCTCAAGCAAAAACAACTACTATAGATGTAGCTCAACAGCAACATCCTATACAAGAAGAGATAGAACAAGCTCAAAGTTTTGATATGAATATGAGCCAACATGAAAATATGGAAGAAATGCCACAATTAGAACAAATCCAAGAAGAGCCAATAATAGAGCCTCAAACTAATATTTATGAATTGGTAATAAGTAAAGTATCTGAAAGAAGCTATGAACTTGGTACTTGTTTGGAGAAGAATTTTATATTCAAAAGTTTTGATAATATGACAAAAATACTCAATATTTGGAGTATTGCTGATGGTGATGATAAAAAACTTTTGTGGAAAAACTTTGCTTATATTAGAACTGTAGTAGAAGAGTGTTTTGGAAATGATACTATAATAGAATTTTATAAACCTACCGAAGAAGAGCTAAAAAAAAAAGTAGATAATGTTCCTCAAGAGTGTAGTGAGGATAGCGAAAATATCTCTTCTATGATAGAAGAAGAATCTTTTGGTAGTGGATGTGTAGCAGATATGACACAAACGAGCAATCCCAAACCAGCTTCTAAAGAGCTTGAAGTAAATGATATTTTAAACTCAAGTTTTGTAAATACTGCAAAAGAACTATTTGCTCCAACTAAGATTATTGTTAAGAGTAGAGTGTAGGTGGTAGGTGGTAGGTGGTAGGTGGTAGGTGGTAGGTGGTAGCGGAAAATTATTTCTTCGTTATCTTCTCTACCCTCTACCACCTACCACCTACAAACTAAAAACTAAAATGACTCCCATTCGTCATCTTTTGATGATTTGGTTGGGGTTATTGTTTTTAGTGGAGTTTTAGGTTTAACGCTCTCATTATGGGTATGTTTTATTTGAGGTTTTGCTACTGATTTATTCACAGCTACTGTTTGTGTATTTTTTGTTGGGATTTTGTTTTTTGATTCTTTTAGAAATTCGTTTTTACCAAAAAATTCTTTACTAGAAGCATCAACAACCATTCTTTTTGATAATTGGTCAGCTTCGCTTGCTATCTCTCTTACAAGTGATGCAATTGACGCATTTTCTTGAGTTTGACGATCTAGTCCTGTTACGGCATCATTGATTTGGGTGATACCAGCTTGTTGTTCATTTGAAGCATTTGCAATTTCAGCAATAACGGCTGTAGTTTTATTGATATTACCTAAAAGCTCATCATAACCTTTTATCATATCATTACTTATAGATTTACCTTCATTTGCTTTATTTGTTGCATTTGCAACTATGTTTTTGATTTCTTTTGCAGCTTCAGCACTTCTTGATGCTAGATTTCGCACTTCAGCAGCAACTACTGCAAATCCTTTTCCAGCCTCACCAGCAGTTGCAGCTTCAACCGCAGCGTTTAAGGATAGAATATTTGTTTGGAATGCAATTTGGTCTATTACTGTGATTGCTTCATTTATCAATGCTACTTGAGCCGTAATCTCATCCATAGCAGTTGTTGTATTTCTAGCTTGCTCTTGTCCTTTTTTTGCTGAATTACTTACTTGATTTGAATACTGTGACATTTGGGCTACATTGTTTGAATTACTTACAACTGTAGCTGTGATTTCTTCTAATGCAGCAGCAGTTTCTTCTAAAGATGCAGCAGCTGAGTTTGCACTACGACTTAGTACATCTACATTTTCTAGTAAAACATCAGTACTATAATCTAGTGCCATACCATCTTGTAAGTTTTGCATAAGAAGTTTTGACATATTTTCACCAAGAGAATTTACACTAAGGGCTACTTTACCATAAGCATCTGGGAATTTTTTTGTAAAATCTTGTTTTGTATAACTTTCTAATATTTCTATAAGCATAGGGATACTTCTTGCTATAGAATGTTCTAAATTTTTTTGCATTTGAGTAAGAATTTCTTTTAGTTCTGCTAAGTTTTGAGTTGATGTGTTTTTTTCTATTTTTGCTAGCATATTTCCAGAAGCTATTTCTTTCGCAAATCTATTAACATCAGATACAAACATATCATCTTCTATGATTTGAGATTCAATATGTTTGATATTTGTATTTGTCATATCAGCCATCACACTAAACTCATCCTTACCATCAATATGAATTAGTTGTATTGTTTTGGTTGTTTTATTTAAGTAGTTGAAGAAATCTTTTAAACCATTACTAAATGTATGAAGAGAATTCACTATACTTCCGCCAATCAACAATATAATCACAAATATTGAGATTATAATAACCAAAGATATTAAAATAGATATAGTAATAGTAGAAGCTATTGTAGTTTCAAATTTACCACTAAGAGATATTTGTTTTGTATCATTTGCTTTTAACCATTCATTTAGGGCTGCTTTGTAAGGACGAAGATTTTTTGCAACTTTTTTATTATCTTCAGGAGTAATTTCTTCACCTTTTGCTCTTTTTATTAAAATTGATTGAAGTACATTTGCATAATTTGTATGTAACTCACCAATATTAAACTTAGTAAACCCTTGTGATGCTTTAGCATACTTTGGTGATTGTAAAGTTTTTATAGCTTCTTCAACAGAAGCTACATTTGTTTCTAATGTTTTCGGAGCTTGTGTATCATTTGGAGCTAAAATCATCATTCTAATAGCTGAAGCCCCTTCTATATTACTTATTAAAGTATTACTAACAAGCTGTTTTATTTCACTTATTACCACTGTATCTTTATATTCTTTATCTAGAGCACTAAGTCTTATATAACTAAACAATGCAATTAGCACAAAACCTAAAACTACCAACGCAGTTACAACTTGTAACTTACCTTTTACCGTCAATGAATTTAACACTAAATATCCCCTATCTTTTTGTAAAAAATTTGTATTATTATATCTCATTATATGTGAAGTTAAAATTAATTATATACAATGTTTAATATAATAATAAATTAATATTATAAATATAAAATAAATAACTTTAAACAAATACTATGAAGTGAGATAGTGTGAATAAAATAATTTTATTAAAAAATTAAAAAATTTAGAGTTTTGAATATTGCTTTGGCATCTTTTCCTAATATTTTGTAGCAAATTTGTAATAAAAAGTACAAAATTTTATATTTTTGAGCTTCATTTTTGAGGTTTTGTAGTATGTTTGGGTGTAGTGAGTTTGTGTATATCAATAGTGTTTGATTTATCAACTTTTCATCTGGGACTTTTCTATATAGTGCATGTATGAAAATCATTGCATCTCTCAAAATAGCTTCTTCTGTAGTCAAAATCCCTTCAAGGTTTTCTTCAAAATCCATAAAGTATATATTCCCATTATGATATGTGATATCTCTTAAGGCTGGTCTTGAATGATACATTTGATTGTTGTGCATTGATGCTAGGGTAGTTGCTAGTTTTGCAAAAATTTGAGATTTATCTTCTTTGGTAATATTGTCTTTTTTGATTAATATACTAAGTGGAGTACCACAATCACTAAGGGCTAAATATTCATCTGTAGCTAACAACACTTTTGGTACATTTATACCCAAAGAATCAAGATGTTTTAGCTTTAGTCCTTCATCTTTGAGAGATTGTTTTGGGTTTGTCACTACTGTTGGGGCTAGAAGAGGATTGTGGGTTATTTTGAATAGTATTTTTAAAACACTATGCCACATATTAGATTCTCCCATAGCAGGGAGTTTAATCCAAATCTTTTCACCATTGTAAGTGGTAGAAAAGGCTCTGTTTTTTTGAGGTTGTGCTAGAAGTTGCTCAATATGTTGTTGTAAAGTCATATGGTATCATAGCAGTTTTTTGGTAATACCTTGATAAATCAAATAAGCTTTTGAAATATTGTATAAAAGTAAGGCAAAAGATACAATAAGCAAAAATGAGGCAAGTTGGATACTAAAAAATGATACTGCTATAAATAATATATGTGTGATAAAATGGGCTTTTATGTATTTTAGTTCAATAAATTCTTTGATAGTGGGAATATCAAACAAGCCTTTTGATGTGAGATGAAACCAACACAAAAAAGGGACTATTTTGTATAATAATCCAAATATATAAGATAAAACACAACCAAATCCAAATAAAGTCAGAAATATATGAGAATCTATGGTAATAAAGTTTTTGCTAATTAGAAGTAATGCCCCAATGAAGCCTAAGCTTAGTCCTGTGTATAAGAAATATATGCTGTAGTCTGTGAGCCTTCTTTTTCTATCTTTGAGTCTTCTTATAGTAATGGAATAAAAAGCTAGTAAAGGCAATGCAAATAGAGCATAATAGATATTCTCATCAAAATTTATTCCAAAAAGTTGTAAGAAAATAAAACTAGTTACAAGAAAAGTAATAAGTGGAAGTATGAACTTTTTGCAATAAATTGGGTAATCTTTGGCTACCCAAAACATAGGGATAATCTTGAAGCTAATACCCATAATAAGGATGAATATTGTTCCAAAGAAGAGGGTGTTGATGTGGAGTGAATGTTGAATTATGAATGTTGAATTTTGAATTATATAATATTGAGCTAGTATATATGCTCCAAAAAGTGTACCAAGGGTTAGGAAGATGAGTGATATTGCCATGGCAATGCTTGTGGCATCGTGGTGAGTGGATGAGCTAAAAAGAGAGTATAGGAAAACAAGACAAAAACTCAAAAAACCACTTATTAAAAAAAGTGATGTAAGTGCCATAAAGATATGATTATCTAGTGTGTATCCTAAGTAAAAGCAAATAAGTCCCAAAAGTAGAGAAAAAAAGACTATATAAAATGTGGGAAGTACTTTTTTGACCCCAATACCAATCATAACAGGGAACATCTGAAACAAAGCCCCAATCATCACAAAACCAAAAAAACCTATGGTGATAAAGTGAAAATATACATAGCTGTAGTCAAAAAAAGCGATATGAAAACTTCCAAAAATACCTAAAATAGAAGCTGTGATAAAAAATCCAAAAGGTACGAAAATAGGCGGTGCTTGGTCTAGGCTAAGTCCTGAAAAATTCATTGGAATCCTTTTTTTTAGAGCTGATGAGTACCTCAGTCACTTCCTATAAATATAAACTATAAATTGTTCACCACTATCATCTATCTCATAAGAATACCCACCTTTGTCTAATACATCAAATAGCATACATGGTCTCATACGATGGATGAATTTCACATATGTTGATGGATTGATAGATGAGAGTGAATTAATAGCCTTTTGTAAAGGAATAGGTGCTTCATCTTCGCTTACATCAACGGTTATTTGGGTCATATTTTCAAACATTGTGTTACCTTTTTGGTAATTGGTATATTAGTGTATTAGTATATTGGTAGGATTTTATTCTTCCCAATTACTAATATACCAATAACTAATTACGAAACTAATTTCATTTTTTCTATAATATCATCTGAATCTAGTGTATTATCTGCAAGGTTGTACATAATTTGCTCTTCTTTCATATTGTGTTGTTGCATAATAAAAAGTAAATTTTCACAAAGTCCTAATGCTCTATTTTTGTCACTATTTTCAAGGGCTGTTTTGATTTGATCTAGAGTAATTCTTATTTGGTCGTGTTCGGCAAGCATTACACTTGTAGGATTACATCCTCCACCACTACATGAATTAAACTCTGCAAACATTACGCTTTCTTCTTGTTTGAAATGTGTTAGCATATCATTTTTAAATTCTTCAAAAACTTTTTTTGCATTTTCAAAATCACCACTATCGATAACACTTTCCAAATTTGCAAAATTTTCATCACATCTTCTGTGTTCACCTGTCATAAAAGTATTGATTGTCATAAGATTCTCCGTATTTTTTGTGTAAGTTTATACTCTTTTTTAGGTTTTTTCATTGATTTATATCAATATACGGTGAAATTAGGACAATATGTATGCTGAGTTACTTCAAACAAATATGCAAAAGACCATATTTTAGATAACCTCTTTTTCAAAAATCAGATGTTTGATGAGTTTTATCAAAATATCTTTTTCCTTTGGATCACTTGATGCTACAAGTAGGGTTAATGTAGTCAAAGCATTGTCATTTATCTTTTTTTCACCATTTTCTTTGTAGAGGTAATCGCACTTATCAAGAAAATAAACAAACAAGAAACTTGCACTTCTTTTGTTGCCGTCATTAAAAGGATGGTCTTTGATGATAAAATATAGTAGATTTGAAGCCTTGTCTTCTATGCTTGGGTATAGTTCTACTCCTGCGAATGTTTGGTAAAGGTTCCCTATGATTCCAGCTAATTGGTCATCCTTTTCATTTGCAAAAAGTTCTGTTGCTTCTTTTTTCGTGATGAGACTATTTTTGAGTTGTGCTAATACATTTTTCACTTCATCGTAAGTGAGCTCATAAGCTGTAGTTCTTCCATCAAAATCTTCAATATTTGCTTTATCATAACTCTCAAGTAGTGAAAGAGTTTTGGTGTAGTTTTGAAGTAAGGAAAGTATCTCTTTTTCTTCACCTATTTGTTTAGTGGTCAAAAACTCTATTGTTTGCTTTAGGTTTTGAAGTATTGTTTTGGTTTGTGATATTTTTGATTCATTTATGGCATATCCATCTGTGAGGTATTTTTTGAGGACAGATGTCGCCCATTTACGAAAGTGTGTCGCTTCTTTTGAATCAACTCTATATCCAATCGATAAAATCATATCAAGATTGAAATATTCAATTTCTCTCACAACTTCTCTTTTACCCTCTGTTTGAGCTGTTGCAATTTTTGCAACAGTTGAAAACTCATCTAACTCACCACTTTTAAAAATATTTTTGATATGTCGTGAAATACCTGATTTGTCTCTTCCAAAAAGCTGTGCAATTTGGTCTAAGCTTGCCCAAATAGTTTCGTGTTCACTATCACTTTTAAATTCTATCATTCCATTTGATGATTGGAATAATTCTATTTTATTTTGCATTATGCTACCTCTTTTGTAAAAGTAATTTTAATTTATATCATAATATTACTTAATAAAGACAAAAATTATTGTTTTGGTTTTATATCAACATCTTTAATTTCTCAATATCAACATTGTAGTTGTCGTCTATTATGTTTTGGTCTTTTAGTTTTTTTATTGTTCTTGATAGGGTTTCTGGAGTGGTGTTTAGGATTTTTGCTATGTGGGTGTGTTTTGATGTTTTTAGGGAGTCGGGGTTGTTTAGTATGTGGGACATAACTTTTTGGGTGGCATCAAATAATATATTTATATTTATGGTATGTTCTAGGGTTTTTATCTTTTTGGTGAGGGATTTGATGATACCAAAGGCTATATTTGTATCTGATTTTATTAAATCTAGTAATGGTTCTTTTGTGATTTGGATGATTTCACATTCATTGGCACAAGTGGCAGTTGCAGGGAAAGGGATGTTTTCTATTACTGCCATTTCTGCTATAAAAGATACAGCTCTAAATGTATTTATCAAAACTGGATTGTTTTTGAAGTTTGATTTGGTGGCGTTTACTTCTCCACTTATTAGTATATAAAAATATTTTGGGGTATCTGATTCGTAAAATACGATATTATCTTGATTGTATTTTTTGAAACTTATATGTTGTTCTAGTTTTGCAAAATCTTCATCACTAAAGTTTGCGAAGAAATCAATTTGTTTGAGAATTTTGTACATATACATCCTTTGGGTTATTATACCCAAAGGATTCTAAAATTAGATTATCACTTGATGTAATGTAGAGCTGTTTGGAATATCTATAATACTATTTTTTGCAAGATAGAAGATATCGCTTGGTGTGTAAAACTGTGAGTCATAAACATATACAAAAACTTCATCACCAGCTTGTAAAAATGTACTTTCACCAAAGCTTGTATAGCTAGTAGCTCCTACACTTATCACAAATCCTTTTGGGTAAGATGAGTTTTTGAGGTGCAAGCTCAAATCTTCTAGTGGACCTTCGTTTTGTTGGGTGTTTAGTTTGTTTATAATCCAAGTTTTTAATTTGCCATAAAAGTAGTTGTAAGTAATCACTGGGCTATCTTCTCCGTATTCATGTACTACTCCATCACGCTTCATAAATGATGCTATATGGTAACTATCAAGTTTGCCACCTTTTTCAAAACGGTCTAGTTCTATGATTTGGCTAGAAATTCCTTTGGTATTTTCTCCCCAGTTTTTCTTTTCACTTATTTTTTTTGCTCCCTCTTTTCTGATAGAACAATCATTATAAGCTGTGAAAAAATTGAATTTCAAATCACTAACTTGTATTTTATCATCATAAATAATCTCACCAATTAGTGCCATTTCAGGTTCAAGCTGTAAGTTGCCATCGATTCCTACTGGAGATATTAACTCCTGAGAAGATAGTGGATATGTACCCAAAAAACTCTCACTGTGAGGTAAATAAAAAGGAAATATCCCTTTTGGAGCATTTTCTTCTTCTGTTTTGATATCTATAAAGTCTATTGCTTCACCTGCTTGGTCAAGATGATGTGCAAAATTGCCTGCTATTCCAAAACCTATGAATTCTTTTAAATGTTGTTTGCTCATATTATAAAACCTAATATATATTTCTTATATTTTACCTAAATAATGCAAAAGTATGATAAGAATAATATTTTTTGTTTTATTTGAAGAGTTGTGAAGTAACTATATGTTACAATTTCTTATGATAAATCTTAAACAAATCACTTTTGGTTTTATAGTTTTGATAACAATTGTCTTGGTATATTTGTTTTATAATCTAAACAATATAGAAAAAGAAAAGTTGGTAATCAATAATCTTGAAAATGCCTTGTTGATGGCAAAAAATCTACTTGAAGAAGAGAAAAAACAAGCACTTTCATTTGCTATATTGCTTGGTGGGGATAAAGAATTCCTAGACGCATTTCAAAAAAACGATAGAAAAAAAGCTTATGAAATAATTCAAACAAAGCTTGAACAGCTCTCTTTTGTCCAACCAGATAAATTTAGAATACAAATACATGATAAAAAACTTAATACTTATATAAGAAGCTGGAATTTTGAGCTTAGTGGAGAGCCTTTGGAGAGTTTTAGAAAAGGTTTGGTGGTGGCAAAAAATACCAAAAAACCTATAGCATCTATAGAGCTTGGAAAAAGACTGAATATCAAAGCAATAGTGCCTATTTTGGATAATAAAGAGTTTATTGGTTCTATAGAAGTTATCACTGAGTTTGAAACATTGTCTTTTATTTTACAACAAAGAGGATATGAACTTTTTGTTTTGTTGGATGATGAGTTTTTGTCTATTGCAACAGATTTGGTGACTAATAAGAAGATTAAGAATTTTGTAGTTTGTAATGTGGTTGATAATTTGACTCTTTTGAATAGTTTGGAAAATGTGGATATTGATAATCTTGGAGAATATGGGTATGTGGTAAATAATCATATCTCATTTGGGTATTTTAGTATTTATGATTTGGATAATGTACATTTGGGATATATAATAACTGCTACAAATTCCAATCTACCTATAAATCTTGAGAAAAAGGGGATAAAATGAAAATCCTTTTACTTGAAGATGATGTGGCATACAATCAAAGTATAAAAGAGTATTTGGAATCTTTGGGGTATCAAGTAGATGCTTTTGAAGATGGGATGGATGCTTATTATGCCATATATGAGAAATCTTATCATTTGTTGTTACTAGATATTAGAGTACCTGGGCTTGATGGATATGAGCTGATGAAAAAGCTAAAAGCTGATAACAAAGATACACCTGTGATTTTCATAACATCATTGACTGATATAAACAATCTTAGTATTGGCTATGAGCTTGGATGTAGTGATTATATAAAAAAACCTTTTGCACTCAAAGAGCTGAAATACAGAGTAGAGCAGATATTGAAACTTTATTATTTTCATACAAATAGTGATAAAGTTTTGCTTTTTGAGGGGTATAGCTATGATGTGAAAAATGAGCTTTTATATGACAACTCAGATATTGTAGTGGATTTGACCAATAAAGAAAAACAGCTAGTTTTGCTTCTAGTATCAAATATCAATAATTATGTATCAATAGATAGGATAAAAGATGAGGTTTGGAATGATAGCTATGTAAATGATGTAGATGTGAGAATGTGCATCAAGAATATACGAAAAAAAACTTCAAAAGATTTCATAGTATCACAGCGTGGGGTAGGGTATAGAGTTGTTAAAAGCAAATAATTATATATTAAAGACTACTTTTCTTTACTCTTTATTTATTTTGTTGCTTATTGGAGTGCCTACTTATTTTTATCTTCAAAGTGAATATGATAAATATACAACCAATCAAAAACTAGAACTTGTTAATTATATATTGATATTGGAAAAGAAAATTGCTAGTATAAATAAAGAGCAACTTCATCAACTGCCTTTATCTTTCAATTATGACTATTTTATATATGATAAGAGTAAAAAGCTAATTTTTGGCACAAATAAACAAGAAAAAGTTAGTTTTGAAAGGTTTGAATATTTTAAAGATGGTAAGTTTTATCAGATATCTCATCTTATACCAAATAGACTAGAAGGTGAGTATTTGGTGGTTTCAAAAGAGTTTCAAGACCAAGAAATATTGATAAAAATATATATCATATGTTTGACTTTGATACTTTTTGTATTTATTTCCCTTTATTTTGTTTTCAAAGCTACTATTGAGCCTTTGCAAAAAGCAAATAGGTATCTTGATAGGTTTTTCAATGATGCTATGCACGAGCTGAAAACTCCGCTTGGGGTAATCAGTATAAATCTTGAGATGCTTGAAGAAAAAATAGGCAAAACTAAAGAGATAAGAAGAGCTTTAAATGGTGTAAAAGGGCTTAATACTATATATGATGATATAGAATATCTTATCAAACACAAAAGGGTAGAGTATTTAAAAGAAGAGATAGATTTTTCTATGTTTTTACAGCAAAGGATAGAGTTTTTTGAAGATGTTGCATATACAAAAGAGATAGTTATCCTCTCAAATATTGATAAAGATATAGTAATAAATTTCAATAAAATAGAGCTTCAAAGGATAGTAGATAATACCATATCAAATGCTATTAAATATTCTCACAAAAAAGGTGAAGTAATCGTAAAACTGAGCCAAAACTCTCAAGAAATAGTATTTAGTGTACAAGATTTTGGAATAGGGATAAAAGATAAAGTGGCTATATTTAGAAGGTATGTCAAAGAAGACTCCATCAAAGGGGGCTTTGGACTGGGGCTTAGTATAGTAAAAGCTATATGTGACAAAAACGAAGTAGATATAAAAGTACAAACACAAGTATCACAAGGCTCTACTTTCTTGTATAGCTTCAAATCTTAAATAATACTTAAAAGAAACTTTTTAAAAATTACTTTCAATTTACTTTGTATTTGTATAATTTGACAAATCATAAAAGAGGAGTCAAATATGAAAAAAGTAATATTACTATCAACTGCAGCTGCTGTGTGTGTGACAACACTTTTTGCAATAGATTTAAAAGAACTTGCAAAAAGAAGTGACAAAGGTATTAAAAAACCTACAATGGAGTACAAAATACCAGATGAAAGCACTATTCCAAACAACCAATATGGTGATTTGGTAAAATATGGTAAAGAGCTAACTGTAAATACATTTAAATATATTGGACCTGAAGTTGAAGATCCTAAAATGAGATTTGCAGGGAATAATCTTTCATGTCAAAGTTGTCACCTTGATGCTGGAACAAAAGCTTATTCAGCACCTTTTGTTGGTACTGCAGCAGAATTTCCACAATATAGACCAAGAGAAGATACTATAGGAACTCTTAGTGAAAGAGTAAATGGATGTATGCAAAGAAGTATGAATGGCTATCCACTACCACCAAACTCTAAAGAGATGAAAGCATTTGAAGCTTATATTCATTGGTTAAGCCAAGGAGTTCCTGTAGGTGGTGCTAAGATGGAAGGTAGAGGTTTGGCTAAAATTGATAGAAAAATGGTAAAACAAAGAGCAGCTGACCCAAAAGCAGGTGAAAAAGTGTATGAAGTGCATTGCGTGGCTTGTCATGGTGCTAATGGTGAGGGTATAAAAAATGAAGGACTTGCAAATGGATATATGTATCCACCACTTTGGGGAGAAGATAGCTATAATAGAGGTGCTGGAATGTTTAGACTTTTAAAAGCAGCTGATTTTATAAAAAGCAATATGCCTTTAGGTGCTACAAATGAACATCCAATTTTAACAGATGCTGAGGCTTATGATGTGGCTGCATTTATGAATCTGGATTCTCATTATAGACCAGAAAAAATCAATAGAAGTTCTGATTTTTCTGATGTAAGGGTAAAAGCTGCTGATGTACCAAAAGGACCATATATGGATAAAGAGAGTGAAACTACTCATAAATTCGGTCCATATGGCAATATTATAAAAAATTAATCTTCTCTATAGCCCAAGTTTAAGCTTGGGCTCTTTTGATTTGACAAAAGTCAAGACAATCCTTTTCCCTTTTTGCTAATATACACAAAACGATTTTTGAGGGTGTGATTATGCAATTTATATTTAAAAGAGATGGAAGTAAAGAAGAATTTCGTGCTTTCAAGATAGAAGATGCTATAAAAAAGGCATTTGATAGTGTGATATCAAGATATGATGGACAAATATTCAAACAAGTTATGGGTGATATTGAAAAAAACAATCTTCAAACTGTAGAAGAGATACAAGATACAATCGAAAAAAGACTTTTTGAAGCTAAATATTTTGATGTGGCAAAATCTTTTATCACATATAGATTCTTGCATAAGATGCAAAGAGAACATATCTTGGGGCTTAATGAAGATACTACTTATGTAAACTCTACAAGCTCTATAGAAGAATATATAAACAAATCTGATTGGAGAATAAATGCCAATGCAAATACTGGATATTCTAATGCTGGGCTTGTCAATAATCTAGCTGGAAAACTAATAGCAAACTATTGGCTTGATAAAATATACACCAAAACTCAAGGATACGCCCATAGAAATGGGGATATTCATATACATGACCTTGATTGTCTAACAGGATATTGTGCTGGGTGGAGTTTGAGAGTGCTTCTTGATGAGGGGTTCAATGGTATAAGAGGTAGGGTTGAAAGCTCAGCTCCGAGCCATTTTAGGGAGGCTCTTGGTCAGATGGCAAACTTTTTGGGGATACTTCAAAGTGAATGGGCTGGAGCTCAGGCTTTTAGCTCTTTTGATACATATCTAGCTCCTTATGTTTTCAAAGATAAGCTTGAATATAATGATGTCAAAAAGGCAGTTCGGAGTTTTATTTATAATCTAAATGTTCCTGCTCGTTGGGGTCAGAGTCCTTTTACAAATGTGACAATTGATTGGACTGTACCAAGTGACCTAAAAGACCAAATTCCTACTAAAAATCAAAGACATTTATTAAGTGGTGTGAGCGATGATGATTTGATTGAAGAAGCAAGAGCTAGAGGGGTATCAAATCTAAGTGATATGACTTATAAATATTTTCAAAAAGAGATGAATCTAATCAATAAAGCATATTATGAGGTGATGACAGAAGGTGACCAAAATGGACAACCTTTTACTTTCCCGATTCCTACGGTAAATATCACAGAAGATTTTGATTGGTATGGTGAAAATACTGATGTGTTGTTTGAAAATAGTGCAAAAATAGGTTCTAGTTATTTCCAAAACTTTATAGGTAGTCAATATACAAAAGATGAATTTGGAAATCTTTGTGAAAATCCAAATGCTTATAAACCAGGTCATGTAAGAAGTATGTGTTGTAGGCTTCAGCTTGATTTGAGAGAGCTTCTAAAGCGAGGTGGTGGGCTTTTTGGGAGTGCTGAGATGACTGGAAGTATTGGTGTGGTGACACTTAATATGGCAAGACTTGGGTATCTTTATAGTGGGGATAAAAAGAAGCTGTTGCTAAGAGTCAAGGAACTTTGCGATATTGCTCAAGAGACTTTGGAAAAGAAAAGAGTTTTTGTCAATACAATGTTTGATAGAGGACTTTATCCATATACGAAAAGGTATCTAAAAAACTTCAATAATCACTTCTCTACTATTGGAGTAAATGGGCTTAATGAAATGGTGAGAAATTTTACAAGTGATAAGCATGATATTGCTAGTGAATTTGGGAAACAACTCTCTTTGGAGATTTTGGACTTTATACGAGAGCTAATGACTAGCTATCAAGAACAAACTGGAAACTTGTATAATCTTGAAGCAACACCAGCTGAAGGAACTACTTATCGTTTTGCAAAAGAAGATATCAAAAGATATCCAGATATTTTGCAAGCTGGAATGGGGGAAAATATATATTATACCAACTCATCTCAACTTCAAGTGGATTTTTCTGCTGATCCATTTGCTGCACTTCTTCATCAAGATGATTTGCAGTGCAAATATACAGGGGGAACTGTACTTCACCTTTATATGAATGAAAAACTAGAAAGTGGTGATAGCTGTAGGGAGTTTTTGAAATCTGTTATTACAAATTTCAGACTTCCTTATGTGACTATCACTCCACTTTTTAGTGTGTGTCCAGTGCATGGGTATATAAGTGGTGAGCATGAGTATTGTCCGAAGTGTGATGAGGAGATTTTAGGTGCTTAGGTGGTAGGTGGTAGGTGGTAGGTGGTAGGTGGTAGGTGGTAGGTGGTAGGTGGTAGGTGGTAGGTGGTAACGGAAAATTATTTCTTCATTATCTTCTCTACCCTCTACAAACTAAAAACTAAAGAAAAGGAGTAAAAAATGAGTAAAAATGAAGTTTTAGAGCAAAACAAAGAAAAAAGAACGAAATGTATGGTTTATACTAGAGTTATGGGGTATCATAGACCAGTGGAAAGCTTTAATATAGGAAAAATTGGTGAGCATAGACAAAGAACATATTTTCATGAACAAACATATTGTCAAAAAGAAGCAAGTTTATAATATTACGCCATTTACATTGCTGGACTTTCCATCACATGTAGCATGTATTGTATGGATATGTGGATGTGGGATGAGGTGTGGGTATTGTTATAATACTGAGATTGTAACTGGAAGTGGAAATTATAGCTATGATGAGGTTCTTGAGTTTTTAGAGACTCGCAAAGGGCTACTTCAAGGGGTAGTTCTTTGTGGTGGAGAGCCTTTATTTGGCTATGATAATGCAATGCTTAGTTTTATTGTAAAAGTCAAAAATATGGGATTTATGGTAAAACTTGATACAAATGGTGTGCATCATGAAAGTTTGCAAGAGCTTTTGGATATGGGTCTTTTGGATTTTGTGGCGGTTGATTTCAAAGCACCAAAAGATAAATTTGAACTTGTGACAAAAAACCCATCAAAATATTTTGAGTTTTTTATCAATTCAGTAATCATGCTCGTAAAAAGTGGTGTTAACTTTGAGATACGCTCTACAATTCATCCAGATTTATTGGATACTTATGATATACAAATGATGATAAAAACTCTTGAAAATATAGATTACAATGGTACTTATTATCTACAAAACTTCCTTGAATCCAAAGAAAACTTTGGTAATCTAACAAAAAAACTATCTTATATTGACCTAAAGAAATTGCATACAGATAAATTTAAAATAGAATATAGAAACTTTTAACTTAAAATCATAATATAAACTTATGATGCTAATATAATCCAATTATATAACTTAAATTATTCTTAAAAAACTAAACGATAATTTTTATCCAATAATAGATTTTATTTTACTCTGATATAATTCTTTCATTCAAAAACAATATTTTGAAAAAGGAGATAAAATGGCTTGCGATGCAGGAATAAAAGCTAGAGACGAAAAAAAAGAAATCGTCGAAAATAATAAAACAGAAATAACAAAGGAAAAGAAAATGAGTTCAACAATGGTTCTAAGAAAAATGCCAGAATTTAAAATGAGTGCATATAATGCAGCAACTGGTCACTATACAACAGTATCAAGTGAAGATTATGTAGGTAAATGGACAGTAGTTTGTTTTTATCCAGCGGATTTTACATTTGTTTGCCCAACAGAGATTGCGGCTATGAATGCTAAATATGATGAGTTTCAAGAACTAGGAGTTGAGATATTACCTATTTCAACAGACACAAAATTTTCTCACAAAAGATTTGTAGAAACTGAGCCTATTTTAAAAGGTTTGAAACTTACAATTGGAGCTGATACAACTAAATCAGTTGCAGAGTCTTTTGGTGTACTTATCGAAGAAGAGGGTGTTGCACTTAGAGGAAGATTTTTGTTCAATCCAAACGGTGTTTGTGTAGCTCAAGAAGTACAAGCGGACTCTGTTGGAAGAAATGTAAATGAATTTTTAAGACAAGTAAGAGCATGGCAACATGCAACTGCTACGGGTGAAGTATGCCCAGCAGGTTGGAGACCAGGTAAAAAAACACTACCAGTAAATACTGATGTAGAGCAAATGACTGGAAGAGTAGGGGATTATATCACTATCGAAGAGATATTGTCATAATTTAATTGATACATATTATTGTCATATAATTGGAAGTGAGGCTAATGCCTCACTTTTTTGTGCGGGACTAAAGTCCCACTTCCATAATCTGAAAACTGCGGTTACACACACATGAATCCTCCTCCTAAAACTGATAAACATTGTAACCGTAGTTTTGAGATTTGTAAACAAAAATTACAAAATGTATTAATTTAAATAAAAAGTTTGAATAATTTGACAAAAGTCAAGGAAATGGGTTTTGATTTGTGTTAATATTTCAGAAGTAACCGGCGACGAGTACATAAAAAAAAGTGAATTTGACTTTTTATAACACCTCAACAACAAGCAACAACACCTCCTTTGTGCTAAAAGAAGATACAAGTTTGCCGGTTATGTATAGAATAAGTCCTTTGATAACATCTCACCTAAATTATACCTAAAGTTTTTTTAATATTTCTTGAATATTGATATAAATCAATGCAAAAATCCATATATTAGTCTAAAATAACACAAAATAAAAATAATAGAAAAGGATTGTGCTATGTTGTATCCAGAATTTTTTGATAGTGTTGAAAAAATAGTTTTATATGAGCCTTTGGGTGAGTTTTTGGGTTCTGGTGGAGTGTGTGAGATTGGTTTTGCAGATGTGGTAAAGCTTAGTGGTCATTCTTGTCCTACGGTAACTGGAGCTTATTTGATGAGTTTATATGCTTTGAAAGCACTTCATAATGGTAATGAAACACCAATAAGAGGAAATATCAAAGTTGAGATGCGTGGCAAAAAAAGTGATGGAGTAGTAGGTGTGATAGCAAATGTTGTCTCATATATTACAGGGGCTAAAGAAGAAGATGGATTCAAAGGGCTTGGTGGAGTTTTTGCAAGAAACAATTTATTGTTTTTTAATGCAAAGAGCAAAGGTGAAATTAGATTTACAAGACTTGACACTGGCAAAATTGTAGATGTAAGCTATGATCTTGGGAATTTGTATCTACCTGAATTAGACTCTACTTTGATGCAAAAAGCATTACAAAATCGTGCCACAAAAGAAGAAACTGAACTTTTTGGGAAACAATGGCAAGCTAGGGTAAAAGAGATTTTATTGAGTCATAAAGAAAAAGCTATCAAGATTCATTAGAATGAGATGCTGAGTCAAGCTCAGCATGACAGATTTTGCAGGTTTGAGAGATAATGGCGTGGGATTTGTCATTCTGTGCTTGAGACGGAATTTAGTTGGGATGAGATCCTGAATCAAGTTCAGGATGACAGGATATGCGAGTTCGAGATGACGGGATATGTAGATTCAGGAGGCTTACTTACATCCAGCTACTAAGGGCTTTTTGTACATGTGGGGCTGATTTTTCGATAGTCCAAGCTGGTTCCCATACTACTTGTACCATACATTTTATTACCCCTTCACATCTAAGAACTGCTGCTTCTACCCATTCTACCATCATTTGGTGAAGTGGGCATCCTCTTGTAGATAAAGTCATGGTTACTATGACCATAGTGCCATCATCACTAATATCAACTTCATAAATCAACCCTAAATCTACTAAGTTATATCCTACTTCTGGGTCTATGATTGTAGAAATTTGTTGTAATACTTCTTCTTTTGTTGTCATTTTGAATCCTTAAACTTTGAATTTCATTGTATGAAATATGTTATAAACTACCATAAAAGCACCTATGATTAGAAAACAAACGCCGATAATATAGATTGATTTAATATGCAATAATATACCGCTTATTAGTAAGATTGCCCCTATGAAACTAGTGTATGTTTCGTAAATAGCAACTTTTTCATTTATCATTTCATGTAACATAGGAACTTTTTGTTTGCCTACAAGTGGTGAGAATTTGTCAAACCATCTTAAAAATGGAATTATTTTGGTAAGGTGTCCATTGATAAATGGTATGAATACTAAAAAAAATAAAACAAGAAAAGCACTCTTGGTATCTATAAAAAATAGTGCCAAAAATCCAAATAATCCCCAAAATGAAAATATTAGATGTAAAGCCCAGCTATCTATTTTTTTTCTAGCTCGGACTTTGTAAATAATATACATTTGATATAAATATGCAAAAAATACAATAAAGATTAATATTAATCCAAAGATAATAAAATATGAGTTTGTAAAAACACCTATAATCAATAAACTAATACCCAAAGTTGCTATATAAAATGAGTTTTCTATTGGAGTTTGGTTGAAATTGTGTGAAATCATAAACATAGGTACTAAAGTCATAGAAATACCAATAATTATAAAAAATACGAAACCAAAAAGTACTAAAATAATATGGGAATAAAGCAGTTTTTGGCTCAAATTACCCAAAAGTGGGTAGAAGTAATTAAGAGCTAATAAAAAGCCAATCAAAACACCGATTGTTAAAAATATAATACCCCAAAAAATAAATCTACTTTGAATATCATATTTTTTGTTTTTTATAAAGGTTATCAACGCATTTATTATAAAAATCATCATTGATACATAAAGTAGTAAACTTCCAAATCTTATAAGTTCAATATTGATAAAAAATCCACTACAAAATAGGATAGTTGCTATAATATGTAAAATTGAGTGAATATATGAAAAGTCTTTTGAAAACATAGGAACTTCAAGAGCTACAGGAAGAAGTTGATATGAAGCTCCAAAAATAACACTCATTACAAAACCTACTAAAAATAGATGTGCAAGACCGATATTTGACTGCAATTGGTAGTGACCAATTAGGTTTTCAAATGAGCCAAGAAGTACTAAAAGTGAGATTATAAGAAATATTACCCCACTAAAGAAAAATATTGCTACTGATACAAAAGGGGGTGACATATCTGTGGCTAAATTATTCATATAATTTAACCTAAGTTATATTTTGGTTTCAAATGTAACTTTTGCATTCCCATTTGTTAGTGTTTCTTTTGTAATCTTATATGTATTTTCAAGATTTTCCAAAAGTTTTGTTGGCATTTTATGATTTATCATAATAAGCTTGGATGTTTTTGTGACAAGATTTAATCCTGCCATAGCATTTATCATAGGAACTGGTGGTTCTGTAGCGGATGTATCAAAATAATAAATATCGATACCATCAATAGTTTCTTTAAAAAACGGTACAGTAGCACCAACAACATTTACTTCGGTAGAATTTGTAGGGATAGGCATTTTTTCTCCTTAATTACTTATGAAATTAGGTGAATATTAACAGCTTTCATAATTATTATCATTGATACAAATCAACTTTTGCCAATAAATTGCTTATTTATGACATCAGATACTATTGCTTTTGCAATATTGTCAGTTTGTATTGCAATATCATGTGTTTGAGATGCTATGGAGGCATTTTCTTGAGTTTGGCGATCAAGTCCAGTTACTGCATCATTTATTTGTGTAATACCAGCTTCTTGTTCTTTGGAAGCATTTGCAATTTCTGAAATTGTTGCTGTAGTTTTATCAATATTTTGCAAAAGTTCATCATATCCTTTTATCATTTCACTACTTATTGATTTACCTAAATTGGCTTTGGATGTAGCTATCTCTACAATATACTTTATCTCCTTGGCAGCTTCAGCACTTCTTGATGCTAGGTTTCGCACTTCTGCAGCAACTACTGCAAATCCTTTTCCAGCTTCTCCAGCAGTTGCTGCTTCAACTGCAGCGTTTAAGGATAGAATATTTGTTTGAAATGATATTTGATCGATTACAGCTATAGCTTCATTTATAGTATGAACTTGAGTTGTTATTTCATCCATAGCTGTTGATGTGTTTTTGGCTAATTCTTGCCCTTTTTTTGCTGAGTTTATAACTTCTTTTGAATATTGTGACATTTGAAGAATATTTGATGAATTACTGACAACTGTGGCAGTAATTTCTTCAAGTGCCGCAGCAGTTTCTTCTAATGCAGCTGCAGCGGAATTTGCACTATGACTTAGGGTATTTACATTTTGAAGTAAAATATTTGAGCTTTTATCAAGTGTAGTTCCATTTGTTTGGTTTTGGATAAGCATCTGTGTAATAGAATTTTGTAAAGAGTTAACACCTAAAATTAATGATTCTAAAACCCCACCTTTTTCATCTGTAGGCTTTAGGTGAAGAGTTTTTGTGTAGTCATGTTTTGTATAGAGATTTAAGATATTATTTACATCTAAAAATCTATTTTTTGTATTTACTATCATTTCATTAACACTTTCTTTAAATTGTTCTAGTGATTCATTTGTAGTTGTTGCTTCAATACATTGGCTATACCATCCATTATTTACCCTTGCAACAACATTTTTTGCATCAGCTATTACTTCATTATCTAGTGAAATCATGACTTGAGTTTTTTCTATATTTTCATTTATTAATTTAGCCATTTGACCAAATTCATCTTTATTATTTATATCAATACTGTTGGCATTATTTGATTTTTTATTTAAGAAATCAAAAAATAGTGATAACCCATTTTTAAATGACTCTAAAGATGTAAGAATATCTTTTGAGATTTGAAGATATAAAAATATTACTACAATGATTAGAACCAAGCTGATGATTAAGTCTTTCATAATCTCAAAATAAATAGAAGAGATTGTTTTTTTCATAGTTGATTCTATATGTGCTATACTATAATCTTCAATATTTTTTAGAATATCAATACTTTTTGTGGCTGTGTCAAACCATAAAGATGGTTCAATATTCCCACAATCATCTTTTTGCTTTTCAAAAGCAATTTGAATCATATTGTTTGTAGTATCTACACTTTCTCCTTGAAAAGTTTTTTTGAAATAATTGACAATATCGATATTTGCATCTGATTCAAAGTTTTGAAAGCCAAGTATTATAGTAGCTTGATTAGCACTAGATTTTTGTAATATATCATCAGAAAAATATTTTTGTCGAAAAGTTATTGCTAAATTTGCTCTTAATTGACCAAAGTTTTCTTTTGCTAGTAAAAGCCAATAGTGAGCTAGTAAATCATTTTTAATTTGTGGTAATTTTGATTTTAGTAAAATGGTTCGATAGTAATTTAGAAGTTGAGATATCATATCACTATAGTAACTGCCACTTTGATTTAAATTATATGATAATGTATCTATAAGATTTCTTTTTGTGTCTAAATCTTTAACAATTTGAGAAGCTATGATATTGTTTTGTTGTGTTTGGAAATTTATTAACTTATTGATAGAACTCGCTGATAGAGTTCTTTGTTCTTGCAATACATCTTTAAAATTTGTTCCATTTGAAGCTATATATCTAGCACTTAAGCCTCTTTCAACTTGTAAATTGTGTATGATGTCACCAATTCCTCTAATCTCTTCAATAGAAGCTGCTTTGGTTGCATTGGAAAGGCTTTGGTTTAATTCTATAAACTTAACCACAAGAAGAATTAAGACAGCCAACAATGGGATAATAAAAAGAATAAGTAACTTAGTCTTAATATAAAAATTTTTAAACATACAAAAGCCTCCAAACTAATATGATATATATTTATTCTTATTAGTTCGACACTATACTTAAATTGAAAATAAATAAAATTGATGGGAGTCAACTTTATGATTTGTTATTCTATAGTATTCCCTTGTATGATGGCTTCTAAAATATTTTCATCTAAAACAGTTATTTTAGTTTTTTCAATTTTGATGGCTTTTAAGGATTTTAGTTTTTTTAGATTTCTTGAGAGTGTCTCAGAAGATATACATAAATCTTGTGCAACTTTCCACCTTTTTGTGCGATTTAGGTAGTCACAATCTTGTAGTAACATACCAGAAATTCTTTGTATAATGGAGATATTCTTCATAGGTCTTAGGTTGTTTTCATTGATATGAAAATATAGCTTTGATGCAATAGAATGAAGTAATAGTGTTGCGGCATTATTGGAAGTTAGTGGATTGGTTGAAAAGTTCTTTTGGTATTTTTCATAATCTATAACAACAAATTTAGAGTCTTCTTCACATCTACAACTTGCTGGATATGGAATATTCTGGATATTTGCAAGTTCTGCTATTAGACTTAGTGGATAAAAATATTTTAATACTTGGGTTGAGCCATCTTCGTATGTTTTGTATACTGATGCAACCCCTTCAACTATTAGATATAGGTATTTTGGTTCATCACCTTCGTAAAATAAGATATTATCTTTATTTAGTTTACTAAAATAAGACATGTCAATAACTTTGTCAATCATTTCTGATGAGAAGCTTGTAAAAAACTCTTTTAAATATTTACGCAACATTTCAAACACCTCCATGTATAAGCCAATAATAATTACAAATAAATTTATAACTATTGCAACACCTCTTAAAAACCATATTGAATTCTACAGTAATTATTTCTTAAATTCATTGACAATAGTCAATGAATTATAAAATGAATTTATAAATAAGGATTATAGCCAAACACCATTTTTGAGAAAATAGCCAAGAACATAGTAAAGTCCTAGAAGTAGGAAGATTGAAATTAGGATTATTGAAATCAAAATATCTTTTTTATTTCTTGTATTTAGAAATAAATAACTAAAGCCACTTTTGATACCAAAGAAACACCCAAAAATAAGAGAAATATAGAAAAAATACCCAATATAGTGATATTCTTTTTGTATCAAACAAAAAGGGCAAGTATGAGTTGGTAATTCATACACATAAGGGGAAAATGTATAAATAAGAGCTAGTAATCCAACATAAATCAATATAATAGATATAGCACCAAAAAAGATTGTTGCTTTTTCTTTGAATAATGCAAAAATACCAGATATGAGGTATAAACTAAAAACAATAGCAAGTACTAGCCCAACACTTTGTGGAGATAGTGAGAATAAAGAGCCAACTTGATTTGTATTTGAAAAAGTTATAGAACAGCAACTTACCACTTTTTGGGTGTCAAGTCCTACAACTGTATTTAAATCTAAGATAAGCTCTACTATCATCAAAATATAGATTAGAATAAAAAATTTGAATTTGAATTTCAAATATGGATAGTTTGATGCTTTCATATCTGTTTTATCTGTACCAATCCAAAGACCAAAGAGTATAAGTAAAACTATTTTTAATGTCAAAAGTTCCCAACCAAAATGTGTGGCATTGATAACTCCTACTCCACACATAGCAGCTTTAATAAAAGGGACAAGAGAATCTATCAAATAAAGAAGATAAAAAGATAGTATGATTTTGACAATAAGCAAAAAATTGATTATTGTGGAGATTAAAAAGCTTTGTTTTTCATTGGAGTATTGTAAATTGGTAGTTGAGTCAAAATTCCAACTTTTTAGTATTTTCAATGCACCAATAAAAGCCACACTAGAAAGTGCAAAAAGGGCAATATTGCTCCCTAAGTACGATATAGTACCACTAGTTAATATCACTTATTTTTCCTTTGTCTAATACTATGATTTTTGTAAAAATTTTACTCTGAAAAAGTAAATCATCATGACTTGCTATGATGATTGTTTTATTATGGCTTTTTAGTTTTTTCATCTCTTCAATAAACTCCATAGTAAGATTTAAATCCAAATTTGCACTTGGTTCATCTGCTAGGATAATTTTTGGTTTGTTTACTATGGCTCTGGCTATCGCACATCTTTGTTGCTCTCCACCTGAAAGCTTTTTGGCAAGATTATATTTCTTGTGTGATATATTTGCAATTTCTAGTGCTTCATCTGCTAGTTTCAACACATCTGAGTATGATAAATCTGTAGGAATCAAAGGGGTAATGATATTGTCCAAAACTGTCAAATCTTCTATTAAGTTGTATTTTTGGAATATATTTCCAATGTGTTCTCTTCGAAAAAGTGTAGCTGCATCATCAGGTACTTTTGAAAGACTTACTCCATCAACTTCTAATAATCCTTTTGTTGGCTTTAAAATACCAGCAATTAGTGATAAAAGTGTACTTTTGCCACTTCCACTATGTCCTCTTAAGAGTACACATTCACCTTCAAGTATTTCTAAATTGATATCATTTAACGCATCATGTTTTGCATGTTCATCTTCGTAAATTTTGTAAATATGTTGTAGTTTTATCATTTTAAACTCTCACTTGGGTCAATTATTGCACTTTTCCAAATTGGAATAAGAACTAATGCAAGGTATAAAATCAAAGTAATTGCGATGATTCCCAAAATACTTAGAAGTTCTATATTTGGTATCATAGTAAAAGGAGGTGATGCTTCATTTGAACTGAAAAATATCTCTTTTATAAGCGGTGCATCAAAAATAAATACTATTATATACGAAGCAATAATAGAGCTAATCGTGGCACTAAAAACTAAAATAAAATGTTCTATAAATTTGACTTTGATAATATCATTGATTCTCCAGCCAATAGCTCTCAAAGTTGCAATTTCTCTTTTTTCTAGTTCACCCAAACCACTTGATTTTTCAAAAATAAGCAAAAATAGAGCAAATGAAGAGATGACAAAAAGTGCCAAGAAAAAACCACCTTTGAAGTCAAACATAGCATTATAAGCTGAATGGATATCATCTTTTGTGATCACTCTAGTATCAGGATAAAGTCTTATAATTTGGTCTTTTATATTGTCTATTTCAGCATCATTTGGGACTTTTACTACAATATCCGTAGCATAGCCATCATTTAAACCCAGAATTTCTCTACCTAAATCTTGAGAAACTATCAAAGTACTACTAGCTTCAAATCCTACTAATTCTTCTACAACTTCCCCTATTGGGACTCTTGTTTTTTTGCCATCAGGGGTATAAAAATCAAAAAAATCTTCAAAATAGCCTAGTTTAATAGTCTCCATAGCTTCTTTACCAAGAAGTAGCTTGTCGCTATTTAAGATATCATGATATTTTTGGGTTAGGTTTGTGAGTGTTTGATTGTATTCATCCAAATACAAATCAACGCCAACTATAGAAAAATTTACCCCACCATTGCTTAGTCGTCTATGTGGGAAAAAGTAATATCCCCAGACTCTTTCTTTTACGCTACTTATTCCTCTTATTTTTTGGATTTCATAAATTCTATCAATTTCTATTTGTTCAGTTCTTCCACCTAAGACTTTTTGGACAGTAATTTCTGGTAGAGACGAAATATCACTTAATACCATAGATTTGATAGAAAAAGATGTAAAAAGTGATGATATAAGCAAAGTCAATGAAAATAATAACCCAAAAAAGAGGATTAAATTTTTGTTCTTTTTTCTTAAAATAGAAGTTAGTGAATAATTTAAAAGCTTTAAATTCATTTTAAAACACCTTTATAAATAAATGCTTCGCTTTCTAGCAAAGGACTTGATGGATAGTAAAAATGGCCACTAAAATAATCACTATATTCAAAATGTCTAAAGTAAAGTGTATTATTTTGGTAGGCATTGCCTATCAAACCTGTTTGTTGTGTAAGGTGTGTAAGACGAGGCATAGTATTTGATAAATATATACTATGCCCAATCAACACAACTATTAGCAATAAAAATGCGATATTTAATCTAAAAAAATTTGTTACTGTTTTCATCTCATATCTAAATAGTTAATAAAGTTTTCATTCATTCTATCGATTCTGAAGATTTTTTTACCTTTGTTCTTTGCGAAAAACTCATTTGCATCATTTTCACTAATAAAAGGGATAATATCATCTCCACCTACACTCATAAGAGTACTTCCAAAAACATAATACGCATCTTTTGCATTTATTAATTTTTTGGTTTTGTAATCAGTCAAAAATATATCTTTTACAGTTTTACCTTCTTTTATAGCTACAAAAGAAGTTTGAAATGTATATTTTGGTGAACTTGCTATTTCATAAGCACCATCTGTATATAAAACTACACCTATAAAATCTCTATTTTTTTCTAATGTTACCCCTTTGACTGGGCAAACAGTAGTTGATTTGATATTCAAATCATCATATCCAAGCCCTACAAAATTGGTAATAGCTGAAAAAACAAAACTTGCAACTAACGCCAATACAACTAAAATTCTCATCTTAAAACTCCTTTTTAATTATTTGAGGTACTGAGGTGCTGAGTTTTTCTTGCTCAGTACCTCAGAACTTCTTTTACACTAAATCTTTCTTTTTAAATGCTAAAAATCCTAAAAGTGCAAAAATAACACCTAATATAATAGGATATATCACTGCATAATAAGAGAAAAACTCTTTTCCAAATTCATCCAAAATAAAATATGCCGATGGTCCAATTACAGCTAGTTCTGGGTCAAATAGTGATATTGCACCAAGTCTAAAAACTTGTAAAGGATTGCTAAGTGCTATAGAAAAAATCAATTCTGCATTTGCAAACTCTTTTGTAAGCAAACCTATTAGTAAAATATCAATAAAAGCCAAAAGGGCTAGCCATAGGAAAAAAGCGAATCCAAGTGCAACTTCTTGTGTTTTGACAATTGAAGATATAAAGAAACTAAATCCTAAGAAATTCACATTTATAGCAAAAATCAAAGCCATATAGTAAAAAAAGATACCCCAAGGAACATCTACACCTTTTATAACTCCCCAAACAAGAGCCAAAATTAATGCTCCAAATATAGGTATGGTTACACTAAATAATCTTCCCAAAAATCTCCCAAAGAAATAATCCTTTAGCGAAATTGGAAATGACAAAAGATATTCCAAGACATTACTATCTCTATCTGCTGCTATGGTTCGTACAGTACTTACAAGGATAAAAATAGGTAATATTACAATACAAATTTCTATAAATATAAGTAAAAGTCTACTTAGTCCACTAAAGCCTTGTATCCTTGATTCTGTGATACCTGAGATAAAAAATAGTGCCACAATACCACCAAAAATAAGGCTGTATGATAAAAACCATTTTGATCTCAAGGACTCTTTGATATCTGTTGTAAAAATTAGAAATAAGTTTTTCATTGTGGTTTTCCTAGTACATGGTCTCTTACATAGTCATATTTATGGTTTGTTGTTCCAGCTTGTTCTGTCTCATATGCTGAAAAACCAAAATCCATTGGAGTTACTTTGCCATAAGTCCAATAAGCTTTTTTTGCATCTATCCATTTTCCACTACTTGCATCTGTTACATATATTACAGCTTCTTTTTCCCAAGTGATTTTTTCTTCGTCAAACCATAAAATAGTACATCCGATATCATCATAATAGTATCTTTTGCCATTTTGTGGATTGATTATTTGAGCTGCATATAATCTATCACTAATAATCATTTTGCATCTTTCACAAATTTCTCTATCCCATTTTACTTCTTTTGGGGATAAATCAATTTTGCTATCACACCCTATAAAGAATAAAGCAAAAATAAGTGCTAATAAACTAAATTTTTTCATCTAATATCACCTTTCCTAAATCCATCTCAATCCTACGATTTACAATATGATTTACTTCTTCAATCCTATGACTTATAAAAATCATAATTCTGTCATGTTTGAAGTCATCTAATAATGAATAAAAACTTTCTCTCCCTTTTGGGTCTAAGTTTGCCGTTGGTTCATCAAAGATAAAAATCTTTGGATTTCTTGATAAAGCAATAGAAATAAGAAGTTTTTGTTTCATACCACCAGAGAGTTTGAAAAACAACTTATTAAAGTTTGATTTTATATCTAAATCCATTTTTTCACAAAGATTTACTATTGTGTCTTTGTTTGAGCCACTTGAAACGACTGCATAGTGGATTAATTCTCTAACACTTAGTTTAATAGGTGGTGGAAGTTGAGGAACAAATCCAATATTTTTGAGAGCTTCTTCTCTATTTTTGAAAGGATTATAACCATCTATAGATACGCTACCACTTGATGGTATATATTCTCCTAAAATAGATCTTACAAGTGTAGTTTTACCAGCACCATTTTGTCCCATTACTATCGCACTATCATTTTCTTCAAACTTTAGTGAAACGCTATCCAATGAGATTTGATCTCCAAATTTTTTGGTTAGTTCTTTTACTTCTATCATATTAACTTCTTTAATTTAGTATCATATCTAAGTGCATCTTGATGACACACCTCTATACATCTTCCACAAAGTGTACAATCACCTGAGATAATTGCTAGTTCACTTTTACCTTGAGTATCAGCATTTTTCTTCACAATTTCTAGTACATGAGGAACTATACATACATCAATACATACCCTACAGTGGTCACAACTATCATCCCAAACAACTTTTGTTGCACTAGGCCATCCAATAAAACCATAAGTTGTACCAATAGGGCATACATATCTACACCATGCTCTTTGAGAAAAAAATACTTCTACCAAAAAAACTGCCAAAACCAAAGACAAAGCAACACTCCATCCATAGATGATAGCACGGCTGATGATTCCTACAATATTGAATATCTCAAAAATCAAATATCCACTAATAAATGCCAAAGCTAAGAATATTGACCAAAAAATATATTTAATTCTATGGTCAAATTCATATGATTTGATAATATTGGCTTTTGCCAGTTTTCTATGAATTTTCTCACCAATTTCACCTATTATCGTATATGGACAAACCCACGAACAATAAGCTCTCCCACCAATCAAAAGGTAGACAACAACAATTGTAATAGTACCTATAAGTAAATTGATAGGCATTTGATGATGAGCTGCAAATACTTGAAATGTCATAAAAGGGTCAATTAGATGAAACCCTAAAAACCTTGAGCCACTAAGAGTCCCTTCTAGCATTTGTAAGTCAATATAATAAGATAAAAAAAACAGTAAATGTATAGAGATGACACTAGCCCATCTATAAAATCTTATGCCCAATTTCTTCTTTCCATCTTTTGTGGTTGTGACAAAAGTATCAAAAAATGGTGTTGCTTCTATTGTAGCTCTTGTATTATATTTATCCATTTTTGCCTCTAATTAAATTTTGAGATTTCTTCTGCTAGTGACTTGACTTCTTCATCTGAAATATTATTTAATAAACCTTTCATCAAAGAATTTACTACACGGTCATTTTTATAATCATCAAGTTTTGATAATATATAATCTTGTGATTTACCGCTGATACTAGGTCCTACTTTGGTACCTTCTCCAACTTTTCCATGACAAGAAGAACATCTAAGTGTATAAAGTTGGCTAACTTTTTGGTCTAGATTAACTCCAGCTTGTTTTTTTAGATCATCTAAAACTACTTCTTCTTCGCTTTTTTCTTCAACTTTTACTTCTTGAACTTTTGGTTTTACCTGTTCTTCAAACTTACTTGTAACTGGTGTTTTGCTACCTCCTTGAGACATAACATAAACCATTAAAACTACAACCAAACCGCCTAATACAAGTCCAATAATTTTTCCTATACTCATCTGTTCTCCCTTACTTCTGAATTTAAATCTGCTATTTCTTTTGCTAAAGATTTTATCTCTTCATCTTCCATTTGTGAAACTAAATATTTCATCAAAACATTTACTTTTGTTAAGTCTTGATATGCTTTTATTTTATCAAATATTTCTTCAGCACTTTTATCTAATAACGATGGTCCAACTACTCCATTTGCATAGTCATCATGACAAGCTGAACATTTAACTATATAGTTTTTACTAAGTCTTTGTGACAAAATCTTAGCATTTAAGTTTTCATAATTATTTTTGATAGTTGCTAATGCACCTATTTGTTTTGTAAGTGCTGTTTCTTCCCCATCTGGTGCTATCCTAATGACTCTATTTCCATCTATATCATATGATACAAAAGGGCTTTCAGTCTCAATTTTTGTACCATTTTCAATAATCTCAATTTGTGGAGTAACTTTTGGTTGTTCTACAACTTTAGTTTCTTCTTTTTTCTCTTTCTCGCCACAACCACTTATCAACAATATTAATGCTGTTAAAAAAATAAAATATCTCATCCATACACCTCCGTATAAGTTGCTCTTGGTACTATCACAATTGCAGCTTCTCCTTTTGCAGGGCAAAGTTCTTCACAAACTCCACACCCTACACATTCACTTCTAACTTCTGGATACCATTTGCCATTTTTATCTTGAACCATACCTATTGCTTTTTCGTTTTCTGGGTAAGGACAAAGGTCTGCACATATAGTACATGGTTTTCCAACATAACTTTTTAAATCATCCAAAACCTTTGCTTCTCTTTCATTTTTGTTTGAATGGGTTAAAATTCCTTCAATATCTTCAATTTCTACATTTTTACCAAGCATTGCTAGACATCTATCTGGTCTTTTTAGTATTGCCATTCCCATCTCGACTTGATGAGCTTCTGTAATATCATGATTTAGTGAGCCACTAGGACAAGCTAGTACACAAGGAAGTAAGTCACAAAGATAACATCCTCTATCTCTTGCGTCAAGATATGGCGTACCTACACTATTACCATTGCCTATATCCAAAAGATGTAAAGAATGATAAGGACATACTTGAACACATTGTCCACATTTTATACAAGTCGCCAAAAAGTCTTTTTCATCAATAGCTCCAGGTGGTCTCAATAGCAATGAATTCGAATTTAGCTTTGGTGCTAAATATGCACCACCACCAAGAAGTGATCCAAAAAAAAGTGTTCCAGCACTAATTTTTATAAATTTTCTTCTAGTATTGTTCGTTGTTTTCAAGTTTCCACTCCATTAAGGGTTTATTATCACGAGCCAATAAATCAGGCTGTGAGAATGGTGCTATTTTTGATAAAAAATTTAACAAATCCATAACTACTGAACCATAAAAGAACTTTATATTTGGATTATAAAGCCATAATTTATCAGCATATGCATAGTGTTCAAATGGAATATCTCCTACACCATCTGAATTTCTATCAAAGCCTTCATATGTATCCCAATAGTTTCTATTCCAAACATTCAATTCTAAGTTATTTCTAGGAGAATCATTTACAATTGGCTCCATATTGCCTTGTATGATATTTTCATGAAATATACTTTTTTCTCTTGAAACTTGAAATTGAACACCACTTGAGTTATACAAAATTTTATTTCTTTCGTATCTATTTATAGTACCTGGTTGAAAAGGTGATTGGTCTATATAAAGACCTCTAGCATTGTAAATGATAGTATTATCCAAAAGTGTAAAATTTGAACTATCTTTCATACCAATCCCAACTCCAAACGCACCAATAGAATTTCTAATAGTATTATTAATAGCGGTAGTACCACTACTATACATAAAAAATATTCCAACAGAACTATGTTCAAAAAGGTTGTTTCTCACCATATTTCTACCAGCATACATAAAATGTAAAGAGTATCTATTGTAGCTACCATGGTTATCTTCAATAATATTTCCACTAGAATACCACACAACAAAGTCTCTTGATTTATGGATATGATTTTTTAATATTTGATTATCATGTGCATACCACAGTCTAATACCATCACCTCTTAATCCTAAATCAAACTTTTTAGATGTAATATAGTTATCTATTATTATTGATCTATTCACTTGTTGGAAATCTATTCCAAAAAGAGCATCTTCAATATGATTGTTTTTTATCGTTAGATTACTTGAATCAAGTGCAACTATTGCACTATCAATTTTTTCGTAACTCTCACCGCTTCCTCGAATAGTAAGATTTTCTATAACAACATTTGAACTTTTTATGGTTATCACTGATGCTGTTCCATCACCTACTATATGAGCACTTTTGTCAATGCCATCAATAGTTAGAGGTTTATCAATAACAATATTGCCATGATATTCACCACTTTGAAGTACAATCTTTGCCCCACTTGGAGCTTTGTTGATAGCTTCTTGCAAAGGTGATGCAAATATAGCAGTACAAAAAATCATAAAAAGGATTAAATGTTTCATTATATTAATCTTGAACTTTTTGGTCTTTTAGTTTTGAAAATACTGCCAAAATACTCAAAACACTCGCTATTAGTATGATATAATAACCAATAGTAGGATAAGAGTGTGTAGTAAATTGTGCTACTTTACCTTGTCCAAATACTGTTGGCATAAAGGGTTTTATAGTAAATGCACCCCAATCTTGCATATTATGCCCGTACCAATAAAGCCATCCAGCATAATCAATCAAAAATCCAATAGGTAAAGCTATAGGTATAGCCATCAATAGCCATGAATGTTTGCTTTCCCAATATAAATAACCAATCATCATAAGTGTAAGTGCTAAGAAAAAGTATGGAACTAAAACTCTTTCAAATTGTCCGCCGTACTCCATAGGATACATACCAATATAATGGTTAATTGTATTCATTTCTTCTACATCTCCACTATATCCATCAAAGTGAAAATATACAGGTATTCCATCTGGGAATGCTTCTTTTGGATAATTTGGTGCTTCTAGTGAAACTCTCCATACAGGAACACTAGCAGATCCAATCTCTGCTTTTGTTTCTATCATTTTTTCTAAAGAACCATCAGCTCCTTGAGGTATATATGGGCTTTGATATTGGAATTTATTATAAAAATCCCAAATAGCATATGAATGAGCTGGGATTTCATCTGTTTGATGATTTTTGATTTTATCAATAACCCCATGAAAGCCAATAATAGGTATTGTAAAACCAAAAGTAAGCAACAATAAAGCAAGTACTGTAAATATTTGATATTTTTTCATTATAAATCTCCTAACGATAAAAAACTAATTAATTGTAGTGTGTTTTGTAATTAATAACATTGACTTAAATCAATGATTACTAGGGTAAGTGATAATTTAGCAGGGAAAAATCCCTACTAAATTAATCCATTAATGAAGACCAGCGTTTTCATCAATCCATTTCATATATTCGATAATATTTTTAACCTCTTCAGATTTCATATTTTGATTTGGCATTCTTAAGTTGAATGCTTTAATCATTGCATCGATATATGGATGGGTATAGTATTTTTCTGGGTTTAATATAAAGTTATGTAAAAACTCTTCAGCATTTTCATGTCTCATAAGAGCCCCTGTAATATCTGGACCAGAACTTACTTTACCAACCACATGGCAACCATTACAACCGCCTCTTAAATAAGCTTCTTCTCCAAGTCTTGCTTTTTCACTCATAGGAGTAGCAAGTTTACGAGAAAGCATATTTTTAGCTCTCAAACCAACATCAGCAGTTTTTACCATATATTGCCATATTTGGTTTTCCCAAAGAATAGCAGTGTTCAAATCACCTGCTTTATATGCTTTGTCCGCTTTTGCTTTTTCTTCTGGAATTTTTCCATATTGATCAAGTGCATCAGTTACAAGAGCAGCAACATCAGCGTGTTTATCAAATCCTTTTTCTTTAAGGAATTTCACAACACTTTGGATTACATCATCTGTCGCTTTGTTTGTTGCAACAACTTTTTTGTATTCTTTTTCTAGTTCAGCTGGGCTCATTTTCGCTACTTTTGCAGCTTTGAAATCTGGATATTTTTTGTCTCCATCTTTAACATACAAATAACCCATCATCTCTAGGTGAAGTGCAGAACAAAACTCTGTACAATAGTATGGGAAAACCCCTTCTTGATCAGCTGTAAATGTTACAGAAGATGTTTTACCAGGTTCTACTGAAGCATGTACATTTAATCCAGATACCCCAAATGCATGAGTTTCATCCACAGCACGCTCAAGGTTTGTCACATAAATTGTAACTTCATCACCTTTTTTGACTTCAATATGTTCTGGGTTTAAGTGACTTCTAATAGCTGTCATATAAACTTTGACTTTGTTTCCATCTCTTTCAATTCTTTCTTGCCCTGCTAGTGTTGCACCTTCGTGAACTTCACCTGTTCTACTGTTTGTTCCGATTTTATATCTAACAGCTGGTTTGATTTTGCTCGCATGAATAGAAATAACATCATGTGGCTCACCAAGACCTATAGGCATATCATAAATTAGCTCCATTTTATCACCAGCAATATCAATCAACTGATGATTTTGTGGATGAAGTGGACCAACTGGTAAGAATCTATCAATTGATAGTTTATTTAGTGCAATAGCATATTTACCTTTTGGTTTAGCAGATTTACCTTCCATTGAATCTAAGTGTCCAATGTTATAGTGTACATTTACTCTATCAAGTAATTTTAGGTTTTGATAATCCCATTTAACGATTTGTGAATCAACATATAATGATGTATAAATAATCCCTGTTTTTTCATCAAAAGTATGATGCAATGGCCCAAGTCCAAGTTCAAGTTGACCATGTAGTGATTTTTTCATATCTAAGATAGGAATACCATAAGGGTCTTTTCCAATAAACTCTTTGTTGTCGATTTGTTTTTTGATTTTTTGGAAATCATAAACTGAAGCATGAGTATCAAGCTTTCCACCAACAATAATATATCTTCCATCAGGTGTAACATCAGCACCATGAGGTGATTTTGCTTCAGGAATCAAAAATAATGCCCCAGCTTTTACCGCTGCTTCAATAGTTACAACTTTATGTCCATTGATAACTTTATAGTTTTTTGAATCTTTTGCAAGTTTTTCCAAAATTTGCCAGTTATATACATGCATATAGTCAGTATCATTTCTACTCATACCAGCTTCAAAAGGAGGTAATCCTTTTTCGATACCACCAGTGTACATTTCTGAGTTAAAGCTATTTGTAAAGCCCCATCCCATAGATACACCTTTACCAGCATCACTTAAATCTTGCATATATGGAGGAAGTTCTAATGTAAAAGATGCTTTTTCATTGATTTTACCTTTTTCATAGTCAAATTTCCAAAGAGTAACCCCACCACGATATTTTTCTTCATACATTTCAATAGGAACCCAATCATTTTCATAAGGAGCTGCATATTGAGATGCATCAATTATATATTCAGTATTTGGAGTAACAAAGCTACCACCATGAGTACTTCTTAAAACAGGATTTACAACTATTTGTGTAGTTTCAAAATCGTGTAAGTTAATGACAGCAACTCTAGGATTTGCTTTGTCGTTGATAAATAAATAATCACCTGCATACTCACCATTTTTTTCACTAAAGTTTGGATGGTGTGTATCTCCCCATTTAATCTCTTGACCTCTAATATAGCCACTTTCAAGAACTTTTTTTGATTCTTCATCAAAACCATATCCTTGCCAAGGCTCAGGTGTAAATACACCAATATATTTAAGGATTCTCATAGATGGGACACCATAAACAATTACTTGTCCTGATTGACCACCTGAACTAAATACATAGTATTCATCTTTCATACCAGTTGGAACGAAAGTTTTTGCAGCAGCAAGAACATCTCTTTCTGATAATCCTCTATCTTTCATTACTTTCTGTAAAGCTGTTGAGCCCAATACAGATTGTGCAGAAAATAGAAGCATCGCACTGATAACCGATATTTTCTTTAAATTCCACTTCATGTCTCTCTCCTAATTTTGAAATGTAAGCGAAGTTTAACAAAAAATTAACGAAGAGAATTTGACTTAAGTCATAAATTACAACTTAATGTAATATTGAAATTTAGTAATACTTATAAATTATTATAAGCATTACTTATTGAATCAAATAAGTCTGTATAAATGTATAAGAATAAAGCAGCATTTAATTTAGCGAGTTTCTCCAACTCTAGTGATGGGTTTTGAGTCATTTGGAAAGATTCTGTATCACTAATTCTATCCCAAGATTTAATGTAATTTATATCAAAATCTTTTGGGTCAATTATAAGTTCTTCTAAGGTATTATTTTTATAAATCCATACTTTTACCTTACTAAATATCTCAAAACTACCTTCATTTCCTTTGATAATAGCAAGAGTTTCATATCGATTTTTATAACATTGTAAATATTTATCCACATAAGGCTTATGAAAAACACCCAAAATCCCAACTTTACTTTGAGCAAAACCTGTTAATTTTTCCAAAGCATTAAGTGATGTTCTTATGGATAGATTTTCTCTTAATTGATTTAAACTAGACAATTGGGGGAATATCGTTTTTCTATCGTAGATTTTAATATTGGATGATAGGATTATATTGTCACAAATTTGCTTTAGAGTAATACCTTTTTTTGCATGGCTTAGACTATCAAAACATAATGCCAAGTTGATATCAAATGGTTTTAAATATTTGGCAATAATAGGGAAAAGATACGGATTATCAGCTTTCCCATCATAGGGATAGCCAAGTTCTATGGAGTTTGGTAAATCTACTTTTTGTATATATTTATCAAAAGCATTTAATGCCCCAATAAACTCATCTATGCTTTCTCCCTTTACTCTCCATCCTAGCAAAAAAGCTCCAATTTCTTCTTTTGAAACTTTGGAATCAAAAATCAAAGAAAGGGCATCAGTGATTTGTTCTTGGGTTAAATCATGATTGTGTTTTGGACCGGTTCCAACAGCTTTTATATATTGTGTAAAACTCATTTTATCCCTTTTATGTTAAATAAAATAATACTTTAAAATAACTATTTTCAACTTGATATACATCAATTTAGAATTTTTTAAAAGATGTTACTATTGGCTTAATCAAAAGGTGGGGGATAATATGAAGATATTTTTTTTAATATTAGTTTTATTTTCTGGACTTTTTGGACAAATAGATGGTAAAAAAGTTTTTGAAAAATATTGCTGGGGTTGTCATCATCAAACATCTTTGGCATTTGGTCCATCTTTTAGTGAAATCGCCTCAAAAAGAACTGAAAGTGAAATTATCTCTTATATATTTAATCCAAAATTATCATATAAATCTTTTAGTTACAGAAGAAGTGTAATGCCATCATTTAGTTTAACTCAAGAAGAATATCTATCAATCTCTCAGTATATTTTATCTTTTAAGCCAACAAAAGGAAATAACTAATGTTTAGAGCATCAAATTTATTAAAAACTATCATAAATGATACACCTTCAAGGGTACTTGATGGGAGTATTGTGATTTGGAATTTTACAAATAGATGTAATCTTTCATGTTTGCATTGTTATTCAAAAGCCGATATTGATTCAAATGACACACTTGATATTGAAATAATCAAATCAACTATTGATGAATTTATTGAAAATAAGATTAAGTTTATCATTTTTTCTGGTGGAGAGCCATTGGTAAGAAAAGATATTTTTGAAATAGCACAATATGCCAAAGACAAAGGAATTATCACCTATTTATCTACTAATGGTTTATACATCAATCACTCCAATGCTCAAAGAATAGTTGATACATTTGATTATATAGGCATTAGTATAGATGGTGATGAGATAACACATGATTATTTTAGAGGGCTAAAAGGCTCATACCGCAAATCAATAGATGCTATGAAACTAGTTCAATCAAAAGGTGGAAAAGTTGGTATTAGATTTACTATCACCAAAACTACTATTGATAGTCTAGAACATATTTTTGCACTCAGTGAAAAAGAGAATTTTAGTAAGATTTATATCTCACATTTTGTATATAGTGGTAGAGGATTAGAAAATCTTGAGATGGATTTGTCTAAAGAAGAGAGAATGAAATCTGTTGAATATATATTGAATAAAACATTTGAATATCAAGAAAATGGCAAAGATATAGAGATAGTTACAGGAAATATGGAGTGTGATGCGATAATGTTTTTAAAAATGGTTAAGAAAAGATATCCTCATCTTGTATCTAAATTAGTCTCACGACTTAGCGCTTGGGGAGGGAACAGTGCTGGTAGAAAACTTGTAAATATTGATAGTTTTGGATATGTCAAGCCTGACCCGTTTTTCCCTTTTAGACTTGGTAATATTCAAGAACAAAGTTTTAGTGATATTTGGAATGATAAAAAAAGTTTACTTCTAGATAGGCTAAGAAGTGAGCGACAAATTTCAGGTAAATGTACTGATTGCAAATATATGTTTATTTGTAATGGTGGTAGTAGAAGTAGGGCATTTGCCGTAAGTGGTGATTTGTGGGGTGAAGACCCTAGTTGTTATTTGAGTGAAAAGGAGATAGCGTGAATAGATTATTCTTTTTGATTTTATGTGCATTTGCAAGTTTGGTTGCTGATGAGAGAGTATTTGTTGTAGAGAGGGAAAGCTCCTCTTTAGCAGTTATTGATAATCAAAAGCTAGTAGGTCGAATAGAAAATATGCGTGATATGAATCATGGTATTGTGAAATTTTATAAAAACGACGGATATGCTATCACACGAGATGGCTATGTAATCAAAATAAACCCAAAGACTTTGGAAATAGTAGCAGAATATAAAACAAGCAAAAGTGCTATCGGATTTGTGGTGGAAGATGATTTTGTAGCTGTGGCTAATTATGATGATAAAAGTGTAGATATATTAGATAGAGATTTGAATCCTATACAAAAAATAGGTACAAATTCTAGAAATGTAGGGATAAGAACATATAAAAATCTTTTGATTTTTGCTGAGATGGATAATGATAGATTGACAGTTCTACGAAGAAACCCATCAAAAGAGCCATTTTTTGTATTTCATCATAGTTTTAGCAATGTAGGCGAAATGCCTTTTGATGCTATGGTTGAGAATCAGAACTATATTGTAGGATTTTTTCAAAGTGATTATTTTGGTGTAGTTGATTTGGATAGTATGCAATTTAGCAAAATATCTATTACTGCCCAAAACAATCTCCCAGTTTTAAAAGTTCCACATTTTGGATTTTGGAGCTTGGGAAGTGAGCTTATATATATTCCAGCCGTTGGTGATAAAAAAGTATTAGTTTATGACCAAAAGTTCAATTTTGTAAAAAATATTGATACGGTTGGTTTGCCAGTATTTACATCACTTAGCCCTGATAATAAATATCTAGCAGTAACATACAGTGGCAAAGAATTTCCATATATTGAAATCATAGATACTTCAACCTTAGAAGTTATCAAAAAGTATCAATTTGATGGGAAAGTGTTGCATGTAAGGTGGAGTTCAAAAGAGCCAATTTTATATGTGTCTGTCAATGATACAAATAAAGTAATGGTACTAAATACATCAAATTGGACAATAAAAGAAGAAATACAAAATATAAAAAAACCATCTGGTATATTTTTATATAATAGGAGTTGAAATTATGGGAAAAGTATATTTAACTGGAGCAGGTCCTGGGGATATAGAATTGATGACAATAAAAGCTTATAGATTGGTACAGTGTGCAGATGCAATAGTATATGACAGACTTGCAAACCCAGCGATTTTGGATTTGGCTTCTAAGGGGTGTGAGTTTGTAAATGTTGGCAAAGAAGATGGAAATCATCTAGTCCCTCAAGAAGAAATAAATGAAATTTTATACCAATTATCTCAAAAATATGAATGTGTAGTAAGACTAAAAGGGGGTGACCCTTTTGTTTTTGGAAGGGGAGGGGAAGAGGCTTTGCATTTGTATGAAAAAGGGGCAAAGTTTGAGATAGTACCAGGAATCAGCTCATCTATAGCAGCTCCTGCATATGCTGGTATTCCTGTAACTCAAAGAAATATGGCAGTTTCTTTCAAGGTAGTAACTGGTCATGAATCAGCTCACAAAAAAGTATCTCAGATTGACTGGGAGTGTATGAAAAATGAAAATACATTGATATTTTTGATGGGTTTTCATAAGCTAAAACAAATCTGTTCAAACCTTATCAAAGTTGGTAAAGACCCAGCCACACCAATAGCAGTGATAAGCAAGGGTACTACAAAAGATCAAAAGTGCATTACTGGAACTTTGGAAGATATTTATGGCAAAGTTGGAGGGTTGGAATCGCCTGTGATGTTTGTGGTTGGAGAAGTTGTGAATTTGAGAGAACAGCTACAATGGTTTGAAGGAACAAAATGAGCTATTTCCCTATATATCTAAAAATGGATAAAATCAAAGTTTTGGTAGTGGGTGGCGGACATATTGCGTATGAAAAACTTGATAAAATAAAAGATTTTACTTTGGATATTAAGATTATTTCACCAAGAATTTGTGAAGATACAAAAGATTTTATTGATAAGTTTGATATTGAGTTTGAGCAAAGAAGCTATTGTGACGGTGATATCAATGATTTTGATATTATTGTAGTGGCTGTTGATGATTTGGATTTGCAAAAAGAGATTTTTGATGAGTGTACTAGGAGTAATAAGCTATGCAATAGTGTAGATAGTGTTGATTTTTGTAATTTTATTTTTCCAGCATATATCAAAAAAGGGGATTTGATTGTTTCTATTTCCACAAGTGGCAAATCACCAGCAGTTGCAAAACATCTAAAAAAATATCTTCAAACTGCACTACCAGAAGATATAAGTGATTTTTTGGATTATATGGATAGTCTAAGAAATGGTTTGCCAAAAGGGAAAGAAAGAATGGAGTTTTTGAGTAATGAAGCACTTAAATATTTTGAAAAGGTCAAAAAATGAAACCAAATAATTTAGTTTTTGTGATATTGATAGTTGTATTTTTTGGTTTTGGCTTTTTTGCTTTGAAAAGTGCATTACCTTCACCCAAAGAAGAAAGGATATATTCTCTAATTCAGCAAGAAATGCCTTATACATTAGAAAAAAGGGTAGGTGGCTTTAGTATAGTGTTTAAAAATGGTGATGAAAAGCTCAAACCATCAAATGAAGAAGTCTTCAAAATGGTAGAAACTATAGATAAGAACTGGGGTAAAACTCACTTAAAAGTGACAAACAATAGCGTACAAATCTTAGATGACTCACAAAATATAATCAAAACTATAGCACTTGAAACTCAAAAAGAAAAAGAGTTTGTGATTAGCTATTTTTTTGAAGGAATTAGTACGGGAGATATCAAATGACAGATGAAATCTTGCTTGAAATTCAACACAACTTTCCACTTACTTCAAGACCATTTTTGGATATTGGGAATAAATTTGGAATTAGTGAAGATGAGGTGATAGAGATATTGAATAAGCAAAAAAGTGAAGGTATAATACGCCAAACTTCAGCTATATTTGATACCAAAAAACTAGGATACAAATCATCTTTAGTGGCATTTGAAATTGATGAAAAAGATATAGAAGATGCAATAATGATTATAAACTCCCACCCAGGAATTTCACACAATTATCTAAGAAGTCATAAGTTTAATGTATGGTTTACCATAGCTTTACCACCAAATTCAAAGCTTACTTTAGACAAAACCATAGATTTTTTAGCTACAAAAACAAAAGCAAAAAACTATCTTATCTTGCCTACTATTAAGATGTTTAAAATAGCTGTCAAACTAGACACCACCAAAAACAAAAGTATCAAAGAAGAAGTAGTACAAAAAACTTATACAACTATTGAGCTAAATGATGAGTATTATAAAATAATAGAAGTTTTGCAAAAAGATATTGAGTTTACTAAAGAGCCTTTTAGATATATTATAGATACTCTGGGGATTAGCTATGAAAGATTATTTACTGTTTGTGGAGAGTTATTAAGCTCTGGAGTCATGAGAAGATTTGCATCTATTTTAAACCACAAAAAAGCAGGTTTTGGCTCAAATGCTATGGTAGTATGGGAAATAGATGAAAATATGGCTGGGGAAATAGGCAAAAAAGCAGCCAGTTTTAGTAGTGTTAGCCATTGTTATTTAAGACCTGTATATAAAGAGTGGAAATACAATTTATTTACTATGATTCATGCCCAAAGTAGCCAAGAATTACAAAAGATTATAGAGACAATTGCAAATGAAATAGAGTTTAAATCAAATATGATTTTGCACTCTTTAAAAGAGTTCAAGAAAGTAAGAATCGTATATTTTAGTAATGAATTTGACAAATTTGAACAAAGGATTTTGAATGAGATTTCTTGAACTAGAAGGAGGCTATCTAGCAATAGCTGCATTTATAATTATTGTGGCAATATATGTCACAACAAGACCTTTTATGCCAAAAGGTAGTTTCAAAATAGGTTTACCTGCTGTGATTGTGGTTTTGGTAATGGCAATATCCGCACATTATCTTATCACTACAGATAGGATGGATGATGTAAAAACTGCATTTTACAACGGACAAAATATCCTTTGCGAAAGTAGAGCCGTGAGAAAAGTAGCCCAAAGTTTGGTTATCAACCAAAAACTGGGTTGGGAAATCGTAGAAGATGTATTCAAATCTAGTGATTATGAGAGAATTTTTCACACTTCAAGGTGTATAGTGGAGTAATCCCAAATATATTGTTTGGAACACCAGATTCATATGCTTCTTACGGAACGCCGGATTCATCCGGTGATTCTTGTCCTCAAATCACATCTACAGCAAAAATTTGATAAAATCACCCAATGAAAACCATTATCTTATCTTTACTATCTTTTTTTATATTCACAGGATGTAGTGTCAAATATGATAGCGTAGCACTTAATTCCAATAACACTATCGAAGTGACCAAAACCGACCCCAAAACAGTACAAAATATTGAGCTACTTTCCCAAATGATTCAAAATCTTTCCCCTCAAATCACAAAACAAGAAGCACGAGATGTAGCAAATAAAAGTATCTACTATGCAATGTATCTAGCCAATAGTTATAATTTAGTAGCCCCACCATCATTTCAAAACTTTTTGGTAAATCAAAATCAAAGAGAAAGAGGATTGTGTCATCATTGGGTAAGTGATATAGTATCATATCTCAAAACAGAAGAATACCCCACCCTCGGTATCTACGAAGTAGTAGCCAATCAAGGAAGCTACTTCCACGAACATCACGCCATAAGCATCACCGCCAAAGGAAGACCATTTGATGAAGGAATCTTACTTGACGCATGGAGAAATTCTGGAACGATGTTTTTTAGTTATGTCACAAAAGATACGGATTATAAGTGGAAAGAAAGACGGAAGGTTAGATAATTCTGGGGAGCAGGATATCTAATAGATAACAAATAATCATAAATTGTAATATTTTCAATAAGATATGTTTTATTTTTGTATTATTTTATATCAAAATATAAGATATATAAATGGCACGAATAAAGGAAGGTGCTAAGTTTACAAAATGGAACTTTTTTAAATTCTATTAGGCTTTGCTTTTCTCATTTCCTCTATCTGACTTGCTTATCAAGTATACTATTATATATACGCAACAGTTCAGGTAAACCGTATCTGATAGCTGTTTGATTTACACCATCATAATCATGGCTATGAATGTTTTTATATCTTTAGAAATATATAGCCTTTGAAGTTATATCATCTTTTATTTTTTGATTTAGACCTGATGGAGATGTTAAATCCACTTTTGTATGGAGTAAGCTAGATAATTCATTTTGTATTTCCATAACTTTTGATACAGAACGAAAACCTTTGTATTTGTCTAAAAATGACTTATCAACATCATATAGCAAATCTATATCACTCGTGTCATTTTGAGAATTTGTAGCATAAGAGCCAAAAAGTGCTATGATATTGAAACCATCTTGTTGATACTTTGATTTTATAGTTTTCAATCTCTCTAATACAAGTTTTGTTCCCATTGGCGATATTCCTCAAATATATTAAATTTAGTGTAAATTATAACAAAAAAAAGAAAGTTTACTAAAAGATATGTTGAGTTTTTACTAAGTTTTATCGTATTTGAAGTTACGGGTAAGTAAGATTTACAGAACTTTTGCAATGTTTTCTTAGTTAAAAGTTTTCTAATTGTTTTATTTATAGTTGTTTTGTTATATGATATTTTTAATGTATGTTATTTGTTTATTCGAAGGTTGTGTTTTATATAATGTGGGTTGAATAAATAGTTGGCTTATAAAAGGATATATATGAAACAAAAAGTTTTTTTAATCACAGGTTTCCAAAATTGGGGTAAAAGTTTTATTATCAAAGAACTATTTAATGGTAGAGAAAGATTTTATAAAAATAAGTTTTATGAACTATGTAATAAGAAGTTTTGTGTTCAGTCGCAATCAAATGATGATTGGGGAGAAGCAGGATATATTAATGAGATAAATAGTAGATTAAATCAACTCAGTTCAAAACCAGATTATATTATCAGTGCTTTTTGTCCAACAAAAGAACCTTCCAATGATTCAATAAAAATTCTTAAAGATTTATACAAAGATTCAGATGTATATTTAATTGCATTAGAGAATAAGTGGTGTTTACATGCACAATTAAATATAAGTGAACTTCAAAATTATTATTCGAGTCTAAAAAATTTACAAATTATAACTATTAGTGAAAAAGACCCAAAGAAAAAAGCTCAGGTAGTTAAACAAAAGATATATGACTTAGTCTAAAAGATAACAAATAAGTGGAGTCAATCAATTTCTTCATGGATAATTGATTGACTTATTTTAATCGTTAGTGATTAAATATTTATAATATAAAGGAAAAGTTTAATGTCAAATATTATGAGAACATATAGAGTTAGTTTTACTTTACAAGGAGAAATACCTGTAAAAGTGCAAACAATTAAGGCACTATCTAAAAAAGATGTAAAAAGTGTGTTACTTGCATCTGGATATAATGTTGATGAAATTATATCTTGCTATGAAATTTAATCTAAATCTAAAGACAGTATACTAATTAATTCCAGATTATAATATGCTTAAATAAATGGATTTTATTTTTGTAACATTTTTAATATCTAAATATTAGAGATAAAAATGGTAAGAATAAGAAGAATTATGATACCAAATACACCCTATTATATAACTAAAATAGGTGCGTTGCTCTATATGAATGTCTTTTTTAAAGATAAGGGTTAAAAAAAGTACAGGTACCATTAAATAGGCTTTTGCAATATTTCTTAGTAAAAAGTTTTATAATTGCTTTATTTAATGTATTTATAATTGTTGGATTATCTAATATTTTGTATGTATGGCATTTATTTATTTTTAGGGTATTTTGTGTATAATGTAGGTTGAATAAATAGTTAGTCTATCGATGAACTATGTTGTATTATTTGTATTTAAGTTAAAAGTTTATATCAAATATAGTATAAAGTTTAAAAGGGTTAGGATGGTTGTAAATGATTTTAAAATTGTAATTAAAGCTAAAAAAGTACCCGTAAATATTAATAATGAAATCATTGAATATATACAAGATACTTCTTTACAAAATAATCATTTACAATGTAAAATATTTTTTCAAAAAACTCTAATTGCACAGGGTGTTATTCTAGACTTTTACAAAGAGTTTGAGATCCTTCAAGATTTTAATCAAAATCTTTTTACTCATATTTTAACATTTGAATATAAGGGTCAAGAATATCAAAAATACACATATTTTGGAAAAAAATTGTATGAGATGAAGTATTTAAAGAGAGACCCAATAAAACAAGAAATAAGAGAAACTTATGTTGATGAAATAATTTCTCATTTTAATGGATATATTAAGTATCTAAAAGAAAATTATACTGATTTAAAGATTGTTTTTATACCTTCAAGTTCTCAAATACCTGATGAAATTGCAACCAAATTATCAGCGATAAATAGCATCCCGCTAAAAACAATTATTTCTAAAAATACTCAAGTATCAAGCAAAAGCATGATAAATTTATCAACACAACAGTTTAATAAATATTCTATAGATTTAAGTCAATCAAATATTAGTGATACTTTTGTACTTATTGATGATGTAATGGGTACAACTGCTTCAATATGTGAAAGCATGTATAAGTTATATGATTTCAATAAAAAAGTAAATTTCTTTTTCATTCCACTCAAGGATGTTAAAAGATGAAAAATAAAGTTTTTATAAGTGGTTCTATATCAATTAAAGAACTTCCTCAAGAGGTTAAAACAAGTATTAATAAAATAATTGAACAAAATTTTGAAATAATAATTGGTGATGCTTCTGGAGTTGATACATTAGTACAAGATTATTGTGCATCATTAAATTATTGTAAGATAACGGTTTATTCCATTTCTATGTGTCCTAGATATAAAGCAAATGAAAGTTTTAAGACAAAGTATATTGAAGTTTCAAATAGCATTAAAAAAGAACGAGAACGACAACAAGAAAAAGATAAAGCTATGACAATAGATAGTGAGTTTACTTTTGTTATATGGGATGGCATGAGTAAAGGAAGTTATGACAATATACTTCGAGGGGTAGACAACAATAAAAAAATAAAAGTTTATTTATCTAATAAAAATTTATTTATGGAACAAAGTAAGATAAAAAAAGATGAAATAGAGTTCATCTATAGAGAAAATAATGGCTATACAGCTTCTGAGGTAGTGCAATATTTAAAAGATGAAGCAGAAGATTTATTTCAAAAAACACAAGATTTGAATAAATATTTAATCCATGAAGCCGTGATACAAAAAGAAGATAAAACTTATACACCAACTAATAAATATAAAGATTTATTTATTATTGATAAATACCATGGAAAAATCAAAGGTATTAAGTTTAAAAATGAATTTATAACTTGGATTGAAAAGCATATTAAAGAAGAAAAAAAACCACAACAAGCTAGTTTATTTTAATTTTTATACTAGCAGTGTGGTCATATAAATATCTATCTCAAATAAATTTTGAAGCTAATTTATAGAAATCTTTGCATTTTTCTTGATTTCTTCTAGTCTTTTGCCAACACTTAGTTGTAGTTTGTCCATTTTTAGTTTGTTTTCTATAGCTGTATATACATTTTCTAGGCTGATAGTGTATGGTTCTTTTTTGCCATCAAGAAATACTATATGGTATCCAAAAGGGGTTTGCAAAGGTTTATTGGAGTAGCTTTCTACCTCTAAAGACAAAGATTCTTGCCAAAATTCTTCTAGCATATCACCTTGTTTGAACCATCCCAAATCCCCACCTCTTGTATTGGCTGTAGGTTCTATGGATTTTGTGTTTGCAAGTTCTATGAATTTTCCTTGAATATCTGTTTTTGTGTTGTTTAGCTCATTTATTATATCTTGGGCTTCTTTTTGAGTTTCTACTATAATATGCCTAGCTTTTACTTGTAAAGGCTGTTTGTAATCAGCTATATTTTGCTTATAAGAAGTTTCAACTTCTTCTTTTGTGATAGTAATTTTTTCCAAATTTGTTTTCATCCATATTTCTATCAAAAGTTGATTTTGTATATCGCTCAAGGCACTCGTATAATCATCTCTATTTTGGATTTTTTCTTTTTTTGCAATTTGTTGTATTAGTTTTGCTTCTATTGCTTGATTGATTACAAACTCTTTATCTACTTTTGATAATTCACTAAAAGCTGGTGCTTGTTCGTATGATTTTAGCACTATGTTTATATCTTCTATTGTGACATTTTCACCATTTACCGTGGCAAAACTCTGACCATTTAGGCTTATTCCGCAAAATAGTAGTATTAGTAATGTTTTAAAAGTTTTCATTGTTTTCCTTATTTTATGTTTTTAATTTATCATTATTTGATTGACTCAAGAAAGTCACTTAAACTTTGGCTTTCATATTTGTTTAGCCCATTTGTATTACAAGGTAGAGTATTGTTGCATTTTTCTTTAAAAATATCAATCCCAAAAAGCCTTGGATAAAATTCTCTGTTTTTATTGATAAAATTATATTTACCAACTGGCATATTTGCATCATATGAAGCTAATTCTTTGAAATTTTGAGTATCCAAGACCATAATCTCTCCATCTTTTTCGTATATACTCAAATAGGCATATTTACCATCTCCACTATATTCTGTATGGATATATTGTTTCCCTTTTCTAGGTACTATTTTTTTGATTTGATAATCTTTTTTTGATATCAATACTAGCTCGTCACTTCCATTATCCGTCCAAAGATAAGGAGTATTTGGATGTGTTTTGACAAAAAAACCATCGCCACCTATTTCAACTTGTTTTGTAAATTCCCAGTCATACATTTTCCATATAGTCAAATAAGGTTTTTTGATATGTGGAGTTGCAAAATAAAAGTTACCATTTTCATACCAATAAGTAGCAGAAAAAAGATGTGGCATACCTTTCATTGCATGTTCAAAAACATACTTATTTTTATTGAGGTCATACACACTCAATATATCACCTCTTCTTGCTGTTCCTATCAAAAAATCCTCAAATGGGTCTATGAAAAAGTCCTCAATTGGCTCTTTTATTGTTTGATATTTGATTTCAAAAGTGTTTGTGTTGATTGTAGCTAACAATGGTTTATTTCTAAAAGTAAATACAGCTTCATCTTTGGAATAAAACTCATACAGTGCCGAAACTTTGCCATCAAGCTTTTCTATATGACTTGGTAGCATTGTTTGAGAATCTAGAATTACGAGTTGCTCTGGTAAGAGGCATGTGGCAAATATTTTTTCTCCATCTCGACTAAGAGAAATATTGCGTAGATTTATACAAGCTCTAGTTTTGTTGAGTCTTTGTCCACTTTGTAGTGAATATCTTTGTATATATCCATCTCTAGTAGGTACATATATGTTTTTTGCATCCATTGTGTATTTGATTCCGCCATGTACATTGGCTAATTCAAATTTACTCAAAACTCTCGTATCTTCCATAATCCAAACTTTATTGCCATCTCTTTCTACAACTGGCAAAATTTGCTCTTTGTCTTTGATATCAAGTGGTGAATATGGGTCATCAAATGTCACAATAGATTTTGTGATATCTTCACTATTCCATGTAGTATCTACATCCGAATCAGACTTGATATATTGAGCAATTTTCAAAAGCTCATATGGATTTAGAAAATCATATTTTGGCATAAGTGTTTGAGGAAAGCCATCTTTGATTTTTGAAGCTAGGTCATTGATGGTATATTTTTTTAGATTGTCTGGTAGTAAAGGTGGCCCATCTTTTCCTACTCTTTTGGTATGGTGACATGATGAGCAATATTGATTATAAAGCTCTTTCCCAACTTCTTTTTTAGGCAATGCTTCTACCATATGCCCAGCCGCACTATCAATAGCATTTGCATTACTTAAAAAAAGAGTCAAAACCATAGTATATAAAATCGTTGTTTTCATAAATTCCTCCAAAAAAAATACCAAGCCCAAAGGCTTGATATTTAAAATAAATTTGTAAAATTAATAAGTATCCGTCATTGTGTTGGTTACATTAAATTTACCAGTTGGTGTTTTAAGTCTTTCGTCATTAATTACTTTTTTAAGTTCTAATGTTTTTGTATCATAAATTAAAATAGGAGATGCTTTAAGCTTATTACCCCAAATACTTGTCCAAACTTCTGAACCATCAGCATTAAATTCAAAATGCACTGGTCCTCTTGCTTGAATCTCTTTACCATCAGCAGTTTTTGCTGGTTCTAGGTATTTTGGATCTATTTTGATAGTTTTTACAAACTCTAGTGTATCTCTATCGATTACATAAATTTGAGTTTGTAGCTCTCTATCTGGATTCACTGGTCTATCAACAAATATATATTTTGAATTTGGATGACCTTTGATAAATAGATTTCCTCCGCCATCACCTGGAAGTTTGATTTTTTTAACAACTTTCCACGCATTTTTTGGATGATTTTTTGGGTCAGTTCCAATGAACACTATATCAGCAGAGCCAATATGACCTGTTCCCCAAACTGGACCAAATTTAGGATGGTCTACATTCACACCTCTTCCTGGATGTGGAATATTCCCTTGAGATGGGATATTAGCAACTAGTTTTCCCTCTTTTGTATCAATAACAGAAATAATATGTCTTGAATTAGCTGCAGTCATGAAATATCTTTTTGATAAATCCCAACCACCATCATGCAAGAATCTTTCAGCATTAACCATTGTAATTTTTGGATTCATAATATTTGAATAATCATATAGCCAAACTTGTCCAGTTTCTTTGATATTGATAACCCACTCAGGTTTGTCGTGTGATGCTATAATAGCTGCAACTCTTGCTTCTCTTGTATATTCACCAGTATCCCAAGTATAACTTGCAGTTGATACGATTTTGAGAGGTTCTAGTGTTTCAGCTTCTAGTGTTACAATAGATGGTGGCCAATAACAACCAACAACCGCATATTTATCTAGGAAATCTTTGTGTTTTGATGTATCAATAGCTCTTGCATCGTTACAAACTCTAATTTCAGCAACATTCTTTGGCTCTTTCATCCAAAGGTCGATAACAGATGCTTTACCATCTCTACCAATTACATACATATATCTTCCAGATGCACCAGTTCTAGTAATGTGTGTTGCATAACCTGATGGAACAACAGACATTATATCTTTAGTAACACCATCAATAATAGCAATTTGCCCAACATCTCTTAAAATTACTGCAAAATAGTCTTTCCAGTTTTTCATTTCAGGAGCTTTTGGTCTATCTTTTACAGGTATCAATACTTTGTGTGTATCTTTCATATCTTTTAGAGATTTTTCAGGTGGTTGAGGTGCTGGAAGCTGGATATATTTAGCCATCAAATCAGTCTCAGCAGCTGTAATCTCTCCAGATTTTCCCCACTCTGGCATACCACCAGGTGTACCTTCATGAATAATATGTTTCAGTGATGCTGAATCATAACCTTTTTCTTTAAGTTTTTCAGGTGTTAGTGCAGGTCCTAAAGCCCCTTTTCTAAGCATACCATGGCATCCTGCACATCTATCGAAATAAATTTGTGTAGCATGTTCCATTTCTGCAACTGATAATTTAACCTCTGCTTGAGCCGTACCAACAAAACCTATGCAAGCAATTGCTGCTACGCTTAAAAATCTTGATAATTTCATACTTTCTCCTTATATAAAAAATCATTTATTTGGATTAAACTTAGATTTATAAAAAATAAGTTATCATCCCGACAAGTTTTCTCAAACTTACATATAGAAGAGACTTTCCTCTCTTCTATATAACTTTTTTTAATCTTGGTTTTCTTCTTCCAATCTTTTCTTTTCTTGAGCATATATCCAAAACATAGGTAATATAATCACCGTATGCAAGAATAATGTCAATGTCAATGGACCTTGATTTAACATACCAAAAAAACTTGGTACAATATCTGTAAATGGTTCTATCATAATTTACTCCTTAACCGTTTTGAACTTTAGATTTACCAATTGTTAGCAAATCATAAACCAAATAAGCAAAACCAACAAGTGTTACAATACCCATTACAAGTCTCCAGCCCATCGCTTGAAGGAACCAATGACCATTTTGAGAGATAAAGTAAGCTTCCCAAGTAGCACCCATTTGAGCTCTTTCAACAAGAACTTGTCCATAACCTGCTATTGTAAGAGCTACAGTCATCCCTACAACACCGATACAAATCAATGCAAATCCCATTTTTGATGCAAATGTCATTTTCATTCTTTCTATACCGTTGGTAGCTTGAACACCCATATAAAACATAGCAATCATCGCCATCGCAAAAGCACCGAAAAATGCAAGGTGACCATGAGCTGCAGTAAACTGAGTACCATGTGTATAAATATTTACTTGTGGTAATGTGTGGAAAAAGCCCCATACACCAGCACCAAGGAAGTTTCCAAATGCACTCCCAACAAACCATAAAAATGCAGGGTTGTTGTTCATAACAGCTTCTTCACCATGAGCTTTTTTGACTCCAGCTTCTTTACCCCAGTCATACATAACATGTACAAACATAGCAACCAATGGAATAGGCTCTAAAGCACTAAATAATGCCCCAATTTCCCACCAATATTCAGGTGTTCCAATCCAAAAATAATGGTGTCCTATACCCAAAATTCCAGAACCAAAAAGCATTGCAACTTCAATCCATAACCACATTTCTACTATTTCTCTGTTTGCACCAATAATCTTGATTAACGCCCATCCAATAATAGAAGCTACGAATACTTCCCAAGTTGCTTCAACCCATAAGTGGATAACCCACCACCACCAGTATTGATCCATAGAAATATTGTCTGTATAAAACATACCAGCTAAATAAAGCCCAGCAAGAGCCATAAGGTCAGCCATCAATACAGTCATAATTCCTGTTCTTTCACCTTTTATAGCAGTTAGATAAACATTTGCTAAAAAAACTAAAACAACTACAACGATACCAATATCAGCCCATCTTGGAGCTTCTATATATTCTCTACCTTCATTAATAAGCCATATTGTAGATTCACTAGCAGGTCCAACTTGTACCAAAATATATACCAAAACAACAACAGTAACAGCTGCAGTTAAGACATAAAATCCAAGTTTGCCAAGACCAATTCCTACAGTTTCAATCCCAGTTTCATCTGGCATCAAAAAGTAAACAGAACCAATCATCGCATAAAGTAACCAAACTACAAGAGCATTAATATGTACCATTCTAGCAACATTAAAATCTAAAATTTCAAATAAAAAACTTGGATAAATAAACTGAATTGCAGCAACTAGTCCTAGTAATAATTGAGCCCCTAAAAGTATAGCTGCTACTGTAAAATACATAACACCTAATTTTTTTGATTCATATTGTAAAGTATTAAAACTATTTACCATGGATAGCTCCTTGCATTCTTCCGAAGTTTCTAGGGAAACCATTTGTATCAATTGAAGACATATGTTTCAAAAAGGCTACGATTCCTTTTGCTTCTTCAGCAGTTATGCCAAGATTTGGCATCATTCTTTCATGTGATGGATACATTGAAGGGTTTTGTAAAAACTCTGCAATAGCCTCTTCTTTTGTAGATTTTTCAGTTCTTGCTATATAGCTTTCCCACATAGGGTCAAGCCAAGCTTTTGTCAAATCTGGAGCATAATATGCACCATTTCCAAGAAGTGTATGACAATTCATACAGTTTTTTGCCTGTATGCCTAGCTTTCCAAGACGAAGTAATGCACCAGCTTCTTCTTCACTATAATCATCTCTTCCAAAAAACAATTCTTTACCACCAATTACTGGCACCTCGTGTCCTCTTTTTTCACTCATCTCATAAGTTACCTTATGATTTATAACTGTTGGTGATGGAACTCTTTTTGTTACACCATTATTTAGTTCAGTTGCTGTTCCCATTGAAATTTGACCCATACTATCAAAAGTAAGCCAAATTAACAACATCGCAGCAAAACCTGTGACCCATGCAGCTGATCGTTGCCAAAATTTGTTGTCTGCCCAGACAGAAACTTTTTTAGACACTTTGCTACCTCCCTTTCTTTAATTTTCGTATTTTTCGTCTGCTTTTTCATTCAAATAGAAGTACAAATGAGGCAAAGTAAGATATGCTAGCATTGCTAGCATAAGTGCATTTTGCGTAAATGGTTCTACTTGAATGGTTACAGCCATAAAATACATACAATATGTTTGAAGTCCCCAAAATAAATATGCAAAAGGCATAAAAAAACCTCTAAGCAAACCCATTTTGACTAATGTGTAAATAGCTACAAAAAAGACTCCAAAAATAAGCACAAGTGATGATGATAAAAATATAGGTAAAAAATCATTCAATGCAATCTCTGGTCTTGACCTAACAATTTCATTTAACATTTCTGACTCCTTATCAAATTTTTACCTTGAGCAATTGTAGAACAAAATAAAAGTTTTACAATTGACAATCATCAACTTTTTTAATAGTATTTGATTAAATTAAATTAATATTTTATTTAAATTAATAGTTCAGTTTTTTAATAGATAAAAGATATAAAGAGAAATAGTCTATCTTGAAGAATATAAGAATAAAGAAGCAATACTAGCAAAAGTTATAGTGAGAATAATAGTAATAGTTCTAGAATTATTTGCAAATAATTGTGATTTTAAAGATAATTTTTCACTTATCCAAATTGCTGGATATAAAGAAAATATCATTAATGCTCCAACAAAAACTAAATAAACTACTATATTTGTGATATCTGTTAGTTGCATAATATTCTTAATCCTTGTAAGTTTTTGATAGTGATTGGGTTGGATTTTTCTAGGAAACTATTTGTTACAAATTTTTTTAGAATTCTTGAGATTGTCTCTGGTGTACTATTTAGCTCCATAGCAATATCTTTATGTTTGATTTTTGAAATTTCATTTTGATGATTGATGATAAATTTTGCTATTTTTACTTCTGTAGTGAGTGTAGTTTCAAATTCAATAGACATCATCAAATATTTGACTTTGATACTCAGAGATTTTAACATTTCTCTAAGAAGTGAAGGGTCATTTAGAAAATCTTTTATAAAATCATTTTTATTTATAGCTAATACTTCACATTCACCTATAGCTTCTGAAGTAGCTGGATAAAGTATATCATCAAACATTGTGATTTCAGCGACTAGCATACCTGGACACATAGTATGAATATAAACTTGTTTTAAATCACCTTGGCTTTTGAGTACCTTTAGATGTCCTTTGATTAGATAATATATATATCTAGGTTCATCACCTTCATAAAATAATATCTCACCATTAACCAATCTTTTTGTAAAAGATATTGATGACAACCTTTCAAAACTATAGTCATCAAATGAAGCAAAATATTTAATATTTTGTAAAATATTCTTCATATTAAAACCTCTTTCTTAATTATTTTCTTGAATTTTAAAGTTTAACAAAAAATTAAGAAAAAGAATTTGACCTAAGTCAAGAAAATTAGATTAAATATTTAAATTATTCTTTAAAATATCAAAATATAATGAAACCAAGATTAATATGGTAGTGTAGGGTATGTAATATTGGGCATATCTCCATCAAGTGATTTTAGAAAATCAACAATACTTTGAGCTTCTTCATCTGTGATTTTAAGTTTTAATTGTATTCTAGCCATTTCTAAAACAGCTTCATTTAAAGACCATACACTACCATTATGAAAATATGGTGCAGTTTTTGATATATTTCTCAAAGTTGGAACTTTAACTAAAAAATTATCATTTCCACTAAAAGAGCCTATATCTTTGTATGTAAAATTTTTCATTACAAAATATTTCATCATACCACCAAGTGCTACACCATTGTGACAACTAACACATCTTTTATCTATAAATGTATGTAATCCTTTTTTTTCTTTTTCACTTAAGATATCCATATCACCTTCTAAAAACTTATCAAATTTTGATGGTGTAACAAGAGTTTTTTCAAAAATAGCAATGGTATCGGCAATAAGCTCAAATGTGATTTGTGTATTTTGTCCATAAGTTTGGTCAAAAAGCTCTTGATACCCTTTTATAGATGAAATTTTTTTGGCTAAATCTTCTGGCTTCGATGCCATTTCAAAAGGTGCAGTTAGTGGACCTTTGGCTTGGTCAGCTAAATGTGGACTTCTCCCATCCCAAAATTGAAAAGTCAAAAATACAGAGTTATATACTGTAGGTGAGTTTAAATGTTGTGGATTTGCTTGCCAGTTGTCTCCAATAGCTGTACTTACACCATCTACACCAGCAAGTCCTAGATTATGACAAGTATTACAACTTATAAGATTACTTTTGGATAGTCTTGGATCAAAAAAAAGCTTTTTACCAAGTTCTATTTTTGCATCTGTTATCGGATTTTGTGGCTCATCGATAAGCTTTAGGAGTTCAGATGTGCTTGAAGGTATTGGTAAAAGGTTGGCTTTTTGAGCTTTTTCTAGCAATATATTATCTGCAACTAACAAATTGATTACAATAGCTATTAATAAGAAAATCTTTTTCATATTCAACTCCAATATGTAATTGGTAGTATTATAACTTATTTCACAAAATATTCCATTGATTGATATCAATACTCAAATATTTGTTTGTAAGTATTAAAAACTTGGCTTAAGAAATATTTAATATTTTTTTGATATGATTCCAAATACTACTTCTAGGTAGAATTTAAAAAAGGATTATAAATGACTGAGCGTATAACGAAAAGTATGGCAAAAAATATTTATTATGGTGGTGGAGCATTTGCATTATTGATATTTTTTGCCCTTACATTTGATACAGTAAATCAGATACCACATAGATCAAATCAGCAAGATATGACTGCAAGTGTTGTAGCTGGTAAGAAAATATGGGAAGATAATAACTGTGTTGGTTGTCATACAATTATAGGAGAGGGAGCATATTATGCACCTGAGCTTATGAATGTATTTCAAAGAAGAGGCGGTTCTGATGAAGTGGCATTTAAAGACTATATGCAAGGTTGGATGGCTGCACAGCCTTTGGATACACCTCATAGAAGAAAAATGCCACAGTTTAATTTGACACAAGAACAAGTAGATTTTTTATCTGATTTCTTGATTTGGACATCAAAAGTAAATGCCAATGAATGGCCACCGACAATTGAAGGATAGTAGAAAATGAAATACACATCACAGATGGTCGCAAAACCATACTTTATTTTTGCATTGGTTCTTTTAGCTGGAGAAATTCTTTTTGGTTTGCTTATGGCAATACAGTATATATATGGAGATTTTTTATTTCCATTGATACCTTTTAATGTATTGCGTATGGTTCATACAAATCTACTTATAGTATTGTTGTTGTTTGGTTTTATGGGTGCAACTTATTATTTGATACCTGAAGAAACTGAGAGTGAGCTTTGGAGTCCGAAGTTGGCTATATTTACATTTTGGGTATTTGCAGCAGCTGGCGTTGCTACAATTCTTGGGTATTTATTCGTCCCTTATGCAGAGCTAACAGAACTAACTTTTAACAATATCTTGCCTACTATGGGAAGAGAATTTTTAGAACAACCCCTTCCTACTAAGCTTGGGATTGTATTAGTTGTTGTACTTTATATTCTAAATGTTCTTATGACAGTAATAAAAGGTAGAAAAACAGTTATCACTACAGTATTACTTACTGGTTTATTTGGTTTGGCAGTATTTTTCTTATTTGCCTTTTATGTACCTGACAACCTAATAATGGATAAATTTTTATGGTGGTTTACAGTGCATTTATGGGTTGAAGCTACTTGGGAGCTTATTCTTGGTGCGTTACTAGCTTTTGTACTTATCAAAGTAACAGGTGTAGATAGAGAACATATTGATAAATGGCTTTATTTGATTATCGCTATGACTATGGTATCAGGAATTTTAGGTACAGGACATCACTTTTTCTATATGGGTGCACCTGAATACTGGCTATGGATTGGTTCTATCGCATCAGCAGTTGAGCCTTTGCCGTTTTATTTGATGATTTTATTTGCATTTACAATGGCAAGAGAAAGAAAAATTCAACATGACAACGAAATAGCATTGACTTGGGCAAAAGGTACTGCTGTTATGGGATTCTTGGGAGCTGGAGTTTGGGGCTTTATTCACACACTTGCACCTGTAAATATGTTTACTCATGGTACACAGCTAACAGCTGCTCATGGACACTTAGCATTTTATGGGGCTTATATAATGATAGTTTTTACTGTAATTTCATATGCAATGCCAATTTTAAGAGGGAGACCTCATGGTAATTCTAAAGCGGCACAAAAAGTAGAATTGAGTGCATTTTGGATGATGAATATTGGTATGTTGGGTCTTACTTTGGCTTTAAGTGCTGCTGGAATAGTGCAAATACTTGACCAAAGAGTAGGAACTGAACTGATTGGATTTATGGAATCACAAGAGTCTATAAGTGGTATTTATATGCTAAGAGCTGGCTTTGGAGTACTTGTATTTGCAGGACTTCTTACATATTTTTATAGTTTTTTTGTAAAACAAGATGCTTAAATATTACCTAGAGTTTGAAGAAAGTATTGGTAGGGTTTGGGATAAATATCTCAACCAAAAAGTACACAAATATCATGAAGATAAAAGGGTATATTTTGTCAATATAAGTAAATCTCTCAAAATTTTTCATCACCTTATGGGTGGTGAAAAAGGTAAAAACTTGCAAATTACAGACAAAAGATATATAAATGCAAAAAGAACTTTTGTAGAAAAGGTTGGGTTTTTAGGCAAAGAGTTCTATCTGTCATGGCAAGATGAAAATTCTATTTATCTTCCATCATCATTTGCTTATTTTCCAACAAAAGAATTAAATGAGATGTTGTACTATTGGCTTATTGCAATGGCTTCAAAAGTAGATATAAGTGATGAAAAAGTATTAAAGCAAAATATTGAAGTGGCCTCTTTTTTAACTTCTAAATACAGCGGTTTTCAAAAATTTCATGATTTCAGTACAAAATATTTGAGTGATACTTATGGACAGTTGTTATTTCTAAAATCTTTGAAAGATAAAAATATAGAAGATTTTATAAATGACTATCCCAATCCTATGTGGATATATCCATCACCTTTTGGTATTTCAAATATTATATTAAATGATGAAGAAAATGAGCCTCCAAAAAGAGAAGAAAACAAAGAAAAAACAGATACTCTGAAAATGAAAAAAAAGGCAAGCAAATCAGAAAACAAACATGAAACAGATGGTTTTTTGGCATTTTTGCCTGAGTCTTTGATGAGTATTTTCGAACAAGTCAATGTGGATAGATGTGAAGATGATACTTTTAATGAAGATGCTCTATATCATGCACAAGATTTGGATGAGATTACAATAGGACAAAAACAAGCCAACTTAGCTTCAAGAATCAAAATGGATTTGGAGTTAAAGCATGATATGAGTATCAAATATCCTCTAGGCAAAGGGCATTTAAGAGATGAATGGGATTATCAAAAAAACGATTATTTAAAAAACTATGTTCGGATTTTGCCTCAAATTTCTCTAAATATCACACCAATAGAGTTGCCTCAAAGGTTAAAAAAAACTGTAAGAAAAATACAACAACTTCTTGATATTTTGGCTCTTAATCGCATCAAAAATGACAACCTACCATACGGTGATGAGATAAATATGGATACTTGGATTGAATATAGTGGACATCAAAATAAATCAATACACCATCAAAAGTTTTTTACAACATTTGAGCGAAAAACAAGAGATATTTCAACTTTGATATTAGCAGATATATCTTTATCTACAGAAGGTGGAATCACTCAAGATTTGCGTATTATAGATGTAATAAAAGATTCATTGATGGTTTTTAGTGAGGCATTGGAGAGGCTTCAAGATAAGTTTGCGATTTACGCATTTTCATCTTTACAAAACAAAAAAGTCTATTTTAGTATCATAAAAAACTTTGCAGATAAATACAATGAGATTATAAGAGGAAGAATTGACTCCATAAAACCAGAGTACTACACAAGAATGGGTGCAGCTATTAGAGAATCAGTAAAAATACTAGATAAACAACAAAGTGCAAATAAATTATTGCTTATCATAAGTGATGGGAAACCAAATGATGAAGATAGATATGATGGAAGATATGGGATAGAAGATACAAAAAAAGCCCTTGAAGAAGCAAAGAAAAAAGGGATTACCCCATTTTGTATTACTATTGATCTTGATGCAAAAGAATATCTTGGATATTTGTTTGGACGAAATGGCTATGCAGTGGTAAGAGATGGTCAAAATTTGCCAAAAATATTAACAGAAGTTTATATAAATCTCACAAAATAAAAGGAAAAAAATGTCAAAAAACTATTACCTAGCCCAATCAAATGAAGTGGAACTTTTTACAACTGCTGCACAGATGAACTTGCCAGTGCTTATCAAAGGACCTACTGGATGTGGAAAAACAAGATTTATAGAATATATGGGAGAAGAGCTAAAAAGAGATGTGTATACGGTTGTTTGCCATGATGATTTGAGTGCAGCTGATTTGATAGGGCGACATCTTATTGGTGAAAATGGTACTTATTGGCAAGATGGACCTTTGACAAAAGCTGTTAGATATGGCGGTATTTGCTATCTTGATGAGATAATAGAAGCTAGAAAAGATACTACAGTAGTGCTTCATTCTCTTGCAGATTATAGGAGGGTTTTGAGTATAGATAGAACAGGTGAGACAATAGAAGCTCATCCTGATTTTATGCTTGTGGTATCTTATAATCCAGGGTATCAAAATGTTTTAAAAGGGATGAAACCAAGTACAAAACAAAGATTTATTTCACTAAGTTTTGATTATCCAAAAGAAGAAATAGAAAAAGAAGTTATCAAAAAAGAAAGCGGTATAGATGATACAATAGCTCAAAAACTAGTCAATATAGCAAAAGAAGTGAGACAGCTTAGTGATGTGGATATTCAAGAAGCAGTTTCAACAAGACTTCTTATTTATGCAGGAAAACTTATAGTCAAAGGATTTGACCCATACCAAGCTTGTATGCACACAGTTGTAGAGTCATTAAGTGATGAAAGTGAAGTTTTAGGAGTACTTGAAAAACTGATACTATTGCACTTTCCAAAGAGTTTAGATGTCAAAAAATAGTTATGTAGAAGAGCAGTATCCACCTGGGGATTTTGCAATTTGGGTGATTATTTATATAGAGTTGTTGACTTTTGGGTTGTTGTTTTTGGGATATGCGTATTCAAGAAAGCAAGATTTAGAAGTTTTTATTGATTCGCAAGTTTTGGTAAATCAAACCATAGGTTTTGTAAACACAATACTTTTGATAACAAGCAGTTATTTTGTAGCAAAAGCTGTACACACGATAAAACTATCAAAAAACTCTTTGCTCAAAACTAGTCTTCTATCATCAAAATGGCTTTTAGGAGCTATGCTTTTGGGTGGAGGATTTTTGGTATTTAAGATTTATGAGTTTAACCATCTATTTGCTCAAGGTATTACACTAAGTACCAATAAGTTTTTTATGTTTTATCTGTTTTTGACTGTTTTTCATTTTTTACATGTTATTTTGGGTATGGTAATATTGTTTACTCTCTATCAAAAAACTAGACTTCAAGGATATACGCCAGATAATTGTAGTGGTTTGGAAACTGGAGCTTCATATTGGCATATGGTTGATTTGTTGTGGATTGTACTTTTTCCTTTGGTGTATATAATATGAAAAAAACTTTAGAAATTGTTTGGATAGTTTTGTTGGCACTTACTATTTTTGCTTTTGTATTGGGAAATTTAGACTTTATACCAAATTTACTTGTTGGAATTTTACTTCTTAGTACACTGATAAAAGGGCAGTTGGTTATTGATTATTTTATGGATTTGAAAAATGTTAGATTTAAATATAGACTTATACCTCTTATTTGGCTTTTAGTTGTATTATCTTTAATAGCTATTTTACACTAAAGTAGAGTGAGTTTTTATATACGATTTAAAGATGGTATTATTGACAAAGAAAGAAAAATTTGTTAGAATTGAAAAAATTTTAAAGGAATCTATGTGACACTTAATACTACTTCACAATATGCCCTAAAAGTGGTAGGTCTTATGTCTTTAAAACCACAAGAATTATATAGTGCCAAATATTTATCCGATACTTTAGATATACCTTACAAATATCTCACTAAAGTAATGACAAAACTATCCAAGAGCAATATAATAGCTTCCATTAAAGGTAGATATGGTGGGTTTATTTTATCAAAAGATACAAAAGAACTTATAATCAAAGATGTACTAAATGCACTTGCAGATAATAGTTATAAGTTATGTGTACTTGGTAATGGATTATGTAATAATGATAAAAAATGTCAACTTCATGATAGTTGGCAAAAGCCAAAAACCGCAATAAAAAATAGTTTTTTAGAGAAAACTTTTTATGAAATTAATTTAGAAAAAAATCTTTAATTTAGAAAAAATCAAATATTCCTTTCCTTTACTACATATCAAATACTTATATTTATCTATTAGAAATTTTTATTCTTAATTTGATGAATGTCAAAATTATAATTTAAATTTTTGTGTATAATTAAATCAATTTTATAAAGTTATATACAAATGAGGTAAAATATGTATTTATCAAAACTTAATCTTTTAATTGTAGATGATGAAGAAGAAATAAGGTTTTTATTAAATAGATTGCTACAAAAATATTCAAAAAATATTTTTGTAGCTAGTAACGGACATCAAGCATTAAAAATCTATAAAGAAAAAGATATAGATATCATAATTACTGATATTAGAATGCCTGTAATAAACGGAATTGAACTTTTAAAAGAAATCAAAAAAATAAATCAAGAACAAACTGTTATTTTATTTTCTGGGTCTAATGATTATGATTTTTTATTAGAAGCTATAAATAATGGTGCTGATAAGTTTTTTATTAAACCTTTAAATTTTGAAAGTATGCTAAGTTCTTTGGAGTCTATAGCAAAAAAAATAATAGCACAAAAAGAGAATATTGAATATAGAAATATCTTATCTCAAGATGTCTATAAGCTTACCAATGAGCTAAACGACCTGAACAAACAAATAGTTTATATGTTGGGTTCAGTTGCAGAAAGTAGAACCATAGAAACAGCAACACATCTCAAAAGAGTGACAAGCTATTCGAAGATATTGGCAAAATATACAGATTTGGATGATGAAGATATTAAGCTTTTGTCATACGCAACACCACTTCATGATATAGGTAAAATTGCAACACCAAATTCAATATTGCAAAAGAATGGAAAATTGACTACTGAAGAGTTTGACATTATAAAAACACATACAACTATTGGACATAAGATTTTAAGCTCAATCGATAATAAAATCTTTGTAACGGCTGCTGATATTGCATTGACGCATCATGAAAAATACGATGGCAGTGGTTATCCATATGGTCTAAAAGGTGAAAATATAAGTTTTTTTGGAAGAATCGTAGCTGTTGCTGATGTATTTGATGCACTTACAAGCTCAAGATCATACAAAGATGAGTGGAGTATGGATAGGACTATAGATATTATTAAGCCTCAAAGAGGAAAACATTTTGACCCACAAATTTATGATATATTTTTTGACCATTTAGATGAGCTAGTAGAATGTAAAAAATCATTGGCAGAGCAATAAATATGATTCAAAGGGTTATTCAAGAGTTTAAAGAAATGATAACATTCATCAAAAATGGCGACAGAGTGACAGTAAAGCTTGTCAAAAAACATATTGTTTCATTTGTGGTATTAGTTTTTGTGATAGTATCTTCTTTTATATTTTTATATATCATCATAGATGTACAATCCCAAAGCCCAAAATACATAAATCAAAGTGGAAAACAAAGAATTATGACCCAAAAAGCATCTTTTTTGGCATTGCAATTAAAATATACCCAAGAAGAGAAATTAAAAGGTGAAATTTTAAATATCATTAGTGAAATATTGGATTCACAGTATTTACTCTACCAAAATCTTATGATGGATGATAATATATTTTATCATACTTTAAATGCCAAAACGACAAATTTATATTATCAAGCATTGCAAATAGAACAAAATAATGGGGTTGATATAAGATTCTTAGATAGTTTTATTAATGATGCAAATATTTTGGTTGATTACTTTGACAAGGCTACTTATTTGCAAGAAAGACTTATAAGTGAAAAAATATTTAAAATCAAAATAATTCTAGTATTTCTTTGTTTGGTACTACTTGCTACTGTAGTTGCTGAAGCATTTTTTATCTTCAAACCAGCAATTCTTGAAATAATCAAAAAGAATTTAAAATTAAACAAATTAAATAAACTTCTTACAAAAAAAGTCAAAAAAGAAGTAGCAATAAGGAGAAAACAAGAGATTATTTTGATACAAAAAACAAAAGAAGCTGAACTAGGGGAACTTATAAACAATATCGCACATCAATGGAGACAACCTATTACAATACTTGGGCTTTATTTGGAAACTATCAAAATTGAATACAATGATGGAACTTTGACAAAAAAAGATATGGATGATTTGATTTCAAAATCACTTCATACTATATCTTATATGTCTCAAACAATTGATGATTTTAGAAGCTTTTTCATGCCATCAATAAAAGATGAGGTATTTAATATTTATGAAAGTATACATCGTGTAGAAAAATTATTAGGATATATCCTAACCCACAAAAATATTAGATTACACAAAGAATATGCAGAAGAAAGTATAGGTGAATTTAACCTATTTGGTAAAAGAAATGATTTTGAACAGTGTTTGATGGTTATTTTCAATAACGCAAAAGATGCTATTATAAACTATAGAAAAGAAACACAAAATGAAAGTGTAGGGCATATTTCAATAGATTTAAAAACAAAAAATGGATATGTATATTGTTATATAAAAGATGATGGTGGAGGGATTAAAAAAGAATTTCAAAATAAAATATTTGATGCATATTTTTCTACAAAAGGTGAGACAGGTACAGGGGTAGGGCTATATATGTGCAAAAATATAATGTGTTCTATTTTCCATGGAGATATAAGTTTTGAAACACAAGATTGTTACACAACATTTATTATAAAAGTAAAATCACTAGTAGAAGATGGAGAGAGAAGAACTTAAGATTGGTTTTTTATAAGGGTATGCCTATGGCAAATCAGAAATTGATGTATTTTAAGGTAAAATTCATAATAATATAATACTAGGATTTCCCAATATGTCATTTTCTTCTTTTGATCTTTGCCCACCTCTTATCCAAGCGTTAGAAAAAATAGGTTTTACTTCACCTACGCCAATACAAACCAAAGTCATCCCGCATATTTTGGACAAAAAAGATATTTTAGCCAAGGCAAAAACAGGAAGTGGAAAGAGTGCTAGTTTTATTTTGCCTATTTTGGAGCTTTATTCACGCAAGACTTATGAGGGCAAGTCAAAAGTAAGAGTTCTTGTCATCACTCCTACCAGAGATTTGACTATCCAAGTAGCAAAAGCTTTTGAACTTTTTAGTGGTGAGCTTACCAAAAAGCCAAAAGTTGTGAGTGTGATAGGAGGAGAGGGGATAAGTGAACAACTCTATGCTATCCAAAGAGGGTGCGATATATTGGTAGCTACATCTGGAAGGTTGGTGGATATACTAGATAAGGGGCAATTAAATCTAGCTCATATTGAGTTTTTTGTACTTGATGAAGCTGATAAGATGCTAAATCTTGGGTTTAGTGAAGAGCTAGATACTATACTCTTGCAACTTCCACCAAAAAGGCAAAATCTTCTTTTTTCAGCAACATATCCTCAAAAAATACTAGATATTGCATCCAAAATCACTACAAATGCTCTAGAAATAAGCATAGAAGAAGATGTACCAACAGTAGATACGGTAACTCAAGAAGTCATATCTGTAAATAGCGAAAACCGTGGACCATTGCTTCGTCATCTTCTCAAAACTAGCCCATGGGGTCAAGTTTTGGTATTTATGGCAAACAAAAGAGCTACTGATAATATTGCCGCGAAGTTCAGAAAATATGGCTTTAGTGCGGAGTCTTTTCATGGTGATTTGAACCAAGAAGATAGAAATTTTACATTAGATGAGTTTAAAGCCAAAAGAATTAAAATCTTATTTGCTACAGATATAGCTGCAAGGGGACTTGATATTGATGGTATTGATTGTGTTGTAAATTATGATTTACCTAGAAGTTCAAGTGATTATATCCACCGAATAGGGCGGACGGCAAGAGCTGGTAAAAGTGGGTTTGCTTTGTCTTTTGTGAACCTTGAAGATACAGAACATTTCAAAACTATCAAAAAGCAGTGTAAACTAGATATACAGCCAAAACAAATAGAAGGTTTTGAGCTAGTAGGAACCGCTCCAATCAAAGAAAAAGGGAAAGCCCCAATCAAAGGTAAGCGAAAAAGTAAAAAAGACAAGCTAAGAGAAAGTGCTTCAAAATAATCTAGCTAAATCTCAACTTTGCTTTTTTTAGGTATTCATATAGTCAAGGTTTGTATCACCTTGAAGCCTTTTGAGGATACTTGCCTCATATGAAAGTGCTAAATTTTCGATTGAAAGAATTTGTTTTAAAATCTCTTTATATTGGTTAGGGTTTGCAAAAGCTATATTTGCATTTAGTATGGTGACTCTTTGTGGATTTTGTGAAATAATTTTGACTTCATCACCACTAGATATGTTACCCTCTTCCAAAACTCTATAATACCACCCAGAAAGTCCAGTAGTGAATATTTCTTTTGTAAATTCTTTGTTTTCCCATCTACGAGATATTTTCCAACAAGGTTTTCTAGGCTGTGATACTTGAAGCAAGGCGGTACCAATTTGGTGAATATCACCTATATGTACATTACTTTCATGAAGTGTAGAAATAGTAAGATTTTCAGCCAATGCCCCAAAAGGTATATGTGAAAGCTTTAAGAATTTAGCCCAAGTGGGATAGTTTTCATAACTATTAGCAAAAATAGCTTTGTCAAGTCCTCCATGATGTACTTTATCAGCTACTTCATCCCCTACAAGCCCAAGTCTACTAGCCCAAACATGACCAATAACTGCTTCTTTGAAAGAGGCACTCTCCCAATATTTATCCAAAAATTCTTTGCTATTTTTGTTCCCATAAGATGAAACTTTACCTATTTGAAGAGATACCACTTTATTATTACTCATAATTCAACCTAAAAAAAAGATAATATATTGTAATAAAATATTATCAAAATATATTTGACTTATATCAAAAATTAATCTATTTTTGAAAAATCAGTCTCAAAAATATAAATAGAAATATCCTCAAGCATTTGTTGGTCATAGTGCAGATTTGGCATAAGACCATATTTATCTATAGCATTTGGCATAAAGGCAGTATCTTCTTCTGGTTCATATACCCAGTTTGTCATAAAGTTGACAAAATCTTCTTTTCGTGGGAAAATATCAAGATATACATCTCTTATTTCCACCATAGATGGTGCTGAGACTTCTGTTTTTATATTGTGACACGCTAGACAATTGCCATTGAAAAGCATTTCACCAACATTTGAAGCAAATAAATTGTAAACCAATAAAATCAAAATTGTTAATATTTTCATGTGTATTCCTAATTTTTTTATATGATAACAAAAAAAACCATAGATATCAATGAGATATGGTAAATAATTGTTTTATTTTTGAAAGCCCTAGCTTGATGCCACTATATTTCATGATTTTTGCTACTTCTTTGTATCTTGACTTGTCGTAACATGGAGTTGGGCAGTATCTACACTTTGGTTTGATTTCATGAGGACACTCCAAAAGCCTTTCTATTGCATAAGTAATTAGCTCAAAAGACTCATCACAAAGATTGAAATCAAATCTGTATTTTTTTTCTTTATAGTCCACTACTATATAATGATTAGCACATTTATGCCCATTACTTATACAATAAGTTTCAAAAAAACGCTTAAGTGTCATCACTTCTGAATGAAATTTTTCTGCTGTCATAATCTTACTTCTTTTTGTTTTTTTATTTTAACTTTAGCAAAATCTTTTTTTTATTTCCTTGACCCAAATCAATAGATTAATTAATCATTTTTCGGTATAATGTTTTTTCATGACAAAATTTAACAAAGTGGGGTGTTAAGATTTGGCAGATTTAAAACAATATATATCAAATCATAAACTATTTGATGATTTAAGTGATGATGAATTGATGACACTTTCTGGTGCGACAACTTTGAAGAAGTTTTATAGTGGTAATATTCTTCATTATGAAAAAGATAGGCAAGATAATATTTATTTTTTATTGACTGGTGGATTAAAAATATACAAAGTTGATAGAATGGATAATGAAATCTTTATGTATAATATCACAAGTGGTAGTTTAATCTCTGAGATAACTGATCTTGATGGCTCTATAGGGTGCTTTGCAAATGCAGAGTTTACGAAAGATAGTGAAGTTTTGGTATTTGATTATTCTACTTTTAAAGATATTTTTTCAAACAATACAAAATTTTTACTAAATTTAATAAAAGAGTTTGCAAAAAAAACTAAGATGTTACAGTGTATAATAAATCGTGAAATAGTTTTTGATGGTACTGCAAAAGTAGCATTTATGCTAGTGCAAGATTTAGAAAGCTTCAATACCCTCAAAAAAGGTGATATTGCTTATATGCTCAATATCCAGCCAGAGACATTATCAAGAATTTTAAACAAGCTTTTTAGAAATAGCTTGATACAAAATGATGGACAAGATATAAAGATTATTGATTTAGATGGCTTAAAAGCCCTCTTTGAATAGGAATTAATATGGTCAAAATTACATCTAAAATAAAGTTTATGATTTCAGTATTGTCTGTAATTATTATTACAATAGGTGGAGTTACAGTGTTTTTGAATTACAAAACACAAAAAGACTCAAACCTTATAAATGTGGCTGGAAAAGAAAGAATGCTCACACAAAAAATTACAAAAGATATTTTTTTGAACAATAGCCAAAATTCAATAGATTTTTCAAGTATAAAATCAGCACAAAAAGAGTTTGAAACATCTTTAAATGATTTGATAAAAGGTAACAAAGAAAAAGGAATCTACCCACCACCAAATGATACTATATATAATAGTTTGGTAGCTATTCAAAAAAGTTGGTTTGATTTTGTCAACGATATTGAAAGTTATCAAATAAATAAATTGCTTTATATCCAACTCAAAGATAGTCTTATCTCAAAGAATGAAATACTTTTAGATAAATCAGATATGATAGTAAAGCTTATGGTACAATCAAACCTTGATGGGCATTATATAGATAGAAGTGGTGAACAAAGGATGCTTACTCAAAAAATGGCTTTTCATTTGAGTAGTTTTGTACTTAGTAAAAGTAGTAGTGATTTCAAAAAATTCTATGAAGCTTTGGATAGTTTTGAAAAAGGATTAAACGAGCTTACAAAATATAATATTATCAAAAAAAATCTAGAACTAAATAAAAATATAGAAGAAGTCTTATCACTTTTTGTTCAGTACAAAAAAGATTCATATAGTTTTATAGATAACCAAATGGTAATCGATAAAGTTCTTGATACAATTGCTACAAAAAATGTGATGATTTTGAATAATATTGATGAAGTAGTAACTGCATACACAAATGATTCAAAACAAAAAAGAGAATTTTTACAAATTTTCCAGTATATTGCAATTAGTATCGCAATTATCTTTATTATATATTCTTTTGCCCTTGTTTTAAATATTAAAAAATTATTTGAAAGATTCGTAGCTCACTCAAAAGACATATCAAACATCACCACCCCAAATCAGCCAGTTATGTTTGCAGAAGATGAACCAACTGATGAGCTAAGCATTGCAGTCAAACATATAGATTCTTTTGCAAAAGATATAAACAAAATATTAGCAGAAGCCAATAAAGCCATAAACGAATCAAAAAGTGCTATCGAAAAACTAGCAAATGTAGCCCAAAGTGAAACTCATGTAGAAGGGATAGAAGAAGCCAAACTCAAAAAAGCCCTAGACACAAGCGAAGACATAGCCATCCAATCCCTAGAAGACCTAGCAAACACAGCAAAAATGCTAGAAAAATTACAGAATAATTTTAATAATTTGCATAAGTAGAGGTAGTTTTCTGATTGTATAAAAAAATATAAATAAACTTCTTAAAAATTAGTTGGTATTTTTTTAGATTCCGTGTCAAGCACGGAATGACGATTATTTCAATATAATAATTACTTACTTTATTATTGTATCAAAAAAAACATAAACAATCACTACCACCTACAACCTAACACCTACCATCTAAAATAAAACTTTCTTGACCGAGGTCAAAGACTTTAATCCTACCCAATAGGTACAATTACAATATTAATCTAAGAATACTCTTATTCTACAGGTTATGAATCGACCAATAAGGAGGACGACTATGTCTTTAAATCGAAGAGATTTCTTGAAAAGTTCAGCAGCAGCTAGCGCAGCGGCAGCTGTTGGTATGGCAGTTCCGAGTAGCTTAAGTGCTCAGGCAAATTCAGCTGAGGCTGGATGGAGATGGGATAAGGCTGCTTGTAGATTTTGTGGTACAGGGTGTGGGATTATGCTCGCTACAAAAGAAGGAAGAATTGTTGCAGTAAAAGGTGATCCAGCAGCTCCAGTAAATAGAGGGCTTAACTGTATCAAAGGATATTTTAATGCAAAAATTATGTATGGTGCTGATAGATTAAAAACTCCACTTTTAAGAGTAAATGAAAAAGGTGAGTTTGATAAAAATGGTAAATTTGCTCCAGTATCTTGGAAAAGAGCATTTGATGAGATGGAAAAACATATCAAAATCGCTCTTAAACACAGTGGACCTGAGGGTGTTGGTGTATTTGCAAGTGGTCAATATACTATCATGGAAGGTTATGCTGCTCAAAAGATGATGAAAGCTGGATTTAGATCTAATGCAATAGATCCAAATGCAAGACACTGTATGGCAAGTGCGGTTGTTGGTTTTTATCAAACATTTGGTATAGATGAGCCAGCAGGATGTTATGATGATATCGAGATGACTGATACTGTTGTAGCATGGGGTTCAAACATGGCAGAAATGCACCCAATTCTATGGTCAAGGGTAACAGATAGAAAATTAAGTGATCCTGATCGTGTAAAAGTAGTGAGTATCCAAACTTATACACATAGAACTTCTGATATTGCTGATATTGAAATTATCTTTACTCCAAATACAGACCTTGCACTTTGGAATTATATAGCTCATGAAATAGTATACAATCATCCAGAAGCAATTGATTGGGATTTCGTAAATAAACATATAGTATTTTGTTCACAACCTGTAAATATTGGTTATGGTATGAGAAGATCTACTGACAAGTCAATCAAAGATGGTAAGTATAGTGCTTTAGAAATGCAAACAGTAAGTAAAGAGATGAAAACTATTGTTTCACCAGAAGAAGGACCAGCATTAGAACCATTTGGTTATAAAGCAGGTGATACTATGGAACATACTCCAGCTGGACTTAAACACTGGGAAATTTCTTTTGAAGAATATAAAAAATTCCTTGCTCCTTATACTGTTGATTATGTTGCAAAAATTGCAAAAGGTGACCCTGATGAAGATTTAGAGCAATTCAAAGGTAAGTTAAAAGCGTTAGCAAATCTTTATATCGAAAAAGGTAGAAAAGTAGTATCTTTTTGGACAATGGGTATGAATCAACATACAAGAGGAACTTGGTGTAATACATTATCATACAATGTTCACTTTTTATTAAACAAACAATCAGTTCCAGGAAGTGGAGCATTCTCTCTTACAGGACAACCAAGTGCATGTGGAACAGCTAGAGAAGTTGGTACATTTACACACAGACTTCCAGCGGATATGATGAATGAAAATCCAAAACATAGAAAAATTACAGAAGATGTTTGGATGGTTCCAGAAGGTACTATAAACCCAGTTGGAAATCAACATATTATGAAAATCCACAGAGATATCGAAGATGGATTTATGAAATTTGCATGGGTAAATGTATGTAACCCATACCAAGATACAGCAAGTGCAACTCACTGGATAAAAGCAGCAAGAGAGATGGATAACTTTATCGTTACATCTGATGGTTATCCTGGAATTAGTGCAAAAGTATCAGACCTTATCTTACCATCAGCTATGATTTATGAAAAATGGGGTGGATATGGTAATGCAGAAAGAAGAACACAACTATGGAGACAACAAGTATTACCAGTAGGTGATGCTATGAGTGATACATGGCAATGGGTTGAGTTATCAAAAAGATTTACAGTTGCTGATTTATGGGGCGAGTGGAAACTAAGAGATGGTAAAACTGTACTTCCAAGTGTTATAGAAAAAGCAAAAGCTATGGGCTATAATGAAAATACAACTATGTATGAAATTCTTTTCGCAAATAAAAGAGCAAAAAGCTATAAACTTGACCAAAATGATCCAATCCAAAAAGGATATGATAACTCTGAAGGTTACGGAGATAGCAGAAATGTTGTTGGAAGTGATGGAGAAGTATTCAAAGGTTATGGTTTCTTTATCCAAAAATATCTTTTTGAAGAATATGCATACTTTGGTAGAGGACACGCTCACGATTTAGCTGACTTTGATACATATCATAGAGTAAGAGGTCTAAAATGGCCAGTTGTTGATGGCAAAGAGACACAATGGAGATTTAATACTAAATATGACCCATATGCGAAAAAATATGGTGCAGAAACTGGTCATACAGAATTTGCATATTATGGTACATTGGCAAAAGCATTACCATTTGGTGACTTAAAAGGTATTACAAATAAAGAAGCTAAACCATTGAAAAATAAAGCAAAAATATTTGCAAGACCATATATGGATTATCCAGAAACTCCAGATGAAGCATATCCTACATGGCTAAGTACTGGTAGGGTTCTTGAACACTGGCATAGTGGAACTATGACTATGAGAGTTCCTGAATTATTCCGTGCAGTTCCAGAAGCACTTTGCTATATGCACCCAAAAGATGCAGACGCATTTGGTGTCAAACAAGGTGAGCATTGTTGGGTTGAGAGTAGAAGAGGAAAAGTAAAAGCTAGAGTTGAAACAAGAGGAAGAAATAGACCTCCAAGAGGACTTGTTTATGTTCCATGGTTTGATGAAAAAGTTTTCATTAATAAAGTTTGTTTGGATGCAACTTGCCCATTATCTGCTCAAACAGATTTCAAAAAATGTGCAGTTAAAGTATATAAAGCATAAAAGGGTATATTGTCTTGAACAATATTAATCCAAAAGTCGAAATGACAAACAAAAAAGAAGAAGATATGGAAAATGTAGTTAGCCAAAGTAGAAGAGAATTCTTTTTAAATATCACTAGAACAGCAGGAGTTGCTGCTCTTGGTGGGTTGGTTTGGAGTGCTTATGTAGATGAAGCAACTGCAAATTCATTGATATTAAGACCTCCTGGGGCATTACCTGAAGAGGATTTCTTGAAAACTTGTATAAAGTGTGGAATGTGTGTATTAGCGTGTCCTTATGATACATTGATGCTAGCTCGTCCTGGGGACAATCGTCCTTTAGGAACTCCATATTTTGTAGCTAGAGATATTCCATGTTATATGTGTCCAGATATTCCATGTGTTCCTGTTTGTCCTACAAATGCTCTAGATGAAATTCTAGTAAGTACTAATGGCAAACTTGATATAAACAAAGCCAAAATGGGTGTAGCTGTAGTTGATAGCCTTAATTGTATTGCTTTTTGGGGGATACAATGTGATGCTTGTTATCGTGCTTGTCCGCTTTTAGGTGAGGCTATCTTTGTAGAATATAGCAAAAATGAAAGAACTGGTAAACATGCTTTTATGAAACCAGTTGTGAATTATGATATTTGTACCGGGTGTGGCTTGTGTGAAAAAGCTTGTGTGACAGAAAAAGCATCTATTACGATTTTGCCTCGAGAGACGGTTCTTGGTCGGGCTGGAGATTATTATATCAAAGGTTGGGACAAGGCTGATGAAGCAAGATTGGAACATGCAACAAGCAAGACAACAACGACAGATTTAAGTAAAGAAAAAGCTGTTGATTCACTTAATGATATGGGAGGATTGTTCGATGAGTAATTTTTTGTATAAACATCGATTTCTCTTTTTAAGAAGAATCACACAAGTTTCTATTTTGTTACTGTATATAAGTGCAAATGTATGGGGTTGGAATCTATTGGTAGGAAATTTAAGCTCATCTTTGGTGTTGGGTTTAGTTCCGCTATCTGATCCTTTGGCACTTTTGCAAATGTTGGCTGCTGGGGCAGTGATAGCAATAGATATTGTATTAGGTGCGTTGATTATAACTACATTTTATTTTCTTGTTGGTGGAAGAGTGTTTTGTTCATGGGTGTGTCCAGTTAATATGATTACAGATTTGAGTAATTATATCAGAAGAACATCAGGTGTCAATAAAATACAAAAAAAACAACCAGCTACTAGAAATATAAGATATTGGGTATTGGGGCTTACTCTTGTAATCTCTTTTTTACTTGGTATTACTGCATTTGAGTTTATATCACCTATTGGTATGGTACATCGTGGAATTATATTTGGACTAGGTTTTGGCTGGGCAGCTATGCTTGTAATCTTTTTGTTTGATTTGTTTGTTTTAAAAAATGGTTGGTGTGGACATATCTGTCCTTTAGGTGGGTTTTATTCACTTGTTGGGCGATATAGTTTAATAAGAGTTGATCACAAAGAAGATAAATGTACCCTTTGTATGAAATGCAAAGAAGTTTGTCCTGAAAGTCAAGTATTGTTTATGGTTGGAAAATCAAGTGAACAAATACTAAATGGTGAATGTACAAACTGTGGTAGATGTGTCGAAGTTTGTGATGATGATGCTCTTAATTTTTCAATAAGAAGATTTTATGAGGAGAATAAAAAATGATAAAGCATAAAATGTTGAGACTAGCTTTAAGCGTTGTTGCAGCAGGTTTGTTGGTAGCTGGATGTAATAGTACAACTTCTACAAATAGTAAAGCGCAACTTAGTGATTCTGTAAAACCTAAATTTACAGAAGAAGAGATTGGTCTTAGAAATACTAGTTTGATGGATGAAAGTAAAACTGTTGGTGATAAAACAGATTATCGTAAAGATGTTGCAGGAAGTGGAAATACTATCAAGAGAGCATTTCAAGATGCTCCACCAATGATACCACATGATGTAGAAGGTATGATGGAAGTTACAAGAGACAACAATCAATGTATTAGTTGTCACTTACCTGAAGTTGCTGCGTCTATGGGTGCTACATCTGTACCTGTATCACACTTTACAGATTTTAGACCTAGACATACTTATGATGGGAAAGATTTCAAAAAAGCTGCTGATAATATGAAAAATGAAGTTGCAATTAAAAAACTTGATGATTTAGCGTCAGCTAGATTTAATTGTACTGCATGCCATGCTCCACAAAGCATGGGTGATGCTCCACTAAATGTTTTTGAACCAGATTTTATTGATAAAGATGGTGCAAAAAAATCAAATTGGGATGGAGATAGATTGCTAGAAGGGCTAAATACTCTTGAATACTAATAATGGTAGAAGGGAGCTTTTTAGCTCTCTTGCTTCCAAATTTGGAAGTAATAAGGACAATACTAAAGTAGTGGTCGTAAGACCTCCTTATTATGCAAATGAAGATGATTTTTACAAAGAGTGTGCAAGTTGTGATGGAGTGTGTGCCTCTTTTTGTCAAGAACATATTATAGTTTTTGGTGATGACAAAACTCCAATGTTGGATTTTAGTAAAAGTGGGTGTACTTATTGTGATGAGTGTGCCGTATCTTGTCCAAAAGATGTTTTAAAATTAGAATATAAGTCACTTATTAATGCTAAATTTAAAATAGACATACTAAAATGTATGAGTTGGAATCAAACAATGTGTTTTTCCTGTAAAGACCCATGTTTGGATAATGCCATCAAGTTTTTGGGGATGTTTAGACCTGAGATAAATAGTGACCTATGTACAAATTGTGGCTTTTGTGTCAAGATTTGTCCGACGAATGCTATAGAAATATTAAAGCTCTGAGGTACTTAGTGCTGAGGTTCTGAGTTTTTTATCTCAGTACCTCAGTACCTCAGAACTCAGTAACTTAAAAAGGTATAAGATGGAAAATACGCAAATAATCGCTCATATAGAGTTAAAAGAAGATGATAATTGGTTGATTAGAGTAATAGATACTACAGATAATGAGGGCTATATTTGTAATACTATGGATGAGTTTTCATTTGCAGTTACCAAAATGGGTTCAAAACATGATAATCAAATAGAAGTAAAGTGGTCAAAAGACCCAGATGTTACACCTAGGCATTTTGCTCAAATAGAAAATGCCATAAGAGAGATTGATAGCAAATTGCAAGGAATTACAGAATGAAAATCTTTGTATTGGTAATGTTGCTTTTTGGGATAAATTTATATGCTCAAAAACAACTAAATCCAAATTTGTCTTTGATTGCAAGTGGTGATGTGCAAGATATGGTAATATCGAAAAATTTACTATATGTTGCTACAAATGCAAGCAAAATAGATATTTTTGATATAGCTACAAAAGAGCTTGTAAATTCTATAGAAATACCTATGATAAAAGATTTTATGGGGAAAGATATAGATACAAAAATCTATTCTGTAGATGTTCTTGATGATAAGGTATTGTTTGTTAGTGAAGGGGAGATGGGTTATAGAAATTTATGGATTTATACAAACAATACTTTGCAAAATGTGTTAGATATAAAAAGTAAATACTTTATGCGAAAGGCTAGATTTGTAGATAATTCAAAGGTTTTGATTGGGCTTTTGACAAATGAGCATATCTTATATGATACTAAGACAAAAAAACTTATCTACAATAACCAACTAAGCACATCTTCATTTTCAGATTTTACTCTTAGTGAAGATAAACTCAAATTCGTAAGTAGTGATGAAAGTGGGATAGCTCGTGTAGTGGATACTTATAGTGGTAAAGTATTGAAAGAATATGATGGACAAAATGTAGATAAAGTATTTCAACTTGATTTTAAAAAAGGTGTTATACTCACAGCTGGTCAAGATAGAAGAGCTGTTATTTATAAGCCATTTGGTGGGTATTATTTGCAATTTGATTTCTTACTTTATAGCTGTGCATTGAGTGAAAATGCAAAACTAGCAGCCGTTGCTTATAATATAGAAAACGATGTGTTGGTATATGAAGTAGATACCAAAAATAGACTTTATGAGCTATTGGATGCAAGAGCTACCATAACTAAGATTTTATTTATAAATGAAAATGAAATATTAGTAAGTAGCGATAGTAAGCAAATCAATTACTATAAATTAAATTAATCTAAAAGGAAAAAAAGATGAATATATCAAGTATCATAGTGCAAACTGCACCAAAATATGTAGAAGAAGTAGTAGAAAGTTTAAAACAAAGTGGTGTGTGTGATTATCATTTACATGATGAAAAAGGTAGAGTTATCATCACTATTGAAGGTGAGAGTGTAAGTGAAGAACTTACAAAATTAAGAATAATCCAAGCTCTTCCTCATGTGGTATGTGCAGATATGCAAATGGCATATAGTGAAGATGAGTTATCTAGAAATATCACAGTACTTGAAAACTCAGATGCTGTTCCTGCTATGTTAAATACTGAGATTGTTGATCCATCTCAAATAGTTTATGGTGGGGATTTAAGAAAAAAGGACTTAGAAGACTTTGCAAAGCATCTTGAATAACTACCAAAACACAAGGAATCAATATGACATATAATGATAGCAATTTTTTAATAGAAACAATAGTCCCAGAAGGTGAAGTTATAATATCAAGAACAGATTTGAAAGGTATTATTACTTATGCAAATGAGACTTTTGCAGATATCTCTGGATACAAGGTAGAGGAGCTTATAGGCAAACCACACAATCTTTTACGACATCCTGATATGCCTAGAGTTGCCTTTGAACACTTATGGACGACCATACAAAGTGGTAAAATGTGGCAAGGTTATGTGAAAAATATGAGAAAAGATGGTGGATATTATTGGGTATATGCTGAGGTTTCTGGAGTTTATAAAGATGATGTTTTGGTAGAATATAAATCCATGAGATCACCTATCTCAAAAGAAACTATCACAAAAATGCAAAGAAAATATGACGAAATGAAACTAAAAAACAAAGATATGATAAGAGTCATTAGGTATATCCCTTTTGATGAATATGTAGAATTAAAATAAGTGTTACGATACACTTATTTTAATAAATCTAATTAAACTTTTGAAGATATAATCAATCAATAATCCATATGTAATATTTAAATAATTTTTTTCTTAAATTAAAGCTGACTGTATAATATTTAAGAACTTATGTATAAAAATATGTTATAATAGTGTAACTAAAATGTTTAATTTTAGTAATAAAAGGATTTTTAAATGAATATTATGAAGGTACTATCTAGCGTAGTATTATTTCTTTTCGCTACAACTACTTCAGTGCTTGCAAATGATTTAAACAAAAAACAATTAGTTTATATAGTCTCAGATATGAGTATTCCATTTTGGCAAATAATGTCAAGAGGTGTACAAAATAGTGCTGATTCTTTGGGTTATGAAGTGGTAATTTATAGCTCTAATAACAATGCAAAAACAGAATTAGAACATACCGTAAAAGCTTTAAAGAACAAAGTATCAGGGATTATTGTATCGCCAACCAACTCTTTAGCTTGTGTAACGATTTTGAGACTAGCAAAAAACGCTGGTATTCCTGTAGTAATATCTGATATTGGAACTGATGGTGGTGAGTATGTATCTTATATTTCATCAAATAATTTTGATGGAGCATATAATATAGGTAAAGTTCTTGCAAAAAAGATGATTGAAAAAGATGCTCAAAATGGAAGAGTAGGGATTATCGCCATTCCTCAACAAAGAGCCAACGGACAAGCAAGAACGGCTGGATTTATGCAAGCTTTGGGTGAAGCAGGTATCAAAGGTGCTGATATAAAACAACAAATCACATTTTCTTATGAAGAGACATATGAGTACTCAAAAGAGTTAATAAATATATATCCAGACCTAAAAGCTATATGGCTACAGGGTTCTGATAAATACAAAGGTGCATTAGATGCTATAAAAGATAGTGGTAAAAACGAAATACTACTTATTACTTTTGATGCAGAACCAGAGTTTTTGAATCTTATACCAAAAGGAATTTTAGTAGGTTCAGCGATGCAACAGCCATATTTGATGGGTCAAGAATCAGTTAAAGTGATGGATGAGCATCTAAAAGGCAAAGAAGTACAAAAAAATATTCAATTACCAATTCTTGCAATTTCATCTGAAAATATAGAAGAAATGTTACCAACTATAAAGAAAAATGTGCTTGGTATTGAAAAATAAAAACCATAAGTAAAATACTAAATGCTAAAAAATAAATATTCATTATATACGATTATTGGCATCAATATCCTTCTCGTAGTGCTTATTATAATATCAGTTTATGCTACATATACTTATATTCAAACAAAAGATAAAATAATAGAAGATATGAAACTTACTTCAAATCATACTATTGAATCTTTACAAAAAAATGTAGTTAGTTATATAGAATCATATTCCCCAACATCTTATGAAAACTTAATCTTGAATGAGATGAGTCATGAAAATATACTTGCTATTGTTTTAGAAGATTATAATATGGGTAAAATATTGGGGATTAACTCTTATATTAGTGGGAAGATTAAAGATGATAATTGGAACTTAATAGATTATGATTTTGAGGATAATAAACACTTAGAAAAGTTAGCAAAATCTTTTTATACAAATACTTATCCCGTTACTTCAGCTTCTGGTGAAATAATAGGTAAGATTACTATATATATCACAGATTATTCTATGAAACTTGAACTTAAAAGTATCATAATATCAAATATAATTAATTCTATAGCAATTTCTCTGTTATTAATAATTACACTTTTTTTAACTATTCATTTTCTTATGTTAAAACCTCTTGCTAGTATTATTGATATTATTAATTATACAGATGAGGATGGAATTCCAGTAAAATTAATACCAAATTATGGTGCAAAAGAGATACATTTACTTGTTAATACCATGAACAATATGATTCAAACAATAAAACATGAAAGAATGGAATTAGAAGAGAGTGAACAAAGATATAGTTCTTTACTAGATTCTATGCAAGAAATGGTTTTTATAAAAGACTCAAAATTAAGATATATTTTGACCAATAAAGCATTAGAAAACTTTTTTGGACAAACAAAAGAGCAACTATTTTTTAAAAATGACCATGATTTAATGGATAAGGATTTTGCACAAGCTTGTACAGTAAGTGATGAATTAGTAATCAGCAAACAAGAATTGGTGATTTCAGAAGAACAAATTGGTGATAAAATATTTGAAACCCATAAGTTCCCAGTAAAAATAAGTGAAAATAGAATGGGACTTGGGTGTTATGTGGCTGATATTACAGCGAAAAAAAAGCAAGAACAAGACATATTAGAGGCAAAAGAAAAACTAGAAATTACACTTGAAGCTGTCAAAATAGGAATTTGGGAGTGGAATATCCCTAGTGGTAAAGTAATCTGGGATAAGAATTGTTATGAATTGTTGGGATATACATATAATGAATTTGAAGTAACATATGATGTGTGGAAATCTTTGCAACATCCTGATGATATGGAAACAACACATCAAGATATTCAAGAACAGCTAAAAAATGACAATCACTATTCTATAGAATTTAGACTCAAAAAAGCTGATGGGTCTTGGATGTGGATTGAAGGAAGAGGCAAAAGTGTATTGAGTGATTCAAATGGCAATGCAATCAAAATGGTCGGAACTCATACTGATATTACGGCCATTAAAGAATATGAAGAATCACTTGAACAAGAAGTGACCAATAAAACAAAAGAGTTAAATGAACTAAATTTAAATCTAGAAAATAGAATAGTTGATGAAGTAGAAAAAAATAGACAAAAAGATATTTTACTCCAACAACAAACCCGTCTTGCTGCTATTGGAGAAATGATGGGGAATATAGCACATCAATGGCGTCAGCCTCTTAGTGCGATAACTGCAACAATTAGTGGCTTGAAATTAAAAGAAGAATTTAATATACTTGAATCAAATGATATAGCAAAAGCTAATGATTCTATTATGAAAAGTGCCGAATTTTTATCCAAAACTATAGAAAATTTTAGAAATTTCTTTAGCAAAAACAATTCTCAAAAAGATTTTTTAGTAGTTGATTCAATCCAAGATACATTGGATATTATCAAAGCTTCATATGAAAACCATTTTATTAAAGTAAATCTAAATACTGATACATCTATATCTTATTTTGGGAATGAAAACCTTTTATCTCAAGTGATGCTAAATATTCTATCAAATTCAAAAGATGCACTTTTACAAAACCATATTGAAAATAAGATTGTTTCTATTTCTTTGATGCAAGAAGGCGAAAATATTAAAATCACTATTAAAGATAATGCCCATGGTATACCAATAGATATTATAGATAAAATTTTTGATCCATATTTCACTACAAAGCATCAAAGCCAAGGGACTGGTCTTGGATTATATATGAGTAGCCAAATTATACAAAATCATTTTAAAGGGATGTTAAATGTTTCAACGGTGGAAGATGAAGATGGCAAAGGTGCTATGTTTGTTGTAGTGTTTCCTAAAGTAAGAGAAGATAATAGTAGAGTATAGATTCGAAATAAGTGTTAAAAAACACTTATTTCAATCCTAGATGAGTCGCTTGAGCTTCCATCTGATCAGCTGTTAGTCCTTTTACTTGACCAGCCATAAGACCTTTCATTGGTCCGCCGTAAGTACCATTTTGATAACCTTGAAGTGCAGCGATGAAATCAGCTTTACTCATATCCTTGATAATCTTACTCTTCCCTAAAGCTACTTTTTCACCATTTGCTCCATGACATGCTATACATTTAGTATAACTTGGTTCTGCAAATAAAGATGAAGTCATAGTAACTGCTAAGGCAATAGTTGCTAATTTAATTTTTGTATTCATTTTTGTTCTCCTGAGTTTTAAATTATCGAATTTTATAATATATCAAAAAGAAAATCCTTGACATAAATCAAATTTATACGAATATAGACTAATTTGTCCTTTAAGAAGATTTTAGCTAAAATACAAGCCTCTTAAAATATAAAAGGTTTATATGGAAAACTTAGCATTTCTATCACAAATAGTACTTTTGATTATATTAGCACCTATTTTTTCAAAAACACTTAAAATATCTGTTTCTGTTGTTGAAATAGTTTTAGGTGCAATTGTAGTTTGGGTTGGTTTTATTGAAAGTGGAAACGAATTATTTAAAGATATCGCAAAAATAGGCTTTTTTTATCTTATGTTTTTAGCAGGGCTTGAAATAAATATCAAAAATTTCTTTAATTTAAGTGATAGTATTTTCAAAAAAACATTTATATATTTTGTACTATTGTATGGGTTATCTGTATTGATTTATTTTCTATTTGATTTAAATCCAGTTTATATTGTTGCAATTCCTATAGTTTCTCTTGGTATGATTATGGCTTTGATTAATGAACATGGGAAAAAACACAAATGGCTAGAACTAGCACTTATTATAGGTGTAGTTGGTGAGCTTATTAGTATTTGTGCAATTGTAATCTTTGATGCGATAGTATCACATGGTATCGGTAAAGAGTTTTATCAAAATATTGCAATACTTATACTTATTCTTATGATTGCATTTTATGCTTTTAAAGGTCTTCATGTACTATTTTGGTGGTTTCCAAGACTTAGAAGAAATATTATGCCAGATAGCGATACTATGAGTCAAGATATCAGAGTATCAATGGCTTTATTTTTTATTTTGATAGCTATAATGCAATATCTTGGTATTGATATGGTTTTGGGTGCTTTTATAGCTGGAGTTTTTATTGCTAACTTTTTTGAGCACAAAGTTGAACTTCCTCATACACTACATCGTGTAGGATTTGGATTTTTAGTACCATTGTTTTTTATATATGTAGGTAGTACTTTGGATTTAGATGTTTTGTTTACAGAAGAGATATTGCATAGTGCAGGTTTTATTGTTTTGGCTATGATAATAGTAAGGCTAGTTAGCTCTTTTGTTGCATATCGTTCTTATTTAGGAACTCGTGATACTATTTTATTTAGTTTTAGTTATTCTATGCCTTTGACATTTTTGATTGCAATTGCTACTATTGCTTTAAATAATAATGCAATAGATATAAATGAATATTACTCTTTTGTATTAGCATCAGTTATACAAGCATTGTTTTTTATGATATCTATAAATATTATGACTAAGATTAAATAAACGACACTTATTTTCTAAGTGTCGCTATTAGTCTGTTTGGATTTAACAGTAGAGATAACGCATCTTCAATATTATTGACAACTATATCACTATTTAACATAGCTTTTGTAGCACATCCCTCAAACCCTATCACAGCGATAGAAATAGCAGTATTTTGAAGCATCAAAGCATCATTGTTGCCATTGCCTATTGCAATACATGACTCATTATCCAAAGATTTGACAAAATCACATTTTTCTTGAGTATGATTTGTCGTTTTAAGAACAATTACTTCAATGTCAAGATGTTTTAGTTCTTCTTTTACACTTCCAAATGTATCAGCTGTTATTACATAAAGCTTAAAATCTTTTGAAAGTTTATTAAATAGATGGGATACATTTTCAAGTAGTTTACCATCTTTGGCTATAGTCCCATTGTAATCACAAACAATATTTTTAAGCTCAATATTTTTAAAATTTGGTATATTTATTGTCATGTTATAGTGTTGCTACTTCTTTTATCCAGTTTTCCAATATAGTATGCAACCCTTCATTTGGAACTTCAAGTATTGAAATATCAAAATGGTCTTTAAACTCACAAATTCCTATACTTCTAGGACGAACCGCAAGTATTTTACTTGTAGGTATCTCTTTGCCAAAACAAAAAACAAGATTTTTTGCATCTATTATCCCATCAGCTATTACACTATCATTAAATGATTTTGTGTGACTCATATGGTCAAACTCAGCTATAAAAGTTGCAACTGGATGAGCATCAATTTTTTGTTTTAAAAATACAAAAATCTCATCTATATTTTGATATTTCGTTTCACTTTTTGATATTTCAAGTGTAAACACTGGATATTTTTCTTTGAATAACATTTGTTTCATTTATTTCCTTTATTTTGTAAATTGAACTTATTGATTAAGTTATAGAATAGACTCCGAATCAAGTTCGGAGT